>Ga0213866_10003330_pt1 | contig 10945 bp, 15 predicted proteins | sample PICome_11_FD_160079 | JGI IMG/M metagenome (GOLD analysis project Ga0213866, IMG submission 160079) | Coastal seawater microbial communities near Pivers Island, North Carolina, United States - PICO284 | ecosystem: Environmental > Aquatic > Marine > Coastal | place: USA: North Carolina... | reverse complement strand
ACCGGCTTGCTGATACCCTGTTCGTTGCCCTGTAAAATAGTCAAATGCTCTTTCACGTTCTTCTTGGGCAACCTGTTCAGGAGTTTTCATTCCTAAGATTGAATATACTGAGCTTGGTTTTGCCATGTTTTTACCCTCCTTTTCCGCTTTTGGCCATTCCAATACCACCTGCAAGCGAACCAAAGAACCCTGCGGTGCTTTCTTGCTGACGTTGAGCCATATCAGCCGCTGTAGCGTATGGAGAGATTGCAAGATTACCTGCACCTAACGCCGCCGCCGCACGAGCTTGTTCTGCGTTGAGTCCCATACCCATCAAGGACTGCTCAAGGCCACTTATGCCCAATGCGGATTGTAACGCTCCTGTTGCCATCTGGCCTAACTGAGCCTGTTCTCCGAATGCTTGGTTTCTGCTTTGTGCGGCTAAGTTTGCCAAGGTCTGTTGTTGTGCTTGTCCAAGGCCTAGAGCATCTGGCTGAACCATGCCTGAGTCTGTGCCTAAGCCTTGTGACTCGCCCGCAAGACGTAAGCCTAAGCGACCCCCGCCAAACAATCTATTTTGTAACTGTGTAGCTTGCTGTTGAAATTGAGGTTGCAATAAAGCAGATTGCTCTTCAAAGATTTCACCTGCTCGTGCAGAAGGATCAAACGAGGCAAACTGGTCAAAAAGTCCTTGAGCGCCTCCTAAAGATGTGCCTAATAACTGTTGATACTCAGGAGATAATGCCACATTAAAACCACCATCCCCATAGGACGTTGTTCCTGTACCTGTTGTGACTGTATAAGGTTTAAAGTAAGAAGACTCAGCACGACGAGCCGCCTCTTGTATGCCTTGTCCCGCTATTCCTGAGCCGCCTTTACCAAACAGCCCACTTACTATATTACCCATTTATAGATGCTCCGATTTATATTATCCACGCATTGCGCTTCTTTAACAAAAATATACCCTAGTTGTGTTACAAATTTTTTTAGTTTGTAGTTATCGACCAAACAATAAAACGGTCGACCATGTATAATACTTAACAGATTATGCGCGTACTTAAATTCTCTGGCAATCTTTGGTGTCCATTTGTGTACATCAGCGTGTGTCCAAGTAAGCCCATCATACATTTCAAAATAAATAGTGTATGCAGGTTGTATAATTACTGGTGTTTTTATCAAAAACCAATGTATCCAATAGTTGTGTAAGTATGCGTACCTGGACCAGTAGATTGCATAGTCCATGTTTCAGTAGAGCCGGGAGTTTTACCAGTTTGTGTCCATAATAAAACTATTGTACTATCTGAATCACGATCATCATATTCCATTGTTGAGCCTAGTTCTGTCCGAACTGGTGTTGATCCACGTTTTAATGTAAAAGTTACGTTACCCATACTGTCAAAAGTTGCTTTACGTCCTGCGGCCCCAATAATAAAAGCTTTTCCTGTAGGCCCATACGTAACCGTTATTGAATCGCTAGCCGCACTTGCCTGTACAGCGTTAGATGTAAGTGTAGCATAATCGTCAATAGCATCACGTACAAAATCAGTTGTAGCTAGACGTTCAGATCTATTATCTGTAGCTTGAGTATCTGCTGTAGGATTGCCGGGAAGATCAAGATCATCTGCAAGTTTATCTGTTGTAACGGAATCATCAACAAGTTGCGCAGTATCGATAATTGCTGTTTGGTTTAATGCAGACTGCACCATTGCTGTTGTAGCAATTTTTAAAGAATTATCACTTCCTGACACAGTAACTGCTTGAGGGCTTCCTGTTAAAACAGGTGAGCTAGTGTTTGCTTTAGTTGCTATAGCAGATTCAAGAGCCTCAAACTCATCGTCAAGCTCTGTTCCTTTAACAATCTTTGCGGCATTGCCAGTAGCTAAAGTATCTTTACTAGCAAAGTCTGTAAGTTTAGTATAATCAGTCATTAGAAGACCCTACCTTGTTTAATAAATATATCTAGTTTTTGAAGAGACAATTCTGCTCCGTTAATATTTGCTTCAAAGCCAACTTGAAGTACACTACCAGTACCGCCCGTTGCAGACCTAACAACTTCAACAAGTGTACCTGTTTCGTACTCTGTGCTGTAGTCTCCGCTTCGAGTGTATAATGTAACTCTTGTGCGAGTTCCATCATTTGTCGAGTAATAATACGTATCTGTATCTTCCCAAACTTTTAATGGAACATTATAGGTATCATCTTGTGTTGTTTGAAAATCTACCGTGTAGTGAACATTTGGCGTACCTTCTACTGTAATTGTAGAAGCCCCTTGTGATCCTGCTACAACAGTATTGTTAAGACCGTATTCAGCTATTCCATACTCTGATACATCTTTTTCGGTAAGTTCTGCGGGATACGATCTATAACTGTCTGTATAATCAAAACCAGATTTTAATACAAAGTCTTGACCAGAGCCGCCAATAAGCGTAGTTGCAAGACGCTTGAGAATTTTAAACTGACTTGGACTGCCAAAGTCAAAATACGTAGTAAAATATTTCATACGATATACAGATGTATTATCTTGATATGTAGAGTAGTCTGCAATGCCATTAACTTGTGAAAAGTAGAATGTATTCGGTAACGCTATCATATTAGTCTGGGTTTGGTTATCCCAAATAGTTACCCTAAGCGATCCATTTGGTAACGGCGCTCTAGTATCAAAGCAATATATTCGTTGAAACGAAGGAAAGAGTAATAAATAAAATGCATTGTCTTCTGAGTAAATAGACTTAATATTTATTTTAGTTTCTGATCGTGTAAGCTGAGTAATATCATCTCGTATATTTGCAGACAAATCGCGCATTGGAAGCGACTTTTCTTGAATGACTCGGCCAAGACTTCTTAGTCCGTCTTCAGATAAGAAGAATATATCAAGACCAGTGTTTTGAATACTGTCACGAGCAACACAACCGACACGACTAATGACTTCAACAAGTCTTAGATTAGCAGGATCAAATGTAGAGCTACCGTTTATGTCCCCAAAAATAACAATATTTTGTTTACAGAAAACAATTAACTGTCCGTTTTGCGCACCTAACCCTACAATTTCATCTGTGCCTTTAACTAAAATTGATTCTAAATTTATTGAACCTGCTGATCCAGAGTTCCAATGGTGTCCTGCAAGTAAATCTGAAAAGGACACTGTCATTTTGTCAGTAGTTGTATCCGCTACAAATAATCGACCATAAGCAGATAAAACAGTGTTGCCAGACGGAGGTGTTCCTGTAACATTGTGTTCATCTTCAATGTCTGTGATTGTTCCGCTTACTGGATCGTAGACCATTGGCTTGTAACCAGACTGAAAAAAGTATGCTTTGTCGTTAAGCGTAGCACACTGCCAGTTACCAGTAGTTAGCGTATTGTCTGTTGTTACAGTAATTTGAGAAAGCGTACCAACACCTGCGTAAAAAGCAGTATCAGACCATGAGATAATTGTTTCAGTACCTGTAATATCAATAAACCGATGCATTCCTGTTAAATCGGCTGTTGATAAAACTTTTCTATATGTAATACTAGAGGAGGAATTACTGGGTGTTCCTGTCATTGTATATGTAAATGTATCAGTATCAGTAACCGTAACCGTAAATGTACCATTATATTCAGGACTTGTACCATCTGATACTACAATTGTATCACCAGTAGTTAATCCGTGCGCTGTAGAAGCAACACTAGACGACGAACCTGTAGCGTTAGCAAGTCCACTTTGAGCAACACCAAGCACAGTTTGTGTTAAATAACGCCAACCCTTACGCGCACCTAAACGTCCATACTTGTCAATGATACAATTATCAGCAACAAGCGCAAAGCCATCTTCAAGAGTTACTGAGGACTCTTGGGTGTTGAGTCCAAAAAACCCCGGCGCGGCTACACTTGCTGATTGTAACGGTTTAGCCATTTAATAGTTCCACTGTAGTTCTTCAACATGACGTTGAGAATCTTGAGCAATTGCATCATTTAGTACACGAGCGGCTGTAGCATATGCTGATGAAGCAGATATTCCACCATCTTCACCTCGCTCTTCAACAGCTTTAGCATAAGCTAACAACAAAACAGGCTGAGAAGGAATTGCTAAAGTGTCATTATTGTCTACTAAATCAGCAGTTCTTTGAATAATGTTAAAGTAAATCGTATAGGTGTTATCTGGTTTCGGATAAACATCAACTAATGTATCACCATCAGCGGATGTTCCATTAAAATTATAATAACGAGGATTACCAGATGCAGGAGTTTGATTTAAATAAAACTGATTAAATTGATGTTGAGTTCGGTATTCCATAAAGTAATTACCATTTTCATTCACAACATCCATAGTACTAAAGTTGTTGCCAGTACCATTTAGTTCGTAGTTAAAAATACCAGAAGATGTTGTCAACGTCAAAGTATTTCTAAGACCACTCCAGTTCCAAGAGTTTTCAATTTCAGATTTGGCATCATTTATAAGAACACCAATAAGTTCTGCATAGCTTGACTCAGGCAAAGAAGTAACAGTGCGCTCTCTTAAACGTTTTAAAATATTATTTACTAAGGTAATATATGTCATTGATACGTCCTACGTAAGAGATTAATATTATAGCATACTTTGTTTACTTTGTCAACCCTTACCATTTTACTTTATGGCTCCAGTATCGAGCAGATAATTTACTTGGGCTTGAGTCTTGTGCATTATGTCGGGCATAATAGCTACGCTTTCGTGCTTTATCTTTTGCACTGGTTGGATTTTTTCCTGCACCCCGAACACCCTGTTGACCAAAACGAATAGTCTTAACTTTATCTCCAACCTTCGCTACTACAACATGAGATTTTTTAGGATGATTAGGTGTACGCTTAGGTTTGTTAAAACCTGATACACCTGCTCTGGCTAATCTAGGGTCTTTTTTTGTAGCCATTATTTTCTCCGTCTACCTGATGCAGTAACTTTGTGTTTAATTTTTGCGGGGCCAGTTTTTCTTCGGGTGCTTGAGGCTTTCTCTGCTTTGGTCATCTTGGCGGCGACTGCTTTGGGTCTGCAAGAAGGATAAGGTCTTTTTGATTTCCCTTTCGCACTCTTTCGACCACACGGCTTTCCTGTCTTTAAGTCTGTCCACTCTTCTTTGAACCATTTGGTTAACCCGCCTTTAGGTTTTTTACTTGTACTTGCCGCCACGTTTCTTGTACTCCTTAGTTAACCAACCAGAGGCATATGCTGAAGGCCAAACCTTGTACTTCTTTTTTGCTTCAGCCTTGACCCGATTGTACAAGGCTTTGTTTGTTGGAGTAGCCATTACTTTTTCTTTGCTCTGCGAATCGCTTCTTTTTTCATAGCACGTTGAACTGCTCCAGGGTCTTTAAATTTATTAAACTGTGTAGGTCTGGTTTTTTGCGCACCTGGCGCTCCTCGCCCTTGTTTGATTTTTGGCCTTGGCTTTGCTACTTTACTTCCGTATGCGCCTTTTTTACTTGGCATATTATTTACCTCGCTTCATACATTTACCGGCGGCTTTACATTTAGCCTTAGACTTACATCCTGCACAAGTCTTAAAGGTTTTCTTTTTAGGGCGACCGACTTTGCTCCCGTATGTCCCTTTTCCATATGGCATAATGTTCTCCTACTTTTTCTTTTTTGATTTTGGCATTTCCGAGTCAAGTTTAGTATGATACTTTGTACCATTCCAAGTAAAGGTCTTAGCGCCTTTCTTTCGGAAATGTGCAAATGCAGTATCGAACGGAACACCACCCTTAGTTACACCCACATTATAATTTATAGGTTTTTTCTTCTTTGAAACTGCCGCAGAACCGCCGCCTACTACGGCTGTACCAACAGCGGTTTTCTTAGCTCTACGTGAAGCAACACGGCTTCCCATTCGATCATATCGTTCAGCAGTGTCTTTTTTAATAAACTGTCCAGTTTTTCGTTTGGTTTGAGCTTCGCCAGTTTTAGTACGCTTAACTCGATTACCTTTACCAACTAACTTTCTGCCTTGTGTCTTAACAGTTTCTTTTGTTTTTTCAACGGCTGTTCGTATTGGTTGAGCTTGTCTAACAGCTTTCTCAGCACTCTCAACAGCTTTTTTTCCGTGTTCACGAATAGCTTGAGATCGCCCTTTAGCTTGAATTGTTTTTACAATTCCTCTAGTTATAGTAGGTAGTGACCGTAAAACTGCGGCTCCTATTATTGCAGGTAATGGCATTACTTTTTCCCCATCATATCCATAACTCCTTTACCGGCTTTGACACCAAAGGAGGCTAGTACAATTACCATGAGTATCTCATGATACCAAATCGGCAAAGTTGCCAATGCTGTAAATCCCGCTTGAATATGTTCTACCATGCTTGGTATAAAGACTAAGATCAGCGGGATGCTGAATACTATTGTGAGCCACTCGTCCTTCCAACTTGTCTTGGATGACTCTGCCATGATGCGCTCCCAATCCGCTGTGGACTGTGCCGCTGTTTTCAGTGCGGTGGCTTTGGCCTCTGCGGTGGCTTTGGTTGACTCCGCCTTGGCACTGACCCATGTACCTGCCAAGTTCGTGATAGCTGTGACTAGGCCAATCATGTATCATACTCCTGTTTTTTTATCTTCTGGTATCGGCACACACGCCATGCCTCTGGGGTCTTCTGCGTCTTGCATTAGTACCATTGCTTCCTTAAAGCAGTCTTGAGGATTCTCAAATTCTTTCCGGTCTATAATCTGTAATACACCAGGCTGTACTGCGATTGTAATTATTCCAAATACTGTCCACATAATTACCTCTGCTGTGCAAGCCAGTAAAAGATGTAGCCTACCATGCCAATGGCTGAGAGAATGCAAGCGCCCAGAGTAACGCCAAGGCATATATTAACAATGCGCTCTTTACGTTTAGCCTTTTTGAGTTTTTCTTCTTTTTCTGCGGCTTCACGGCTTTGTCTCATTTCCTGTTGGTATGCTAACCAATCTGTCCAAAGACCTCCTCGCCCCTGCCAGATCATCATTTGTTTCAGAGTAGCCTCATATTCCTTTAGCTGTTCTGCGGCCATGAAGGCTTGTAAATCTGACTTATAGCCATGTTCGTGTGCCTTCTTTTGTATCTGTGCTTTGAGTCCAAAATAATCTGCAAGAGCTTCTCCTGCTTCGTAGATTTCTTTCCCATTCGCAATGGTCTCCTTGATGACACCAAAGGCGGCATTAGCGGCGGCTAGTTCAGCTATCATCTGGGCTTTCCTTGTTCCTGCCCAGAGCTTTTTGTACTGTTTTAGTTTCGTAGATGCGGATGGATGTCCAGACTAATGTAAATAAAGCCGCCAAGGGTGGCAACACTTCACCAATCGTACCTACTACTGTGACTACACTAACCGCATCTACTAATGTTTTAGTGCTTTCTGTTGCCATGTCATTCACACCATGTCCTTAAATTATACTAAACGCATTAACACCGTCACGATTATTCCCACTTACCCACAGCTTGGTTTGATCCGGTTTTAAAAATATTCCCTGTGGCGCTTGGTCATTCAGTTGGATTGTTTTGATTTTTTCAGTCGTTTTAGTAAACGATGCCGTAGATAAATCCCAAGCAGTACTCATTGCATACTCATGAAGTTGATCGTTAGAAGTGCCTAGAACATAAAACTTCAATCCCGACTCGATTATAGCCAAGGCTTTTGGAGTAGTCTCTTGAGACGTAACACTGAATGATGTTGTCAAAGAAGCAGTAGAAATATCCCACGCCGTACTTAACGCATATTCATATATAGAGTCGGTGTTTTGACCTGCCACAAACATTTTTGTACCGTCTGGTTTAAACTGTACAGCTTGTGGGCCATCGTCTTGAGAGGCTACCGAAAAGCTTTGTAAATAAGACGCTGTTTTAATATCCCATGCTGTACTGAGATCATATTCATCAATGTCGTCACCATTACCATCCGGTATATACATCTTTGTCCCATCGGGTTTAAATGTTATATCTGTAGGGAATGCGCTATTCGTACCTAAGTTTTTTTGTTCGGGTGTGCCGCCGCTTGTAATATCCCACGGTGTACTTAATGTGTACTGATGCGCTCTATCGTTTTGACCACCAATAATATACATTTCAGTTCCATCAGGCTTAAATGTAATTCCTTGTTGGTTATCCTGCACTGACGAAACATCTAAATAATCTTTGCTTGGATTGCGCACGGAAACGGTTGTGATGTCCCAAGGCGTAGATAAATCAAAAGACGTAATCCCTTCTCTTGATCTGCCTAACAGGTACATGATTGATCCATCAGGCTTAAATACAATGCTTTCAAAAAGCCCATCAAAACCAAACAGTGAAGGACTAACATCATTAAAAGACGCAGTTGAGATGTCCCATGCAGTACTCAGGTCATACTCGTTTACGTCATCGCCTTCTTGCCCCACAACATACATCTTTGTGCCATCAGGCTTAAAAGTAAGTCCTTTGCCGCTACCCTCTTGACTGCTAATATCAAAGCTTTGTGTATATGATGTTGTTGAAACATCCCATGCTGTACTCAAAGCATACTCATACACATTGTCATTTTGCAAACCTACTATATAAAATCGAGTTCCATCAGGCTTGAAAAAGATATCCTGTGGGTTTCCGTCAATTGACCTAGTATTAAAATCCTGACTGTATAACGCTGTCGATATATCCCATGCAGTGCTTAAATCGTATTCTCTGACACGATCACTACTATTTCCGATGACGTACATCTTTGTGCCATCATCTTTGAAGGAAACCCCAAGCGGAACGATTTCTTCTGACGCAACAGAAAATGTATTTTTAAGCGTTATATTGGATAGATCAAACGGGTTATACAAATCAAATTCTGCAACCGTATCTTGTGTAAACCCGACAATATAAAACTTTTTACCGTCATCCCTGAAGTAAAGACCAGATGCGTTGGTTTCACTAGTTTGCGCAATGATGCTAATGTGGACACCGTAGATATGATTTAACTTATCTATGTCTGGGACTTTGAGTTGTGACGCTATAATTGAAAACATCAGATCGCCTGTAAATCCCCGACTAGAACCCAGGTGTCTGTTGCAAGTTTAATTACACTTGCCGCTGACCATTGCGCTCTGAGTTTTAATGATTGCGATGAATTCACTGTTACGCCTGATCCTGCGGCTACTGTGACCTGTCCTGCCCCCTTGGCAAGCAAATCAATCTTAGTTCCTGTTGGATACGCCACAGATGAGTTAGGCGGTATTGTTACAGTGACAGCGGAAGCATTGTCCAGTGTAACTAACTTGGAACGATCTGTTAGGACTGTTGTATACGTTGTGCCTGTCTGAGCATTGATAGAAACATCAGAAGCAATTGATCCATCAACTTCTAATACTGAGCCATTGCCGACTATTTCAACTGAGCCGATATTTAACTCTGGATTCGTACTGCCAGAGTCTCCAATATATACCTTTGGAGTATAGTTTCCATTTGCATTGCTAGGAACAAATCTAACAAACCCTGACGGATCACTAGGCACACCGTTATCATAAAGACCCCAAGCAAGGTTTTGTCCATTAGTAAGACCGTAAATAGCACTTCCGTTTTGTTGGCTACGCAAAACCATATTTGGATGATAGCCCGTTAATGTGCTATTTGGTCTTAACTCAAGAGTTGTTTGCGTTCCGGGTGTGCTTTCAAATAAAACTTTTCCATCAACATGTAAGGGCTGTGAAGGACTCGTAGTGCCTATGCCTACGTTTCCTGCGGGCATTAAAGCAATATCACCAATCGTTGTTTCTAAATACAGATCGTTATCTGCACCGTCCCAATATAATTTGGCTCTATCTACGGTATTTTCTCTAAAATTTAGTACACTATCTGCCTGAGAGCCGCCCGCAGTATCGATACGTAACTCAGAACCACTCGCATTAGTTACATGAAGATCAGCCAACGGAGTCGTAGTACCTATGCCTAGCCGTGAGGTTGATGCGTCCCAGTAGAAGTCTTGAGATGCACCAGTGGAATCATAAAAAGAAATATCTCGTACAGCATCAATTTCTAAAGCTTTGGCTGAATCAGTTTGAAATACGTAAGAGTTATTGGTGTTAAACCTAAAAGCATCACTTGCGCTGTCTGTAGCGGGTGTGTATATTTCAAGAAAACGATCTGCAAGAACGCCTAAGTCAGCATTAATCTTAAAAGCTCTGGTACTTGGGCCAGATACTTCTTGGTTGATGTTGCCTGTTACGTCAATGCCTGTGGAAGTGGTGGCGAGTTTCGCTGTCCCATCATAATATAAAGAAACAGCACCATTACTAATAGCGCCTATTTTAAGTTCTGTTCCTGCCGCATTTCTTACATACCAGTTGTCGGCATCAAACCTTAGATTTCCAGTTCCAACTTCTTTAATGTAACTGTGGCTACCATCATGATAAATCTGAAGATCGCTGTCATCACCAAACTTAGCTTTTACGTTATCACCAAACGCTAAATCAGCAGATGTAGTGCCGCCATTAAAAGTTACTGTGCCTGTAACATTTAAATCATCATCCACTTCCCAATAGTCATTAGTTTCATTCCACTGAAATACTTTGTCAGTAGCACTACCACGATTAATAGTAATACCACCGTTTTGAGAAGGGGCTGTAGAAGAATCTAAATTGCTATTAAGAAGAATATTATTATCAGCAAGATTGATTGTCTCAGTGTTAACAGTAGTGGTGGTTCCGCTGACTGTTAAGTCACCGCCAATAATCGCATTGCTACTGGTTTGCAAAGTACCAGTAATGTTTATATTACCAGTGCCAGTAACGTCATTACTATTAAGATCTAGGTCACCACCTAATTGAGGAGTAGTGTCTTCGGATACGTTTTGTAATGCAGAATCTGCTGTGGAACCTTGCGCTGACGTTGCGAATGCGCTAGCTTCGTTTCCGTCCAACAGATCAGCATCAAGGCCAGAACCAGAACCGTCCACCGTTTTAATCGCAGTAAGGATTTCGGATGCAGTTTGGTCTGCGGTAGCTCCAGTTTCAATACCGGAAAGTTTAGTC
>Ga0213866_10003326_pt1 | contig 10957 bp, 5 predicted proteins | sample PICome_11_FD_160079 | JGI IMG/M metagenome (GOLD analysis project Ga0213866, IMG submission 160079) | Coastal seawater microbial communities near Pivers Island, North Carolina, United States - PICO284 | ecosystem: Environmental > Aquatic > Marine > Coastal | place: USA: North Carolina... | reverse complement strand
TCCACCTCCGACCGTACCCGACTCCGCGGCGCGCTGGACACACTCGCGGTGTCGTCCGGCGCGACTCGCTACGGCCCTGCCCTGAAGGTCGCCCAGACAATCCTCGAGGAGTCGAATCTGCCCACCGGAGAGGTCTACCTGCTGAGCGATTTCCAGCGGAACGGATGGACCGGCGACGAGGGTGTCCGTCTGCCGCCTGGCTCCCGGGTCATTCCAATCGCGCTCTCCGAGGAGGCAGCAGTCGACAACGTGATGATCACCGACGTCTCACTCCCTCGACAGATCGTCGCAGGCCGTGAGCGCATCACGCCGACGGCACGTGTCGTTCGACGCGGAGGGGAGGAAGCGCGGGAAGTGAGCGTGTCTCTCGACCTCGACGGTCAGGAGATCCAGACGCAGTCGATTGCCCTGGAGCCCAACGCTGCTGGCGTCGTGAGCTTCCAGCCGTTCACCCTGTCGCAGCCGCACACAACGGGCACGGTACGGCTCCCGGACGACGCCATTTCCGCTGACAACACGCATCACTTCGTCCTTTCCCCGGGCACCTCCCTGGGGGTCCTGGTCGCCGAGGGCGCCCGCTCCGCGGATGACGTGAGCCTCTACCTTCGAGGGGCGCTACAGATCTCGGAGGACGGACGCTTCAACGTACGCGGGCGGCGTTCGAGCACGATCCGACCGGTCGACCTCGACGGAGTCCAGGCTGTCTTCCTGAACGACGTGCAGATCGACGGGGGCTCTGCGGAACGGATCCGCGCGTTCGTCGAAGGTGGTGGGGGCGTCCTCATCGCGCTGGGGGAGAATGGCGGCTGGCCGAGCTCGGCGGCCGACATGCTTCCCGGCACAGTCGGGCCTGTGGAGGACCGCATTCAGGGACGCGGCGGGCGGCTGGGATACCTCGACTACGAGCATCCGATCTTCGAGGTCTTCTCAGGACCTCGGAGTGGCGACTTCACGGGAGCCCGCTTCTATCGAGCGCGCCGGCTGGAGCCGTCCGACTCTGCGACGATCCTGGCGCGCTTCGACGACGGCTCCGTCGCTCTCGCCGAGCTACGCATCGGGCGAGGCCGTGTCCTGGTATGGACGACCTCCCTCGACGCATTCTGGAACGACCTCGCGTTGCAGCCCGTGTACCTGCCCTTCATACACCGTGTCGCGGAGTATCTCGGCGGTCGCGCAGAGCCTGTGCCATGGTTCGTCACCGGCCAGGTCGTCGACCTCGCCAATCCGGACGCGCTCGAGATGGCTGGCCTGGTTTCCTCGGTCGCCGCAGGTCTGGCCGAGGGACTCGATCAGATCGCGCTGACACCTGGCGGCGAGAGTACCCGACTGCCGGCGGGCGAAGGACCCCGATACCTGCCGCTGGAGGAGCATGGCTTCTACACGGTGCGCCCACCGGGAAGTGAGCCTGATCGACCGTTCGTGATGGCCGTGAACGTGGACCTCGCGGAGTCCGACCTTGGACGGATCGACGCAGATGAACTGGCACTTCAGGTGGAAGCACCGTCCGCAGTGCAGGACGGTGCCCCCCAGCTGGGTCAGGCGTTCGAATTGCGCCGAGAAGACCAGGAGCGGCGGCAGTCGCTGTGGCGTTGGCTTCTGCTCGCGGCACTCGGGCTGTTCGTGCTCGAGACGGTGCTCTCGAACTGGGTTTCGAGACGGGGCTCCGGAGCCGTGGGAGCTGTGGCGGGTTAGTAAGACGAAGGGGTGGTGCATGGCGGCGGCGAACACGCCGACCGTACGTTGGAAACGGCGTAGCAACGGGAGAGGACGATGAGGGAATCCGAGAAGAGGATGGTCCAACGGCAGGTGCAGGACGTCGTCCGGGGCGTTCGGATCCGGTGGCGAACGCGCCTTCTCCTGCGTGGTCTGTTCCAGACCGCCCTCGTGACCGCCGTTGTTGTCTTCTTTTCGGCTGTTGGCCTGGAACGTGCTCGCTTCGCTCCGGAAGCGGTGATCTGGCTGCGCATCCTCAGCTGGACCACGGCCGGCATAGCACTCCTCGTCTTCGTCGTCCGTCCCCTGCTCCGCCGGGTGACCGACACCCAGGTGGCGCTTTATCTCGAGGAGCATGAGCCGTCTCTGGAGCACGCCGTCACGAGCGTGCTCGACGAGGGCTCGGGCACCGCGTCTCCGGCGCTGACTCAACGGGTGACGGAGGTCGCGCTCGACCGAGCGAGGAAGGTGCACTACGGACGACGCGTGGAGCAGGGAGCACTCTACCGCTTCGCCGGGGCACTTACAGCGGTAGCTGTACTCGCGATCTCGACCGCACTTCTGGGCCCGGAGCACCTCCGTTTCGGCCTGGGTGCGCTGCTCTTCCCCACGACCGACGCCGCTACCGTCAATCCGTACTCGGTGGCCGTGCAGCCGGGGGATGTCACCATCGCACGGGGTTCGGATCAGATGGTGACCGCCGCGCTCGGTGGCTTTCAGGCCGCCGACGCCTCGATCTTCACGAAGGGGGAGTCCGAACAATCCTTCCAGCGGCTGAGCATGCTGCTCGGACTCGAGGGTGGCTTCGAGGTTCTCCTTTTGGGAGTCGATGAGCCGACCGAGTACTTCATCGAATCCTCCGGTGTGCGCTCGTCGACGTTCGAGATCGACGTCGCCGACCTTCCCTACGTGGACCAGTTGGATCTCACCTACTACTTCCCCAGCTACACCGGGCTCCAGCCACGTTCGATTACGAACGGGGGAGACGTAGCCGCCCTGCGGGGAACGGTGGTCGAACTGACCATCGAGCCGACCATGATCGCGCCGGGCGGCCGGCTGATGCTCGACGGCGAGCCCATCGAAGACCTCACCCCGAACGACGACGGGACGATGACGGCCCGCTTCACCGTCGGCGAGGCGGGCTTCTACTCCATCGAGCTGGCTCGATCGGACAACGGCGACCTCGTGCCCGCATCCCCCGAGTACCGCATCGACGTCCTGACGGATATGGAGCCGTCGATCGCCTTCTCGACGCCTGGCCGTGACATGCCGGCGTCCGCGATCGAGGAGATCTACCTGGAGATGACCGCCGACGACGACTACGGCATCGGCGACATCCGCCTGGTCTACTCCGTGAACGGAGGCCCAGAGGATACGATCAGCGTATTCCGAGCAGGCGGCGCTCCGCTGGCAGAGGTGTCTGCCGGCCACACGCTCTACCTCGAAGAGTGGGAACTCGAGGTCGGAGACCTGATCTCGTACTACGCGATGGCCCGCGACAACCGCTCCATCGGGACCGGACGGGTGGTCACGAGCGACATGTACTTCCTGAACGTACGCCCGTTCGAGCGGGCGTATCGCGAGGCCGAGCAGCAGGGCGGCGGGGGTGGCGGGGGAGGAGGCGGTGGTGGTGCCGAGACCGCGCTTTCCGACACTCAGCGACAGATCATCGCGGCGACGTTCAACCTCATCCGGCAGCGAGATACTTACCCGGACGACGAGTTCAGTGAGAATGTGAACAGCGTGGCCCTGGCTCAGGGCCGCTTGCAGGATCAGGTCACCACGCTTCTCCAGCGGATGCAAAACCGGGGTCTGACTCAGACCGACCCCGGCTTCCGCGACGTTTCTGAAGTCCTCCCCAAGGCGTTCGAGGCGATGACTCGGGCTCGCGAGGATCTCACCGCCGCAGAGCTACGCGAAGCGCTGCCCGACGAGCAGGAGGCTCTGCGCTTCCTCCAGCAGGCCGAGGAGACGTACGAGCGTTACGTCCAGCAGCAGCAGGAGCAGCAGGGCGGCGGTGGGGGTGGGGGAGGCCAGCAGGCAGCCGACGATCTGGCCGATCTGTTCGAGCTCGAGCTCGACAAGCTCAAGAATCAGTACGAGACCGTGCAGCGAGGACAGCAGCAGCAGGCGGACAACGAAGTCGATGAACTTCTCGAGGAGCTCCAGGAGCTGGCCCGCCGACAGGAGCAGATGGAGGAGCGGCAGCGTCGACGTGCTGCGCAGAATCAGGGCGGGAGTAGCAGCAACGGCGACGCCCAGCGCGACCTGGCTGAGCAGACCGAGGAGGCAGCTCGCCAGCTTCAGCGCCTGGCTCGCGAGATGGACGATCAACAGATGGAGGAGACCGCCCGTGATCTCCAGCAGGCTGCGGAGCAGATGCGCCAGTCCGCAGCGTCATCCGGTTCACAATCCGCGGCCAGCGCCAGTTCCGCTCAGCGGGGCCTGGAGGATGCCCGCCGGGCACTGGAGGACGCTCGCTCGGACCGGGCGCGACGTGACGCCGACGAGGCCATCGCAGACGTCGAGGAGCTTCAGCGACAGCAGCGAGAGGTGCAGGGCGACGTGCGCGATCTACCGACGGAGCGCGGCCCCGAACGACAGGCGGAAATCGACCGACTGCGCGAGCGGAAGGAACAGATGAACGACGTCGTGCAGGATTTGGAGCGACGCCTGGACGAGGGCGCTCGTGGAGCACGAGCCGACAACCCGCAGGCCGCACGGGGTCTCGCGGACGCGGCCGAGCTAATTCGTGAATCGAAGCTGAAGGAGAAGCTCCAGTACACACGGGGTACGATCGAGCAGTGGGATCCGGAGTCGGCCGTTACGATGGAGCTCCAGATCGAGGGAGACCTCCAGGCGTTGCGCGACCAGCTCGAGCGGGCGCGAGGTGCCTCGAGCGAGCGTGCGGACAACCCCCTGGAGGATGCGCTGGACGAGACACGCGACCTCGTGCGTGGCATGGAGGCCATGGACCGCCGCCTCAACGAGCCGGGGCCAAGTCAGGGCGAAGGACAGCAAGGCCAGGGTGAAGGGCAGCAGGGCCAGGGTGAAGGGCAGCAGGGCCAGGGCGAAGGGCAGCAGGGCCAGGGCGAAGGACAGCAGGGCCAGGGCGGCGGCGGTGGGAACAGCGGCCTTGTCGGTGATCGCTACACGGGGTCACCGGGCGGCGGCGCGACTCGCGGCTCGCCCCGGGAGTTCAGCCCTGAGGAGGTCAGGCAGTATCAGAACGAGTTCCGCGAGCGCACCGAGCAGGTCGTCGACCTCCGCGAGCAACTGCAGGAGGCCGGTCGGGCCACGCAGGATCTCGACGAGGTCCTCGCGACGATGCAGCGCTTCCAGGATGACGAGCTCTTCGGTGACCCCAGCGCGCTCGCCGATCTCTCCGATGAGATGCTCTCTCGTCTCAAGCGCCTCGAGTTCGGGCTGCGCCGGGACGTCGAGGGTGAGGCCGACCAGCGTGCCACGCTGACGGGTGCTGATGAGGTACCCGACGGATACCGTCGACTCGTCGAGGAGTACTACCGGACGCTCGCTCGCGGAGGACCGGGCGGCCGCTAACGCCCGACCAGGAGACCCAGCCATGACTGAGCGCCCCACGAGATCCATCGGAATCGAGAAGGAGGTCGACGCTTCGCCCGACGATGTCTGGGCAGCGCTCACCAAAGATGAGGGTCTCCGCCGCTGGTTCCCACTCGACGCCAGGGTGGAAGCCGGCGAAGGCGGCTCCATCTGGCTCTCCTGGGGGCCCGGGTGCGAGGGCGAAGCCCCGATTCACATCTGGGAGCCGGGCACCCGATTCGGTTGGACCGAGAGCTACGGCGAAGATGAGGCCGGTCGCCCAATCAAGGTCGCAGTCGACTTCCACATCGAGGGCCGAGACGGGACCACCGTCGTGCGCCTGGTTCAGTCGGGACTCAGTGCGGACGCCGACTGGGACGACATGTACGACTCGCTCGTCGACGGCTGGACGTACTTCATGTTCAACCTCGAACACTGCTTTCGAGTGCACCCCGGCAAAGCCCGACGGATGGCCTGGGCCCGGGTGCCGACCAAGCTCGACCGCCAGGGCACGTGGGATGCTCTGGCATCCGCCGGTCTCGTGGCCAGCAGCCAGTCTTCGCAAAGCGGCGAACCGCCTTCGGTGAACCTCGCCGGGCCGCAGGAAGCGCGGATCGTCTCGACCCGCCCTGGCCACCACTTCGCCGCCGTACTTCCGCACCTCGACGAGAGCGTCTTCTTCGTCGAACTCGAAGGGAAACACGTCGGCTTTTGGCTCAGCACCTACACTCTCGAGACATCCGACGTCGAAGCGCTCCAGGCGTCTCTCGATCAACGGGTCGAAGCCGCACTCGCCCCGGGTTAGATTCTCGGCCGCGCAGTCGTCGCACACCGTCAGCCGAGATCGCTCCGATGGCCGGACCGCAATTCATCTACCACATGCATCGCCTCTCGAAGATCGTTCCGCCCAAGCGGAAGATCCTCGAGGACATCAGCCTCTCGTTCTACCCCGGCGCGAAGATCGGCGTCGTGGGGTCGAACGGCTCCGGAAAGAGCTCACTGCTGAAGATCATGGCTGGTCTCGATACCGACTTCCTCGGTGAGGCCTGGGCCGCCAAAGGCACCCGGATCGGCTATCTGGCACAGGAGCCCGAGCTGGATCCGGAGCTCGATGTCCGCGGAAACGTGGAGCTCGCGGTCACCGAAACCCGGGACCTCCTAAAGCGTTTCGAGGCGGTCAATCTGAAGTTCGGCGAGGTGTCGACCGACGAGGAGATGAACGACCTCATCGAAGAGCAGGCGAAGCTCCAGGATCGGATCGATGCTTCCAACGCGTGGGAACTCGACCGGAAGGTCGAGATCGCCATGGACGCTCTGCGGTTGCCACCCGGCGATGCCGACGTCACCACGCTTTCAGGTGGTGAGCAGCGACGCGTCGCCCTCTGTCGCGTACTGCTGGAGCAACCGGACATGCTCCTGCTCGACGAGCCGACCAACCATCTCGACGCAGAGTCTGTTGCCTGGCTGGAGCACCACCTGTCGGTCTTTCCCGGCACGATCGTCGCCATCACGCACGATCGGTACTTCCTCGACAACGTCGCCCAGTGGATCCTGGAGCTCGACCGCGGCAAGGGGATCCCCTGGGAGGGCAACTACTCGTCCTGGCTCGAGCAGAAGCAGGAGCGTCTCCGCCAGGAGGAAAAGACCGAGTCTGCTCGACAGAAGACGCTCGGGCGGGAACTCGACTGGATTCGGATGTCCCCGCGCGCTCGTCAGTCGAAGGGCAAGGCACGCCTGAATGCCTATGAAGATCTGCTCAACGCAGACGAACGCGAGCAGCTCCGAACAGCCGAGATCCTGATCCCGAAGGGCCCCCGGCTCGGGAACGTGGTCATCAAGGCTGATCACATTACGAAGGGCTTCGACGATCGCCTGCTCATCGAGGATCTGACCTTCGACATTCCCCCCGGGGCCGTCGTGGGAATCATCGGTGGAAACGGCGCCGGTAAGACGACGCTCTTTCGGATGATCATCGGCGATGAGACTCCGGACTCTGGAACCGTCGAGACCGGTCAGACGGTTCAGCTGGCCTACGTCGACCAGTCCCGCGATCAACTCGACGGAAACAAGACTGTCTTCGACGAGGTGAGTGGGGGTGCGGACATCCTCCACTTCGGACGAGCCGAAGTGAACCCTCGCGCCTATCTGTCCTGGTTCAACTTCCGGGGCGCCGATCAGCAGAAGAAGGTCAGCGTGCTATCCGGCGGGGAGCGGAATCGGCTCCACCTGGCCAAGCTCCTCAAGGAGGGTGGCAACGTCATGCTCCTCGATGAGCCGACCAACGACCTCGACGTGGACACGCTTCGCGCTCTCGAAAACGCGATTCTCGACTACGCCGGCTGCGTCCTGGTCATCTCTCACGATCGGTGGTTTCTGGATCGCGTTTGCACCCACATGCTCGCCTTCGAGGGGGACTCGAAGGTCGTGTGGTTCGAAGGCAACTATCACGAGTACGAGGAAGACAAGCGGCAGCGTCTCGGAGACGAAGCGCTGCAGCCTCATCGCATGAAGTACCGGAAGCTCGTGCACGACTGATCAGAGCGCTGTCCCGGCTGGCCGGGGCCGCGTACTCTAGGCCGGTCGCTTCGACTCGGAGAAGCCGTTGGCCCGCAAGAAATCCAAAGGCTCGAAGAAAGCCCGCGCCCGGAAGGCGCGCGCTAAAGAGTCGGCTGAGGTCGAGGCAGCTGCTTCGACGTCCACGGCGGCCGAACTCGACGCTCCGGTCGAATCTTCGCCCCCTGCCGCGACGGATCCGGTCGACGCCGGGGAAGCGCCGGGCGAGGATTCCACTTCCAGCGTGACGCCGAAAAAGGCCGCCAGGAAGAAGCCCGCGAAGAAGAGCAAAGGTGATCCGGAGGCTACACCACCAGCGGCTGAGGTACCCGAAGAAGCTCGGGCCGAAGACCCCATCTTCCTGGACGATGGAGACGACGATCCGGCTGACCTCGTTGCTGCGGTAACGGCCAGGGATGACGACATCGTCACGATCGCGATCGACACGGACGACGATCTCGACGATGCAGAAGCCAGAGAGAGACTCATCGCCGAGGCGCTCGCCTTCGTTGCTGTGGAAGAAGGAGAGGCACTCCCGGCCGACGCTCCGGGCGCCAACGACATGGCGCCCCCCGATGAGCAGCCCGATGACGACGCAGTGGATCCAGAGACAGCGTCCTCCGACCTCGGAGAGGACGAGGCAGCCGCGTCTTCGATCGCCACCGCAAACGAGGAAGGCGCCCGCGACGGCGGTGATTCGGCAGGCCCGAAGATGACGGCCCAGGCCCTTCTCGCTCTCAGCGAAATCCATGCAGAAGGACTGGCCTCGTTACCTGAGGAGCTGATTCTCGATCTGGGGGAGGCCACCACCTCCGAAGAACGGGATCGCCTCCTTTCAGCGGCCCTGGCCCACGTCGAGATGCAGGACGCGGTCTACCGCGTGAACACCGACACGAACCAGTCCCGAAGGATCAAGGCGGGAATCGCCACGGGCATCCTTCTGATTGCGGCTCTTGTCGGAGTTCGTCCCCCGGGACTCCTCGTGCCCGACCCGCCGGCCTCGCTCACCCAGGCCGATCGCACGCAGGGCGTGCGGGTGGCCCTCCTCCTCCAGGCACAGCAGGTGGAGGCCTTTCGCGTCCAGGCCGGACGTCTTCCTAATTCGATCGCCGAGGTCGAGACGAGCCTCCCCGGCATCCGGCTCGTGAAATCGAGCAACCGACTGTACCAGCTCATCGCCTACACGAGCGAGGGGGAACCGATCGTCTACGACTCAGAGGTACCGGCACCTGAGTTCGAGCGTCTGCGACGGACGTGGTCGACGACTCGCGACGGATCGTGAGGAGGCCGGCCTGATGAAGCTTCGTCAACTCACTCGCAGTGATATCGCGATCGGCGCGGCGGTGCTCCTCTTCGTCTGGGCGGCCTTGGCTCCAACCCTGAGCGCCCGCTCGTTTCGCTCTCTATCCGAGCGCGCCGCTACCGATGTAGAGGCTCTGCGCGCGGCCGCTCTCGGCACCGTCGCCAGCAGCGGCGCCTGGCCCGCCGCTGCGGAGGCTGGCACGGCACCACCCGAGCTCTCCGGAGCCTATCCGGGTGAGGCGTCGTTGACGTTCGACGACTACACCCTCCAGTGGGTTGGTCTCGCCGTAACCGCTTACGAAGAGGCACCTCCGGTGACCTTCGTGGCGCCGGATCCCGACGAGGAAGACGACGAGGGCAGCGGGCTGATCATCGCCCCGGGTGATGCGCCTCCGGACTCCGTCGGACCCGAAATGCGGCCGGTCGTTCGGCGAATGGGCGCGGTCCTGCTGTATACGAATAACGACGCCTTGTTGGCCGATCTCCTGACACGATACGGAACGACGGTGTCGTACGTGCGAGACTCGGTATGGACGCTGGTTGTCGATGACCGGGAGACCAGCGGCCAGCCTTGATCCGGCGCTTCTGACTCCAGAGTCGGCCAGAGCCCTCCCCTTCGGCGGAAATCACGCAATCTTTCCTGTCCGTCCGCCTTCCCGGACCCAGGATTCGAGCCCCGCACCCCCATGATCAAGATCCATCGCCGCCCCGAACTCGGAGTCGCCGACGTTCTGGCCGTTGTCCGGGACCAGTACGGTCTCGACGGTTCGCTCACGCCTCTACCCGGGGAGCGCGACCTCAACTTCCGGCTCGACACGACCGATGGCCGGCGGCTCGTTGTAAAGGTGAGCTCGCCGGATGAGGTGGACGAGATTCTCGATATCGAGGTCGATCTGGTTCGGCACATCGCGGGAATCACCGACGGGCTCGCCGCAGATGTGATCCCGACCCCGGGTGGGGATCTGGTCGTCCGTTATACCGACGACGCTGGACAGACACAGCGCATCCGGATCGTCGAGTACCTCGAAGGTGGGCTCCTGGCCAACGTGCTCCCTCGCTCCGAGGCACTCCTCTACGATCTCGGGTCGCGTCTGGCGGAGCTGGACAGTGCACTCGGCGCGTACCCTGATCACCCTCCTGCCCGGATCGACTTCGATTGGGCGCTTGGTCGGTCGGGAATGGTCATGGAGCGCTGCCTCGAACTCTTCCAGGGAGAGGAGCTCGAGTTGATTCGGGGCGTCCTCGACGCATGGCAGATGCGCGAGACCGACTTTCTTGGTCTCGGCTCGCAGGTAATCCATGGCGACGTAAACGATCACAACGTCGTCGTGTCGGCACCTGGCGACGGGCCGCGTCGGGTGACAGGGATCATCGACCTCGGCGATGCGCATTCGGCGCCGCGGGTGTTCGATCTCGGAATCACCATCGCCTACGCGATTCTGGGTACGGCCGATCCGCTGATGGCGGCCGCCGCAGTAACGAAGGGCTTCCACGAGCGGACCCCGCTCAGCGAAGACGAGATGGACGTGGTGTGGGCCCTGACGCGGGCACGACTCGGCGCGAGCGTGAGCATCTCACGGTGGCGCCAGCACGAGGGAGGTCAGGTGGACGGGTACCTCACCGTCTCCGAGCGGCCGGCCTGGGACATGATCCGCAGACTTCACAACGTGAACCAGCGCTTCGCCGAGGGCGTGATTCGAGATGCCTGCGGAGTATCGGCCAGCCCTCGAAGCGCCACGCTCGTGGACTGGCTCGGCAGGCAAACGTTCGAGCCGGTCATGACTCGACCGGAGTCGGACGAAGAGATCACTGTGCTCGATTTGAGCGT
>Ga0213866_10003321_pt1 | contig 10963 bp, 10 predicted proteins | sample PICome_11_FD_160079 | JGI IMG/M metagenome (GOLD analysis project Ga0213866, IMG submission 160079) | Coastal seawater microbial communities near Pivers Island, North Carolina, United States - PICO284 | ecosystem: Environmental > Aquatic > Marine > Coastal | place: USA: North Carolina... | reverse complement strand
CAATTGGGCGCGCAAGCGCGTGCCTTCGCGAAACACCCGTTCGGTTTGGTCATCTGACACCATGGCCGTGCGATCGAGCTTATCAGTATCATCGCTCCAAAAAGCCATGCCGATTTCAGCCGCCGCTTTGATCAAATTGCTCGACGCCGCCAAAGTGCGGCGTGCCAATTTCAGGCTCGACTCGGAAGGCTGCTGACCTGGATCGGTAAATTGCAATCCATGAAACGGCGCAATGGCGGCCGCGTCACGCCGGCTATAATTTTCCAACGCCGCCCGCTCCGGTGCCATGTCATCACTCGGTGCGTCAACCAGCATGACCTTAATGTCAATGTCATAGCGCGCCTGCAAATCGATTAAAATTTGCGCGGTTAACTGGCTGTAAGGATCATCGGGCTGATGAAAATATAAAACTTCTGCGCGCCGCCCTGACAGTTTTCGTGCAAAAGCCATGCGTCCGAGGCGAAACCGCCTTAAGCGGCGCGACAGCCAAAACGACGATATAAACGTGCTGAGCTTCAATCCCATTATCCTCTCCCAAGCCGTCAAATTGGCGAGACAAAAGGCGTTTGTCAATCGCTACAAAAGCCTTGACCTTCGCATTTTACACGCCATTTCCTCCTCATGGCCATGCGTAAAAAATCCGACCTGCCGCAAAAACTTTGCCCAACATGCGCCCGCCCCTTTGCTTGGCGCAAGAAATGGGCGCGCGATTGGGAAAATGTGCGCTATTGCTCGGAACGCTGCCGCCGCGAAAAGGATGTGCGAAATGGCTGATAAGCCGCTTATTCTTGTTTTGGGCGACCAATTATCGCCGGCATTATCGAGCCTTATGGCCAATGACAGCGCACCCGTGCTGATGGCCGAATTGGCCGATGAGGCTTCTTATGTGCGCCACCACCAACAAAAAATTGCCCTGATATTTTCGGCCATGCGGCATTTTGCCGAGCATTTGCGCAAGCAAGGCCGAACGGTTTTTTACCTCCCTTATGGGGCCGAAAAACAAATCAATGGATTTGCCGATGCCATTGCCCTCATGGTCAAACGCGAAGGATTTACTCGACTGATTGTCACCGAGCCCGGCGAATGGCGGCTAATGCAGGGCATGCAAAACTGGCACGACACGCTTGGCATCGAGGTGGAGATTTTGCCCGATAGCCGGTTCATTGCCGACCATGCAGAATTTGAAGGTTGGGCCGATGGCAAAAAACAATTGCGCATGGAGTTTTTCTATCGCGAAATGCGCCGCAAAACCGGCTTGCTGATGGATGGCGACGAACCGCTGGGCGGCCAGTGGAATTATGATGCCGATAATCGCAAGAAACTGCCAAAGGGTCATATGCCGCCGCCACGCTTGCATTTTGCGCCCGATGCGACAACGCAAGACGTGCTGCATTTGGTGAAAACCCATTTCGGCAATCATGTCGGCACATTGGATAAATTTGCTTGGCCGGTCACCGCCGCGCAGGCGCAAGAGCAATTGGCCCATTGGCTTGATTTCTGTTTGCCGCAATTTGGCGATTATCAAGATGCGATGAAAAGCGGCGAAGCGTTTCTTTATCACGGCCTGGTTGGCGCCAGCATTAATCTCGGCCTGCTTGACCCACTCGCCGTATGTCGCGCCGTCGAGGCGCGCTACCATGACGGACAAGCGCCACTCAATGCAGTGGAGGGGTTTATTCGGCAAATTCTCGGCTGGCGCGAATTTATTCGCGGCCTGTATTGGTTGAAAATGCCCGATTATGCCGACAGTAATTATTTCGAGCATGACCGCAAACTGCCCGATTTTTATTATAGCTGCGAAACCGATATGGCCTGTATGCGCGAGGCGCTTGGCGCAACCCGCGACCATGCTTATGCGCATCATATTCAACGCCTCATGGTGACGGGCAATTTTGCGCTTTTGGCGGGGATTGCCCCGAGCGCCGTCAATCAATGGTATTTGGAGGTTTATGCCGATGCTTTTGAATGGGTGCAATTGCCCAACACGCACGGCATGGCGTTATTTGCCGATGGCGGCGTGGTCGGCTCCAAACCTTATGCTGCCTCAGGCGCCTATATTAACCGCATGTCCGACCATTGCGCCGATTGCGCCTATCAGGTGAAAGAACCGCATGGCGAAACCGCCTGTCCGTTCAATTACCTCTATTGGGATTTCATGATCCGTCATCGCGACAAGCTGGGCCGCAATCCGCGCATGGGCATGGTCTATCGCAATCTTGATAAAATGCCTGATGAAAAGCGCATCGGCGTGCAGGCCAGCGCCAAAAAGTTTTTGGAGCAGTTAAAATGAGTGACACGCCAACCCTGCCATTGGAGGCACTCGCCTTATCCATCACCCAATATGTCGTGTGTTCAAAATGCGCCGATGAGTTGGCGACACTGTCGCCGCCGCAAAGCTTGCAAGATTATGCGGCCATGGATGTCGGCTTTACCGATTACGGCATTCAGGTTTGGTGCCGCCGCCATAAGGCGAATATTGTGCATATTGATTTTCAGGGTAAAAAATTACCGGCTGATTTTCGACGGCTGGAAACCAGCTAGCTCAAGCCGGCAATTCTTGCCCGTCCCAAGCGAAAACCTTGCCGCTATCATGCGGCGTCAATCGGTCAATCACCTGCAATAGGTAATCGGCCGATTGCGCCGGTGTGAATAATTTATCGGCCGCCACATTGCCCTGAAAGGGTGCCGATAAAGCGCTGTCCACCGTGCCCGGATGCAGGCCGATAATGATTTTATCTTTGTCACGACGCGCTGTTTCAATGGCGGCATTTTTGACCACCATATTTTGCGCCGCCTTGGCGGCGCGATAGCTGGTCCAACCACCCATGCGATTATCCGAAATGGACCCGACACGGGCCGATAAATGCGCCATGACGGTTTTTTCCTCGCGCGCCAAAAGCGGTAGAAAATATTTGGCCAGCAAAGCCGGAGCAATAGTGTTAACGGCCAGCACACGCGCCATGGCCGCTGCATTGATTTGCTTAAGCGCTTTTTCAGGCTGAATACCGGCTTGTGCATCATGCAACAGCCCGGTCGCATTAATGATGAGATGCAAAGGCCCGCGCGCCTTTTCCTCTTGCGCTAAAGCGGCCAGCGCCGCTTCGTCGCAAATATCAATATCGGCCCGCGTCAAAGCCGTCACCTGACAGCGCGCTTCCAGCGCCGCGACAAAAGCCGCGCCCAAGCCACCGCGCGCGCCAAAAACCAGCGCGCGAAAATCTGATGGGAAACTCGATAAAAACGCATCCATGCCGACCATATAGGGCGGCATGGCAGGGAAAACAGCGCCCGCCGATAAATTAAGATTATAAAATGGCGCGCAAGGCGATAAGGCGATCTTTCAATTCGGCCTCATCAAAATCGACAGCTTCCCCGACGCCCCAAACCGGCCCCGGCCAGGCTTCATCCGTTTCATGGCGCGCAATCACATGGACGTGTAATTGCTTCACCATATTGCCAAGCGCCGCAATATTCATCTTATCGGCGCGCGTCAAAGCTTGCAGTCTTTGCGCAGTTTCTTGCGCCGTGGTGAATAAAGCCCGCGCCGCCACATCGGGCAGGTCAAACCATTCAACGGCATTTTCAATTTGCGGCACCAGCACCAGCCAATAATAGCGCGCATCGCGCATCATGCGAATGTCGATAACACCGCTTTGCATGACCGACACAGTGTCGGCGGCCAATCTTTCATCAAGCTGAAACGCCATGCTCAATCGAGCGCTGAGTCAGAAACAAATGGATTGGTTTTTTTCTCAGCCTCAAAAGTCGAGGTCGGCCCGTGGCCCGGAATGAAAGTAATATCAAGCCCGAGCGGCCAGAGGCGCTGGGTGATGCTGTCAATCAATTGCTGATAATTGCCTTTGGGAAAATCCGTCCGTCCGATAGAGCCTTGAAACAACACATCGCCGACCATGGCTACCTTATCGTCGCTTTGCACAAATACCACATGGCCCGGCGTATGGCCTGGACAATGGACGACATCGAAATCAACATCTGCCACGGTCACCGTGTCACCATGTTCAAGCCATTGGTCGGGCTCGAAGGCCAGCGCTTCAGGGAAACCATATTGCGCTGCTGCCGCGGGCATGCCGTCGATCCAAAACTTATCATCCTTATGCGGGCCGATAATCGGAATATTACGCTCATCAGCCATGGCTTTTACGGAACCGGCATGGTCGAGATGACCATGGGTCACGAGAATTTTCTCAATTTCAATGCCCTGCTCATCAATAAATTTATTGAGCAATGCCAAATCGCCGCCAGGGTCGACAATGCCACCCTTTTTGGTTTCTTCGTTCCAAAACACGGTGCAGTTTTGCTGAAACGGCGTCACCGGAATGATTTGATAGCGCAACATAAGGCTCTCCCTTTTCGTCCGCGACAGTAAAAGTTTTTTGCAGTTGAATCAAATCACCCTAAACTTTTAATCGTATCTTCAACAAGCGAAAGGAGGTGATCCATTGTCTAGTGAACGGAAGTATTTGAGGTTTGAAACCCGGTGTTTGAGCATGGACGTGGAGCAACCTTCGGGTCCATTGGCACACGAAAACAATTAGGGATTGGCCTTAAATCCAATCACGACTCCATCTTATTGGAGGGGGCGTCTGCTTTGCAGGCGCCCTTTTTCTTGCCTATAAGCAGTGATGGAAATTTTTCTCGGCATAGATTTGGGGGCCAGCGCCCTTAAAGCCTGTTTGATTGACGACGCGGGACGCGCGCTCTTATCGGCCCGCGCGCCTTATGACACGCGCGCGCCAAAGCCCGGCCATAGCGAACAAAACCCCGCCGATTGGCGCGCCGCCATGGCCACGGCACTGGCTGATTTAGGTGCGCAAAACAGCGATGCGCTGGACACTATTGCTGCGATAAGTTTTTCGGGCGGGGCGCATATTGCGGTTTTATGCGATGGCGCAGGCACGGTTTTGCGTCCGGCCATTATGTGGAATGACCAGCGCGCCGCCGCGCAAGCCGCTGACTTGGCCGCGCAAGGCACGGTGGAAGCATTGAGCGGCAATGCCCCTAATGCGACGTGGACATTGCCGCAGCTTATCTGGCTGGCGACCCATGAAGCGGAAATTATTGCCGCCACCGAAAAACTTTTTTTCGCCAAAGACTGGCTTGCCGCGCAATTAACCGGTGCGCATGTCAGCGATATTAGCGAAGCGGTCGGCAGTCTGATGGCCGACCGCAATGGCGCATGGCATGACACATTAACCGCGATGAGTGGCATTGCGCCCGCCGCCTTTCCTCCCTTGCTGGCCATTGGTGCGCAAATCGGCATGGTCGGCGACAAGGCGGCGGCAGAATTTGGCCTGCCTTGCGTGCCGGTCTATCAAGGCGCCATTGACACGTCGATGGAATGGCTATGCGGCGCACCGCTTGAGGCCAATAGTGCAATGGTGAAACTGGCTTCGGCCGGGGTGATTTCATTGGCCACGGCGCAAGATACGCGCTTTCCGCCGGTCTCTTTTTATCCGCATATTTTGCCAGCGCTTGGCTATCACGCGGCCGGTATGAGCGATTGCATGGGGGCAATTGAATTTGTGCGTCGGCAATTCACGCCAAAGCTCGATGCACAATCATTTGAAAAAGCCGCCGCCAACACCGCCATGGGCGCCGAGGGCGCGATGTTTTACCCTTATTTATCGGGTGCGCGTGCGCCGTTTTGGCAGGCCGATTTAAGCGCTGAAATGCACGGGCTGACGCGCGGCCATACGGCCAACCATATGGCGCGCGCCGCCTATGAAGGGGTTGGCCATGTATTGACCGCCATTTGGCACGATATGACGGGCAAATTGGGGCAGCGCCCGACAAGCCTGCATATATTGGGGGGTGGCGGGCAAAGCGATTTTTTCTGCCAAATGCTGGCCGATATGCTGAATGTTGAGATAAGGCGCGGGGCTGAGACCGATTGCGCCTTTGCGACTGCGCTTTTTGCCGCAGCCGCGCATCAGGGCATGAATCTGCATCAAATGGCGCAACTGGCCTATCGCCCTAATGGCATTTTTATCCCTGACAAAAACGCCCATCGGGTCTATGCTTCTTTGCATGAAAGCTTCATGGCGCGCCATCGCGCCGCCTGAAACGCTTTAGAGCCATCACAGGAGATAAAGATGGAAAACCGTATTGATTTGAAGATTGAGAACCATATCGCGCATGCGCATCTCATTCGTGGCGACAAAATGAATGCGCTGGACGCTGAGATGATGGACGCGCTGATTGAATGTGGCGAGCGCATCAAAGCAGATAAATCGATCCGCGCCGTTGTTCTTTCCGGTGAGGGGCGCGCCTTTTGTGCCGGTCTGGATATGGGCAATTTTGCCAAAATGGCCGAAGGCGGCGACGCCGGTGTGACCGATGGCAAACAGCGTCAAAAATTGGCCGAGCGCACACATGGGCTGGCCAATCGCCCGCAAAAAGTGGCGTTTACCTGGCGCGAAATCGAAGTGCCGGTCATTGCCGCGGCGCAAGGCTTCGCGCTGGGCGGCGGGTTTCAGCTATTTATGGGCGCTGATATGCGCTATGCCGCACCGGGCACGAAATTTTCCATTATGGAAGCGCGTTGGGGGCTGGTACCGGATATGGGCACCACCCATGTCATGACCCGTGTTGCGCGCGAAGACATTGTCAAAGAATTGGCCATGACGGCGCGCATTTTTGAAGCCGATGAGGCCTATGAATATGGCTTTTTGACCCGCATTACGGAAAACCCGATTGACGCGGCTTTTGAAACCGCAACGGCCATTGCCGGACGCAATCCCGACGCCATTCGCGGCACGAAGCGCCTGTTCAATGAGCCGGCTGACCGCTTTGTCGGCGACACGTTAATGCTGGAAAGCGTGTTGCAAGACGACATTATTGGCCATCCGAACCAAATTGAGGCGGTGAAAGCCGAATTGGAAGGCCGGCCCGCCAATTACGAAGACGCGGAAACCAAAAAAGCGGCGGAATAGTCTAGCTGCCAATGCCAGTCAAACGGTCGAGCAACCAATAGACGGATATCCCGCCCATAAAAATCAGGGGCGCTTGCAGCACAATTTGAACGGCTGTCGGCGCCCCTTTTTCGTGCCACGCCAATGCCGCCATCAATCGCGGTTGCACATAATGCAAGAATAAGAGAATTATCCCGACAATCAGCAATTGCCCGGCTTCAAGGCCGATATTGAACAGCGCCAAAGCCCAAATCTCGACATCGCGCGGCAAGCCGATGGCTGCCAACATGCCGGCAAAGCCGAAGCCGTGCAGCAAACCGAAGCCAAACGCCATGGCTTGCGGATAGTTTTGCGCCAAGGCAGAGCGCTTTTCGGGCGGCTGCAAAAGCTCCATGGCGACGAATAAAATTGACAGGGCGATAATCGCTTCAACCACAGCGCTTGGCGCGCTGACGCGCCCCAGCATGGATAAGCCCAATGTCAGTGAATGGGCCAAAGTGAAGGCGGTGATGACATAGACCAAGCGGCGCCAACCGGTAACCAGCAAAACCAGCCCGAGCACGAATAAAATATGGTCCGGCCCAAACACCAAATGCTCAACCCCCAGCCCGAAATAAGCGAGTAGGAAAGTGCCGCCACCGGCAAATTGCTGCACCGGCGCATTGGCGGTCAGCCGCAAGCTGTGGCGTCCGCCATCCAGCAAAGCCATTTGCACCAGCACATCGGTAATCGTCCGTTGCAGCCCCTCAACACCGATTGATTGGCCGAACAATCCGCCATCACAATTTAGCGAGAATTTTTCAAGCAGCGCACCAGGCTGGCGACGCATCACGCTATCGCCCAATCTTCGGCAATTTTCAGGAAATACCGGCCGCAAGCCCAATCCGGCAACGGCACCGACACCGGCGTTGCGCACCGGTTGCTTCCATATCACTTCAAAGCGGTCGCGCTCGGTTTCATTGATTTCAATATAGCCGGGGCGCACTTCATGTGCCGCTGCAGGCGCCAGCAATAAGGCGCTGAGCAAAATGACCCGCCGCGCCATGAGCCAAACCTGTCTCATTCCGCAGCGCCCTCAATCGGCAAAAGCTCAACCTGATAGCGACTGCGTAATTCGGCCCATGCCGCGGCCAATGCTTGTTGGCGTTGCATTTTTTGATAGTCGCGCGCCACACGCTCAATAAGCGGTTCAAAAGCCGCCTGCTGCGCTGCATGGCGCGCATCGATTTTGACCACATGCCAACCAAAGGCCGATTGCACCGGGGCGCGCCAGTCCTTGGCCGTTTCTTGAAACAGCGCGCGGGCAAATTGCGTGCCCATCAGCCGAGACAGTTCCAACTCGCTTTGCCGCGCATATTGACGATTGAGCATGAAGGGCTTGCCTTTATTCTGCCAATCGCTCTCATGCGCGTTCAGTGCTGCTTGCACTTGCCGCGCCTGTGCCTCACTTTCGACAAAAACATGGCGCCAGCTCAATGTTTCGGGGCTGTCATATTGCGCTCTATTTTCGTCGAAAAAGCGTTGCAACTGCGCCCTGTCCGGCAAATCGCTGACTGTCTCATCGGCCATCATGAATTCGACTTTTTGAGCCAATCTGCGTCGAATGATAATGTCATCATCATCAAGGCCAAGCCGTGCCGCTTCGCGCACCAAAATTTCTTCACGAATATGACCTTCAATCAGCGCATCCAATTCGCGCGCATTGGGCCGTCTTTCGGTTTGCCCTTCCCATTGCGCGACCAGTTTTTCAACCAATGGCAAATCGATTTTAATGATTTCATTATCGCGCGACTGCATCAGCCGGTCAGCGGCAAATAACAGCACACCCAAAATGACAAACCATATCAGCCGGTCTTGCGCCAGCTTCCGCAACCCTTCTTGCATGAAAAACTAGTGCTCCAACCAGATGGGAGAAGACCAAACACGCTCTTGAATGGTCGCCTCCAATGCCGGATTGGGTTTTGAATTGGCACGAATGGCATCCCATGTCGACCAACGGCATGTCGGGTTTTCCAGCGCACGGACATAATAAAAGGCATTTTCGCCCGGCTTATAATCAGGATCTTGCCAATGCGCCTTCAACTCGCCATCGCCCGTATCAGCGCCATAAGCACATGTTTTCACATCAACTTTGGCATTATTATCGGGGCACCGATGGGTCGCTTTGGCCACCGGCGCACCGCCGGCGCAGGCCACATCATAAACTTTTTCATGGGTTTTGCCCTTCGCATCAATCCAGCCTTTGACCATTTGCAACCGTTGCAAAGGGGCTGAGCCCGGGTCTTGCGTCGCCCAAAGCAGAAAGTCAGGTGCACGGCCAAGGCGCGCTTTCATATCGCCGCCCATTGGCACACCGCGCGCATAGGCTTTGCGCACCATTTGCGGGTCGGCGAGCATTTTTTCATTAAAGCCATAACCGCCAAACAGCCGCACTTTCATGCGCGGCCCGCTGGTCGCGAAGGTTTCTTTACGGCGCATGGCATCGAAAATTGAACCACGGGTATTTTCTTCAGCCCACACGCCAGCGAGACCGGAAGCGCCCCAGCTTGACCATTGCATGTGCAAATAGCCCGGGGCCGGATTTTTGCCGGGATATCCGGTGCGCCGGTCTTCCGGCATATTGATTTGCTGCCACCAATTTTGCAAACGGAAAACCTGTGCCCCCAATCGTTGCGTCCATGTCAGGCGCACGGCACCGCGCAAGCGCCCCGTGCCGTCAACCGCGCCGATTTTCGACCAATAATCATATTCGTCAAAAGCACCGGCCGAGACATGCGTGTCAGAGGCAGAAATCAGGCCGAATTTATAAGGGTTACCCTTGCCTTGCGCCTGCATTTCGAGTCCGCGGCGATAGGCTTGTCGAACATAAGACCCGTCGAGACGGCTCTCCTTCCACGTGGCAATTTGAAAATCCATAATTTCAAAAGCCGCCCATTCATCATTCGGGCTTTGCAGCGGATGGGTTTCCGATGTGCCTTTGACTTGTGAGACCTCGACAATAGGCTCATTGCGCATGCGCAAGGCGGCATAGTCTTTATCAATTTCAGCACCGTCATAGGTTTTATCGGAGAACATATAACCGTCTGACCCGTTGGAATTATGCGGGATGGCAATCGAGTCCATGCCTTGGTCGCGCAGACTGTCCATCCAACGCCATAGGTTTTCAGGGTTTTTGGAAATGAGCCGCGAATAAGGTTCTTTCGGCGCGGCCCCGCGAAAAATGACATTGCGATGCAAATTCTCAAAAGTATCTTGCGACGAGGTATATTCATAACCGATGAAGGTGGTGAATTTGCCGGGCTCATTATTGCGATCCGCAGCCGCCTTAATTTCCGCCCATGTGTCGCGCACAATATTCATATCGAGCAAATCATCTTCTATTTGCTGGCCGATATATGGCAGCAAGCCGCCAAAAGCGGCGCGCCGTTCGCCGGCGGTTTTCGCACTCCGCAAACCTGTCGCGATTGGATGATTGGCGACCGAACTTTCAGGGTCAAACATGGCCGGCACCATGCCGAGATAAGCGGCATGGTCGGTGACCGCTTGAAAATCGAGCGGCACGCGAATTTTCATTTCAAAACCGAGCGGGTGGGTAATGGCTTTGCCTTTGGCAAAATCATAGGCCGCGTCAGGGCCGTTGCGATTGCCGAAAATAAAAGCATCGAAAGACAGATTTGTATGCAAATGGGTTTCGCCAAACATGGCACGGCGATCTTCAGCACCGGCCAAAGCCAGTTGTGGCACGCTTATTGCAATCGCAGCACCCAGCGCTGCCAGTTTTTTATTAATTTTCATAATATTCCTCCCTTTCGGTGGATAATGCCCCAAGCAAGCCCCCAAAACAAGCCGCGCATGGCTTGAAAAACAGCGTATTGAAGCGTTAAGCTTGAGGCTGAGGGAGTATCATGCGCTATCAAAACCAGTATCAAGACTGGCGCAAAGACCCGCAAGGGTATTGGGCCGATGAAGCGCGGCGCCTGCAATGGCAGACCGCACCGAAGAAAATTTTCGAGCGCAATGAGAGTGGCGAT
>Ga0213866_10003318_pt1 | contig 10971 bp, 10 predicted proteins | sample PICome_11_FD_160079 | JGI IMG/M metagenome (GOLD analysis project Ga0213866, IMG submission 160079) | Coastal seawater microbial communities near Pivers Island, North Carolina, United States - PICO284 | ecosystem: Environmental > Aquatic > Marine > Coastal | place: USA: North Carolina... | reverse complement strand
AATAGTACCCTTTGCAACGCCTCCAATAGCTGGGTTGCATGACATTTCGCCAAGATTACTTTCTTTTAAAGTAACTAGTAATGTGTTCGCCCCTACTCTGGCAGATGCGGCAGCAGCTTCTACTCCTGCATGTCCTGCGCCAATAACTATAACATCAAAATCTTTCATTTTATTAGCCGTTTATTTTATTGTTTCACGTGAAACATTTTGCGGGGCACTATAACAAAAAATATACAAGCTGGCAATCGGTAAAATTGTTTCACGTGAAACATTGTATATGTTGACTTATTATATTTATAAATATAGGGTTTTTTATGAAAATATAATGGGTTGTGGTTGTTATGGCGGTGAAATTATTTCAAGATTTTTTATATAAAAAGAAATTGTTCCTGATTTCTGCTTTTATCTGTTTTTTATTTGCTTCAAATTCATTTGCCTCTTTTATAGAGGAGCTTGAGTTAATTAAGTCAGCATCGGATAGCTCGGATGAAATTGAATTAAATTGGCCTAAGGTTTGTGATTATGATGGCGTTAGGATTACATACCATATAAGCAGGAATGATTTTCTATTAGAAAATGCTAAATTGTTGTTAGTTGATATAATGGGTGGCAAAGAGCTCTCCTTATTTGATTTTACATCATGCAAGTTAAAAGATAATAAAATTCACAATAAGGCTTCGCAAGTACTACCTTCTGGCGTATCTCTTATTAAAGATTATAATCACGTGATTGCAGCAAAAAAAGAAGGGCAGAAATTTCGTTATTATGTCTCAGATGAAAGTGGTGAAATAAATGAGATAATCCCACCTTCAAATTATTAGCAAAACAGTTCCGACTATCCAATTTTGTCAACGGATAGCAAATGGGTTCTGTGGCTGGTTGATAAAGGTGACTATAAATCTGGTCATGTAGCTAAGAATATTAAAACGCAGGAAGTCAGGCCAATTAATATTAATTACATTAAGGAGTATCCTAAAGTTAATTCTTTCAATATTGAAGACTCAAATGATATAACCGTTTTATCAAGTAATCCAACTACTCTTTCAATACGTTCGTTAGATGATGGCTCTATAAAGTGGGAAAGTGTTGGGATAAATAATATACGCGGTGGTTATTACAAAATGTACAGAGAAAGTCCCTCTTCATTGATACATTGGAAATGGGAGGCTACTTCGTACGATAACGATAGCAAGGTTTATGTAGAGTGGGATTTGCCAAAAGGTAAAGGTCAACATTTTATAGATGGAGGGCTTTTGCTATCAAATATTGCCGCAGACCCTGATGGAAAATATATTGCGGTAGTTGCAGAGCGTCATTCTCGTATAAGAAGTTATAAAGCGGAAATATTTGTAATACGTACATCCGATGGTAAAAAGATATTTTCCCGAATTTATCGTAAGCGTAATGATATGTCGGTTGGTTTTGGTAAGGGATTCTTTGCCTACTCACATTATGAAGAAAATAAAAATGAGGATTCTGAAAGTGCAGGTAGTTACAAACTTAATGTGTATAAGATTCCTGAAACCTAAGATGTTATTATTAATAGCAACTTAATAGTTATTTTCCGATGCAGAAGTTGCTGAAAATATTATCTAATATCTCTTCAATATCAATGTGACCTGTGATTTTGCCAAGAGATGTTGCCGCTAGCCTAAGGTTCTCAGAAGCTATCTCAAGTTCATCATTAAGTGTGAACCTTTCCAATGATTCGTTAGTTTCAATCAATAATGTACGATGACGTTGTCTTGTAATTACAGGGTCAGAAGATATTTCCAGTAAATCTTTAGTTTCTTGTTCTAATCTATTTATTAGTTTATCGACATCTATTTGGTCTTTTGCAGATATTAAAATCGGTGAAAGTCTTTCTATCTCATTTGGTGCAGATAAATTATTTACCGCATCAATCTTATTTATAACTATTATCGAGTTGTCATTGGCAAGTTTTAGGGTCTTTTTATCAATATTTTGTAGCTTGTTAGCGTCAAATAACAAGATATTGATATCTGCGTTATTAGCTTTTTCCAGTGCTATCCTTATTCCTTCACTTTCGATTTTGTCGTCACTTTCTCTCAAGCCTGCCGTATCTATCAGTGTTAAGGGATATCCGCCCAAGTCAAGATGAACTTCAATACTGTCACGTGTTGTGCCGGCTATATCAGAAACGATAGCTACATCACGTTGTGCCAGACAGTTCATAAGTGATGATTTGCCTGTATTTGGAGCGCCTGCAATTACTGCGGTTATACCACTACGTAACTTCTCACCTTTTTGATTGTCGTTAAGGTGTTTGCTTATTTGTTCAATAAGTCCCCTCACCTGCTGTTCCACAATTTTGGTTGTATCTTCTGGTATTGGCTCATCAGGAAAATCTATATAGGCTTCAATATTAGCAAGTATTGAGATTAGTTCACTACGCCATTTGTCATAAAGCGAGCCTAGTAGCCCTTGTTTTTGCCGCATTGCCTGTCTTGCCTGAGCCTTGGTTTCGGCATCTATAAGGTCGGCTAGCCCTTCTGCCTCTGTAAGATCCATCTTGCCGTTTTCAAATGCCCTTTTTGAAAACTCCCCCGGTTCTGCCAGTCTTGTGTTATCAAATGCTGATAGTATCTCCAGCAGTTCGACAATAATTGCTCTACTACCATGAATGTGAAGTTCTGCAACATCTTCTCCTGTGAAGCTATTAGGTGCTGTAAAATATAAAATAACCGCCTCATCGATTATTTCATTCGATACCGGGTTAATTATTTTTCTAAGTAGCGCGGTACGTTTTTGGAAAGTCTCCTGCCCTGTAATTTCTTTTAATATAGATAATGATTGAGGGCCGGATATCCTTATAATAGCAACACCTGATTTTATTGGAGCTGTGGCACAGGCAAAGATAGTTTGCATATATTTTCTCATAGTTGTTACATTGCATGGATATGTTTAATAATTTTATTACTATTTATCCAGATTTTTTTTGTACACAATAAGTAAATAAAATGATATACCACTAAAAAATTTATAAAATTGTGCGTTTGAAGGTTTTAATATGAGCTCTGAATTAAAAACGACTCTAAAAGTCATTGATGTAATAACTCAAGAAGCAGAAAAAAAGTCGAAACAACTTATCAGTAGAGGTCTGATAGATTTTATAAAGGAATTATATAAGTTCACCCCTCCTGAGGAATTGAAAAAAAGAGATACAAAGAAACGCCTGTTATCTGCGATCAGCATTTTTAAGTTTTTTAGCGAAAAAGCCGAGGGCGAGTCTAAAATAAGGATATATAACCCAACAGTAAGTAAAGATGGTTGGGAAAGTAGATATACATATATTGAGATAGTAAATAATGATATGCCGTTCTTGGTAGACTCTCTGACCGAAGAGTTAAATCGACATGGAATAAGAATAGTTGACCTGTTCCACCCTGTTCTTTCGGTTGTAAGAGATGATAAGGGCGTTTTAAAGAAGTTTTCTACAAGTGGTTCGGGTGATGGAAAGCTTGAGTCTGTGATACAGATTCAGGTTCCTAAAATACCCGAAAAACAGATATCGCAATTAAAAAAGGATTTAAATGAGGTCCTTAGCTTTGTAAAAGTTGCCGTTGAGGATTGGGATGATATCTTGCGTAAGGTAAATTATGTAATAACTGAAATATCAGCTACTTCAGAGTTTTTGTCCCATTCGCTAGACGATAGAAAAAGACGTCAGGCTAACAATAATGCTTTGGAGATCAAGGAGTTCTTGGAGTGGCTAAAGAGCAATAACTTCGTCTTTTTAGGGTATGTTGAATATAAAAAGACTGATACACAAACACCAAAGATAGTTAAAGGGTCTAATTTAGGTATTTTAAAGTTAGGTGACCCTTCCCTAACACCCAGGAGTTGGCGGGACATTGATGATAATCCCCTACTCGGTAAAAAACAGCAGCTTCTTGAGATAACAAAAGCCAATCGCAAATCATTAGTTCATAGACCTGCATATATGGACTATATCGGCGTTAAAAAACTTGATGAAGAAGGCAATGTTGTTGGTGAGCATCGCTTTTTAGGCTTGTTTACATCTACTGTGTATTATCAAAGCATTAAAGACGTTCCGCTTATCAGGAAGAAGCTTGAGTCCATTCACAAGAAGTCAGGATTTTCACAAGGTGGACATAGTGGGAAAGCATTATCAGCCATTTTGGAAGATTTTCCTCGTGATGAATTGCTGCAAACTACTGAGGACGAGCTTTTTGAATCGGCTATGGGTATCGTTTTACTTAATACCCAGCCGAAAGTAAGGATGTTCTTCCGTCAGGATGAATTTGAAAGGTTTGTAAGTTGTATCGTGTTCATTCCAAAGGATAGAATGAGTACGAATTTAAGAAAGAAAATTGAAAGTATATTAGTTGCTCAGTTAAATGGTAAAATATCAAACCATTATACGCAGATAACCGAATCACATATGGCGAGGTTACAGTTCATTGTGAAGACTGAGCCGGGTAAAATACCTGATTATGATGAAGATAAAATAGAAGAAATGGTATCGGCAGCGGCTAGAAGCTGGTCAGATGACCTAAATGATGACCTGTGTAAGCGTTTTGATGAAGAAGATGGTGAAGATATCTATGAAAAATATAAAGATGCTTTCTCACTTAGTTACCGTAACCGATTCTCGGTAGAGGATGCTTATTATGATATCTTGCAGATTGAAAAGGTTTTGGAACAAAAACGTGTTTCATTTGATATATACGAATCATTAGAAGGTACTGAGGAAATATTCGAATTTAAGATATATACCTTAAATGAACAGATAATGCTTTCTAGGATAATGCCGATATTGGAAAATATGGGGCTTTCTACTTTAGATGAGCATACATATATCGCCAAGCCAGGAGATTCAGGTGGAGATGAGGTTTGGATTCACCGTTTCAGATTCATAGTAAGTGGTGTTAAAAAGCCGAAACTAAGTGAGATTAAGGATAATTTTGAAGAATCCATATACAGAACATGGTTTGGCTATGTTCAAAATGATGCTTTGAACCGGCTGATATTGTTGGCAAACCTAAAATGGCGTGACGTGACCATGATTAGGGCGTATAGCAAGTATCTTCAACAGTCGAACTTCTCTTATAGCTCCGAGTCGGTACAAAATGCCCTTTGTAATCAAAAAGAATTGGTAAAGTTACTTGTTGAGCTATTTAACAGCCGATTTAACCCTGATTATAAATTTGACAGGGATAATGCCAAAAAACGTATTATGGCAAGTATTGAGAGCATATTAAGCACGGTTTCAAATCTTGCAGAAGATAGGATAGTAAGGGGCATTGTTGAGCTTATAAATGCGACAAAAAGGACTAATTACTATCAAAAGGATGGAGATAAGCAGCTAAAAGAATATATTTCATTTAAATTTGCATCAAGTGAGATATCTTGGCTACCGCAGCCTAAGCCATATGCTGAGATATATGTATATTCCTCCAGAGTTGAAGGAATACACTTGCGTGGTGGCAAGGTTGCCAGAGGAGGCTTGAGATGGTCAGACAGGCTTGAGGACTTTAGAACAGAGGTGTTGGGGCTTATGAAGGCTCAGATGACCAAGAACTCGGTTATTATACCTGTTGGTTCTAAAGGTGGTTTTGTCGTTAAAAAAGCTCCTACCGAAGGTGGGCGTGAGGCTTTAATGGCAGAAGGTGTTGAATGTTATAAAACATTTTTAAGAGGCTTGCTTGACGTTACTGATAACATGGTGGGCGGAAAAATCAAATACCCTAAGAATGTAGTAAGACATGATGGTGATGATGCATATTTAGTAGTAGCTGCCGACAAGGGAACAGCTACTTTTTCTGATATTGCCAATTCAGTTGCTGATGAATATAAATTCTGGCTAGGTGATGCGTTTGCATCAGGTGGTTCAGCAGGTTATGACCATAAGAAAATGGGAATAACCGCAAAAGGAGCCTGGATATCTGTAGAGCGCCACTTCCATGAAATGGGAATTAATGTTGATAAGGATGACTTTACGGTTATTGGAATCGGCGACATGGGCGGAGACGTATTTGGCAACGGTATGTTATGTTCCAAGCATATCAAGCTTGTAGGTGCCTTTAATCATTTACATATATTCCTTGATCCAAATCCTGATGCGGCAAAAAGCTATAAAGAAAGACAAAGGTTATTCAAGCTTCCAAGGTCGTCTTGGGCGGATTATGACCCAGAGCTTATTTCACATGGGGGAGGGGTATTTAAGCGAAGTGATAAGAGCATAAAGCTGAGCAAGGAGATAAAAGATCTGCTTGAGATAGATGCAAACACTGTAACGCCGGATGAGCTTATAAAACATATGTTAAAAGCTCCAGTAGGGCTTATATGGAATGGTGGAATAGGTACTTATGTAAAATCCAAGCTTGAAAGCCATGAAGAAGCCGGTGATAAGACGAACGACATTTTACGTATCAATGGCTGTGAGGTAAGAGCAAAGGTAGTAGGTGAGGGCGGTAACTTAGGATTTACCCAGCTTGGTAGGATAGAATACGCTCAAAATGGAGGTCGCATTAATACTGATGCTATCGATAATTCAGCGGGCGTTGATTGTTCTGACCATGAAGTAAATATAAAGATTGTGTTGGGTGAAGCGATTGAAAGTGGTGACCTGAAATTAGCAAACAGGAATAAGCTGCTTGAGTCAATGACCGATAGTGTCTCTGATCTTGTACTGCGTGATAACAGGTTGCAGACACAGGCTATAACCATTGCAGAGCAGCAAGGTGTGTCTATTTTAGAGATTCTAGGCAGGATGGTAACTTTCCTTGAAAGGCAAGGGCACCTTGACCGTGTTATCGAATATTTACCTGATGTGGAAGAAATAAGTCGCAGACATGCCGAGGGTAAAGGATTTACTCGTCCTGAGCTAAGTGTGATACTGGCATATAGCAAGATAGTGCTTTATGATGATCTATTGGGAAGTAATGTGCCTGATGATAATTACTATAAAGATGACCTGATAAGATATTTCCCTGAAAAATTACAGCAAAAATACAGGAAGGAAATAGAGAACCACCCACTGCGCAGGGAGATAATTGCAACATCTGTTACAAACAGTATTCTAAACCGTATAGGAAGCGCTTTGTTCTATCATATCCATGAGGACACAGGTGTTGCTTATTGTGATATTGCAAGAGCATATACTGTTGCCAGGGATGTTTTTGGACTGCGTGAGCTTTGGGACGACATTGCAGCATGTAAGGTTGTAAATGTTGAAGAGCAAAGAAGTTTGTTCATGGAAATACAAAATATAGTTGAGCGCTCAACCTTTTGGTTCTTAAGGAATTATCCGCAGCCTTTAGCTGTTACAAAAGCTGTTGAAGAGTTTGCACCGGGAGTTAAAGAGCTTACGGCATCTCTGACCAAGGTAATGCCGCAGCCGTTAAAGGAAGTTTATGAAGTACGCTTTAACCGTTTCAAATCAATGGGGTTAGAAGATTCACTTTCTCATAGGCTAGCTGTTTTAGAGGCGCTTTCTTCGGCGTGTGACATAGTTCAGGTTGCAAGTCAGGCGAACTTATCGTTCAATGTAGCAGGAAAGTTATATTTTGAGCTTGGAGCTAGTTTGAATTTTGGCTGGATTACAAGGGCGTTGCAGAAAATACCATCACATAACTATTGGGAGAAAATGTCCTTACAAAGTCTTATTGATGAGATATACCAGCAGCAAAGAAGACTGGCTTCTGAGGCAGTTAAGCATTTATGTAAGGATAATAAATGCAGTATGGCGATAGATAATTGGAAAGAGAAGAACATTAAACAGATATCACGTTATAATGATTTTATAGATGATTTGAAGAGTAGTGACGAGCCTGATGTTTCGATGATAATAATTGCAATAAGAAAGATTAAGGAAATATCAGCTATTTAATATTATTTTAGGTAAAGTGCTAATATTATTGCGGATAAAATTTTATGATATATTTAATATTGTTCGGTACAGTAATATATCTTGTATTTAGTTATAGTTGGAGTTTCTTAATCATCACTACAGGTATATCGTTTGTTGGCATTGTAAGGTTCTTTTCAAAAGAATTAGAGCCTTATAAGAACTATACTTTCCTTAGTCACTTTATTAAACCATGGATGGAAACGTGGCACTTTAGCCGCGTAACTATAATTTTGTACCATTTGGCTTTAATATCTTGTATTTCAATATTTTTCTATCGCCATGGTTTTTTAAATGCTTTTTGGGGTGTTGGAATTTTGGCATGGCTTATCGTGATGACTGGGTTGCAAGATTATAGAGAGCTTGGAACTTTGCCAGTTCCGTCAACTCATACGGATAAAGAGTGGAAAAAGTATAGGATTTTCGTTTTCGTCAAATATGTTTCCTCATATTCTTTTCTGTTAGCGTGGCTTGTATATATTAACTATGTCGACTAGTTTTTATTTAATAACTTTACCTAAAGTTAATTATGTAATATAATTATATTATGTTATTCCTTCGTAAAATATTGTTTTTAACGTTTATTATCAGCTTGTCTTTCTCAGGTGTGGCAAATGCCTCTATGGAATGCTGTAAGATGCAAAGGGACATAGAATCATCATCAATGCAAATGGATGAGCCTTGTCATGAAGAAGGCGAAAATGAAGCTAATAACAAAGATGATGCATGTACAAGTTGTGACTGTCAGCATTGCATAAGCAAGGTTTTTTTGATGTCTCCATCAAAAGATACCAATAATATAGAAAAAGCAGTGAAAGGCTATGTATTTCAGCCGCTAATATCACAATTCCCAGATAAATATATTACTCCTCCAAAACGTATCTCCTAAAATTTATCTGTAGCATTGCTACGTCTTGAATTTACCTAATAGGAGAGGATTTAATGAGGTATATTACTATAATATTAATTGCGTTGACCGTAATGCCAGATGTTGCACAGGCCAGACCTGTATCATATCCTGGCGGTTGGACAATTATGCAAACCAATGATACCAACAGCAATAATTTGCATGTTCATTATTCACCAACGGCTAAATATTCGGTTGGTTATAAAGGAGAATATCACCGAGATGAACAATGGCAATTTCATGGCATGCAGCTGAACTATTTGGCAAAGCGTATAAATAAGCCTAAGAGTCAGGCGAATTTTTACTTAAAATCAGCTGTAGGAGCTGCCTATAGTGACTATGGGCAGCTAAATAGTGAAACAGAAGCTGCCGGTTTTGCAGGTATTGCTATGGACTGGGAAACCAGACGTTATTTTACATCATATGAGAATCGTTTAACTTATGCGGGCGATATAGAAAAATCCTTTGCTCAAAAGGCGAGGGTGGGTATTGCTCCATATATAGGCGATTATGGTGACCTGCACACATGGTTGATGTTAGAAGTTGACCATAGCCCCAAACGTGATGATGAGGTGGTCTATACGCCTATGGTACGTTTCTTTAAAGGGGTATATCTGTTTGAAGCAGGTGTTAGTAGCAATGAAGATATTTTGTTCAATGCAATAATAAGATTTTAACAAGAGGATAGTTTTATGAAAAATTTATTTATTATATTTACATTTTTAATATTTGTAACAAGCAACAGCGCATATTCTGATGAGAAGGTTGCAGAAGGTGCTGTTTGTAAAGATGAGGTCGTGGTTTCGGTTAACGGACTGGTTTGCGACTTTTGTGCAAGGGCACTGGAAAAGACTTTCGGCAAGAAAGATGAGGTATCCGGTGTAAGTGTTGACCTTGATAACGGTCAGGTAGTAATTGCTCTAAAAGATGGGCAGACAATGGAAAACAGCCTGATAACAAAGCTTATAACCGATTCAGGCTATAACATATCATCTTTTGATAAAGGTTGCTAAAAATGACCGATGATGGTGAAAATTATAATGCGAAACATGCCTTGTTACCTACCTTGAGTCTTTTTACGTCGGTTGGTACATTGCTTTGTTGTGCATTACCAGCATTATTGGTCACTATAGGGGCGGGAGCAGCACTTGCCGGCTTGGTAAGTACCGCCCCTTGGCTTGTTGCTTTATCTAAATATAAAGCATGGACGTTCGGCGTTGCTGGAGTGTTGATAGTTTTGTCGGGTATAATGCGTTATAGGTCGAGAAATGCACCTTGCCCTATTGACCCTAAGCAGGCAAAGGCGTGTACAAGGCTAAGGAAAATAAGCGGCTTTATATATTGGATGTCGGTTGTTATTTACCTGATAGGGTTCTTTTTTGCATTTATTGCGGTTAAGGTTTTTTATTAGAGTGGTGCAGCGTGTTCTTTGTAAGTAGGGATTAAGCTATCGGAGCACTCCGCATTCTTCCATGTTGGTTGGCCCAATCGCATAAATGAAGATTTTTTTGCTAAAAAAGATAAGTGAAAAAGTGAAAATAATATAGATAGTTGTAATAACCCAGAATGTTGTTTTTAAATAAAACTTTTTGTTAAAGCATATAGTAATGGGAGTAAACCAAATCAGGAAGGTGGCTAAAAACATCAATGATATCATTAAGCCCTCACCTATATTCATAAGCATTTTTGTAAAAGACCTATCAATTATACCTGAGACTATAAGTACAAGAATGGTAATGATAAGGAAAATAATACCGATAAACTTAATGTATGAGCGTGGCTTTTGAAAAAAAAGCTTTTTTTTGAACAGTATAAAGCATGTGGCATATGCTAAAAGTGTAATAATGCCAATTGATATAAGCATTCGCGTAAATGGACCAATTATTTCCTCAATAATATTGCAAACAGATGTTGCCCCCCAAGGTTCTCTGGCAAACGTAATTTCAATAGATAAAGCTAATGTTATTAATGCAACCAAAAAGAGAGGGAGTTTAATTTGTGGACTGCTTACCATAGTGGATTGCCTAGTAACTGTTAAATCACAGTTAATGATAACATAAAGTTATAAAAATTAGTTAGTAATAATTTTATTATAAGAATTGGACAGTTGTTAAGATATAACAACTGTTTCTTGCTTTTTAGGAGCGTCACTTTCAATGCGAGGTTTTAC
>Ga0213866_10003316_pt1 | contig 10976 bp, 12 predicted proteins | sample PICome_11_FD_160079 | JGI IMG/M metagenome (GOLD analysis project Ga0213866, IMG submission 160079) | Coastal seawater microbial communities near Pivers Island, North Carolina, United States - PICO284 | ecosystem: Environmental > Aquatic > Marine > Coastal | place: USA: North Carolina... | reverse complement strand
TGCCGAACTCAATGAAAGCATCAAAGATTGGCAAGCACTCGTCGGTAAAGAAGGCAAAATACTGCGTTCTATCGACAGATATGGAAATATTGGAAAAAAACTCGAACCGTCGGCCATCAGTTATATCCTGCGCCAGGTGCAGGCGAATATTACCCTCCCCGGCAATAAAAAACCCCGCCAGTGGACGGGGCATTCGTTTCGCGTGGGCGCCGCAGTCGATCTAGTCGAGAACGGCTATACGATTGAGCAGGTCATGCGAAAGGGAGACTGGAAGAGCGTGCAGGCTGGATTACGGTACGTAATGGCGGAGTGATTATTCGGTATAGAATATCTGGCGGTCGGGATCTGGATTAATGAATTCGGCTTCAAGCGTCCTGTCCAACCCTTCCTGCAGGGAGAATGGCGCCTCAAACCCGTCCAACTCGTGCTTGGCCGAAGAGAATTCCGACGACGCGCAGAACTTTTTCACGCGAATTGAGCTGATCGGCAACTTGACACCTAATTTGGCGAGAACGTCTGCGGTATACCCAGCCATCAGACCAATAAACTTGGGAACTCGGATACCAACAGAGGATTTCCCGCGTAACTTGCCACGGACGAGACTTACCAGTTCGTTCATTGTGAAATCCGGTGTGTCCACATAATTGTAGACGGCATATTTTTCGTCCGACTCGATGCACTTGACTAAAAATGCAGCCAAGTTCTCGACATAAGCCATAGACTTTCTGTTTTTACCATTGCCAATCATTGCGAAAGCACCGGAATTAATCTGGTTCAGTAGATTATAGACATTGCCTCTATTGCCCTCACCAAACACAACGGTGGGTCTGACTATAATAAGACTTCGGTTATCAGGGTCTTTTGCACGCCACTCGCGATAGACATCCTCGGCAAGCGCTTTTGTGCGCCCATACTCATTAAACGGATCTATCGCACCCTCTTCCCCAGTTCCTGGAGGCGCGAAACCATAAACAGCGACCGAGCTTGTAAAAACGATTTTGTTAATACCTGTCTCTTCGCAGACTTCGCAGAGAACCCGAGCACCTTCCACATTGGTTGAATAATATTCATTTAGATCAATGATATCATCACGATGCACAGCTGCGAGATTAATGACAACTTGACCGGTTAAGCATTCTCTTAAATTCTCACTAATTCTAACGTCACAATATCGCCATCGCTCTGGAAAAGAAACGGAAGTCTCAATGTCACCGATAGAAAATGAGAGTTGTTTCTCGATTAAATTCTTAGACAATCTCGTACCGATAAACCCGGAGCCACCAAGGATTATTGAATTAGCAGTAAATTTTTGCATTTTTTTCATGGATTAAAGCAGTGACTATTTTTCATTAAATCAGTCTTCATTGGATGAACGCGCGAGACCAATAGTACACTTTTTTAAACATGAACCCTCCTAAACTTCTTGTCATTAATCGTAAAGGCAAAGAAAAAATAATCTCGTATTTGTTTGGTAGATTTAACCTCCATAAGGCCAGAAAAAAAATAAATTCAAATTTCATGTATTTAAATCCGCGTCTGCGACGCAGAGCAGCAGGTCCGCCTCGAAAATCAACCAGGTTTTCTTCCAGATTTCCCATCGATGCATTACATGCCATCATTCTTGCCCAAAGAAACCAATCTTCAAAAAATGGCATATGTTGATATCCTCCTGCAAGGATAGCTTTTTCTATACTAAAGCAGATAGTTGGATGATTAAAGGGATTTCGCCAATGAACAATTCGACGAATTCCTGCCTCATCATATGGCGTCCGACGCTCCCCAAGTATTATCGTCTCATTACCGGAACTCACATAAAACTCAACCATTGAAGAACCAAGTAGGTCGTATTCCTTCTGTTCCATAGCCTCAACCAACTTTTCAAACCTAGTTGGCAAATTTATATCATCAGTATCGAAACGAATTACATATTCAAACTCGTTTCTGAGTAGATCTAGCGCATGATCCAATGCGCGCCCTAGTCCGAGGTTCCTTTCCAAATAGATTATATCAAATAATTCATTTTTGTACTCAGCCAAAATTTCCTTTAGAGTGTTGTTGATTGGGCCATCGACAACAATAACAACGGGCACTCTCAGGCTTTGCGACAATGCGGAGCCCAGAGACAATCGAAAGTAATCTGCTCTTTCGCCATTATATAAAGAGGCTAGAGCAACGTACCCTTTCCTTTTTAATCCTATTTTTTCGGAAACCATATTATCAGTTGCCATCCAGATAAACTGCCAGTTTCTTTTCAACCTCAGTCGAACTGCATTTAGCACTGGCCTCAAGTATTACTTCTTCGGCGTAACGATCATAGAAGTCTAGGGGATTGTTTGAAAAGAATTTTAGCAAATCTTCAAAATGCTTAAATCTAATAGCATTTTTTCCGAAAATGCTTCCAACCGAAATATCACGCCCAACTGGCAGGCAGCCTTCTCTTGCGCCCTCCAAGAGCGCCATTGAAAGACCTTCGCCAGTGGACCAGATAAAATTAAATTGGCAGATTGACAAATATTTTGCGACTTCCTCTCTGGTTGGCTGAACTAAAAACCGCACGTTGCTAGGCCCTTTGAGAGTTGTGGCTTCAGGTGTCATGCAAATAAATTCAAAGTGTGGAAAAACCTCCGCCAAACATATAAACTTTTTTAATCCTTTGTCCTCAGTCGCTCGACCTAGAAAAGAAATTCTTACAATTGATGAGTCCTTTTTATTTTTAATTAGCCGAACTACACCGTCATCAATATGAAAAATATTGGGTATGATGGTTTTTTGCTTTGCCCTATAAATCTCTACATTTTCCGTCCCATCCAGGGCAATAACAATTGAATGGCGCAAAAATATATTCTCAAGAAACACCCAGCAGCGTTTAATAATTAACCTATGTCGCAGTCTTTCCGGGTTACCGCTGCCTCTGGGAATAAAAATGATCCGCTTACGTTTGCAAATAGCCCACAGCCCAATTATTAAATTTGCAGGATAAAAACCACAATTTAGGATTAGAACCTGATGTTTGGGTAGTAATTTCAGTGCGGTTATTGTTAGGCTTAGCCAAATGAAATTGGCCCTTTGTATCCTTGAAAAAAGCCGATCCCAAAACGTTTCAACTGGGCGAATTATGCCAAATGACAGAGGTGTAAACGGTTTTTTTTGGTAGGCGGGAGTAACAACAGTAGTTTTGTGGCCAATACCGCGCAAAGCAGCCACCAAATTTGGAACTGATCTAGCCATCCCTCCTTTTTCAAAAAAGGGTTCGTAAACCGGAGAAACAACGAGAATGTTGGCTGATTCCCTAACCTTACTGCTCTTTAATTTTGAATGGTTAGCTAACAAAGTCAAACACTAGGACGGTTCTGTCATTTCCAAGCACTTGAGGCTTGCCTCGGTGTAGACCATTTTGATCACTAATTATTACTGTCCCAGGTGGTCCGAGCATTTCTGAGCCTGTAACATTAAATTGGTAAGTGTTTGGATCTGCAGAAAATCCTCTCCTTAAAATAGAAATAAAGTAGGAGATTGATTTTCGCAGTTTCCATTTGTGACTGCCGCGCACATACGAAAACGGTCCGGATTGCTCATTTACGTCGGAAAGATATATAAACATTTTTAATTGCCGTGTTTGGCCATCAGTGTGAAAATATCGTGTTTTGGTAATATTAGAATTTCGATAGATTCGAATCTTTATTTTTCCTCGCGGGATGCCGTAAGTTTCTCCAACGTCTCCCAATTGGTCGCAACATACCTCTAGAAATCGTTGCACACTTATTGGAAATTTAGACGCATCGAGATCTATATTGATCATCCCAGCATCGTCCCCACCTCTAATTTCAACTTTTCCCAATTTATCAAGCTCACCCTTTGATATGGTTTGCAAAAAATACGTGAGGGCATCAGTAAAGCCATCAAATCGCAAAGCTTCAACTGATCCTGTCCAAACCCCGTGTTTTTTTAGGTTTTCAAATAAAACTTTATCTAAGGTCATACTTTCTCCAGAAAAGTCCAATTAGTGATGTTGCCGCAATACTTAAAATTAACGTGAAAACCATGGTAAAACCTAAAATGCTTAAAGTTTCAACGGAAGCGAATATTCGCCTGTGAAGTATATCCGCAACCATAATGGCCCCAGCGTGAAAAACATAAAAAGCTACTAAGACATCGGAAATACGACGAAACATATCTCTTTGCATTGAAAAATTAACAGCAGGAAGAATTAAAAACAGAACCGTCGCCAAAGTTGCAGAAAGGGCATTATTCTGCCATATGGCAAGGAATAGCAATGGTAAAGAGAACAGTAGCGGCCAACGGTGCCCAAGTAAATATTGGTAGCATAAAGCACCAAAAGAAAACCCAAGAATGCCTCGCACAATTGGCATAAAAGGAATTCCATTGGCATCTTGCAGAGTCGTAAAGTTTAGGTGGGTAAATTGCACGAATATCAAAGTGCAGATAGTTCCGCAAATTAAGTAAACAGTCCCTAATCGCCCTTTCCAGAGCGTCGCAATTAGCCCAAAAACTGAATAAAGGAGAATTTCTGTTGAAATACTCCAAGAAGGATAATTCCATGACAGACGCTCAGTAATTCCAAGGCCGTTTAGCAAAAAAACCTGCTCTATAAGGCCAACTAAATCGTTAGGATAGAGGAAAAGACCGCCGTCATTACTTAATGTTATCCAACCAAAATAACCGAATGCGGCCCTTGCAACCATAAGGCCAAAAACGAAGGCAACACCAAGGATATGAATAGGATAGAGTTTAATTACTCGCGACTTAATAAAATGAGAATATTTTGGGTCAGAGGCCAAAAGATTGCTGATTAAATACCCACTCAACACAAAAAAAGCATCAACGGCAAGGTATAAGTGTTCGGTGTATTCTGGCGGTAATAGTTGGAAATTAAAATTAAAATGATAAACGAAAATTCCGAAAGTAAGAAAAATCCTTAAGAATAGAATGGAGAGATTTATTTCCAGTTTATCCACCTTATTTCTATACAATGCTTGCATTTGTCGAATTTATTTCTTCAAACTCTTGTTCATACATTTTGATAAACAAGGGCTCTAAAACCTGGAACCCTGAAGCTGAAAAGAATTGGTCACGCTTCTCCTTAATTAAAAACTCTCGAATACTAGGATTGCCGCACATATAGCGATCGCACTGGTAAGCCGATGCATAAGGAGATTTCGCTACCAGATCAATAAAAATTAGGTCACGCTCCTTAGGAAATGGACAAACGATGAATGAAACAAGTTTTCCCGTCCACTTAAATTTCATTAGACGTTTTAGGTGATTATCAAACCACCAAGGCATTGCTAACTTTTTAAAAAACCTAAGTCTGAGAAAGTGGCCACTGTGATAGACGCGTGCATTAAAGACAACAACTGTTATTGCGCTATCCCAGCAAGTTGGATTTATACTTTTAGCAAACAACCCAAAAACTTTCGAAAACGCTCCTCCCAACAACTTCATAAAACCTTGTTTTACAAAAAACGGATATTTTTTGTGCGTCCCCGGCAACAGTTTTGTGCCCCCAGAAAGCGTTCTAAGATCTGTCGGGTAAATGGCTAGCCGAAAAATTGGGTAATCATAGTCCTCTATTTAAGTTGGAGGACGCGAATTAGTTTTGAAAGAGCTATGCAACTCATCAAACATATTTGTAAAAGGAATTCTTCCTTTACAGTCATGGTGCAAGTTATATGCGTAAAAATCACTCTTACGCCTAAACTCATAATTACCTGAATAGTAGATTTGAGACCCTACCTTCTCGAGAATCTCTGATTTACATAAGTTAAGTATTTCAGCTACATAACAGGGATTAGTATCATATTTGCCATTCAAATCGCTGCACGCGGCAGATAGACGATCAGTAACCTCTTGAGAAAACGAGACATCTAGAAATGCAACCCCAGTTTCTTTGAACTTATCAATCAGCATTTCTTAAAGTCCTATCTTACTAGTCAAATAAGCCGTAGGTAGCCTCGCGATCCGTCGTTGAGCTCCCAGAAAAACACCAACCAAAGCCCAACTTGACATACTACCAAGTGGTAACATCAGCAAGCCTAATACTAAAAATGTCTGGGCTTTGTTTTTTGCGACCATGCTGAACACCAGGCCAAGTATCACCGCGGCAAACACACCCCCCTGAAATAGCAACGTCCAAATGAATGATAAATCACTACCAAGGCATAAGCAGTCATTATACCCCAGCCCTGCGCCGAATACTTTGCGCTCAATCGGAAATTCCAGCCAACGAAAAACTGAAGTTAATTTATAAGCAAAAGACGCGTCTAATCCAGTTTGAAATCTTGCTAGTAGAAGCGGGTAGAAAGTAGATGCTACAGTCACCAAAATGAATGGAGAAAAAATCAATGAAGATGGCGTAAAAAATATTTTGAGAATGCTGAACCGGTAAAACAATATAGTCAAGATTAGGATGTAGATCAATCCAGCTAATGATCCGGTTAAAAAAATTGCAAGAAAAATGACTAAAGTAAATCGATGATCTCTGGCATCGCTTAACACTAGAGCAGACAAAACAAATAATATTTGAGCCAAATCTTTGGGTTCAAAGTACAGTGCAGTCGGCCGAAAGAATTCGTAGTAAGCGCTCCTGCTTTGTTCAACTCCAATAGAAAAATCAAGGTTTATTCCAAATAAAAAATTGGCAAGAACTTGAACAAAAGTGATAACACAAAGAAAGTACGCAAAGTTCTTGAGAATTGATCGATCAATTACATAACCTATGGTAATGAAAATCGGAAGAATGACTGCTAGACCAAACCCAATCGTCACAACATTGCTTAAATGATTTTCCCTAGTTGGTGCATAACGCATATATATATCGCTAGTAGCCTGCACCGCTGTCTCTGAATAATAGGCGACATCAGGAAAGGCAATTAAATTCGAAATTAAAACGATTAATGAGGCGCCGGCGCAAATAAATAAAATTTTTAGATTAATAGTTAGCCTAGTGGCAATAGCACAAATTACTAACGGCAGCAGACTGTAAAACCAAAACCCATATAAAAATACGGGTAATGCAGATATCCCTAGCGCGCTAGTCGCCCTAATTTTGCCCGCAGAAATGTAGTTAATCATTTGCTAACCGCTCAGCCATTTTTACAATCATTAAGGTTGCTGCCCTGCGTATATAGGTAAGATAAGTCTCCGTGAAGGCTATTGGACTAGTTTGAGGGTAGCCCAAACCAAACCCTGAATATATTTGATGTTGCCCGGGGGTCATCTTTTCTAACTGTCCAACTTTCTTGAACCCTCCAGTAATTGCAATTCGGCCGCTTAAACGTTCTTGAGCTTCGTGATATAAGTTTTTGAAAATTGATTTTAATGCAAAGAATTTTGAACTTCTAATTCTACTCATCGATAGAAAAGTGCACTCGTATCCGGCAGAGTGAACGTAATTGTCGTAAAAAAATGCCGGAGACACCTGGAAAAGTCCTTGATCGAAAAATCCATTTGCATAAGTGCTATGTATGATCGTTCCACCAACTTTGAGCAGCCTGTTAACATTAGCCAACAACTCGAAAGGACAACTAACATGCTGAACCACACCATAATCAAGAACTAAATCATATTTGTTCCCATACTTTTTGGAATTAATAGGCACATTAAGGTCTACGATTATATTTGCACCTTCATTTGCATTCACGTCAAAATAATCCACCTCATCAATACCCAGGCATTTCCAGAAATCACTTAAGTTTGCAAATTCCAAATTTTGGTTGATAAGGAGAGAAAAGTTTTTATCCGAAAAGCATAGTTCTGGCACACCAAAACATGCGACCTTCGCAATTTTTTGTTTAGCGCAAATAGTTTTTAGAACTACTGCATCATGCAACATTATTGCCATATATCTATCCGATGCCTAACGTATCAAAAACCGAAATTTTCTTATTAAAATCATGACGATGGTGAGAACCTGAAATATATAAATATTTTCCGCCTTGAATTACAGGAGCAAAGTCTTGATCGCACAACACTCTTCCATCGCCATACTTTGATAAATTGTGTTGCGCATAAAAATAACCGTCTCCTGACACTCCCGCCATTCGCGATAGAGAGGAACCACTTCGGACCACCGTAAATTTTTCAGTTAATATGTCAAACTCGATGAGTATTTCAAAATAACCGTCGAGCAATAAGGTTGTCACATAGCGGTCATCATCAAGACGCAATGTGTCTACAAGATTACCATAGGCCAATACTTCTATTTCATGAATGTTAATTTCTCTTTCCGTTTCAATCATTTCCCAGATAGAGGCTCTACCTAATTCGCTGGTTTCGATAAGAACATTTTGCCCGGAAAGAGGCGCTGGAAATGATACATGAAAAGGTGTTCTAGCGATTTTTCGATCCCCTGCTTCAAATGAATGAAGGCAAAAGGGAACTAGACTCAATTGTCCTTTAGATGATTTTAAATCTTCGCCAACAATCCAGACCTTTTGTTTATCAACTTTTAAAATAAACGGATCAGCCAAATCGGAAAAGGTAGCTATTTCTCTGCCATTAACAATTAGATGAGTAGTCCACCTATCAATACGTTTTGAAAACTTGCTCTTAACCCTTTGCCATATGCTAAATTTACTAGAAGCAGGAATTGGAACTTCATAATCACATTTCTTATTAATGTTTAGGGTAAGACCGATTCCGGCGAACCAAACATTCTCTATTAACAACCTTTTCTTTCGGAACTTGACAATAGAGACAACTGCCCCATTCTGATCAACCAACTCTGCCTGCATGAAAGTTGAGAATACATTGAGATAATTGATAAATTTCGGAAGGAACCACAGCTCACTTTTGACCACCACTCGATAACTAATGCCGTCAATGGTTAGGCGGGGTTGAAAAACCAGTAGCAGAAGCCCAACCATCAAAGGCGGCGGAGTTCTTAAGAACCGATTTCCGGATGCCGGTTCAAGGAAAGCCTTAAAGGCTGCTGACAAGTCAAAGGAAAATCCAGCTTTACCACCAAAAGAGAAAGTCGCATCCGCCAACAATGCAGCTACGCCGTCATTTAAATTGATAGGCAATATTATACTCAGAAATAATATCTTGATCGTGTGTTGCGAGAATACATATTTTTTTGCTATCGCTGAGAGCGTCTAAGACTATTTTTTTGTTGGCATTATCTAAGCCGGAAACTGACTCATCAATTAATAATATCGGCTTCTCTGAAGACAATGCCCTAGCTAATGCAATCCGTTGTTTCTGTCCGACACTCATTGCTTCGAAGCCGTAGCCCCCATTTTCACCACTGTTCCTTAATGAACCATCAACGTTGATAGCGAACCTCTGCAACCAATAAACAAATTTTTGTTGGTCAATTGAAACATCCAAACAGTTTTGTTCAATTTTGTCTCCAATAGTCTCGGGGTTTGGCGAGAGAAATAAAGAATGCGAACTTATGTTGGAATTTAAAACTTTTGCTTTATTCAAATAAGGATCTGCAGTCTTAACAATTCGTCTCTGATTAGTAGCCAAATCCTCTAAAAGGCTCGTCTTACCGCAACCACTTTCGCCCAAAATCAAGTTTATTCCATTTCCGCATGTAAATTGTTTGCCATTTTCTAGCTTTACTAGAATTTCATCAACGCTCCGAAAATGAGTTTTCGTTTGTTCAGTTTGCGTTGACACAAACTTTTTCGATTCTGAAATGTTGATATTTCTTCGTATTTCATCCCACGAGTTAAAACTTATCCCGATGAGAGTGATGTTATTCAACACAATCAAAAATTGAGGTCCTGCACGAAGAATAACCAGCAATGGGAATAAAATCGCTTGTACTCCCATTGTTGGCATAAACCCCAACAGCCAAAATCCAACAAACCCAAAAAGAATGGCATCAAAAATTAGACGCTGTAAATCAACGGTGCGTGAACCGAGTTCATAATTACTGTAAAAAACTCTGTTCCAATTGCTTACCAAAACCCTGAAGTCAGATAGTGGCCTGTATGACCTCAAGTGAAGTTCATCCTGCAAATATTTTGAGAGTAAGTCAGACCGTTTTTTCTGACTAAATGCTATTTGCGAGTCAATACGACTGTTTCGCGCCTTCTGATAAAGTAGAACAAAAACTACGGGGAACCCTAGCAGCAAAGCCCAAAAAATACTGGCTCCCAAAACTATATACCCAGCAATTCCATAAACGACAAACAATCCAATTCGGCTGAGAACCAAAAGTATTGGTGTTACAACAGATTGAGAAAATCTGCGTACCTCGTCGACCACCAATGAGTAAAAGTATCCTTCTGTTTCTTCCCGATTATAGGCAAGGCTCATAATTCTGGATTCAAGAAGTTGTTCTGATAACACTTCCCCAGCTTTACGGGGAATTCGATACAGAAGAAAGCGATTAAAATAATAAAGGCAAAAGTAACTCAATACCGCCAAAATATAGGCACCAGCGGACGGAAGTGTACTGTCAGAACCAGAGCTTGCTATATTAGCAATTCCTGCAAATAAAAGCACCTCCACACTCGCAAGACTTAAGGAAGTAAATAGAAAAAGATAGAAGAATGTCCCAAAATTGAAGTTCAAATAGAATATAACTTGGACAATACTTTTAAGCATTAGTATACACCGGTTTCAACAATAGTTAGCCGCCCAAATTTCTCAGCAGCATATTTTGTGGCCCAGTGAGCGTCAAAATGGCCTATCCAGGGCACCATGCTGTTTGCAGACGTTTTATCGAAAATTTCATGGAAATTATCAGTTTCAAAATTTGGATTAGCCCTTATTTTTCCGACTTCATAACCACGGCTTCGAAAAATATTTTTTATCAAATTTCTCACTTAATACTTCGTATATATTGAGCGTGTTTGCGTTTCCAAGAAATAAACGTGAATAAGTTCCATATGAAATATACTCCGAAGCCGCGTCTAGATTGCCAATTTTCAATAAAAGTTAGCAAGTCCTTTTTTTCTACCGATAAGATATCGGCCAAGAAGGACAACTCCATCTTA
>Ga0213866_10003315_pt1 | contig 10983 bp, 8 predicted proteins | sample PICome_11_FD_160079 | JGI IMG/M metagenome (GOLD analysis project Ga0213866, IMG submission 160079) | Coastal seawater microbial communities near Pivers Island, North Carolina, United States - PICO284 | ecosystem: Environmental > Aquatic > Marine > Coastal | place: USA: North Carolina... | reverse complement strand
AAATGGTTAAATAATTATTGTAAGTTTTAATGTCAGAATTTCTAAATCTTTTAATAACTTCGCTACGTATTTCAGAGCTTATATCTTCTCCATAATCGTCTACTAATAAATCTCTAACATTAGAATCGTCTATAACTATTTTATTTTTATCTAAAGCTTGTAATTCTTTAACATTTAAAGATGGTAGTACGCTAACTAAATTTGTACCTCTTTCTAAAGCTTTATCATATTTAACTTTTGAAGCTTGAGTTTTAGCTGCAAGTTCTTTATCTCTTTCTTTAGCTCCCGGTAAAAAACCAAATGCTTTATGTACAAGACTAACATTCCTAGGGTTAGTAATTTCTTCTTTCCTAGATTTAAAATAATCATTAATAGGTTTGTTAAATTCAGCTTGGGTAGTAATTCTAGGAGCTGTAGCATCATAAGTTTCTAAGAACTGATTGTGTCTTTCTTCTGACCAGTTTTGTTTCCATTCTTCTTTTGCTGCTAAGAAATCAGGTTCGTTATCATATAATTCTCTATCTTTTCTATTTTCAGCTATATCATAAAAAGCTTTTTCTGCTTGGTCTTGATAATAATTATATGCTCCTCTATTTTGAACTTCATCATATTGATTTTGTTTTTTCAAACCTTGTTCAAAAGCATATGCTCTATTTTGAAGTTCTAAAGTTTTCTGTTCTTCTAACTCTTTTAAATTTTTCATAACTTTAGACTGCATTTGAGCTTCTTTAGCATTAAAAAATAATGTAGCTAATAAAACATTTCTAGCTCTATTATCTTTTTTCTTACCTCTAGATAAATAAGCACCAGCTATTTCTCCCCAACTTGTACCAGCACTTTTACCTAATAAACTTGTAAAATCTTTATCTGCCATTTTATTCCTCTCTACCTAATAAACTTTTTGATTGTGTTTGTTCTTTAACTCTCTCTAATAAACTAGGAGATAATTCTGTCTCCTCTATAACTTTTCTAACTTCTTGTGGAACTGATTGCTCATTAACTCTATCTGCAGCAACTTGTTTCATTTTATCTAATTCGTTAATCCCTTTTTCAAGTGTTTCTATTTGTTTATCAGGAGACATTTCTACAGGAGCTTCATCATCTCCAGCTTCTAATGAATAAGGTATATCAGCTTTTTCAGCAAGAGCCATAATCATATACATAGTTGGTTCCATTAAAAGCATCATTAAATCTGGATTCCATTTACCTTCTAAAAAACCAGCATATAAAGTTATAGAAGCAATATCTATAACACCTACACCGTTACTAAGAGATAGTAAAAGATTTGTAGTAGTTTCTGGAACTGTTAAAGTTTCAAAAACATACAACATAGCTTCTCTAGGATTTGTGTATTCTGAAGGTCTTTCCCAGTTGTAAGGTTGGTCTGGTGAATTAGTAAGACTTTGACCGGGTATAGCTTTACCTGTTGTCAATCCGTCTTGTATAAAATTAATTGCTTTTTCTGACGTTGCCATAATGTTTTCCTATGAGTATTGTGCTTGTCCTAATAAATATTGTGGAGACAATGTTCCATATAATAAACTTTGATTAAGTTGTTGAAAATTTGTAGCTGGTAAATTTGGTAGTTGAGTTCTTATTTCTGCTACATATGCAGATTGTGGAGCTTCCATAGAACCAACTGGTTGTATTCCTCTACTTATAAAAGGTTCTTCTTCTTCACCTTGTATAGTTCCTAAAGCATATTGTTTCCCTGCTGTTCTAGTAACATCAGCAGCAAACTCTCCAATAGAAGAAGTATCAGGAAGTAAAAAGTCTTTTGTTTCTACTCCTACTTTAGCTATTTTTTGACCTAAGTCTAACTCACTAAAAGGAATATCTGTTAAAGTTTTAGATGCTTCTTTTCCAATTTGTAAACCTGCTTTTTTTACTGATTCAGCAGCTCCCGCTAAAGCATCACCCGTTAAACCTTCTGCTCCTATAGTAGTTGTTCCTGTTGTATCTAATGTTTTAGTTACGTTTTCAACTGCACTAGTTACATCTCCTTTAGCAAAAGGATTCATTTTATTTAGGTTTGTTTTTAATCCTTGAAACCATTTTTGCTGTCCAAACAAAGCATTAGCTCCACCAAAAAACATCATAGATAATCCTATGCCTCCTAAAATTTTACCAAGCTTACTTCCAAAAAGTTTCTTAATACCTTTTTTAATTTTTTTACCTATTTTTCTTAACCATCCCATACTATTTCCTTTTTATTTTATCTTAACTTATTATTCCAGCTTTATATGAACTACTTACTGTAGTTAGTAAGTTTGTTAAATAATCATCATATCTCTCACCTGCTGCTCCTTCGTTAGCCATAGCTGTAGCAATAATTTGAGCTTTTCTATTTTCTTCATTTTCAAAAGCTCTGAAATCAAAATCAGCTTGGTCTCTTAATTCTTGCCATAAGAATGACATAGCTTGAGTGCTTAAACCAAAAGCATTCTGTGCATTCTGCATATTGATTTGATTTTGTGCAGCAGTATTAATTGTATTAGCTTGTCTTCTCCACTGTACATTAGAAGCTTCAACAGCAGCAGCGTTTTGTGCATTCCATTGATTCCTTGCAAAATCTTGTTGAGAATTAAATTGGTCTACTTGAGATATAAGCTGTGCATTAAATTTTTCAATGTCTGCTTCTCTACCAGCTCTTCTAGCTTCTGCAGCATTAGCTTGAGTAGCGTTAAACTGTTCCATTGCATTCATCTGAGAAGCATTGTACTGATTCATTTGTGCATTAAGATTAGTCATAAACTGATTAGTTTGATTCTCACTAGCAGCATTAAATTGAGCAGCAGCATTTTGAGCTGATTGATTGCTTAATAATCTTTGTTGATTTTGTTGAGCTTTTAAAACATTAGCTTGTTGTTTATTATTTAAGTTAGCCATATCCATGCTTAAAAAAGCTTGTGCATTTTGTATTTGAGTCTTTTGATAAAAATCAGCTTCAGCTAAATTAGCTTGTGACATTAACAATGCATCTTGTATGACTCCTTGTTGTTCGTTACTAGCTTCTGTTAAACCTACAGTCTGTAAAAACTTACTGTTAGATAATGCTATTTGTTGGTCAGAACTAAACTGAGCCATGTCCATATTAAATACGTTTTGTGCATTAGTCAAAGCTGTTTGTTGCATTCTTTGTGCATTTGCTTCAGCAGCTTGAGCTTCTATAGTTCTTTGTTGACTAACACTTTGTTGTATAGCTTGTGCATTACTTTGAGCTATAGGCATAGCTGATTGAATAATAGCATTAAATAAACTATCTCGTCCTACAGTTGAAGCTGACATACCTCTTTGAGCCAACATTTGTTCTACTTGTGCAACAGCAGGTCTAGCCCATGTTGGTATCTCTCCACTTTCAATACCTTCAAGAAGATTATTCATCTGTGTAGATACTAAAGCTTCTTGAGGTAATCCTTCTATAATACCTCTTTGCTCTTCACTAAAGTCTGCTAGTCTATCTTCTAATGCTTCTGGGTCATTACCTATCTCTTCTATATCTGCATCAGATAATCCAGCTCTACTTAATTGTTTTTTAGCTCTTGTAATTCTTGATAAGCTTGTACCTACATTCATAGCTGCTGTAGCTTTAGCACCTTCACTAATAGTACCTACAACTCTGTCTGTTAAAGCTCCTTCTGGTATATCAACTTCAGCACCTTCAATAGGAGCAACTCTATCAACTCCTGCAGCTTTTGCAATAGCTTGGTCAGATACTTCACCTTCTGCAGCTTCTACTTGAGCATCAGGAGATACCATAGCTGCCTCCATTTGTGCAGCTTGTATTTGTTCTGGAGTTTGTGCAGTTGTAACTTGTCCGGTTGTAACAGCTTCTGGAGCTACAGCTTCAGCAGTAGTTGCAGTTGCTTTTGTAGGCTCTGCCATTGTTGTAACTTCTTGAGGTATTTCTCCAGTTACTTTTTCAGCATCAGGAATTATAGCACCTTCTGGAACTTGTCCTGTTGATGCAGCTTCTATTTGTAATCCTGTTTCTCTTATTCTTTCTCTTCTATCTTTTTCAAAATTAGATTTCTGTGCTTCGGTAGTTGTATTAGGTAAATTTGCATTTGAGTTATCTAATAAAGCTTGATGTTCTTCTCTAGCTATATCAAATCTTTTTTGCCACCTTTCTCTTGCTAACATACCTCCTTTACCTCCTTGAGTAGGTTTTGGATTTTCTAACATCCACTGTTTTTCCCAAGTAACCATGTTTGGTAAATTAACAGTTTGTCCTTGTTGATTTGTTGTAGTAAAAGTAGTACCGGGAGGAGTTGTTTCTCTCATTATTTCTGGAGAAGCAGCTTGTGTAGCTTGTGCAGCAGCTTCTTCTTCAGCAGGTGCTTCTTCAGCAGCTTTTCTTGCAGCTTCTTCAGCAGCTTTTCTTCTTTCTTCTGCTAACCTTTCTCTTTCTAAGTCTGCTTCGTTAGGTATTCTTTCAATAGAAGTTATTTCATCAGTTTCTACTTTATTTGTAGACACCGGAGGTTGTTCAGGAGTTTTTGTAGTCCCTTCAAGTTCTCTTTCACGTTTATCAAGAGTACCTCCTATTCTTTTACTTACTCTACCACCTTTAGACATATCTACTCTATTGTCTGTAGTATATTTCTTTTTATATTTTTTCATATTTATATACCTATTTTACTTGACTTCGAACAGTTTGTCAAGCTTTTCACCTAATTTATCTATCCTATTTATAAGAACATCAAAGTCAGCTTTTAATTCTTGTTTAGTAACATATTCTCTAGCCATCTCTTCACGAGTCTTGTTTAAGAGTATATCAATTCTTTTAGCTTCTGAAGTATTACTACGAATACCATAAAGGATAGGTGCTAACACCAAAGTTATAAATATGTTCCAAAATAAATAAGGTGTTAGTTCCATTATCCTTAAGCTCCTATTGTTTTAGTGACTGATGTTGGGGTAATAAGTTCAGCTATCTTAGCATCTAAACTATCTTTTAGATTTTGAACTTCGTCAGAACCCATAGCAGTTTCTACCCAGCCTTGTACATCAGCAGCTTCTAAATCTGCAAAAGCTGTAAAAGTTCCTAAGTCTGTAGTATCTACAGCTTGAGTACCATAAGTAGATGCTGTTAGGTTATTACCTTCTGCATCTTGATTTCCATCATCTTCAGCATTAAGCCTCCAATGAACATTATAAACAACATCAGTTGCAGTAACTGCATTGTCATCAGTTTTTGATGGGTATGTATCAACTGTTGAAACATCCCAAGTATAATTAATTGCCATTTTTATTCTCCTATAATAGACATTATTAATATTTAATATAACTTAAACTAAGCTATATTATAAGTTACATCATCTGGAATAGCTAAATGATTATCACCAGCTTTGATTATGTTCCAATGAGTTTTAGTTTTCCAATTTGAAATTGTGTTGTTTCCATCAAAAGAAGCTTCCCAAAATATATATTCGTTATTTGTATCTGCTTCTGTAATTCTTGTTAAGTCTTTTAAATAACCATCAAAAGATGTGCCATTAATTGTAATTGCACTTTGGTCATGTTCTAAATAAGTAAATATATCAGTAATTATTTCATTCATATTAAACTTATTAAAAAATTCTAATACATTTGCATTGGTAAAATTATCAACTCTAAAAGGATAGTTAGTAGAAGTTCCTGTATAAGTTCCGTGTTGTATTTTAATCTTATTAGGATATGTTTTATCTTCTAATCCTTGTGCTTTTAAATTTGTATACATGTCTAATATGTTTTCCATAAATACATTTGAAGCAATATTTTCATGTAAATAAATATCTGCTTCTGGAAAAGTTGCTGTACTTACATCTTCATTTTTTATAACAACTCTATCATCGTCTTTAAACAATTCTTCTAAGTGATATAAAATATCAAAATTGTTTTCATAACAGTAAACTTTAGTAGCTCCATATTTTAAACAAAGCCAAACCATAATTCCTGAACCTGCACCTAACTCACAAACAACTTTACCATTGACATTTGCTTGTATCCAATCATGATATGCCATAGTTCTATCTTTATCTAAAGCATAGTCAAAAACTCTGCAAGTATGTCCACCTTTGTAATAAAGTAAATCCATTTTAAGGGTTTGGTCTAGTTAAAAAAATATGTAAAACATTTCTACACTTGTTAAGCGTAGATTCATTATTTACATTACCTTCAGAATCTAATATTGCTCCTGTTTCATAATATACACCTTCCCATGTGAAACACGCCCAAATATGTTCAGGCTCCATATCATCATTTCTTGTAGTAAATGTTAGTGAATCGTACATATTATGAGAACTCTATCTTACCAGTAAAACTACTATCTGTGCCAGTACTTGGATAAGTTGGTGTGTCATCTCCCCAAAACTTACAATGTTTATTATATGTGCTACCACCTGCTGTTAAATCTCCTGAACTATCAAATATGTAGCCAGTTGAATATTGTCTTTCACCATTTGCATATGAGTAACTAAAATCTGCTGTTCTTGAAAATGTTGTAGATGCACTATTACTAATTCTAGAACAAGTGACATTAGTCCAACCTGAATTGGAATTTGTTCCTGTTATATGTATGTTTAAAGAATGTCTGCCTGAAGCTACATTATCAACTGATGCTCTTGCTATAGTCCCAAGAGTAGTGCTACCTACTACTATAGCATCTGTATAAGATTGTGACCCTGAAGGAGCAGAGCCACTAGCATTAAATCCTGCATCAAAACCATATTGTGTTGAACCTCTACCACCAGTAAAAGTGAAAAAAGACCATCCTGCTTTAATAGTTGTAAAAGCTTGTGAAGCACTAGCACCATAAAAATCATCCATACCTATAGCACCTGAAGATACACCTGCAAGGTCTCTTAAATCAGTTTCACCTAAAGAAGATGTCGCTGTTGCACTTCTACCTAGTTCTAAATTAATAGACCTATCAGTTGTTGTGCCACCTATTGACATAGTTCCTGAACTAGCTAGTGCCATTATCTAATCTCTCTTTTAAATCGTCTATTTGTTTTTGTTGGTCTTTAATAGCTTCAATTAAATAACCTACTAAGTTACCGTATGCTACAGACTTGGTACCCATTTCATCTTTTGCAGTATGTACTAACTCTGGTGCAACCTTTTCAATTTCTTGAGCTATAACACCTGAAGAGGCTTCTCCATCTTTTGTAAAAGAAACTCCTCTCATTTCTAAGACTTTAGAGCCTTGTAGAGTTTCTATGTTTTCTTTTAATCTTTCGTCTGAGTAAGCTGTGACGTTTCCAGATGCAAGTATATTACCTGTTACATGTAATGCTTCGGTTGGCGAAGTTGTCAGTATACCAACAGCAGAATCAGTAATAACCATTTTAGTATCACCACTATCTGCTGGATGACCATCACTATTTACATTATTTTTAAAATATATATTAGCTGAACCTGATGAGTGTCCTATATAAAGGTCGTTTACCTTGCTTCCAATCTTCCCTCTATTATCACCTACTGAGTTCATATCCATGTGGACACTAGTAGCTTGTTCAAGGTGAAGTTTTGCGGATGTTGAAGCTGTACGCCCTAATAAGGCTTTATCAGCATAAGCTGTACCTGAAAGGTGAAGGTCTTTGAATTTAGTGGATGACCTTCCTAAATCTATTGTTCCATTTTCTGAGGTATTAGCAGTACTCCAAGGTAACACTGCAGAAATATTATCTGCAAAAAGTAAAGCAGTATCGCCATCACCAATACCACATTGAATACTGCCTGAACTAAATATACTTCCAACTGTTGAACCACCTTTTCTAAATTCTACAATAGAACCATCACTTGTTGCTCTATCAAAATATGCAGTTACACCACTTGACCTATGACTATAAACATAACCACCATTATTTAATGTAACCCCATCAACTCCATTTGCAGCAGTTGTTCCTACCATAAAGCGTCCTGATGAGTCTATTCTCATGCGTTCACTACCAGCAGGACTAAAGGTTATAAATGAATTACCAGCTGTACTACCTAAGTCTATTTGGTGATTTGCTGCTGTATCTGCAGGAGCCCCAAAAACTCTTAAGTGAGCATTGTTACTAGCTGTTGTAAATAATAGAGCTGCGGCAGGGCTTGATGTAGATAAATTATCATCATAAGTGTTTTGAATTTTGATAGCTATATCATCATTGTTTACCGAGCCTTGAACATGTAATTTTTCATCAATGCTTGTTGTCCCTATGCCAACATTGCGGTCAACATCAAGATACATAATATTGCCATTACCATTTGCAAAGGCAATTTCACCACCAATACTATTTGCTTTAATTGTATGTAAAGCACCAACACTACTTCCACTTGCTGTTGAACTTGTAAATCTTAATGAACGTGCATTAGAAGCATTGTCACCGCCAACTCTTAAATATTCGCCTTCACTACCTTTATCAATTTCTAAAAGAGCATCAGGCGAACTTGTGCCAATACCCCAATTTTGTGAACCAATTACTCCAACTGTTGAGCCATCTTTTCTAAAGTCTACAATATTTCCATCTGTTGATAGCCTATTAAAATAAGCTGGAGTATTAGCACTCCTATTAACCATAAGAACACCATCACCTATACGAGTACCAACTTCAGAACTATTGTTGTAAAGACTTACAGTTGTAGTCCCAACAAGCAGATTTCCTGAGCTGTCTATTCTTGCTTTCTCACTGCCACCTGATTGAAATATCATAATGCCTGTATTTCTAGCATTTAATGTAAGCGAACCATTAGATTCTGTTACATTTCCATAGATTGAAGTTCCGTCTGTGAGTTCTAAACCTGTGGTTGATTTTACTGTTCCTGAAAGGTAGAGGTCTTTGAATCTTCCGCTAGTAGCTCCAAGGTCAATAGCTGCATCTCTTCCAGCGTTGGTTGAAATATTCCAAGGTTGCAATGCATCACTAATAGAATTGACTAGTAAACCAGTATCACCGCTTCCTATTGTAAGGTAACTATTACCAGCAGCACTGAAACTACCAATACTTCCAATTGTTGCGTCATCTTTTCTGATAGAAATTATTTCACCATCTGATGTTCCTCTATTAAATAAACCGACTATGCCATCATTTCTTTTTGCACTAATATTTCCATTATTATTTAAGCTAATACCAACTGTATTTGGTGATTGAGTAGTTTGTGCTACTAAGAAATTTCCTGAGCTGTCTATTCTAGCTCTTTCAGAACCATCAGTGTTAATTACTAAAACAGGGAGTGCAGCACCATAAGGACGGCCAATAAAGAAATCTTCATTATCACTTTCATCTAATATTGAAAAACCAGCCCTACGATAAAATTGTGCTTTTACTTTAACACCAGCTACTAAACCACTGGTAGCAGTATTAGTACCTTCAATTAGTGCTACAGAAGTATCGCCTGATATATGGAAATCTTCTGATGGCGAACTTGTACCAATACCAACAGAAGTGCCTACATAAGCTGTTCCTGAAAGGTATAGGTCTGTAAATCTATAATTTGGACTACCAAAACCAATAGTTGAATTAGATAAACTGCCATTTTTTACAGGGAATAAAGCATTATCTCCAAAATATAAACCTGATTTATTTGTACCAAAACCACTTATAATTAGGTTAGTGCCTGAGTTGCTGATAGTTCCAAATGTTGAGTTGTCTTTTCTAAAGTCTGCAACATTTCCATCACTAGATTTACGATTTATGTATAGCGGGGTGGCGTACTCACGAACTATGCTAACTTGACCATCTGCTCTTATTTCTGAACCTGTAGTTGAAACACCTACTGAGGTTTTTCCAACCATGAAATTTTGTGATGAATCAAACCTAGCAGTTTCGCTATTATCAACTTTAAATACTATGCCATCGCCTGAACCAGTATTACCTGCATCAGCAGAAATTTGTAAATAACCAAAACTTTGAGCTATTGTAGAATAAGTAGAATCATCTGTTTCAGATAATGTTATTGTTGGTAAAGTGCTTTCAACAGTTAAAGCATCAGTAACAGTTGTACCTGTTACGTCTATTCCTGTTGAGGTTGTTTCTAATTTCTTAGAATTATCATAGTAAAGCTCTACTGCTCCATTAGTAGAAGCCTTAATTTTCCATTCATTTACTGCTGCATTTGTTAAACCTATATCAGCATCTCCTGCTATGTATAAAGTACCAGTGCCAACATCTTTAATATAACTATGAGAACCATCGTGGTAAATTTCTAAATCTGAACCAGTACCAAAGATTGCTTTGTCATCATCACCAAAATTAATATCAGCACTTGTTGTTAAACCATCTGTTGTTATTACACCTGTTACATCTATTCCTGTTGAGGTTGTTTGGAGTTTAGTTGAATTGTCGTATTGTAATGTAGCAGCACCATCAGCATTAAATATAGCCATATTTTCGCCAGTAGAAGAACGTAAACGTATGGCGTTTGAGCCTTGAATTATTAAATCACCAGTACCAACATCTTTAATAAAACTATTACTACCATCGTGATAAATTTCTAAATCTAACCCATCACCAAACTTAGCTTTCTCATCATCTGCAAAACTTATACCTGTTCCACCTGCTGAACTAACTTGAGAATCTACATAAGCTTTTACAGATTGTTGAGTCGGTACAAGTGTTGCAGAGTTTGAAGACATGTCATCTTCATCTGCAAAGCCTGTTATAGTTATTGTACCGTCTGACAAGCTTCCAAAGTTTGCAGTACCTGCTAGATATAAGTCTTTGAATCTATAATCAGGATGTCCTAATATAACAACATTATTTGAAATAGCGTTGGTTGAAATATTGGTTGGTATAATAGTATCAATACCATCATTAAATCTTAAGCCAGTATCACCTGTACCTATAGTTAAATCACCACCAAGAGTACCAATACTACCAACTGAAGTTCCATCTTTTCTAAAGTCTACAATAGTTCCGTCAGAGGTATCTCTGTTTAAAAGCAAAGGAATGTTAGCATCAGTAGATGCTTGTATTTGACCAATATCTCCACGAAAACTAATTCCTTTTGGATGGT
>Ga0213866_10003314_pt1 | contig 10985 bp, 12 predicted proteins | sample PICome_11_FD_160079 | JGI IMG/M metagenome (GOLD analysis project Ga0213866, IMG submission 160079) | Coastal seawater microbial communities near Pivers Island, North Carolina, United States - PICO284 | ecosystem: Environmental > Aquatic > Marine > Coastal | place: USA: North Carolina... | reverse complement strand
TTCTAATAATTCTGCCGATTTTACTATCTTTTGAGTTAATTTTTTATCATTCTCACTAGCTTGTAAATTACCTGACGGGTGATTATGAAATAATACCAATCCACTTGCTTTCCTCTCTAATGCAGTACTGAATATTAATTTAGGATCGACCAGTGTTGCACTAAGACCTCCTTGACTAATTTTAGTAAAATGTAAAATACTATTAGAACGACTCAATAACATAATCCAAAATTGTTCGTGATTCAAATCATGTAAATGATATTTCATAAAATTATAAGCGTCTTGACTAGATTTAATCTTTTTAATTTCGGACTGTACTTCTAAACTTTTTCTTTTAGCAAGTTCTGAAGATGCCATAATGCTAATGGCTTTGGCCTGTCAAATACCTTTAAATTGTGTAAAATCATTGATAGTCATTTTTAATAAAACTGAAAGTTTGTCACTACATTGCGACAAAATATGTTTTGATAAATCTACGACTGATTGTTTATTATTTCTAGAACCTATGAGTATGGCTATTAGCTCTGCATTACTCAATGATTTAGCTCCTTTGGAAATAAGTTTATATCTTGGTCTATCTTCTTCAGGCCACGACTTTATGGTTAGGTTCTTATGGCTCATAAAAACAAAAGTAAAAAAAAGGCTTCTCAAATGAGAAGCCTTTAGACATAAAGCAAGTAAATCAATTATAGACTATTCACATGCTTAGCTAACTTAGATTTTAAATTGGCAGCTTTGTTTTTGTGAATGATATTTCTTTTTGTCAGTTTATCTAACATAGACTCTAAAGCTGGTAATAAAGCTGTTGCTTCTTTCTTATCAGTAGCAGCTCTTAACTTTCTTACAGCATTACGAGCTGTTTTGTGATAATAACTATTAGCAGCATTTCTCTTTGCTGTCTGTCTTATTCTTTTCTTTGCTGACTTGTGATTAGCCATATTGTATATAATTATCTGTTAAAAAGGAGCGCAAATGTATTAATTTATTTGCTAATAATGGTTTTTTCTATTAAAAAAGAACTTTTAGATACTTTTTACAAACGGATCGCTCGTATCATTTCTCTTTTGCCAGGTGGCCCAACTAGAGATTCTACCTGCAATCCTAAAGATTTCAAAATGCGTTTGACTTCCCCTTTAGCACAATATGTTACCAAAACACCACCTCTATTTAAAATTTTGACCATCTTCTCAAAGATATCTTTTTGCCACAATTCGGGCTGAACACGAAAACCAAAGGCATCGTAAAAAATTAAATCAAAAGTGGTGTCAAACTCATATTCCTGAATGGTGTTGTGTATTTTAAATAAATCAAAATGAGTTGAAATCTCAGTAAGCATATCCCAAGAACTCGTATGCAATTTGTTAAAAATATGTTCTTCAGAAAATGCATCTAATAAATCGACATAATCCAACTGATTTACTAATTCAAGAGATAAGGGTTCTTTTTCTATGGCATAGTAGTTTATAGTAAGATGTTGTTCTAATCCGTAGAGATATGACAAAAAAGTATTTAGACCTGTACCAAACCCCATTTCAAAGATTGATATTTCTTGAGATTTAATAAGGTCAAGGCCATTTTTTAAATAAACATGCTGAGCCTCACTAATTGCACCATGAGTGGAGTGATAATGTTCATTCCATTCAGGAATTTTTAGGGTTTTACTGCCATCATTAGTCGCTATGATTTTCAAGTTTAGCATTACACAAATTAAGTATATTTTATTAGCTTTGCTGACCCAATCTCACAAAAAACATGGCAAAGAAAAAAACTGTTACCAATAAAAAATCCATTGCTTTTTTAGAACAATACCTCAACAATGCATCGCCAACAGGCTTTGAAAGTGAAGGTCAAAAGCTATGGCTAGATTATATTAAACCTTATGTAGATGATTATTTTGTAGATACATATGGCACTGTTGTTGGTGTTATTAACCCAAAAGCCAAGTATAAAGTCGTAATAGAGGCTCATGCTGACGAAATATCTTGGTTTGTACACTACATTACCAAAGATGGCTTCATTTATTTAAGAAGAAATGGTGGCAGTGACCATCAAATAGCACCATCTAAAAGAGTTAATATTCATACTGATAAAGGTATTGTTGATGCAGTATTTGGTTGGCCTGCAATACACACTAGACATGGAGGCGAAGAAAAATCTCCAAAATTGGATAATATTTTCTTAGATTGTGGTTGTACTACCAAAGAAGAAGTTGAGAAACTTGGAGTTCATGTGGGTTGTGTTGTTACTTACAAAGACGAATTCATGATACTAAACGATACATTCTATGTAGGTAGAGCCTTAGACAACAGAGTCGGTGGTTTTATGATTGCAGAAGTAGCAAGACTTCTCAAAGAGAATAAAAAGAAATTACCGTTTGGACTATATATAACAAACTCTGTACAAGAAGAAGTTGGTTTGAGAGGGGCGCAAATGATTACGGAAAGAATTGAACCAGATGTGGCTATTGTTACTGATGTATGTCATGATACCCAAACACCAATGATAAACAAAATTAAACAAGGTGATTTGTTTTGTGGTAAAGGACCTGTTTTAACGTATGGTCCTGCTGTACAGAATAACCTTTTGAATTTAATTATTGACACAGCAAATAAAAATAAAATACCATTCCAAAGAGCAGCAGCATCACGTGCAACTGGTACAGATACAGATGCTTTTGCATACTCAACGGGTGGTGTTGCCTCAGCTCTTATTTCATTACCATTGAGATATATGCATACTACTGTTGAAAGCGTACATAAAGATGATGTTGATAATGTTATTAAATTGATTTACAATGCGCTGCTGAAAATAAAAGATGGCCACGATTTCAGATACATAAAATAGATATTAAACCCTTATGGAAATTACTAAAACAATACAGTCTAAAATAGAGCAAACAGACTTTGATAATTTGTCGTTTGGCAAGTGTTTTAGTGACCATATGTTTAGCATATCTTTTAAGAATAATGAATGGCAAAAGCCTGAAATACTTCCTTATGGACCACTAAGTTTAAACCCAGGAACACATGTTTTTCATTATGGTCAAGCTATTTTTGAGGGAATGAAGGCTTATAAAAATGAACAAGGTGAGACCCTTTTATTTAGACCTCAAGAAAACATAAAAAGACTAAATCGTTCTGCTGATAGGTTGTGTATGCCTAGAATTGACGAAGCCATCTTTATGCAAGGTCTAACTACATTATTAGAAATTGATAGAGATTGGATACCTCAGTCAGATAGTATGTCTTTATATATTCGCCCATTTATGATTGCCGATAGTGAGTTCATTCGTGCTACTCCGGCAAACGAGTTTAAGTTCATGATTATCACTTCTCCAACATCTACTTATTATGCTGGAAAAACAAATCTGAAAATTGAACAAAAATACGCCCGTTCTGTTGTCGGCGGAACAGGCTTTGCCAAAGCAGCAGGTAACTATGCCGCTGCCTTTGCCCCTACCAAAAAAGTACAAAATGAGGGTTTTACACAAATCATATGGACAGATGCCTTAAGTCATGAATACATTGAAGAATGTGGGACTATGAATATTATGTTCAGAATAGATGATAAAATCATCACTCCCAAATTAAGTGAAAGTATATTAGGTGGAATTACTCGAGATAGTATAATTACTATTGCCAAACAAAAAGGCATTGAGGTTGAAGAACGAAGAATTTCAGTTTCTGAAATTATAGAACACTATAACAATAGACGCTTAAAAGAAGCCTTTGGCGTTGGTACGGCTGTAACCCTAAACCCAATAGACTCCATTACCTTTAACGATACGGTAGTAAATATTGAAGAAATAAACGAAAACTCTTACGCCACCGTTCTAAAAAGTGAATTGCTAGGCATTCAATACGGAAAGATTGAAGATGTTAATGGCTGGATATTTAAGGTGTAAATGTCATTTTATAATGCTTAATACCTGCTTCTTCGAATATTTCTCCATCTTTTTCAAAGCTTAACTTTTGATAAAAATCTACCGTCTGTATCTGAGCGTGTAGATATATCTTTTGCTTCATATGTAAGACATCTTTCAATACTTCTTCAACAAGACGTTTTCCCACACCACTGTTCCTATATTTAGTAAGTACTGCGAAACGTTCAAGCTTTATGCCTTTATCGGTGTTTCTCCAACGAGCAACCCCACAACTGACATCATTCTTTGTTATTAAGTAATGTCTTGCTGATGATTCAAAATCATCGTGTTCATCAGACTCGCTAACACCTTGTTCAACAACAAATACATCATTTCTAACTTGCCGAACATCAGCAAACTTATCGTCATCAAAATTTAGCCTATAAACTTTTAACATGCTTTTCCAAAATACCTTTGATATCAGGCTTGAAGTAATTTACGCCCTTCAAAACTTTACCGTCTTCCCTAAATATTGGCTGATTATTTTCATCAAGTTTTGACATATTACTTCTTTGAATTTCATCAAAAATTTCACCAATAACATCTTGCATACCATGCTTTAAAACTGTGCCACACCATATGTAAAGCATATCACCTAAGGCGTCAGCAATTTCTACCATATCACCATTTTGACAAGCCTCCAAATACTCTTCATTTTCCTCCTGCATTAAACGGTGTCTCAATAAAAAAGTAGACTCATCAACAATAGCTTTAGGATTATCTTCGTTACCGATTAAGAAAACTTCATGAAATTTTTTAACCTTTTTAATCTTGTCAATCATATTATTTTTTAATTACGTAAATCGTTATTCAAAATAAGTTAATTTTGTAAGAACATATATAAAAAAAATAATAATAATGAAAAAAATAGCTTTAGCTATAGGTACCATATTAATTTTTAGTGCATTTACTTTAATTCATGTTGATACCTACAAAGCCAATATAAAGACTAGTAATTTGGTTTGGCATGGAGAAAAGCTAAGTGCTAAACACTTTGGAAATATTCAACTTAAAAGTGGTGAACTGAGGATAAATTGCGATGGAAGATTATTAGGTGCAAAATTCGTCATTAACATGAGGTCTATTACTAACCAAGATATCGAATCCAAGCAATATAAAGCAATACTCGTTGATGACTTGAAAAGCAGTCGATTCTTCGATGTTGAAAAATACCCTGAAGCTATTTTCGAACTCCTAAGTTCAACGCCATTAGGAAAGAATAAGTTTAATCTTTTAGGTCAACTCAATATCAAAGGTAAGCTAGCCCCTGTTAGTATTCCTCTTGAACTGAAATATAAAGACAATGGCAAGGTATTAGCGGTTGGTGAATGTAGTTTTGACCGAACTAAATATGGATTAAAGTACGGCTCTAATTCTTTCTTTGACAACTTAGGAGATGAAGCTATTTCAGACATTATCAGACTCGAATTCGAAATTGAATTAGAAAAATAATGGAAAATATTACTCAAGGTCATTGGATTTTTGCCGCCATTTTTGCTTTTTCATTCGTATGTTATCTTATTTGGTCATACCGTAAAGAATTAAAGCTTAATAAAATACATTATAGAGGAAGCTCATTGTTTATTCTATCGGTAATAGTGATAGCTTTTGTAATCTACGTTTTTAGAGGCTACATGAAATAAATTTTATATTTAAATTAGCCATAAAAATTTGCTGCATATGAAGTTTCTCAAAATAATTCTGTACACCTTATTAGGAATTATGTTTATATACCTTATTTCAAATCTATTCTTTAGTGAGAAATTTAAAGTGTTTACAAGTATTGAGATCGATAGTAGCCCTTACATCGTTTACGACCAAATTAACAACTTTGAAAATTGGGAAAATTGGGACCCTTGGATAGAAACCGATACAACAATAAAAATGAGTATCTCTGATATTACTTATAGTGTTGGTGCTTACAGAATTTGGAATAGTGAAAATTCTGGTAATGGCAAAATGGAGATTACAGACAACGACTACATTAAACAAATTGATTTCAAAATTACAATAGAAAATAATAGTCCTTTTATGGCTACATTTTATTTGGAATCCATTGAAAATATGGTTAAGGTAAGTTGGGAAAATAGTGGTGAATTACCTTTTTTGGCACGTATTTTTGGACCCGTAATTAGCAAAATGATGAAAGGTGACCATGAAAAAGGTCTTAAAAACCTTAAAAATTATTGTGAATCTATTCCATCAAAAAGTAGTGAAGTTAAGATTCAAGAATGGGATACGCAAAATATTATATCAATAACCGATACTTGCTCAAGTTCAAATATTAGTCAATCATTAAGTGAAATATATAGTAAAATCTTTGATTATATCACAACTAATGATATGAGAGCTCTTGAACAACCATTTGTACAATACCTGTCATTTCCTCAAAAACCAGGAGACAATGACTGGGTTATTTTAAGATCTGGTGCTTTTGTAGAAGTCATGGTCGAAGATTCATTAACAAATGGAATGAGCTTTTATCAAACATTGCCTCAACTAACAGCACAAGCTGCTCATTTTGGAGACTATCGAACAATTTTTGATACGCATCAAAAAATTAAAGACTTCTGTCAAGAAAATAATTATTCAACTATTGGTAGACCATATGAAATCTATATTACTGACCCAAGCCAAACACCTAATCCTGATGAATGGCAAACACGAGTCATCTATGAAATAGAATGAGTGAAGAAAATATAAAATCACTTAAAGATTCGCAAGAAAAGCAAAAAATGAATATTAAAGAATCACTAAAAAAATTAAACTCTACTAAGAGTACAATGAAGGAATATAAATAACTACATATTTCTTCTATACTGTCCACCTACTTCAAATAGAGCATTCGTTATTTGTCCTAGTGAACAAATTTTTGCCGCCTCCATCATTACTTCAAAAATGTTTTTATTTTGTATGGCTGAATGTTGTAAACTTTCTATCTGATTAATAGAATCTGATGAGTTGTTTGCTATTAATTGTTGAAGCATTTTTATCTGATATTCCTTTTCTTCTTTAGTCGCTCTAATTACTTCTGAAGGAATAATAGTTGGAGAGCCTTTAGAATTCAAAAAGGTATTCACTCCAATGATTGGGAATTCACCTGTATGTTTGAGCATTTCATAATGCATAGACTCTTCTTGAATCTTTGAGCGTTGATACATAGTTTCCATCGCACCAAGTACCCCTCCCCTCTCTGTAATCCTTTCAAATTCAAGCAATACGGCTTCTTCAACTAAATCAGTTAGCTCCTCAATAATGAAAGAGCCTTGCAAAGGATTTTCGTTTTTAGCTAAACCTAACTCTTTGTTAATTATTAGCTGAATTGCCATAGCTCGTCTTACAGAGTCTTCTGTAGGTGTAGTGATAGCCTCATCATAAGCGTTAGTATGCAGAGAATTACAATTATCATAAATAGCATACAGAGCTTGAAGGGTTGTTCTAATATCATTAAAATCAATCTCCTGTGCGTGTAAAGAACGACCAGAAGTTTGAATATGATACTTTAACATTTGAGCACGTTCATTAGCTCCATAACGTTGCTTCATAGCCTTAGCCCAAATACGTCTTGCTACACGCCCAATAACAGCATATTCAGGGTCAATACCGTTTGAGAAAAAGAATGATAAGTTTGGACCAAACTTATTAATATCCATACCGCGACTCAAATAGTATTCCACATAGGTAAAACCATTTGCTAGAGTAAAGGCTAATTGCGAAATTGGATTTGCACCAGCCTCTGCAATATGATAACCAGAAATTGATACTGAATAGAAGTTTCTAATTTCTTTATCAATGAAATACTGTTGAACATCGCCCATCATTCTAAGCGCAAATTCAGTAGAGAATATACACGTGTTTTGTGCTTGATCTTCTTTTAGGATATCGGCTTGTACAGTACCTCTTACTAATTTTAATGTATCGTACTTAATATTATTATATACATCTATCGGTAAAACTTGATCGCCAGTAACTCCTAACAACATCAATCCAAGTCCATCATTACCCTCTGGTAATTCTCCTTGATAAGATGGACGTTCCTTCCCTTGATAGATAACATCTATTTTTTTCTGCACCTCTTTTTCTAGCTGGTTTTCTTTAATGTACAATTCACATTGTTGATCCACAGCAGCATTCATAAAGAAAGCTAGTAGCATAGGCGCAGGGCCATTGATAGTCATCGATACAGATGTAGAAGAGGAGCATAGATTAAAACCTGAATAAAGTTTTTTAGCATCGTCTAGACAACAGATGGAAACTCCTGCATTACCTATCTTTCCATAAATATCAGGTCTGTAATCAGGGTCATTTCCATAAAGCGTAACCGAATCAAAAGCTGTGGATAATCGCTTGGCAGGCATACCTAAACTGACATAATGAAAACGCTTGTTAGTACGTTCTGGGCCACCCTCACCAGCAAACATTCTAGTAGGGTCTTCTCCTTCCCTTTTAAAAGGAAATATACCTGAAGTGTAAGGAAATTTGCCAGGCACATTCTCTTGCAATTGCCAATGCAATAAATCACCCCATGACGAATATTTTGGAACAGATATTTTAGGAATCTGTGAACCAGACAAAGATTCTGTATGAGTTTGAATAGATATTTCTTTGTTACGGACTTTGTAAATAAATTTATCCTTTTTATAAGCTTGTTTTATATCATTCCAACCCTCTATTAGTAACATATTCTTAGGGGCTAAATCTAGAATTCGTTCATTATAAATAGCTTTTAATTGTTTTTTTAATTGCTCTTTATCCTTGGATTTTGATTGTTCTACAGATTGTATTGAAGCATTAAGCGCATATAACTCTTGAGCAACTATTTTCTGCTGTTCAACCCAAGCATCATAAGCTCTATTAGTATCAGCAATTTCAGCTAAATACCTATTTCTCTTAGGTGGTATTACAAATATCTTTTCAGACATTTCTTTACTTATTTCAAAAGATGAATCTAAAGAAGCACCCGTCTTTTCTACTACTTTATTAATGAGAGCTTTGTAAAGAGAATTAGCACCAGGGTCATTAAATTGAGATGCTATAGTTCCAAAAACTGGCATTTGATTAACGTCAGTTTCAAATAACTTATGATTACGCTGATATTGTTTTTTTACATCTCTCAATGCATCTAATGAACCTCTTTTATCAAATTTGTTAATCGCTATAATGTCAGCAAAATCTAACATATCAATCTTTTCCAACTGAGTAGCTGCTCCGTACTCTGGTGTCATAACGTATAATGAAGCGTCAGAATGTTCTAATATTTCAGTATCAGACTGCCCTATTCCTGAAGTTTCTAAAATAATCAAGTCATACTCTGCAGCTTTGAGAATATCCAAAGCCTTATTGACATGTGCAGACAAGGCTAAATTAGCTTGTCTAGTTGCCAATGACCGCATATAAACTCTATTGTTTTTAATAGCATTCATACGAATTCTATCGCCCAAAAGTGCACCACCTGTTTTACGTTTTGAAGGATCAACAGAAATGATAGCTAGTCGTTTATCACTAAAGTCAATTAAAAAACGACGAACTAACTCATCTACTAAAGAGGACTTACCAGCACCACCCGTTCCAGTAATTCCTAATACCGGTGTTTTTGATTGTTCGGCTAACTTTTTGATAGCGTTTAATTCTTTTTCAGACTCTTTTGGAAAATTCTCAGCAGCAGAAATTAATCGTGCTATGTTTTGAACATTGGATAAGTCTTTGATACAGTCTTGAACGTCTTTGCCAGTTGGAAAATCAGACTTTTGAACCAAATCGTTTATCATACCTTGCAAACCCATAGCTCTACCATCATCTGGATGGTAAATACGGCAAATACCATAATCTTGTAATTCTTTAATTTCTTCGGGCAAAATAGTCCCTCCACCACCGGCAAAAATACGGATGTGACCTGATCCTTTTTCCTGTAGCAAATCATACATATACTTTAAGTACTCGGTATGCCCCCCTTGGTATGAGGTCATAGCAATGGCATTGGCATCTTCTTCAATAGCACAATTGACCACTTCTTCTACAGAGCGGTCATGCCCTAAATGTATAACTTCACATCCGGTAGCTTGGATAATGCGACGCATAATATTTATAGCCGCATCATGTCCATCAAAAAGACTAGCAGCCGTAACTATTCGGATTTTATTAATGGGTTGGTATGGGTTCGGTTCTTGCATTTTTAAATAACTTGGGTATGCAAATATATATTTTCAGCGCTTATTTTGGCTAAATTTGCACATCGCTTCTATAAAAAAAAATACCGTTGTTCTAGGCGCTGGTATCACTGGTCTCAGCACAGCTCATTATTTATCACTAAAAAATGAAGATTTTTTAGTTCTTGAAAAAAACAATAGAGTAGGTGGAAATATATCCTCAGAAATAAAAGAGGATTTTATTGTAGAAAATGGCCCTAATACCGTTTTACTAAACAACGATTCCATTATTCAGCTAATTAAAGCTTATGACTTATGGGAGAATGTCAGCGTTCCAAAAGAATCAGCAGAGAGCAATAGATATGTGTTATTGAATGATAAATTGCACCTTTTACCTAGGAATCCTTTAGAATTTTTTAAAAGTCCACTATTGTCTTTGAAAGAAAAGTTAAGACTCTTTAAAGAACCATTCATTCAAAAGCATAAAAAAAACACTTCTGTTGCCGATTTTGTAAAAACACGATTTGGAGAAGGTGTCTTAAACCAATTCGTAGAACCTTTCGTAACAGGTATTTATTCTGGAAATACCCATTATATGAGTGCCAAACATACCCTTAAATTACTATGGGAAGCAGAACAAGAATATGGTAGTGTAATCAAAGGAATGGCTAAAAAAAAGAAAAAGTCAAAAGCCAAAATGTTTAACTTTCCTAATGGATTATCTCAATTAACAAATGCCATAGCTAAACAATTGAACGCTCACATTCACTTGGATTGTCAGATTAAAAAAATTGAAAAAAACGATAATGGCTATATTATCGAAACAGCCAATGACACCATAAGTTGTCAAAATATTATATCAACACTTCCCGCCTATGCACTAGCCCATTACGTAAATGATGAAATGCTAAAAAATT
>Ga0213866_10003308_pt1 | contig 10996 bp, 7 predicted proteins | sample PICome_11_FD_160079 | JGI IMG/M metagenome (GOLD analysis project Ga0213866, IMG submission 160079) | Coastal seawater microbial communities near Pivers Island, North Carolina, United States - PICO284 | ecosystem: Environmental > Aquatic > Marine > Coastal | place: USA: North Carolina... | reverse complement strand
CGTCTCATGCGACGTATCGATTTCCGGCCCTGCTCTGTTTGTCGTTCCGCAAACATCCTCAACCGATCCGCTCGCCTGGACTCTGCCTCTGCATCGGCTTGCGCTAGTCGAAAGTTGGTTTGCGCTGTATTTAAGTCGAGGCGTGAACGAAGTGTATTTATCCGAATTCCTGACAGTGTATTTTCCCGGCGGATTGTCGCATTAGTGACGTTGATTGCATTATTCAGCGTTGCCGTAGCTTCCGCCCGGTTCGCTTTTGCAAATCCGCCAATAGCTTTGATGCCAAGTCCGAGTAGTGGTAAAAATAACATATCAGGAATCAGAAACGTGAATTTGTGGAATCATTGCGAGAATTGCCGCTGGGAATGGTCGCGCCTGACGAATGGAAATATCAATCGAGCGACGGTTTGAGCCTTGGTTTGTCACGTCTACCAGACCTGTAAAAAGTTCTGGACCTTCGCCGTCTGGTGCTTCGCTATCCGTCAGAGTGCTTTCAAACCATGCCGATCCAGTGTCGTCGTCAGAATGCTCAATCCCGAAAGTTTTCCAGAGATTCAGAAGGAGTTGCTTGCACGTCATGTGCCGACTTTGTGCAGTTCCATTCTGCATTTGCAGTTCTACCTTAGAAGGTTGTAAAAGTGACGTATAAGCCAACCCGACTACAACGGTTTCTGCTTCGTCAGGGAGGGTGATTGATCCACTACTAACGGTCAGCCCGTCAACGAATGCACCGTCTGCCATTACTTGCACTTCCTCGCCCTCGAGGTGGTCGAGTCCGCTAATTGCTGTCGTCGCCGGATCATTCTCAACGATTAAAGCGGAATCGCAAAAAGCTGAACCGTGCCAGGTTCCAGACTCCACCGATGTTAGCGCGTTAGAATCTAGTCGCTCAATGTAGCGGACTGTAGAACCGTTGATTGTGCGCTTCACAACAACCCAGACTTCATCGCTTCCTGTGTTGTCTCCGTATCCGGTGGCGACGGATTCAAATTCGCCATCTGTCGTCTGTCGCGCCCAACCCATTACGCCCTGATCAAGTTCAAAAGTAAGAGTGAGAAGTTCGCCGCGTGAGTTGATAGCGTAGACAGTTGGGTCGCGATGTGGTTGGAACGCAATTTGTGAAATGCCGCCTCGAGTGATGTGTTCAGCAAGCATCGTTAAATCAGACGCTTGCCCCTCCGCGCCCCCGGCTGAATAGCGGAACTCGCGTAATTTTCTTTCGCCTCGTTGGAGAAAAAGAATCGAGTTGTTGGCAACGAAAGCCTGTCGATGGGCCGCGCCAAATCGGGATTGACGACGCACAAAAACATTACTTGGAGTGATGGAAGTCTGCTCCGAGGTTGCTGCCGTCCATTCCGCTGATTGCGTGAAAATCACAAGCGCATCATGCGAAAGAAGTGATTGAATTGGTGAGCTTTCATCGGATGCCAAGGTGAAAGCCAGGGCGTCATCATCGAAAGCACCTCGCCGGAAATTTTCAAAATCGTTAATTCGACTAGCCCAAATCGTGTTTGGCTGCAATTCCGTTCCGCCAAACCACAAGCGTTGTTCATGGAAGGCTACGGCGCGAGGATAGCCGGAGTATTTTGCCCATGATTCCAAAGCCCAATCGGTAGTTGCGGTGGTCGAATCAAAATCCAGTTCGATGTCTACTGAAATCGACGGTGTATCACTTCCTCCAGCCGTAACGCCGTTGATGATATTCGCATAGCCGATGCGCGAAGAATCTGCCGCCTCAATGTAGGCCGCCGCGTTTGCGGTTGCTGCACTGGTGGACTTAGTGAGTCGTAGTTCTGTCGCCGTTTCGGTAGCGGACCGGAAAACAATCTGCCTGTCCGAAGTAGCCTCGAAGGTGCGAATCGCATTCCATGCACCTGACGCGTCTTTAGATTCTACCGTAAGACTCCCGGTGTACGCTCCAAAGGTATAGACTTCATATTCTCCGAGAACTGAGATTGGATCAGTTGAACCAGTTCCGATAGCAAGCAAAAGCTTTTCTGTTGCCGCTTCACGCTTTTGTGAAAGCATAATTCGCGCCCCATTGTAAAGGTCATAGTCGAGGGTTTCTATGAATGGCGATCCGCCAGCGAACGAAATTGTTTTTGCCTTGCCGCTTGTTTGGGATGGGGAAGCTGTAAGCTCTGTTTGATTAACGTCGCGGAATGCTGGAAAACTCCAATCGACTTCTGACCAGGTGAATCGAGCCGCCGCATAACTCGCGTCAAATGTGCGCGTAAGTTTCTGCGGTGGGTGATTCGGATGCGCGAAATACGCGAGGTTTCCGAGTTGCGCCATCTGCACATCGAAGATTTCACTCTCCGTGAAAGGGGTGGAAAGGGTTAAGGGATTTGTATACGGCGAATTGAACTCATCTAGAACCTGTGAACCATCCGTGTTCCAGAGTCTCGCGTATCCAGCCCCAAGTTCCAGCATGTAGGAATCATTCGCCGAAACTGAGAACGAAAGAAGCCGAGTTTTCGCCGTTGTCCCTTTTGCCGTCAATTCCCACGCCCTTCCAACTTCCTGATTCACCCACCACGCCCCGACGTTGTAGGAGTCATCTGAGCCGCGAGGAAGGCGGGTAGCTGCGAGTTCCGCAATTTCGCTTTGCAAATCCCAAACCGCGTCGCCGCTTGTATTGTCAGAGCAACGGTAAAGACTGTGAATGTTATAAATCCAGACCGATCCGACAGCATAGCCCGCGCTTCCGTTGTCGGTTCCGCTCACTGGCGTTGCTTCCGCCGTCACGTTGTTTTGTTCGTCGACCTGATCCCAATTGGCTGCCCCCGGTGCGTCAATCGTGCAGATGAAAACCCCGCCCGTGTTGACGTTGAACCAGATGGAATCAACCCCGTATCCATCGTCTGAATCGTCAGAGTTTGTTGGATCGTCGAGAGCGTAGAGATTGTTTTGCTCCGTGTTTTGCAAATCCCATGTTGCCGAGGAACTGGAAACCGCTGTAGCCTTGTAGACTGATCGAACGTTGCGAACCCATAGAGAACCCACGTCGTAGAATGTATCGTCATCGACGGTTGGCGCGTCTCCATCTATTTGAAAATCAAGTATCCGGTGGGAAATATTGGAGTCATCGGCGCGAGCAGTCCATGTTCCTATGCCGCGCTCCTCTCCCGTGTATAGCGTTCCAGGTCGGCGAAATGCCCCACCGTAGACGCGAGGAAGAAAGTTTTCGAGTTTGCGACAGGCAAAAGAATATTTCTCCGAATCCACCCGTGCATCCATTACTGGCGAAATTTCGCCAGCATTGAAAGAATTGCGGTGAACGTGGAATGCCATTACGTGCGAATGATGTAATTCAGGACGATGGTAGGCTGAGTGTTTTGGTGTGCTAGATCCCCACCTGCCGAAGTAACAGTTCTCGTCACAGTAGTGATGTTGTTCAACCTCACAGAAACCCCGCTGCCAGTGTCTGCCATGTTCCTCGAAGTCGTATCATATCTATCACTGGTGTCGTGATTGTGGATCGGCATTTCGTTTTCGCTGAGTTGGTGCGTTTGGCTTCCACCCGTTGATCCGAGAGTTGCACCATCGACTCCGCTGCCGCCCGATGTAAGTAGCGTAGCGGTTGATTCCTTACCTGCAATTGTTCGCCCTCCAAGATCTGGCAAATTGAAGGTCGTAGACCCGTCGCCGACTCCGTACGTAGTGCTAATTGCTGTAAACAAATCCGCGTAAGTTGTTCTGGAAACAGCACTACCATCGCAGATAAGCCAATCAGTGGGCGCGGAAGATCCTGCAAAGGCGATAACCGATCCCGTTGGCGATCCCGCTACGTCTGCACCGTCCGCCCCGTCTGCTCCGTCCGCCCCGGCGGCCCCAGTGTCGCCCTTGGATGCCAATATCCCCCAATATGTGTCCCAGCTTGCCCCCACTCCGGGTTCGTCGCTCGCTGACGATGCGTGGTCGCTCAGTGCATAGTAACTACTCCCGCCGTTTGTCACAACGTCGTTTGCGTCATAGAACACGGAAACGGTCCAGTCGCCGGTCCCATTTATCGACCCGTCCGCGCCGGTAGAGCCGGTAGCTCCAGTATCGCCCTTGTCGCCGGTATACGCAAAACTGACAACTAATTCGTTTCCATCGGTTGGAGTCCCGTTAAAGTCAGCAAGGTAGGTAACTCCAAGCGAAAACCAACTACTGTTATCCGTTAAACTTGTGACTTGAAAGATTCCTCCACCATCTAAAGGGGATTGTGTTTCCTTGATGGTAAGAATGCCTTTTACTGTAGAGGTAGGATCATCAAAGCTTTCGATCCATCCTGATGCATCGGCAGAGTCATAGTCGGTTCCGGCAATGTAAATTTCAGTGACTGACGAAACGGTAGAGTTGTTAAAGCGTAAATAGCCAGAACCTGGAGAACTTTCAGTTGTAGTGTCGCTGAATATGTATTTTACGCCTGTCGAAATGCCATCTACTCCGTCTGACCCGTCTGCCCCTGCTGGTCCTGTATCGCCTGTTGGTCCTGTTGGTCCTGTTGGTCCTGTTGACCCTGTTGGTCCCGTATCGCCTTGAATACCTTGCGGTCCTGTCGGTCCTGTCGGTCCTGTCGGTCCTGTCGGTCCGGTTGCTCCAGTCGCTCCAGTTGCGCCCGTTTCGCCTTGAATGCCCTGCGGTCCTTGCAAAGAATTTGGACCCGTGCCTGTCCACGATCCAGATGCTTTTGGACCATACCATGAGTCATTGGTCGAATCTAAGTAGAAATCACCATTCGCGCCCGTGCCATCGGAAGGTGTGCCATCTCCCTCGAGCCACGTAGAACCATCTGCTCCATCTGCTCCATCTGCTCCTGCTGGTCCCTGCGATCCTGTTGGTCCCGCCGGACCCGTTGCTCCCGTTTCCCCTTGAATGCCCTGTGGTCCTTGTAGTCCTGTTGGTCCTGCCTCACCTTGTGGACCTTGTGGTCCAGTCGCCCCGGTCGCCCCGGTTGCCCCAGTCGCCCCCGTGTCACCTTGTGGACCTTGCAAAGAATTCGGACCCGTGCCTGTCCATGTTCCAGACGCTTTCGGACCATAGTAAGCATGCGATGTAAGGTTAATAAAGAAATCACCGTTTAATCCAGTTCCGTCTGACGGCGCACTACTGCCGGAATACCAAAGGGTTCCGTCATCTCCGTCATTTCCTGCTGGTCCTTGCGCCCCTGTTGCCCCTGCTGGTCCCGTTGCCCCTGTCGGTCCTGTGTCGCCTTGAATGCCTTGCGGACCCGTTGCTCCCGTTTCCCCTTGAATGCCTTGCGGTCCTTGTGCGCCAGTTGGTCCTGCCGCACCAGTAAGTCCAGTATCGCCGTTTTCTCCTTTGTCACCCTGCGGCCCAGGAGGTCCGATCTCGCCTTGAGGTCCGGTTGCCCCTTGGTCGCCTTGAATGCCTTGAATCCCTTGAATGCCACTATCCCCCTGATCGCCTTTCGTTCCGCGCACATTTACTGCGCTCGAAATGTCATTGGTCAAGGTTCCAGAACTGGTAACGTAGCCCGTTCCTGGTTCGTCGCCATCCCCGCCAGTCCATGAGTAGACTTGCAAAACCGTTCTGTCGCCATCTTCGACAAGGGCAAAAACAGGACTCCATCCGTTGTGCGCTTCCACGGCATGAGCGGACGAAATAAGAGTAGGCACTGCTGATGCCATTGCCAGCATCAAGCCTTGCCGCGCTCGCATTCCCCGGCTTTCGGAAAGAGCAGATTTGACGCGAGGTTTCGTTTCTACTGCGTCAACCCATTGCGCCTTGTTGAGTACTGATTGGGCTTCTTCCGCCAGCGAATCCCGCTGACTTCGGTCGCCGGTAATATCCATCGAAATCGCGCTCGCTAGTCTAAGCGCAAGCACGTCGATAAAGAGTGAATCAAATTCTGATGCGTCTGTGACTTTTTTAATGTAGACCACATACGCAGTGTCTGCGTTCGTAAGAAGTTCATCGCCCTCGATTACATAGTCAGCCGGATCTGTTAGAGCCGGGACGCCGTTCAGCGAAAGAATACGCAAGCAGTCGTCAGGAATGGCAAAGGAATAGCCCCAGCCAAAAACCGGAGTTTCCGATGTTTCTGTGAGACTCGCCCTGGTTGCAGCAAAGTTCCACGGATGAGAACGAAGCAGAGAATCCCTCTGCTTCTCATAATGTTTCTGCGCCGCGATTGCCGCCGGGCTAGTATCGCTTTCAATATTGGTTAAGCCAGGCTCGCCCAAGTGAGAGAGCGCGATGTTCGCAATTTGAGTCGCAGTCATATTATGTAAAAAGAAAACCCGCCCCCGGACCCAATCTCATAAATCAGGCGAGGGCGGGAAATCGTTAAGGTTGCTTACGGAGCTTCTTCCGAAGCGTAGGTAAGAAGCACTTCGAGCGTGTCATCTGCCGCGATGGCAGTTGCAGCCGAAAGTGTAAGTTGCAGGTAGTCCGTCTCCGCAAAAGCGGAACCGTCTACGCCGCCAGCTTTGCGAGCAAAGGCAACGGGCGTGTCATCTGCTGCGACACTGGCCGCGCCGGTAAGGGCGGTAACAGTGCCGTCAGTGCTGACTTTCTCCAACGTGAAATCGCAGTCAATCGCTCCGTTCGTACTCGTAATCGAGCATTGTTCTGGAATGATCGTGCCAGCGAGTCCGAGCTTGCCAAGGACAATATCGTCGTCAGCCGCGTCAGAATCTCCGGTAATTGTGATTTCAGCGAATTGAGCAAGGCGCAAGTTCTGTTGCAGCTTCCGAAAGGAAGGCGACGCATTGCGCTTGTAATCGTTTTCGAGTTGCGCCGTGCGCTCAGTTGTATTGATAGATGCCATGGTATTTGGTCCTTTCGTTGAGTTTTACGCAGTGCGGTCACACTTGATTTCTACAACAGTCTTTTCATACCGGCGCATGAAACCGTAAAGTCCATATGCACTGATCTGAACTGCGTGATCTTTATCGGCACGAATGTCGATGCGAGTTTCCAGTTTGTCGGGAGCAACGAGGATGCCGCGCTTTTTCGCGTAAACGAAAACGGAATCAATGTTGCTTGCCGTCGCGAGCCGATTTGTCTTGGTCACATACATTCCGAGAAGCTTGTCAGTCTCGCCGTTTAACCAACGTCCAACCATGTTAGCCCAGATGTCGTTTCCGGCATCTTCAACCTCTTGAGCGAGGTGATCCTCTGCCAGTGGGTTGATAGCGACACAAACGTCTTCTTCTGCCGGGAACACCGAGTTCTCTTCAAGAATGGTTTTTGCACGGCGAAGTTTGTCGATGGTCAAATGTGAGTTGGCTGCACTTCCCGAGCGAACGTAATCAACTGCCACTTGCTGAGAAGCGGGGAGGTCAATTGCCGTAACGTAAGGTTCAGCACCACCATAGACGGTTGCCGTTGCCGCTTTCGCCACTTCCGTATCAACGGTGCGGTTCCAAGCCATTCGCATGCCCTGGAGTACTTCCGAGTCAGGTCGTCCAAGTGATCCAAGAAATTCGTCGTCGAGACGGTCGAAAATCTTCTGACATTTGAAGTCAACTTTGACAAGTTTACGGTTGTGAGCTTCCACCTCGTCAGGAGTGGAGTTCGTGAGTCGTCCACTTCGGCGGACGAATTCGAATTCTTCCATGTCAGAATAGACTTTTTCCTTACCGGAAAAGTTATCGACTAGGACTTTTGCGCCGAGGTGTTGCACTTCTTGCTGGACAACATGAGAAAAGTTATCCTGAAATGCCCGGCGATAGTGTTCGGGTATAGTTTGAGCTACTGAGAGAGCCATAATAAAAAAAGGGTTACAAGTTGAATTTCTTCACCTGCTAGGTAGTCCGGTAGCCGGGCCTCGCGTTTCTGGCGAGCCTTCGTCCGGTAATCCCTTTTTTGGGGGCCATCAGTAAGACTGATTATGTAAACTGCCGAAAGCGAATGGAATGCAAGAAAAAAATACCCCTGCCAGGCTGAGACGGACCTGACAGGGGATTTTGTGCGGAGCTAGGGGAGAAACAGTAAAACCCTAGACCGCAAAACCGTCGCGCCTCGCCTGTTCCTCCATCTTTTGCATATAGGTGTTTACAGCAGATTCATGGTTAGGATGAGTCGAATCGTGAAAAGGCGCATGTAGAGCGTTGTCAGGATTCGCGAGAATATCCCGCGCTTCGTTGCCTGGAGTCAGGTGACTCGTAATTGATTCGCCAGCGACAAGGGAAGATTCGGAGATTTTCGCCGCTGCATTCGCCATTGCTTTCACCACATCAGCATTTTCCATTAGCGGATGATCCGCACCCAGCCCGAACGTTTCCGCCGCACGTTTCGCGAGCATCTGGTTTTTCTCCCAATTGCCGCCCCATTCGTTGCGAAGTTGTTCTTGCTGGTCAGCTTTCCAATCCTGCTGCTCCTGTCGAATCTGCGAAATCTGCTCGCCCTCCACCTGGGCCTGGTATCTAAGCAGTGCCGAAGCTGTTTCTGGAGCGATACCGTTTTTGTGAGCAAACTCGCGGAACTGCTGCAAATCGCCCTCTTGAAACTCAATACCTTCAGGCAACTGGCTCGCTTCGGGTAAAGTCAGTTCATAATCATCGACGGACTCAGGGATGCCGATAGCATCACGGTAAGCTGCGATCTCCTCCTCTGTAGATTGGGAGTTGGGAAGTTTGACCATGCCGTCCTGACGCTGAGACAGTGCTGCCTTGGTATCTTTCAGCGATTTGAAAAGAGACGGCAAATCCTTGAACTGTGCCGCCATCGAACGGTATTCGTCGAAACCGTCTGCATCAACGTCATTGAAATATCCATCGCGGAAGGTTAGCCCATCGGAAAAGATGCCATCCGCCGGGGAAGGGGATTCGGTCAGATCCGATGCTGGTTCTTGTGCGGTAGCGGATTCATCTAATGCCGGTGCTGGAGATGAATCGACAATTGGTTCCGATGATGGTGCTGAAGGTGCTTCTATACTCATATCAAATTCTGCCAGCGTAACGAGCTTTAAATTCTTCCTTGCTAATGTTTTCACGCGCCCAAGCAATCACTTCGGGGTTTCGGTCGCCGAGGGAAATGTCACCAATCTCAGCAATCTTTTCTTGGATAGTCATAGCGGAATTAGTATTGCTTTGAACTGCCTTCTTCGGACTTTTAACCACCGGAGTTTTCTCTGGTTCCGGGGTCGGTTCCGAGGTCGGTTTACCGCCCTGCAATTCAGCGAATGCTTCTTCGATGGTTAAATCGCTCGCGTTGCTGCGAATTTTTTTACCCGCCTCTTTCAAGGCTTCTCGTTTATCTTCTATGGTTAGTTCACTCATTGATCTCTTGTTGTGGAGTAAAAGTTTTCTCTGACGTGCCGTTTAGCCAGAGGATTCCAATTGTATGCTTTTCGCCGTCTAGAAATGCTGCCTGTTCCGGTCTTGCATCGCCAGTGAAGCGCGGTGCAAGAGGATGACTGACGGAGTAAAGGAGGCGCAGAAGTTCATGCCCTGCTGTGTTGTCGAGAGCATCGCGAAAAACCCGCTTGTTTCGCTTGATCCGCTTCGCCGCCGCCTCCTCGTTTTCGCCGGGACGCCTCGCAAATAGTTTTTCACCGATGTTCATGCTGCCCCTGCAATCATTCCCGCCTTACCGAGCTTGGACGCTACATCTGCTTCATCCTGTAAAGCCGCCGCCTCTTCTGCTTCCTGCTCTGATTGAAACCTCGCTTGCTGGATTTGCTCCACCTCAAGCGGAGAGCGTAGCCACCCCTCTTTCATTCCTTCGTTGCGAGCCAATTCCCGCACGATCTTGTCCAGGTCGAAATGGTCCATCACATTTGGAGCTATCTGCATGAGAGGTGAAACGAGGTCCATTGTCCGCATGTATGTCTCGTTGTGAATTGCGCGAAGCTGGAGCGCGAGGCGGGAGGTGTAGATTATGTTCGGATCAGGAATCGAAACGGTTCCATCATCAAGTTGCTCTACTAGTTGATCAGGTGGTTCTGGGAAAGCTCCCGCCCGTAGCAAGAGAGCAAAAACCCTCTTCATTATCGGCGTGTTGATTTCCGTGTTCTTCCTCGCGAACGTCGGTGAAAATAGTGTGAGACGGTCACGCTGCCTTGCGTTCACCTCTGCTGCTGTCATTTCCTTACCTGGAGGAACAGCCGACAATGCTTGGAAAAGCTCAACGTGGAATGCTCGATTGATCTGCGCCTTTCGAAACTCTGTCCTGTCTTCGCCAATGAAATAATTGCTGCGACTCTCCCAGAATCTCGGCATATTGGCTTCATCCTCAAAGTATGTCACCCCTCCCGATCTAAGGTCTACTTCGCCTTCGTATGATGCGTGAACGCGAACAGGAGGCTCTATCAAGGTTTCGACCTGCGTGTCCAAAAGTTGCTGCATAAAGTTCAACTGCCTCGCATCAGGTAGCGTGACCATGCCGGGAGAGAATCCGTAAGGCGAATGGCTCCAAAGTAAATGCCGATGAACTGCTGCCGGGTTCTCCCATGTGCCGCCCTCGCGAACAACGTGCTTATGCTTCTTGTCGATGTATATCGAAGCCCACGGCATATTGAGCGAATCAATCTTGCCGGGGATTCTATCCCTATCAATCCGAGGCATGATGACATGGATAAACTCATGCTTTTCATCCAGACCTCTTGAGTTTTCCGCGTCGAGCATCTTCACCATTTCCCGATGAAGGTTCTGTCGTCCAAACTTCTGCTCTGCCGCTCGCGCCGTAAGTTTGAAATCACGAAAGATCGTATCGACCTCGCGATGCTCGTTCTCGATGATGGCGTAGTCACCGATCTGCAATGCCTCAAAGCGAAGTTCGCCTTCCGGTTCCTCAATAATCATTCCAGACGTGCCAAATGCACCGTCGTCCAGCCAGACCTCATGTATCTGCGAATAAAAGTTAGACCTAGCCAGAATCGTTCTGGTTTCCTCTGTCACTTGACCATACCACCGCTTTACTTCCTCATTATCGTCAAGGTAAGACGGGGACTCAAAAGCGAACCAGTTAGTCTCGCTTGGCGTCATCCACGACATGCAACCCGCCGCGTATGTGAGGTTCGCTTCAATACCTGACGTAT
>Ga0213866_10003307_pt1 | contig 10997 bp, 10 predicted proteins | sample PICome_11_FD_160079 | JGI IMG/M metagenome (GOLD analysis project Ga0213866, IMG submission 160079) | Coastal seawater microbial communities near Pivers Island, North Carolina, United States - PICO284 | ecosystem: Environmental > Aquatic > Marine > Coastal | place: USA: North Carolina... | reverse complement strand
CTTTGCCATTAATAAGTATGGGTGGTGTATCGGTTATTTTTACTTGTATTTCATTAGGGGTAATTCTTAGTACCAGTCGAAGTGTTAACGTTTCTAAAATAAGTGTCAATGTCAGTTAGAGTTATTATAAGTGGCGGTGGCACAGGGGGACATATATTCCCTGCAATTTCTATTGCTAATGAGTTGAAGCAAAGAGTCAAGGATATCGATATTTTATTTGTTGGTTCTAAAGGCCGTATGGAAATGGAAAAAGTCTCTAAGGCTGGTTACTCTATCAAGGGGCTTAACATTAGTGGATTGCAAAGGAGTTGGAAAGATGCTAGAAACATATGGTTTCCTTTTAAATTGATTTCTAGTCTATTCAAGTCGTATTGGATTATTAAAAAATACAAACCCTCTGTTGTCGTGGGTACGGGTGGTTATGCTAGTGGACCTTTATTATTTGTAGCCTCTAAACTTTCTGTTCCTGCCCTCATACAAGAACAAAACTCTTATCCAGGCATTACAAACAAATTGTTGTCGAAATCGGTTCAAAAAATATGTGTTTCATACGATAATATGGAGCGCTTTTTCCCTAAATCTAAACTGATGATGTTGGGCAATCCTGTTCGTCAAGATTTACTTAATTCTGCAGATAAAAAGACAGAAGCCGTCAAGCATTTCAATTTAGACGCTAGTCGTAAAACGATATTGGTAGTTGGGGGTAGTCTTGGGGCAAGAACAATTAACCATTCCATAGCCGAGCTTGTTCAGCAATTCGAAGAAAAAAACATTCAACTTATTTGGCAGACAGGTCTTTCTTATGAAAGTGATGCCAAGGATTTGTGTCAATCTCTTTCTAATGTACAAGCCCATGCATTTATTTACAATATGGATTTAGCATATAGCGCTGCTGATATAATTATTTCAAGAGCTGGTGCTAGTACAATTTCGGAGCTTTGTATTATCGGTAAACCAGCCCTATTAATTCCATCTCCAAATGTAGCAGAAGACCATCAGACCAAAAATGCAATGGCTTTAGTTGAAAAAAATGCTGTCTTGATGGTTAAGGATAGCGAAGCACAAGAGCAATTAGGTCAAGTTGTCTTTGATTTATTAGAAAATGAAAACACTCAACAAAACTTAGGAGACAATATTAAAAAGTTAGCCATGCCAAATTCAGCAAAACATATTGTTGATGAGGTGTTAAAATTATTATAAGAAAAATGAATATTAAGTTAGTCGAACATATATACTTTGTAGGGATTGGAGGTATAGGTATGTCAGCTTTAGCACGATATTTCAACGCTAAAGGCAAGAAAGTTAGCGGCTACGATAAAACACCATCTCCTATTACCGATGCATTAACAGCAGAAGGTATAAGTTTACATTTTGATGAAAATCATATTCCTAAGGATATTAAAGATGCTGATTTTCAATCAGTCCTTATAGTTTATACACCTGCAGTAAGTCAAGACAGTCCACAGCTAACTTCTTTTGCATCTAAAAAATGGACTGTTCTAAAACGAGCTGAGTTATTGGGGGTAATTACAGAAGACGCTTACACAATAGCAGTTGCTGGTACTCATGGTAAAACAACCACTTCTTGTATTTTAGCCCATATACTTAAGTATTCTGATATCTATTGCACAGCATTCTTAGGAGGTATTAGCAGTAATTACAATACTAACCTAATTCTTTCCGAATCAGGTGATATTGTAGTTGTAGAGGCCGATGAATACGACCGTTCTTTCTTAAAGCTATCTCCTGATATTTCAATCATCACATCTCTTGATGCCGATCATTTAGACATCTACAACGATATTGATGATATGAAGAATACATTTAAAATGTTTGCATCAAATACTAAGCAGAATGGTATGCTGTTGGTAAACAAATCCATCGATGTTGATTTTGAAGCACCCTTAGATGGTAGCTTTATGACTTATTCTTCAACAGTTAGAGCAGATAATATAGCCTTCAACTTACGAATTGAAGAGAGCTCACAATATTTTGATGCTAATTTTAAGGAGATTATGCCTGGTCAAGTGTATGAATACGAGTTAAAAGATATTCAACTGCAATTGCCAGGAAAACACAATGTAGAGAATGCTATTGCAGCTATTGTTGTAGCGTCTTCTTTAGGAGCTAAGCAAGAGAAAATAAAAGCTGCTATTAAAGATTTTAAAGGAGTAAAAAGAAGATACGATTTACATGCTAAAGGTAAATATGTGTATATTGATGATTATGCCCACCACCCTGAAGAAATTAAAGCAACACTAGTAGCGACTAAAGAGCTTTTCCCAGAAAAAAAGATAACGGTAGTATTTCAGCCTCATTTGTACTCAAGAACTAGAGATTTTGCCGCTGAGTTTGGCGACTCTTTATCACTAGCAGATGAGGTGTTGTTGTTGGACATTTATCCAGCAAGAGAAATGCCTATTGAAGGAGTAAATTCTGAAATGCTACTTACTCAAGTAGTAGATTGTGAAAAGTCCTTGCTTAAGAAATCCGATTTAGTTGAGGAATTAACTAACCCTAAAAGAGAACTTCTACTGACGCTAGGCGCCGGAGATATAGACCAATTCGTTGAACCATTAAAACACTATTACGTCAATGAAATGGATTAAAATTATATCACAATTTTTATTTGTAGGAGGTATCATTTTTCTGTTAGCTTTTACCAATACCCGCTATAGCAATAAGACCTGTATAGATTACCGTATAAATCTAGCTGACGAAAACACTTCACTCATAACTCGAGGTGAGATAATATTACTTATGGAGTCTATTCAAGATAGTATTGTAGGAACAACTATTACCGAAGTACCTATCTATGAAATTGAGCGTAAAATAGAGAGTTTAAATGATGTGCAAAACGCTGAGGTTTACATCAATATGGAAGGAATGTTACATATAGATGTTATTCAGAAAAAGGCTATTGTACGAATAAGTCCAAAAGAAGGCAAAGACTTTTATATGGATTCTGAAGGTTCAATCTTTGGATTGTCACAGAACTACACAGAACACCTTCTTATAGCTAATGGAAACATACAAGATAGCACAGATTATATGACTGTTTTGGACTTGGCAAAATACATATCTTCTGATAGCCTTTGGAATGCTCAAATTGTACAGATTTATCTAAAGGACAATAAAGAAATAGAACTTGTACCTAGAGTAGGGAATCATACTATATTGTTAGGAGACATAACTAACTATCAAGAGAAACTCAGAAATCTCTACTTGTTTTATGAGAAAGGGGTTAATCAAGTTGGGTGGAATGATTATAAAGAAATTAACCTAAAATTTAGGAATCAAATTGTTTGTGTAAAAAGATAATTATGGAAAACAATACAAAAATAGCAGTCGGTTTAGATATTGGCACAACCAAAATCACAGTCATCGTTGGTCAAAAAAATGAACACGGAAAGATTGAAATACTTGGAATGGGTAAAGCCCCGTCAACAGGTGTTATGCGTGGGATAGTTGCCAATATTGATAAAACTACACAGTCTATCAACAAAGCCTTAGAAGAGGCCATAACTTCTTCTGGTATGCAAGTTAAGAATGTCAATGTTGGTATTGCTGGACAGCACATCAAAAGTTTACAGCATCGAGGGCAATTAGTTAGAGAAAATTTAGAAACTGAAATTAACGATGCCGATATAGATAAGTTAATGCAAAATATGTATAAACTTGTTATGGTGCCTGGTGAAGAAATCATTCACGTAATACCTCAAGAATACATAGTTGATAAACAGGATAACTTCCCTGACCCTCGTGGTATGGTAGGTGTTCAGTTAGAAGCCAATTTTCATATTATAACGGGACAGACTGCCGCGATTTCAAATATCAAGAAATGTGTTAATAATGCTAGCCTTGCTATGACAGGATTGACACTTGAGCCTTTAGCCTCGGCAACTTCTGTTCTTGACCATCAAGAACTAGAAGCTGGTGTAGCTTTAGTAGATATAGGTGGAGGAACAACTGATGTAGCAATTTTTAAAGATGGCATCATACGTCATACAGCCGTAATCCCGTTTGGCGGTAATATTATTACTCAAGACATAAAGGAAGGTTGTTCAATACTAGAAAACCAAGCTGAGCTTTTGAAAATAAAGTTTGGTTCAGCCTTGGCAAGTCAAAATAAAGAAAATGAAATCGTTTCAATTCCTGGTCTAAGAGGAAGAGACCCTAAAGAAATATCCTTAAAAAATCTAGCTAATATCATTCAAGCTAGAGTAGAAGAAATTATAGAATTAGTACATCACGAAATCAAAAATTCTGGTTACGAAAATAAACTAATTACGGGCATAGTGCTTACAGGTGGTGGTAGTCAGCTCAAGCACATAGGGCAATTGGTTGAGTTTCATACTGGTATTGAATGTAGAATAGGATATCCTAATGAACACATTGCCTCTACTTCACCAATTGATGTAAGTAGTCCAATGTATGCTACTGGAGTAGGATTAGTGATGAAATTTTTAGAAGAAGAAAATGGCGATGAATTGAGTAGTGTCCAAAAAGGCGGTACATCTAACGCTGGTTTGGGTGATTTTTTCAAAAAAATGCTCGATAAAATCGACAAATATTTAACAAATGATGAATAAACTGAACTATTAATAATTAATAATTAAAACAATGACAAACGAAAGCGTATTAGCATTCGGTCTACCAAAAAACCAATCTTCAGTTATTAAGGTAATTGGAGTAGGTGGAGGTGGAAGTAATGCTGTAAACTACATGTACGAAAATGGTATTGATGGCGTAGATTTTGCGGTTTGTAATACAGATTTACAAGCCTTAGAAGCTAGCCCAATAACCACAAAAATTCAAATAGGTGCCGAGATAACAGAAGGACTTGGTGCTGGTGCCAATCCTGAAGTTGGTCGCCAAGCTGCAGAAGAAAGTATCGAACGTATTGAAGAACTGCTAGAAAGCAATACCAAGATGCTATTTATCACTGCTGGTATGGGCGGTGGAACAGGAACAGGTGCTGCGCCTGTAATTGCTCGAGCTGCTCGTGAAAAAGAAATTTTAACGGTAGGTGTTGTTACTGTTCCATTTTGGACTGAAGGAGGACACAGAAAAAAGTATGCCGAAAAAGGTTTGGAAGACTTGAGGGCAAATGTTGACACTCTATTAGTAATTAATAATGATAGACTCATTGAAGTATATGGCGATTTGACTTTAAGTCAAGCCTTTGCCAAAGCCAATGAAGTCTTGAATACCGCTACAAAAGGTATTGCAGAGGTTATTTCTCAAACATTGATGGTAAATATTGACCTTAACGATGCTAAGCGAGTACTAAAAGATAGTGGTAGCGCTGTTATGGGACAGGCTTATGCATCTGGTGAAAACCGTGCTATTGATGCTATTGAGGCAGCCTTAGATTCACCGTTATTACACGACAATAACATCAAAGGTGCTCAGCAAGTTCTATTGAAAATAGTTACAGGTTCTGGTGAGAAAGAGATTAGAATGACAGAGTTGTTCAGTATCAAAAAACACATACAAGATGTTGCAGGTTCTGATGTCAATATTATTGAAGGAATCGGTGTTGAAGAAGGTATGGACGATGAAATAAGCGTAACAGTTATTGCAACTGGTTTTAAGGTCAATAAAAACATTGGACCAGTTAAACCGATAACTCCTAAAATCTATGAGTTAGATAAAGACGAGCAAACCGAAGAAGTTGTAACAGAAGAACAAAGTGTTGAGCTTAGTACAGAAAATTCTGAAACTGTTGATTCTTTCGAGTCTATATTTGATACTAGAACTGATGAATCTAATGAGCAACCACAAGGAACTTTGAATTTTAACACGGAAGAAGAATCACCTGTTTTGAATTTTGAGCTCGAAGAAGAAGGTTCTGAAGAAAGCCCTGTAGACTTTCCAATTGCTATTGAAAATGTTCAGCAAGAAGAACCTATCAATTTGACGAGTGAAAATGTAGATGACAATGACGAAGTAGTAGTTCACACTTTAGAATTGGAAGAAGAATCTCCAGAAGATGTAATTACAGATTTAAAAGATGATGTGGAAAAGGAAGAATTCACTCAAATAAATCACGGTATTTCTGCTGAGCAAATGGCTTTAAGAAGTCGTCAGCGTATGGAAAGGCTTAGAGAAATAACGGTAAAATTACGCACGCCTTCTGGACTTACAGACTTAGAAAGCGAACCAGCTTATAAAAGAAGAGAAGTTGAGTTAGATGACGTAGCACACTCTTCAGAGTCCGACAATTCCTCTTATGTATTAGGAGAAGACGATGATAAAAATGTAGGACTTAAGCCAAATAATTTTTTGCACGACAACGTTGACTAATTATGGATATTAATCAATTAATAAAGGAAGCCATGTTGGCTAAAGATTCGGTACGCTTGTCATCTTTAAGAGCTATAAAGTCAGCTTTTTTAGTGGCGCAAACCGAAAAAGGAGCTGGCGACCTTGATGATGCTGCTAAGCAGAAAATCATACAAAAGCAAGTCAAGCAAAGAAAAGATGCAGCCACCATTTATTTGGAGCAAAATCGACAAGATTTAGCCGATGATGAGTTGGCACAAGTTGCTATACTCGAAGAATTTCTTCCAGAGCAGTTAAGTGAAGATAAAATTCGAGAAGTCGTTACTGCTGTAATAGCTCAAGTAGGAGCTAGCAGTATGGCTGATATGGGTAAAGTTATGGGCTCAGCCAACCAGCAATTGGCAGGTAAAGCTGACGGCAAACTCATTGCGCAAATTGTAAAATCACTATTGTCATAGTAAATATTAATGTTCAGTTAAAAAGCCTCAACATACTGTTGGGGCTTTTTTTATTATATTTTAATATTAATCCTTTAAACCCATAATACCATGAAAAAGACATTCATTATAATTCTGTCTATTACCTTTTTTACAAATTTTTCCTATTCTTAATCTCTTAGCAATGTAATTATTATAATTAACGACTCTGTATGTGAATAGGTCGATGTATTTCAAGAGTTCGTGGGGGTGTGGATGCTATGACAAGCTATATCCAAGAGCGTATGGTTTATCCTAAAGAAGCTATAGCTAACAAAGAAACAGCTCGAGTTTTTGTCGAATTTGTTGTCGATAAATCGGGTAGTGTAAAGACGTGCAATTGAAAAGGCAAGGAAAAAAATACTTTGATGATGAAGCAATAAGAGTTGTTTCAGAAATGCCTAAATGGAAAGCGGGATTGTTGAACGGGAAATACATGAGTACTAGATTATTCCTGCCTATTGTTTTTAAACTATAAATCACTTCCATTTCCAGCTTTCAATAAGTCGATATATATCGTCTTTTATGAAATTGGTAATTGGAGTTATGGAGTCGTTTTGAGCTGAATTAAAGTATAAAGCACCTCTTACAAAATGATTTAAACTGTCGGTTAAGTAAAACTGCATAGGTGTTGCTGTACTTCCTTGAAAAGTATAAACCATACCATACACCTTCAAGGAATCTTTAATAAAGACTTGTTCGCTAATAGCTTCTGCAATTTGGGCATGTTTGTAGGCAAGTAGTCTGCTATCTTCTGTATATTTATTCAAATCACCCTTAAGGTGTTTATAGCTCATATGTACTTTGCCATTGAAGTCATTAAATTCTAGATCAAACCAACATACATTTTCGTATTTAAAATTGATGTTACTGTAATCGGGTTGCTGAAAACTATATGGACAACTACTTTCAAATAATGTTGTGCTTTGCTCAGGCAAATCCACTCTAGAATACCCCCAAGGTTTAGGAGTGTAGTCGTTGTTACAAGCAATAAAGATTAAAGCACAAAAAAGGTAAAGTTTATTGCTCATTAATAGTAACTTTTATTCGTTTAACTCTTGTTTTATCTACAGATTCTATTGTAAAAGAATATTGCTCATAGTTCAGTATCTCTCCATTTTCAGGTATGTTGCCTTTCATTTCAAGTATTAGTCCAGCAAGGGTGTCGGATTCTCCTTTAATAGAATCAAAAAAGTCGATTTCTCCGTCTATAGTCTTTAGTACGTCATTCAAAGATGTCTTGCCTTCAAAAATATAATTTGAGCTGTCTAGTTTAGAGAATTGTATACCATCATCATCAAATTCATCGTTTATATCTCCTACAATTTCTTCAATAATATCTTCGAGTGTAACTATCCCTGAAGTGCCTCCATATTCATCAACTACAATGGCTAGATGTATTTTTTTCTCTTGAAATTCTCGCATTAAATCATCAATCATTTTGCCCTCAGGAACAAAAAACGGAGTTCTTATTAAATTACTCCATTCAAAATCTGTATGATTTAGAAATGGCAATAAATCTTTGATATATAGTATGCCTATTACCGTATCAAAATTCTCTCTGTAAACTGGAATTCTTGAATAGCCACTCGAAATAACTAATTTTTTGACAACTTCAAATGGAGTGTTTTGTTCAAGAGCACTTACATCGACTCTTGATTTCATAATTTCTTTTACTTGAATGTTGCCAAATTCAACGATACTTCTAAGAATTCTTTTTTCTTCTTCTTTGGTGTCATTCTCTCCTGCCAAATCTAGTGCTGAAGACAAGTCATCAACAGATATTTGATAGCCCTTAGTGTTAAAACGTTTTTCGATTATAGATGTTGATGAAACAAGAAGTTGGCTAAGTGGTTTAAATATAGTACTTAGTAAGCTTAATGGGGCACTCATTCTTTTAGCAAAGGTTAAAGTTTTTTGATTGGCATAAACTTTTGGAATGACCTCACCTAACAAAAGTAATGCGAATGTGACAACAACTACTTGAATAACAAAGCTGAAAATTGGATGTTGAGTATAATCCAATAAACTATCGGTCATGTAGGTAGAGAGTATAATAATGGCTACATTGATAAAGTTGTTTGATATCAATATTGTTGCCAATAAATGATTGGGTTTCTGTAGTAGTTTTTTAATCTGCGTGACACTTGTTTTGTCTTCTTCTTCCTTCCATTTAGAAGCGTCTAATGAAAAATAAGCTACTTCAGAACCTGATATCATTGCAGAGCAAAACAATAAGGATAACATTGCTATACTTGCCAACAACAAGTTTAGGTCTATGCTATTAGTAGTTAAATTTTGTATTAAAAGTGTGAGTTGCTGAGGGTCTTCGTCCAAAAGTAGGGTGTTTAGTTAGTCTTAAAACGGTAAATCGTCATCAGCTGACTCTTGAATTGGTGGTGTTGAATTGGTAGACGCTTCAGTTACAGTACTTTCAACATTGTCTGACTTTTTACTTAACATTTCTAAACTATCGCAAATAACTTCGGTAGTAAATCGAGTTACTCCATCTTTATCTTCCCAAGAACGAGTACGCAGTCGCCCCTCTATATAGACGCTATTTCCTTTTTTGAGGTAGGGTTCTACCACTTTTGCCGCTAATCCACCTCGAGTAACAACAGTATGCCATTCGGTTTGAGTGACTTTTTCGTTAGTGTCTTTTTTAGTGTATGTTTCGGAAGTTGCCAATGGGAATCTCGCCAAAGAGCCGCCATTTTCGAAGTGTCTTACCTCGGGATCTTTACCCAAGTTTCCAACTAAGATTACTTTATTTACGCTAGCCATTTTTTTATGTTTTTAAGTTTTGCTTATAGTCAAATATAGCCTAATTATTATAGCAATCAAATTTTAGCTTGAATAAATTTTTCGATGAGTCTTGATACGGCAAGCTTATCTATAGTTTCAATTTTAATTTTTTGAAAGTTTGATTCGGTAATTGTGTTTTGACACTTGATTTCCCAAAATCGAGCATTAATTTTCCTGTGACTTAAAATGTGCTTAAATTCACTAATTGATTCTATACTAAAGTCAATGCCTTTAATCCATGATTCAAATTGATTGTGGTTTAAAATTTCTTCAGTATTCTTTAAATCTTTAGTCGTTATTAGTGGAAATTCATACATATTTTGCCATATACCATCGTTTGCTCGTTTATTGACTAAAGTGTATCCATTCATTTTGAAAAAGAAATATTCGAAAAAAACGGTTTTCACCTTGACTTTACCTTTTTTAACAGGCAAAAGATGAATGGTGTTATTAGCAAAAGCAACACATTCATCTCTTAATGGGCAACTATTACAATTGGGTTGCTTTGGTTTACACATTTGAGATCCAAACTCCATAATTGCTTGGTTGTGAGTGTCAGGTTCTTTTTTTGCCAATAGTGTTTGAGCTATCTCAGAAAATTCCCTTTTACCTTTAGACGTGTCAATAGGGGTGTCTATACCATAAAAACGTGAAAGTAGTCTAAAAACATTACCATCTACTACAGCATAGGGCAATTTGAAAGCAAAAGATGCAATTGCGGCTGCTGTATATTCTCCTACGCCTTTTAGCGTGATGATATCCTTGTATTCTTTTGGAAAGAAACCAGCTTGGTGTATTTGTTTGGCAGCAAAATGCAGATTTCTTGCTCTTGAGTAATAACCCAATCCTTGCCATAATTTCAAAACTTCTTCTTCATTAGCATTGGCTAGTTCCGAAACGCTTGGAAATGTTTTAATAAATTTCTGATAATATGGGAGCCCTTGTTTTACTTGAGTTTGTTGTAAAATAATTTCTGAAAGCCATATCTTGTAAGGGTCTTTGGTATTTCTCCACGGCAATTCTCTTTTATGTTGTGAGTACCATTTAATAATTTTAGAAGAGAAAAAATCCATAAAGTCGTAAATTCTAGCGAGTTATAGTGATAAAACACATCTGATTTAAATAAAAGTCAGTATATTTGCACGCGAAATTAAGATATTTAAACATCTTTTAAATCCATTTAATTATGACAAAGTTAGAAATCGTTAATTCTATTTCTGATAAAATCGGTGTAGAAAGAGTCGATGTGCAAGCTGTAGTTGAAGCCTTTATGCACGAAGTTAAAAATTCTTTGTCTAGTGGAGAAGATGTTTTCTTAAGAGGGTTTGGCTCATTCATTGTTAAACAAAGAGCACAAAAAACAGGTAGAGATATTTCTAAGAATACAACCATTATCATACCAGCTCATAATGTTCCTGCGTTTAAGCC
>Ga0213866_10003306_pt1 | contig 10998 bp, 12 predicted proteins | sample PICome_11_FD_160079 | JGI IMG/M metagenome (GOLD analysis project Ga0213866, IMG submission 160079) | Coastal seawater microbial communities near Pivers Island, North Carolina, United States - PICO284 | ecosystem: Environmental > Aquatic > Marine > Coastal | place: USA: North Carolina... | reverse complement strand
AGTCAAAATACCCTCTCAATAAATTTTAATCACCGCAGAACTAAAGCCTTTAACAAAACGTCCTGATTTATCACGCATCGTGTATTGCCTCTGAATTGAGGTTTAGTTTACGCTGATTGGGAACATTCTTTATGAAAAGTTTTTGGTTTTGGAGTGTGAGTTATGGCGAATGAACAGCAATCTGATTTTTGGTCAGGTCCAGGTGGTCAGTCATGGGTCGATAATCAAACGCAGATGGATACCATGTTGCAGCCTTTAGGAGATGCGGCATTAGAGCTATTAAATCTGAAGAATGCGAGACATGTCATGGATATTGGTTGCGGCACTGGCACCACGACAATAAACATTGCTAAGGAACTATCAGCTGGCGGCAGTGTAACAGGCGCTGACTTGTCTGAACCAATGATAGAATTTGCGCGTCAGCGCTTGTTAGATGAGGGCATTTCCAATGCAGAGTTTGTTACTTCTGATTTGCAAGAAGATGAGCTGCAGCCCGAGATGTATGATGCTGCCTTTTCTCGGTTCGGTGTCATGTTTTTTGACCAGTCTGTCAAAGGATTTGCCAATATTCGCTCAGCGATGAAACCTAATTCGCCAATTGCCTTTGTTTGCTGGCAATCGCCCTCCCATAATCTATGGCACAGTGCGGCCATGGCTGTTGCTAAAGAGTTTATTGAAATGCCAGCTGCACAGGACCCTCGCGCGCCAGGGCCATTCGCCTTTGCTGAGCCAGATTACGTAAATTCCATTTTAGTCGATGCTGAATTTAAACGAGTGAGTTTGACCCCCCATGAGCAGGAAGTGGAGCTTTTCTCTGGACAAACTGTTAGAGCGGCTTCGGAAAACTTTGCCCGAATAAATCCAGTAATTGGCTCATATATATCCAGTGTGGATGACTCCGCGGCCGCTACCTTTTTCGACGCCCTAGCTGACACATTATCTTCCTATCACAAAGATAACGCTCTTCGTTTCCCAAGTGCGACTTGGTTGGTAACGGCAACCGCCTGAGGAAGGGAACAATTTCTGGTAAAATGCCCAAATTCGACAAGTTCATAAAAGACTTGGAAAGGAACGAGGCTAAAGGCAAATGACCCGCATACTGACCATTATCGCGCTTCCTAAATGTCACCGACATTATGCGAAGATTATATGTCTCGCGCAACGCGGTTAAAACTAGTCTTAAAATCGGCCTTGAAAGCGGCTTTATTGAAAAATCGCCGCGCGGCTTTAGAGCCGAAAAAACGCCTTAATCGGCTATCTTGAGTGGCACGGCGAGGTATTTTCGGAATATTCGGACGAAATCCTATCGGCCTTTTCGGTTTTTTATGACGCGCTGGCCAGCCGTGAAATACAATAATATTGGGGTGGCGCGGCCATCGGTTTGATGGAATTCTGGTTCTCGCAAATGAGGAGGAAGTCATGTCATCTATCGAAATTAAAAGTTTTGCCAATGCCGATGAAGTCAATGAGCCGAATAATGCGCGGGTTGAAGCGGTCAATGTTGGCGGTCAACGTGTCATGCGTTTGCATTTAATGCCGGGTTGGAAATGGTCGCAAGACATCAAACCCACGGTCGGCACGGAGAGCTGCCAAGCCAGCCATTGCGGGGTCATGGTGCAAGGCACGATTTGTGTGCGCCATGATGATGGCTCGGAAGGCACATATAGTGCCGGCGATGCTTATGCGATTGCGCCGGGTCATGATGCTTGGGTGGTCGGCGATACGGAAGCGGTGGCCTTTGAGTTTCATGGTGCTTGGGGCGAGTAAGCCGCACACTCTCGGCCGCATTGTTTTGCCGCTGCTTTTGCTTATGATGGCGGCGGAATAATTAAATGCGGTCGGGGAGACACGAATATGGACATTAAAGGAAAAAACATTGTCGTCACAGGCGCCGGCAGTGGCATTGGCCGCGCGCTGGTTGAAAAATTTTTCGCCGAAGGGGCAGCGCAAATCGTCTCGGTCGATATTAATGAGGCCAATGTGCAAGAGACTGTCGCGCAATTTGGCGGCCTGGCCATGACCGCCAATGTGGCTGAGGAAGCCGATATAAAACGCGTCATTGAAGACAGCGAAAGCGCTATGGGGGCGATTGATTTATTTTGCTCCAATGCCGGTATCGGCATGGGGCCGAGCGAACAATCACCCAATGAGGAATGGCAAATGAGCTGGGACGTCAATGTCATGTCGCATGTATATGCGGCGCGCCATCTTGCGCCGCGCATGATTGAACGCGGTGGCGGTTATTTTCTCAACACGGCTTCAGCGGCCGGGCTGTTGAACCAAATTGGCGGCGCCGCTTACGGCGTCACCAAACATGCGGCGGTCGGCTTTGGCGAATGGCTGGCCCTGACTTACGCGCATCAAGGCATTAAAGTGTCCATGCTGTGCCCGCAAGCCGTGCGCACCGCCATGACGGCCGATGCCGAAACCACCAAAGCGGCCTCGGTTGACGGCATGATGGAACCCGAGGAATTGGCCGAAGCCGTGGTCAACGGGCTGGCAGCGGAAAGCTTCCTGATTTTGCCGCATGGCGAAGTGGCGCAATATATGCGCAATAAGACGGATGATTATGATCGCTGGATTGGCGGCATGAACCGCCTGCAGACGCGCCTTTATGGCGGTGCTGACTGATCGGTTTTAAGAGATAGCTGGTGCCCTTGGGCGGACTCGAACCGCCACTCCCGTGAAGGAAACGGATTTTGAATCCGTCGCGTCTACCAATTCCGCCACAAGGGCCGACCAGCCCCCCTCATTTGCCTGATTATCCGGCTTGCGTCAATTGCTGAAAAGCTATCTTTTCATATCTTTTGTTGATGCAAAGGCGTGGCGGTCGCGCACATCATCATCATGGTCGTGCTGCCAAATGGCCCGCGTCACCATACGCGCATGGGCAAATAAATCAGCCTCATGCACAATGCCGATGAGCTTGCCATCATGCAAAACCGGCACCGCCTCGCCGATAAAATCGGCCATGGCGCTTTGCGCCTGCAAGGCGGTTTGCGTGGCTTGCAAAACCAAAGGCGTTTTTTCGAGATAGCTATGGGCAGGCGCGTCTTGCGCTTCATTGACCAGCGCATAAAGGCATAATTTACCGACCCATTGGCCATGCTTGTCCAGCATATGCGCCTCCGCACAGCGCCCGCGCGCCATTTGTCCCATCGCTTCACCGACATTGGCCGTGTCTTTGAGGGTGACGAAATCATTGGCCATCAATTCGGTTACCGGCGTCGCTTGCAGCGCCAAATTTTCGCGCCCCAAAGATAAATCAACGCCGCGCGCCAATAATTGCGGGTCAAACACCGAGCGCGCATAAAGCCGCGAGGTCAATAAATTGGCGGTCACAATGGTCACCATAATGGCCGTGGTGGCGGCATAGTTTTGCGACAATTCAAAGCCCAGCAAAATCACCGCCAGCGGCGCCCCCAAAAGAGAGGAGGCCATGCCGGCCATGCCGGCCAAGACAAATAAACCGCTATCGGGCACATAGCCGGTGAGCGGCGTCAAAATGGCGAAACTGCTGGCGGCCAGCCCGCCCAAAGCGGCGCCGATAAATAAGGCCGGGGCGACAACGCCGCCGTGAAAATAAAGCGTCAGGCATAAGCCGGCTGCCAGTGACTTTAGAAGTAATAAAGTAAGCAGGCCGAAAGCCGAAATCTCGCCTTGCAGCATGGCGGAAATCACATCCAAACCGGGGCCCAATATGCCGGGCGCAATATGCGCCAAAAGGCCGACCGCCAAACCGGCCAGCACGGGGCGTCCCCAAAGCGGCAGCGGCAGCGCCACCATGCGGGCGCGCAAATTATCAAGCCCGCGCATCAGCCCGACAGCCAACAGACCGGCGGCCAGCCCGAGCACAAGCAATAGGAAAATATCGACAGGCCCGGCCATGCGGGTCGATAATATGGGCAGCATGACAATATGCTGGTTCAGCACTTCGCCGGAAAACACATAGGCCGAAGCCGAGGCCAATGTGACGGGGGCAAAAAAGCGCAAGGAATAATGCCGCAACACCACCTCATGGGCGAATAAAATACCGGCCAATGGGGCGGCGAAAGCGGCTGAAATGGCCGCCGCCACACCGGCCCCCAATGCCATTTCGCCAAAATGCGGCGACAGGCGGGTAAAGCGTTTCATACTGGCGGCGAGGCTAGCCCCCAAGACGAGAAGCGGCCCATATAGGCCGGTCGGCGAGCCGCCGCCCAGCGCCAGCACCGATTTTAACAGGCTGACATAACCGCCCGTGCGCGACACTTGCGGGTCAGGCTTATGCGCCGCATGAATGACATCGGCCAGTTCGACCGGCGGTTGCGGGGCCAGCCAGCTGAGCAGTCCGCCAATGGCCAGCCCGGCCAATATGGGAATGAGCAGCCAGCTCAGATGCAGGCCGCGAAAGCCGACGGTCAGCAAATCCGCATCGGGCCGCCATTGCGCAAATAAAAGCTCAACGGCGCCGAAAGAGGCGAGCGCTGCATAGGCGACCACAATGCCGATGAAAATACCGATAGCGGCAATCGCCAAGCCATGGCGCAGGGACACGGTCATGCGTTGCACGGCACCGCCCCAAAAAGCAGAAAAAAATAATTTCAAACGCGCCATTAGCCCCCGCATGGCGCGATGCTACTGTAATTTTCATGCAACAAAAACATCTTTTCAGCGACGCATGGCGGGTTTAGGGTGCGCCGCATGGTAACCGGTTTTCTTCGTCGCCTTTATGAGCAAACATTGGCTTGGTCGCGCCACCGCCGTGCCGGCTGGGCATTGGCTGTGATATCTTTTATCGAAAGCTCGTTTTTCCCAATACCGCCCGATGTGATGTTGATTCCCATGGTTTTGGCGGAGCGGTTGAAAGCGTGGCGCTATGCGCTGATTTGCACCATGGCTTCGGTTTTGGGCGGATTATTGGGCTATGCCATTGGCTATGTGTTTTGGGAGGCCATCGGCCAGCCAATTGTCGCCTTTTATAATGCCGGTGCGGCTTTTGACCGCTTTGTGCTGTTTTATGATCAGTGGGGCATTTGGATTGTGCTGGCCGCGGCCATCAGCTTTCTGCCGTTTAAAGTGGCGACCATTGCCAGCGGGGTCAGCGGCTTGGCTTTGGTGCCGTTTCTGATCACCAGCCTCATCGGGCGCGCCATTCGGTTTTTCGGCATTGCCGCGCTTGTCTATTATTTCGGCCCTGATATTGAAAAATTCATCGACCGCTATTTCAATATTCTTTCCTTGCTTTTTGTCGCTCTGCTGGTCTTGGCTATTGGCTTATTAGGAGCGTTTTAATCATGCCGGTTTTATTTGCCCCGCTCGCCGCGCGCATTGTTCTAGTTTTTGCCATTTCGGTCACTGTTCTGGCCATTGCCCTATTATCGCAATATTGGGGCGGCTTATTGCCCTGCGCTTTGTGTTTAAAGCAGCGTGTAGCATTTTATGTCGCCGTGCCGCTCTTGGCCTTGGCCTATTTTTATGCAGCGCGCGCGCCCTTGGCCATGCGCGGCCTGTTGACGACAATCGGGATTATTTTTTTGGTCAATGCGGGGCTTGGTTTTTACCATGCCGGTATTGAATATGGTTGGTGGTTGGGACCGGCCTCCTGCGGCGGCGGGGCTGCCCAAGCGCTCGATACGGGCGCGCTTTTTGAGGCTTTGCAAAGCGGTGCCATGGTGCGCTGTGATGCCCCAGCCTTCACCCTATTCGGGCTTTCATTGGCCGGTTATAATGTTATGGCTTGTCTGGCTTTGGCCGGATTGGCTTTGTATAAAACCGACGCCGAAACGAGCCGATAATGACCGCCCCTGCACATGCCCGAAGACTGGCTGAGATGATCCGCGTTGACCATGCCGGAGAGCATGGTGCCGTGCGCATTTATGACGGGCAAAAAGCCGTGTTTGACAAGATTAAAGGCAAGGAAGACATGGTTGAACTGGTCGCCCATATGGCCGAGCAGGAGCAAGAGCATTTGGCTTATTTCGACACGCTGATGAGCCAACGCGATATTCGACCGACCGTCTTGTCACCTATTTGGGATATGGCCGGCTTTACGCTTGGTGCGGTCACTGCGCTCATGGGTGAAAAAGCCGCCATGGCCTGCACGGCATCAGTGGAGACCGAGATTGACGCCCATTATGCGGCGCAGCTCGAGGCGTTGGCCGATAGCGATGATAAAGCGGATAAAGCGCTGGCCAAAAAAATTGAGAAATTTCGTGCCGATGAGGCGGCTCATAAAGATACGGCTTTAGAACATGGTGCGGAAGACGCGCCGGGCTTTGAGACGATGAGCCGTCTCATTCGCTTTGGCTGTCGAATTGCCATTCGCGCTTCAGAAAAAATCTGACGCTTACGGCTCCAGCTCGGTATCCCAATAAAGATAATCCTGCCAGCTCTCATGGCAGTAATTGGGCGGAAATTTGCGCCCATTTTCATGCAATTCATAAACCGTCGGCTGGTGCGGCGTATGACGCGGCACCATGCCGGCTTTTTTCGGCATGCGCCCGCCTTTTTTGAGATTGCACGGGCTGCAGGCCGCGACGACATTTTCCCATGTGGTGCGGCCACCGGCGCGGCGCGGAATGACATGGTCAAAGGTCAAATCATTGGGGGCGCCGCAATATTGGCAAGAAAACCCGTCGCGCAGAAATACGTTAAAGCGGGTAAAGGCGGGATGGCGTGGCGGCTTCACATAGGTTTTCAGGGACACCACGCTGGGCAAAGTAAATTCGGTTGAAGGCGAATGCACCACTGTGTCGTAATGCGAGACAATATTGACGCGGTCAAGCACCACGGCTTTCAACGTATCTTGCCAAGACCAGAGCGAAAGCGGGTAATAGCTGAGCGGACGAAAATCAGCATTCAGAACCAAAGCCGGACACGATGCCGGATTTCTGAAATCAGGCGGCGCAGCCTTCACAAATTCTATCGCCTCTGAACCGGTTCTATGCATGGTGATGTCTCCGATAATTCCCCTTCAAATCACGCGCACGTTTCACGAATCATTCTGCACCCTTTTATTATGCCTAAAATGACTCGATGACGGAAATGTGACATGTCGGCCGGTCTTCTGCAAGTTTGGGCTGCCCTGTGAAAAAGGCTCAAATCAACGTTTCTTTGCTTGCTCGCCATTATAATAGAGCCATAAAAGGCGCGCTGCGGCCCCGCGATGGCCTTGCCAGCACATGGCAAAATCGGTCAAAGCTGCGGCATCGGGACGCTCATTAAGCCCATATAAAAGCCGCACGGCGTGTTGCAAAGCCAGATCATCGCTCGGGAAAATATCGGCGCGGCGCAAGGAAAACAGCAAATAACATTCCGCCGTCCATGGCCCAATGCCCTTTAAGGCGACAAGCGTCTCATAGACGGTCGCATTATCGGCGCGGCGCAAAGCCGGGAGGTCAAGCCCGTCGCTCACCACCGCTTCGGCAAGGCCGCGCAAATAACGCTGTTTGGGGCTCGATATGCCGCACGCCCCCAGCGTTTCATCATCCATGGCCAACAGATTAACCGCATTAATCTCGCCAATCGCCGCATCAAAGCGCGCTTGAATGGCGCTGGCCGCGGCGGTCGATACTTGCTGGCTGATGAGCAAGCGCGCCAGCCCCTCAAAGCCATCGGGCCGTGCCCGCAGGGGCGGTGTGCCATATGCTTCATAGGCGGCCGCCAAATGTCTGTCGTTTTGAGCCAATAAGTCGAGCGCGGCTTGCAGCTGTTTTTTTGTTTTATATGTTTGCATCGCACCGCATTATGGCGCAGGAAAAAACACCATGAAAGATGAAAAAGCCTCAGTGAATGATTTTGTCACGCGTTTTGCGCCAAGTCCCAATGGCTGGCTGCATTTGGGGCATGCTTATTCGGCGCTTATCGGGGCGCGTGCTGCCCAAGAAGCGGGCGGGCAATTTCTTTTGCGCATTGAAGATATTGATGTCGGGCGCGCACGCCCGCATTTTGTCGACGGCATTTATCAAGATCTGGACTGGCTGGGGGTGAGCTGGCCCGAACCGGTCATGGTGCAATCGGCGCGCTTTGACATTTATGAAGCGGCGTTGGCCACATTGCGCGCGCAAGGGCTGGTCTATCCGTGCTGGGCCACACGACGCGAGATTTTGGCGGCCATTCAAGACAAAGCCGATTGGCCGCGTGACCCTGATGGGGCGCCTTTATATCCCGGCCTGTATCGCGATTTGCCCGACAGCCAGCGCAAAAAATTAATGTGGGAAGGCGCGCCTTATTGCTGGCGCCTTGATATGGAAAAAGCGCTGGCGCAGGTTCAAGAACCGTTGAGCTATTGCGAGCGCGGCAGCGGCGCGGCAGAAATGAAGCCGCTTGATGCGGCGCTTTATGGCGATGTCGTGCTGGCGCGCAAGGATGTGCCGACCAGCTATCATTTGGCTGTGGTGGTGGATGATGCGGCGCAAAATATCAGCCAAGTGACGCGCGGGCGCGATTTGCAAAGCGCCACGGCCATTCATGTATTATTGCAAAAGCTGCTCGGCTTGCCGCAACCCGATTATTTGCATCATGCTTTGGTGTGCGACACAAGCGGGCGGCGCTTGTCCAAACAGGCAGGCGATAGCGGGTTTCGTGATTTGCGTCAGCTTGGCATGAGCGTGGAAGAGGTGTTGGCGCTGCTGCCGGCGCCGTTCGGATCGGCTGAATAAACCCCAAGCCTGCCCTGCGGCACTCTATTTAGTGCCTGCGGCACTTTGCGGCGGCGCTTGGCTTGCCAAGCCGTCAAAAAGCGATAATCTCATCGCCATGAGTGCTGCCGAAGACATAAAAACCAGCGAAAGCCATGTATTATTGACGCATTTGACGGCTTTGCCGCCGCTTTTGCAAGACATGCGCGCCGCTTTGGCGAGCCCATTGCCGCGTGGGGCTGACCAATTTTGCGCCCATGGCCGCGCCTGGGCCGCCACTTATGTCGAAACCGTGCAGCAAATGGTCGAATATGCCGAGACCATGAGCGCCGGTGGCCGTTTCGGCGCCATGGAAGAAGATTTGACGCTGATTATTGTCAGCGAATATCTCAGCCAATTGCATCATGGCCTATCCATGAGCCAAGGCGAGATTGTGCGTCCCGCCGATATGGGATTTGACCATTTGCCGGGCCATGACCATGAAGCGGTCAAAGCGCTGATGCGCCACGGCAATAATGCGCCGCGTCGCCGCAAACTGGCTGCGCTGATGGCTGAAACCGGCATCACCGAGGCCGATGCCGGTCTCGACGAGACGCATCAAATGATCCGTGACCAGTTTCGCCGCTTCGCCGATGAAAAAGTCGCGCCTTTCGCCCATGGGTGGCATTTGGATGATGCGCTTATTCCGCTGCCGCTGATTGAAGAATTGGCCGGGCTCGGCGTTTTCGGCCTGACCATTCCGGAGAATTATGGCGGTTTGGGGCTTGGCAAACAGGCCATGTGCGTGGTCTCGGAAGAATTATCGCGCGGCTATATCGGCGTCGGCTCTTTGGGCACGCGGACGGATATTGCCGGTGAGCTGATTTTGCAAAACGGCACGGCCGCACAAAAGCAAAAATATTTGCCGATAATTGCCGATGGCAGCTTATTGCCGACGGCTGTTTTCACCGAACCCAATACCGGCTCCGATTTGGCCAGTCTGGCGACGCGGGCCGAGAAAACCGATAGCGGCTACACCATTATCGGCGCCAAAACATGGATTACCCATGGTGCGCGCGCCGATATGATGACGCTTTTGGCGCGCACCGATGCGGAAAATACGGGTCATGGCGGTTTGACCATGTTCTTGGCTGAAAAGCCGCGCGGCACGCAAGGTGATCCGTTTCCCGCTGACGGCATGCAGGGTGGCGAGATTGGTGTGCTCGGATATCGCGGCATGAAGGAATATGATATCGGCTTTGACGGTTTTGCCGTGCCTGAAGATGCGGTATTGGGCGGTGAGACCGGCAAAGGCTTCAAGCAATTAATGCAAACTTTTGAAAGCGCCCGCATTCAAACCGCAGCGCGTGCCATTGGCGTGGCGCAAAATGCGCTGGAATTGGCTTTTGCCTATGCAAACGAGCGCCGGCAATTCGGCACGGCGATTTATGATTTTGAGCGCGTTGCCGGAAAGCTGGTGATGATGGCGGCGGAAATTTTGGCGGCGCGGCAATTGGCTTACTTTGCCGCGCGCACCAAGGATGCCGATAAACGCTGCGATGTCGAGGCCGGTATGGCGAAATTGCTGGCCGCGCGGGTCGCTTGGGCGGCCGCCGATAATGCGCTGCAAGTGCATGGCGGTAATGGTTTTGCCATGGAATATCCCATCAGCCGCGTGTTATGCGATGCGCGCATTTTGAATATTTTTGAAGGTGCGGCAGAAATCCAAGCGGATATTATTGCCCGCCGCTTGGCGCAATAGAGACGGAGCTCTTATGTCTTTTGTCAATTATCTCATCCCCATTGGCCTCATTGCCGTGACGCTGGTCCTGTTGGCCGGATTGGCCAATATGTTGCGCGGCGGCGAAGCCTCCATGTCACAAAAACTGATGCGCTGGCGCGTCGGCCTGCAATTTGCAACAGTGGTTTTGGTGATGCTCGGCTTTTATCTGTCAGGACGCTAAATGGTAAAATTGACCAAAATCTATACGCGCAGCGGCGATGATGGCAGCACTGCTTTGGCCGATGGCACACGGCGCGCCAAACATGATGCGCGCATTGCCGCCTATGGCGCGGTCGATGAAACCAATGCCGCTTTGGGCATGGCGCGGCTCTATACCAAAGATGATGACATACTCGACGCCGTTTTGGCGCGGCTGCAAAATGATTTGTTTGATTTGGGTGCCGATTTGGCAACGCCGGATGATGTCGATTTCGAGGCGCTGCGTATCACCCCGGCGCAAGTGGTGCGACTGGAAAGCGAAATAGATACGCTCAATGAGAAATTACAGCCCTTGGACAGTTTTATATTGCCCGGCGGAACCGCGGCGGCGGCGCATTTGCATTTGGCGCGCACGCTGATGCGGCGCGCCGAGCGACGTGTGAGCGCGGCCATGGA
>Ga0213866_10003305_pt1 | contig 10999 bp, 9 predicted proteins | sample PICome_11_FD_160079 | JGI IMG/M metagenome (GOLD analysis project Ga0213866, IMG submission 160079) | Coastal seawater microbial communities near Pivers Island, North Carolina, United States - PICO284 | ecosystem: Environmental > Aquatic > Marine > Coastal | place: USA: North Carolina... | reverse complement strand
GATTCTCAGCCCCATCAAGGAGCCCGTCACCATCGCTGTCCGGATTCAGAGGATCGGTCCCAGTGTCGTCGGCATTGACATAGTTACCGCTGTTAGTTTCTGTACCATCCTTCAGGCCATCGCTGTCGGTGTCCTCATTTGTCGGATCAAGGCCTCGAAGGTATTCGTCGAGATTTGAGATGGTATCCGAGTCGGCATCACCCGCGGCATCAGCCCCGTCGTTAGGATCGAACGCCTTTTCAGTCTCATAGGTATCGGGCATACCATCGCCGTCTGAGTCAGGCAAGGTCTCCACACGGATCGAGTTGATTTCCCAGTTAGGGATACCCGGGCCGCGTGATCCCTCATCCCACGCTCCAACAAACCTTACTTGAATCGTTGAACCAGCTGCTAAACCTCCGATATCAGCAACACTGGTAATAAAAGCAGGATCATAGTATCCCAGAGAGTCTCCGTTAAATCCATCAAGACCGCCCAGCACGTGGTTCCCGATAAGAGGAGCTGGGTTGGTGTATCCATTTTGAGTGAAGGCTGAACTAGGAACATTTACAAAATCCCCACCATCAACGGAGACCTGGAGGCCGCATCCATCCCAGTCAATCTCGATGCTATACCGATGCTCAAAGCTGATTTGGATCCCAGCGTTGGAGGGGTTATTGATAATGGGACTGGTCAACGTGTTTGTGGCAGGACCGGCGTCGTCACCTTCAATCGACCAAGTTCCAGCTCCAGCGTTGTAAACGGCTGGAATCGGAGTATTTCCGGTGGCTTCCTGAACAAATCCGCCGTCTGACGTATCAAAGGTTTCATTGAGAAGGTCAGCAGCCCACACTCCGGGAAGCATGGGAACAGCCATGCACCCTACTAAAGCATATTTATATTTTGCGTCGGTATACATAAAGGTCGAGTTCGTGTAAAAGAGCTTACGGGAATATCATGGAGAGTAAGCGGGTCAAGCAAAGTTTTAGCTAGTTGCTCCACTGCCCCACCTCCCGAAAAACTCAGCCCAAACTGGCAAAATAAGCTCGAAGACGTCACCTAGGGTAGGCCGCAAGGTTCAAAGGTGGGCAGGATGATGACAAAGTCGGGCCTGCCGTATCCAAGGTGCGAGAGGGATTCCTAGAAGCAATTGACGCCGGCCCAATCGGATAGGCCATGATTCTTTGGAGAAACGCTCTCCACGGTTAGGGGATTGGCAACGGGAGAGATAAATTTTGAATTCAATCGTCAGAAAGGGCGTGAGCGAATTGGTATCGTTCGTGAGGCTTTGATTGGGGCGATAGGGGAGATGACCTCTACGATTTGAACATGAGGCGGCGGAATGTAAAAGACACGCTCGGGGGTTGAAAAGGTGAACGGGGTGTGGGAAAAACCGGTGTGAGTAATCCATTCCGCGAGGATTTAGTGTCCCGCAATGTTGCCGAGGCCTGCAGCGTAGTCATTTTTGGAGCGACGGGTGATTTGACCCATCGCAAATTAATTCCAGCTTTGTACAATTTGGCAGTGGACGGAGAATTACCGGCCGGGGTCCAAATTCTCGGTTTCGCACGACGGGACTGGACAGATGAGTTTTTTCGTGAGGGGCTTGAGAAGTTAAACCGCCAGGTTTCCCGGACAGGTCACGACGAGGAAATTTGGGAGAGTTTGGCCTCCAACATTCACTATCACCAAAGTGAATTTCAAGATCAGGACGGTTACAAGAGACTTTCCGAGCAACTCGACGAGATCGACCGCGAGCGCGGCGGAAAGGGAAATCGTCTTTTCTACATCGCGAGTGCGCCGGAGTACTTTGACGACATTTTGCTGAACCTCAAGAAAGCGGGGTTGAGCCAGGAGGTTCCGAATTGTGATGGCTGTTGGTCGCGGGTGATTGTTGAGAAGCCCTTTGGCACAACCCTGGCGACGGCGCAACATTTGAACGAAGTGGTGAATGGTACCTTTGAAGAGAGGGATACCTACCGAATCGATCACTATCTGGGCAAAGAAACGGCGCAAAACATCATGGTGCTTCGTTTCGCGAATGCAATTTTTGAGCCCATGTGGAACAAGGAGCATATTGATCATGTTCAAATCACCTGCGCGGAGCAGCTGGGCATGGAAGGCGGTCGTGGTGGCTATTATGACAAGGCCGGAGCCCTTCGGGACATGGTTCAGAACCACCTTTTGCAGCTTTTGAGTTTGGTGGCGATGGAGCCTCCGACTGATCTGACCGCCGATGGAGTTCGTGACGAGAAAGTGAAGGTGATTCGTTCACTCAGGCAGTGGAACACACCGGAGTTGGTCGCAGAGAATGTCATTCGCGGGCAGTATGTTGCTGGAAACATCAACGGAAAGGAAGTTCCGGGCTATCGTGAGGAAGGCCGGGTGGATCCCGAATCCGAGACCGAGGCCTATGTGGCATTGCGTTGCATGATCGATACCTGGCGTTGGAGCGGAGTTCCCTTTTACGTTCGTGTGGGCAAGCGCCTGCCCAAAAAGGCAACGGAGATTTCCATTCACTTTAAGGAGACTCCCAGCGTCCTCTTCAATGCGATGCCTGGTGGCGTTCCGGCGGGCAATGTTCTTGTAATCAGGATTCAACCCGATGAAGGGATTTCCCTGATGATGAATTCAAAACTGCCTGGAACGACTTTGCGGATGGAGCCCGTTAAGATGGACTTCCACTACGCAAGCAGTTTCGGGAAAAGCAGCCCGGAGGCCTATGAGCGCCTGCTTCTCGACGCAATGGCGGGGGACGCAACTTTGTTCGCTCGTCGTGATGAAGTCGAGGAAGCCTGGCGGTTTATCGATAAGATTCACAAGGCATGGGCGGAGAGCAGTGAGGAGTTGCCGATTGCGGGATATCCAGCCGGATCGTGGGGTCCGAGGGAAGCGGATGAAATGCTCGCCAAAGACGGGCGCACCTGGAGGAGGCTCTAGTAATGAGTGAAATAATTTCGACAGAGGGTTTAGGAATACCGGTTGAGGTCGGTGCCATTGATAGTCAGCTCAAGAAGCTTTGGGAGGCTGACGAAGCCAGTACAAACGCCTCTTTAATGAACTTCTTGGTTTATACCGAGCATCCTTCAAAGTTGCAGGGAAACTCGGAAACGATTCAAGAACTCACCCGGGAGCATGCGTGCCGGGCAGTTTTAATCGCTTTGAATCGGAATGCGACGGAAGTCAAGGTTGAGGCTTGGATCACAGCGCACTGCCATCTGGCACATGGTAAGAAATCGATCTGCTCCGAGCAGGTTTCTTTTCTGCTTCATGGCAAGTCGCTGGGCCGTCTGCGGAACACCGTCTTTGCACACTTGAATAGTGACCTCCCGCTGGTTTTTTGGTGGCAGGGCGAGTTTAGCGATCTTTTTGAGGAGCGACTTTATCGACTATTGAATCGTTTGATTTTTGACAGCTCATCTTGGTCCGACCCCAAAGCGGGCTTCCTTCGTTTGCTTGAGGTCCGCAAAGATACCAAGGGTGGGGTGGTGACGCAAGATTTGGCGTGGACCAGAAGCTATTTTTATCGACTGGCGGTGGCGCGTCTTTTTGACGAGCCCATGGCGCAAAAATCCTTTCCTGAGATTGAGTTGGTGCGGGTGAAAGCCCGGTCGCAACATCGTACAGCGGCGCTTCTGCTGTTGGCCTGGGTGATTACGCGTTCCGGTTGGTCGGTGCAAACGCAGGAATCTGATCGGGTGATTTTGGAATCCCGCGAAGGTCGTCGAGTTGTTGCCGAGCTGATTTGGGATGATGAGGGTGCTCCAATTTCCGAGTTGGAGATTGGCGCGCCGAATTGCAAGGTGAAGATTAGCCGTGAAGCCGGAAACTCCCACCTTTGCCAATCGGTTTGCTCGGATGACCATTGTGTCGAGCTCAGTGGTCCTGCCGATTCCGACGAAGCGGCTGGTTTGGTCGCGAGTCAGCTCTCGCGAGGTGGTAAAAACTCCCTTTTCCTTCATGTTCTTCCTCAATTCATGGAGTTGCTCGAATGGGGAGATTGAAAAAAGTAAGCTTTTCGGTCCCATTTTCTATTGCCAAGTCCTTCGTGCCGCTTTATCACCCGCCCGCAGCAAAAACTGTATGGCTCATTAGCTCAGTTGGTAGAGCAGGGGATTGAAAATCCCTGTGTCCCTGGTTCGATTCCGGGATGAGCCACCACCATCTTTGAAAGCCCGTATAATCGCAAGACTGCTGGGTTGCGGACATAGCATTATCGCCCCGCGGTTTAAATCTTTGGTGAAGGCGCTGGGTAATTTTCCCTTCTTTTTTCGGGGCGTTGGGACATCGTCTGTTCTGTGAAAGCGTTTCTTTACATCACGATCCTTCTTTTTACCGGGCAGTTCATTCCGGCCGTCGAGCCCTTGGTGGTTGCTCACCGGGGGGCATCCGGCGAAGCTCCTGAAAATACTATTCCTGCCTTTGAATTGGCGTGGAAACAAGGTGCCGATGCCATTGAAGGAGACTTTCATCTCACCAAGGATGGGCAGGTGGTTTGTATTCACGACGGGAATACCAAGAAGGTAGCGGGCGAGAATCTGGTGGTTAAAAATTCCACCTTGGCCGAGCTTAAGAGATTGGACGTGGGGGCCAAGAAGGGTGCCGCATTTGAGGGGACTCCCATCCCTACTATTGCGGAGGTATTCGAGACGATTCCGGCAACCAAAAAAATCTATATCGAGATTAAGTGTGGACTGGAAATTGTTACGCCGGTTTTGCAAGAGGTCAATAAATCCAATCTTGAGAAGGAGCAGGTTGTCTTCATCTGTTTTGATGCCAATGTCATCCGGGAAATCAAGGTGCAGGCTCCCAAATTCAAAGCTTATTGGCTTTGCAGCCTGAAGAAAAATGAAGGCGGAGTTGTGATTCCTTCCTTAAAAAGTGCCTTGGCGACGCTGCGGCAGGTCAAGGCCGATGGCATGAGTTCCAGCCGAGACGAAGTTGACGAGCGATTTATAGCTGGTCTGCAAAGAGGCGGATTCGAACATCACGTCTGGACTATCAATGACGCCAGAACCGCACATTGGTTTTTAGATAGGGGAACGCGATCTGTGACCACTGATTTTCCTGGGCGGATCAAAGGTGCCTTGGAAGCTAGGGACTGAGGCGTTTGAGATCCCAAGCATCTCCGGATCTCCGGAAGCACAGCCGGTCGTGGAGACGACCGTGTCGGCCCTGCCAAAACTCGATGTAGGTTGGGGTGAGTTGATAGCCTCCCCAAAAATCGGGGCAGGGAATCTCGGTTCCTTTGGGAAATTGGGCTTCGAGCTCTGCTTGTCTGCTTGCAATGGCAGCGCGGTTGCTTATGGATTCCGATTGGTTTTCTGAGACCCACGCTCCGATCTGCGAATCGTAGGGCCTGACTTTGAAGTAGTCTTCGGAAGTCTGCCGCGTTGTCTTTTCGACCGTTCCACGAACGCAGATTTGGCGTTCCAATTCCTTCCAGAGGAGGGTCATTGAAGCATTTGGGTTTTCCGCAAGATCCCGGGCCTTCTGTGAGCGGTAGTTGGTAAAGAATTGCAGCCTGCCATCGACGATTCCTTTCAAGAGGAGGGTGCGGGATGTCACGATTCCATTCTTCCCCGCAGTGGCCACAGTCATGGCGTTGGCATCCGGAATTTTTTGTTCGTGGGCGACTTTGAGCCACTCTTTGAACTGTTCAAGAGGATCAGTTTGAATACTCGCGCGGCTAATTCCACCCCGGGTGTAGTCTTCGCGAAGGTCGGCAAGGTTCATGACTTCTGGTCGTTTTGATCGTCTTCAATCTCGAGAGAGACATACTCATCGCCCTCCTTTTGGAGTCGGATGTTGTTGATCCAAAAAACAGCAAGGAGGCCGAGAAAGGCGAAGGTCAGCTCCAAAAAGACGGGAGTGAACATGAAACCGGTAATCTTTCGAAAGACTTCCCCGGCGAATCCGGGAAGGCGTCCGCCGAGCCCGATTCCAAGTATAGTTGCCGAGACGGCCAGGATTGGGACAAAGCCGGTAAAGATGATCCGGGTGCGTTTTTTCATTCCTCTATTCTGACAGAAAAGAGAAGAGACGCAATCTTGGGAAATTCGATTGCTCGAAAGAGCGGGGTTGTTAATGCTCAAACCGTGAGGTTGTTTGACACTCTGACACGCGAAGTCGTTCCCCTGAAGCCGGTTGATGGTAAGATCTTTCGATTTTATTGCTGTGGGCCAACAGTTTACGGTCCAGCCCATATTGGGAATTTTCGCACCTTCGTGATGCAGGATGTCCTGCGGAGGGTTCTTGAATTGGGCGGAATGAAAACGAAACACGTCCGCAACATCACGGATGTGGACGATAAGACGATTCGAGACTCGGTGGCTGCGGGAATGAAACTGGGTGAGTTCACGGATCAGTGGCGGGACAAGTTTCATGCCGATTGCGAGGAGCTAAATTGTCTTAAACCGCACATCGAGCCGAGTGCGGTGGAGCACGTGCCTGAGCAGATCGCGATGATCGAGGAACTAGTCGAAAAGGGGCATGCTTACGCCTCGGATGATGGTTCGGTGTATTTTAAGATTTCTTCGTTCCCGGATTACGGAAGGTTGTCGCGTTTGGACACCAGAGATCTTGATCTTGGGAAGACTCAGAACGAGCGAGCTAATTCCGACGAATATGAGAAGGACAATGTCGCTGACTTTGTTCTTTGGAAAAGCCGCCGCACCGAGGATGGCGCGAACTACTGGGGCAGCCCGTGGGGGGAAGGTCGCCCGGGCTGGCACCTGGAGTGTTCGGCTATGATTTTAAAATATCTTGGGAAGACTTTTGATCTTCATAGCGGTGGCGAGGACCTGGTCTTTCCTCACCACGAAAACGAACTTGCGCAGTCCAAGTGCTCTTGCGGTGGTGAGTTTGCTCGCCATTGGTTTCACTCCACCCACTTGCTGGTGAACGGCAAAAAGATGGCGAAATCGAGTGGCACTCTTTACACGCTGGGTGATCTCGCGGATCAAGGGTGGACGGCGATGGAAGTTCGTTATGTCTTGATTGGAGCGAATTACCGTAAACAGTTGAACTTCACGATGGCGTCTCTTCACGCTGCCCGTGAAGCTCTCGGCAAGCTGGCGAAAGCAGCTGAAGGACGAAAGGCTCCCGGATATCGGGAGTTGGCCAAAGGGGGGGATCAAGGTGTCTTCACCGGAGCCTTCGAAAGTTTGAACGAGGACTTGAACACGGCGGCAGCGCTGGGGGAACTTTTCGGAAATCTCAAGAGAGCGGAATCTCCGGACGATTGGCGTGGATTCTTTACCGTTCTTGCAGCTCTCGGTCTGACTTTGCCCGAACCCGGAGGTGTCGAGGTTCCTGAGGAAATTGCCAAGCTTGCCGGGCTGCGGTGGAAGGCCCGTCAGGAAAAGGACTGGGCGGCTTCAGATCGCTATCGTGAAGAGTTGGCCGAGAAGGGCTGGATCGTGAAGGACGGACGCGACGGTTACGAGGTTCTTCCGTTATGAAAGTCTGTGTTGCCTCTCCTTATCCGCTTTCCGAGCTGAAAGGGAACTCTGTCACAACTGAAAGGATTGTCGCAATCCTCAGGGACGGGGGAGTCAATGCGAGAGGTTCTCATGGTTACGACAATGGGCCCGCCGACGTTCTGATTTCTCTTCACGCTGTCAAAGGTGCCCCGGCCGTTTTTGATTTTCAGAAGAAGCTCCCAAAGGGGAAGGTGATCGTCTTGCTGACGGGTACGGACATTTACCGGGGACTTCCGATGGGCTCTAAAATTGGCCATGACGCCCTGCGGGCAGCCGACCGGATCGTGGTTCCACAAGAGACAGTAATTTGGCACCTTCCCGAGGAAGTTCGTAAAAAAACCTTGGTGATTCGGGCAAGCCTGGACCCCGTTTCGATTAAGGCTGCACCCATCTTAACACCATTTGTCATCTCGGTGGTAGGACACCCAAGGCCGGTGAAACGTCCGTTTTTGACGATTGAAACGGTGGCCCGGCACCCGGAGTGGCGTGACATTGAGGTCTGGCAGATTGGTCAGGCGCTCGATGAGGAATCCCGCAAAACGGCTGAGTCTTGGGCTCAAAAAGAGGGGCGGTATCGTTGGTTTGGCGGATTGCCGCGGGAGGAATCGCTGGCTCGATGTGCTGCAAGCTCGCTGACGATCAATAGCTCGGTTCTTGAGGGTGGTGCCAATGCGGTGTTGGAGGCCATGACAATGGGTGTTCCGGTTTTGGCCAGCAGGATTGAGGGGAACGTTGGCCTTCTTGGCGAAGGCTATCCCGGTTACTTTGATGAAGGAGGATTGGGCGATGCTCTCCAAATCATTCTTGAAAAGCGGGTGGATCTGGGTGCTTGGGTTCGTCTGGCAAGCGAACGCCTTAGTTTGTTTTCTCGGGAGAGTGAATCAAACTCTTGGCTTGAATTGTTAGCGGAACTTAACTAATCAACCTCCCCCCATGGATACTCTTTTGAAAAATATCACCGAAATTGGTGCAAAGTTTGCGATCGACGGCACCCTTGTCGGAGGCGAAGAGATCCAGAGTGGCCACATTAACACGACCTATTTGGCTTCGTATCAGAATGAAGAAGGGGAGATTTCCCGCTACATTCTTCAGAGGATTAACGAAAACGTTTTTCCGAAGCCACTGGTTGTTATGAAGAATATTGAACGCGTCACAAACCACATCAACCGTAAGGTTTTTCGAAAGAAGCGGGATTTCGGTGGTCAGACGCTAAATCTTTACCCCGGCCGTAACGGGAAAAATTGCGTGTCGGGGGCCTCGGGTGGCGTCTGGCGTTGCTACAATTATATCGAGGGTTGCCGAACTTATGACGTGGTTGAAAATTCCCGACAGGCTTATCAGGCGGCCAAAGCCTTCGGCGCCTTTCAGGACCTTGTGAGTGATCTTCCCGTTGAAAGAGTAGAGGTCACTATTCCAGGCTTTCATGATACCCCGGCACGATTTGCCCGGTTGATGAGAGTGGTCGAAGCAGATTCGTGTGATCGAGTGAAGGGCGTACAAAAAGAGATCGATTTTATCACCTCACGTGAGTCGATCACCGGAGTGCTTTTAGAGCACCTTGTCGCAGGGCGTTTGACTGAGAGAGTTACCCATAATGACACCAAGCTGAACAATGTCATGATCGACGAGCAGACCGACGAGGCAGTGTGCGTGATTGACTTGGATACGGTGATGCCCGGTCTTGCCCTCTATGATTTTGGAGATTTGATCCGTGGCGCGACCAGCCCTGTTGCCGAGGATGAACCGGACGCGTCCAAAGTCGAAATGCGCTTGCCGATGTTTGAGGCGATTGTCGAAGGCTATCTTGAAACCGCTGGCAATTTTCTCACTCCGCTCGAGATCGATCTACTCCCTTTTTCCTCCAAATTGATCTCTCTGGAGACTGGTATTCGCTTCCTGACGGACCATTTGGAAGGGGACAAATATTTCAAGGTTCATCGGGAAAATCACAATCTGGATCGATGCCGGACCCAGTTGGCCTTGGTGAAATCAATCGAAGACCAGGAGGAAGAGATGCTCAACTTCGTGAGGAAGTGGCATGGCGCGTGAATTGGGTCTTGGGTTTTGGACTCCAAACACTTAGTTCTCCGACATGTTTAGCGCCAGTGATCTGAGCAAGGATCAAATTGAAATTATCAAGGGGTGGGTCGCCGAGGGTGCCCAGATGGCCGATGTTCAGAAGCGATTGAAGAATGATTTTGGCTTCAACGTAACCTATATGGACACGCGATTTCTCTCGCTCGACCTTGAACTTGATTTTCAAGTCGAGGAGAAAGAGTCCGAGCAGCTTGCTCCCGATGATAATGAATCGCCACGAATACCCGAGGAGGTTGATCTTGTCCCGAACCAGCCAGCCGGAGGTGGAGTTTCAGCCACCCTTGACCAGATTGCCCGACCTGGCTCCATGGTAAGCGGAACCGTGACCTTTAGTGACGGAATGAAAGGCCGATGGCTCATCGATGAGATGGGTCGCCCCTCTATTGATCCGGATCAGCCCGGTTACCAGCCATCCGAGTCAGACCTTGTCAGCTTCCAGGAGGAGCTGAAAGGGCTGCTTGATGGCCACATTTAAGGACCCACCTAGACCAGAGACTTGTGAAGCTTGGGCGGAGCGATGGCGTTCTTCTTGGTAAGAGCCTTGCGCATCTTATTGAGAGCGACGTTCTGAATTTGTCGTATGCGCTCACGGCTGACTCCAAAATTTCGGCCGATTTCTTCAAGAGTGAGGATTCTTTTCCCATTGAGCCCAAAGCGGGAACCTATGATTGCGGTTTCCCGTTCATTCAAGGTCTCGAGAACGACATCCAGCTCATCGAGCCCACCTTTTTGAGTGAGAGCTTCGAGAGGATCGATGGCACGGTCATCAGCCAACATTTCCCCAAAGCTCGGAGCACTGTCATCATGTGTCGGCTCATCAATGGAGCGGGTCTGCTTTGATGCCTGAAGAAGCAAGGCCAGCTTTTCGCGGGGGATACCCAGTTCCTCCGAGAGCTCGGAGTCAGTTGGCTCCCGACCAAGTTCTTCAGTCATGAGTGCTGAGATCCGGCGGACGCGTGCCAACTTGTCCACAAGGTGGACCGGAAGCCGAACGGTTTTGCCTTGGTTGGCAAGAGCCCGCTTGATCGACTGCTTGATCCACCAAGCCGCATAGGTGCTGAGCTTGCCGCCTTTTTTTGGGTCAAATTTTTCCACGGCGCGAATCAGGCCCATGTTGCCCTCGGAAATGAGATCGACCAAGGGAACTCCATAGTTGGAGTAGTCCTTGGCGATTTTCACAACGAGACGAAGGTTGGACTCAATCATTCTAGCCCGTGCTTTTTCGTCGCCTTTCGCAATGCGGGAAGCGAGTTCTATCTCTTCCTCAGGCGTCAGGAGCTCAGTCTTGCCGATTTCACGCATGTAGACTGTGATGCTGCTGTCTTTGTCAGGACTTGTCATAATGCGGGACCAGTTTGCTAGAACCATGCCAACCTGCGGGTATCTAACAATCAACACATGCTATTTAAGAAAGATTGAGCTTTTTTTCAAATCTCAGG
>Ga0213866_10003304_pt1 | contig 11002 bp, 5 predicted proteins | sample PICome_11_FD_160079 | JGI IMG/M metagenome (GOLD analysis project Ga0213866, IMG submission 160079) | Coastal seawater microbial communities near Pivers Island, North Carolina, United States - PICO284 | ecosystem: Environmental > Aquatic > Marine > Coastal | place: USA: North Carolina... | reverse complement strand
CAACTTCAATATTATTGGTTGTTGTATTACCATTAGTCGTAATAAAGTCAAGAGTATAAGCTGTTGCAGAGGAATCAATCTGACCTTGAACCGCTGCTGAGTCATGAGTGTCAAAGGTATCAATATAAGACTGAGTTACCCGTGCATCGATATCAGAGTCTACTCTAATCTTAGTATAGTATTTGTTACTATCACCTTCTACTAGATCGTTTGTAGTATATGGATCAAGAGTGATAACTGTAGTGAATGTTGCTACACCAGTACTAATACTAAGTGAGCCTGTTGCACTATCAAATTCTAAAGCATCAATGTCCGCATCTGCAAGACCAAATGAAACACCACTAATTCCAACACTATCAACTTGACCATAACTATCAACAGTGATGACAGGAATTTCTGTAGTAGACCCATATACCCCTGCAACAACACCACTAGTAGCAGCAGAAATTGTAATAGTTCTGCCAGAAGCAGTTGTGTCAATTCCTACGCCACCTACAATTGCAAGAGAAGAATCCAGCAGATTTACTGACCCTGTTCCAGTATCTGCTGCTGTGTTCATCGTTGTACTGATTGCAACTTGACCAATACTATCTACAAAACCAGATGCATCTACAGTGACTACAGGAATTTCTGTTACAGAACCATATGCACCTGCTGTTACACCTGAAGGGGAAGTTCTAGTAAGGTTGGTAAACGTTGCTGAATCAGGAGTAGTATGACCTATAGTAGTTCCGTCAATAGTTCCACCATTAATATCTACACTTGCTAGAGTAGCAGTTCCAGTAACATCTAATTTTGTAATAGTTGCAGAGTCAAGAACAAGATTATCAACCTCATCACCAACAGTAATAACAGTTTCACCAATCTGAATAGTATTACTAATTGTAGCTGTAGTGATAGCATTAATAAACCCAGATGCATCTACTGTTACTACAGGAACAGCTGTTGTAGAACCATATGTTCCTGCTGTTACTCCTGCTGGTGAAGTTCTAGCAAGATTAGTAAATGTGCCAGAATCAGGAGTAGTATGACCAATGGCAGTACCATCAATAAACCCACCATCAACATTAACATTACCAGATGTAAGATTAGTAACAGTAACATTACCAATTGTTCCACCTTCAATCTTATCACCTGAGATTTGATTATCAGCAAGAGTTAATGTTCCAGCAGAAACATTTAAAGTATTACCAACGCCTAGTGTAATATCTGCACTATCAATAGTGCCACCATTAATATCAACACTTGCTGCTGTAAGGTTCGTCGTAGTGATAGAGTCTGCACTAACTGTGCCAGATAAAGTCTCAGCAGTTACGGACATGGCATTAAATGGAGCAAGAACAAATGATGGTCGTGTTCTATCAATAACATTCGATCTAGGAGAAGAGTCTAAGGCAGAGTCTTGATATTGTGCAAAGACATAATATTCATCATTTGATGCATCTCTAAAGATACCTGTATGCTGTCTACCACCTAAAGCAACATCATAGTAGTGGCCGATAAAACCGATATCAACTTCGTCACTAGATTCATTAGAGTCTGCAAGGTGAATCAAAGGGTCAGTAATGGAAAGTGTTTCAACATCAACAGTAGTGGTTGTGCCAGTAACAGTAAAGTCTCCATTGACTTCTACATTACCACCTACATTCAAAGCACCACCGATACCTACGCCACCTGTAACAACTAACGCCCCATTTGCAGAGTTAGTAGATGCCGTGTTATTAGCAACATTCAAGGATGTGCCATCATAGGTTAGATTAGCATCATCTTCAAGTTCACCAGCAGTTCCAGCAATAACAACTCTATTATCTGTCAAATCTGTAACACTAGCACTTGCTAATGTAGCTGCACCAGAAGTAGAAATAGTTGTGAATGAAGCAGAATCTGGTGTAGTATGTCCAATAGTGGTGCCATCAATCGTGCCACCATTGATATCAACAGTTGTTACCGTGCCACCATCTATAATTGTAGCACCACTAAAATCTACAGTTCCAGCTGAGGTGATATTTGTAAATGTTGCGGAGTCACCAGTAATGCCAAAGATACGCAAATCGGAATCTAATGTCAGAGGGTCGGAAACAATACCAGAACCATTAAAATTACTATCAGTAATAGTAGGATTGGTTAGTGCTAAATCAGTAGCTCCAGTAATAGCAGAGTCAAGATTATCAAGGACATCAGCAAGTGTAGTGCCAACAGCATTTGATAATCCAGAAGGATCAATCTCAAATGTAGATTCATCTCCACTTACACTATCCGCACTTACAAGAAAACCTTTATTCAGTTTTAAAAATAAACGTCCACCATTGGTAAGAGAAGCAAGAATATAACGGTCAGAATCTGGATTACCAAAGTTTGGTTCAGCATTATCTAAACTTAGAAACGTACTTCTTTTAGAATCTAAAGTATTACCACTTTTAGTTTTAATTCGACCACTGAGAAGTCTTGATTCACCTTTAGCCATTGAGCGACTCCAGTATACCCATTACTAATTTTAATTTGTTATCTTTATTAGAAACCATTTTAAGAATACCGTTTGAAGAAACTACAAGTTTTCCCATAGTTCCATTTGCAGCATCATTAGCGGGAATATCAAACTGATACAGAAGTTCAACTGCACTAGCAGAAGCAGAATCTTGATATGTAAATGTCAATGTAGCATCTGAGTCAGAAGCATTGGCAATTTGAGTTGACAGTACAATCCCAGTGTAACTTGATGGTGCAGTGTAGATCGTTTGATTACTAGTGTCAATAGTCTTTGTTACGGTTTTGAATACGTTTAGTTCAGCCATGTTTAGTCCTCAAGTGCGATAGAGAATGGAGTTACACGGGCAAAGAGACTGCGATCAAATGCTTGTCCCTCAATAGTGCCTGTCGATCTTTGAATAAGGAAGTCTTCACCAACTCTGAAATCACCTTTTTGATCAGTACTGGTTACAAAACATAGACCGCCTCTGTCAGAGTCTTGCACAACTTCATCAGATTGGGTAGGAATACCACCACGATAAGGGAATGCAGTTCTTACATCTGTTCCTGTTCCAATCCACTCGAATGTATGACCAGAAGAAGATAATGCACTTCTTTGGTGGAAAGTAGCAGAGTCGTTATCAGGTAAGTCTATGTCAGGTCTTTCCTGTAACTTAATAGTGCCAGTGCCTGCTGCGGAATCCCAAGATGCAGAGTCTACTGTATAGTATAAAGGATCAGATGCAAATTTAACTGCATCCGAAATATTTGGTCTTTGTGGTAGATTCTTAAGAGTGATTAGATTGTCAATTTGGTCCTGATTAGTATCTACAGAAGCTTCATATAACTTTGGAGTTACACCAGTTGCTTTCAATCCAATATTACCAAAAGAACTGTTAGAGTTTGTAATAGAAGCAAATCCACCATTCTCTGCCAAGAATCCTACGTCACAATATACTGTAAAGACTGATACCAACTGACAGTATCCTCTATTGAGAAGATATACACCCTTACCACCTTGGTTGATCTGTGTAAAGGAGTCTACAACAATAGAACGAATACCACCTACCTTAGAACCATCATTACGAATACCATCACCACCTTGTGCTGGTTTAGTAGCATCAACAGCATCTGGATAGACATATGTTCCATCATCATTTCTAGATAAGTCTGGTCCAGTAATAGATGTGCAGTTACGGATATATGGAGAGTTTACAATAATATTAGAAGCAGAGTCTCCTGCTGGATTCCATGCAATAACAGCAGCTGGTTGTAAATGGTCCCTAAATGTAATATCTGCAATGTATCCATTATTATTTACATAGAACATATCAGAAGTTTTATTCTTAGGACGAACACTAGTATTCTTCAGGTTGTCACCAATAATAGATACGTTCTTTGGAACTTCTACTGGATTGTTAATAGTGTAATCACCAGTCTTCAAGTAAATCGTAGATGCAATCTCAGGAGCGTCAAGAATATCTACATATCTGTCACCAATACCAAACAATAATGGATATTCACTATCTACTAAATCAATAACATCATCAATAATAGTAGTCTTGTTTGTAGCAATAGCATCAAACGAAGTCTTTAATGCTGCTGAGTCAAGACCCGCACTACTAAAGGTAACTCTACTATCTAAGTCAGGTGTAATTCTAGAAGCAGGTAATGACGAAACACCATTTTTAATTACATTACCAATCATAGTAGTAGACGCAGAAAGTTCATCAATCTTTATCTGTCTAGGAGAAAGTCCAGTATAACTCTGTGTGGTGGTATAACTCCCCCCCGGACCAGACAACACCACTGCACTGTCCTTTAGAACCCCTTCTAGGACCACTGCCATTCTATCATAGGCAGCAGCAGTTTCTGTCTTTTGGTAGGCAGGAATCTGTGCGCCATTATGGAAGAAGAAGTTAGCATTATCATAGGCGCCAGCATTACCAAGATAGGTTGCATCATAAGCAAGTGCTTCTACAGCAAATCTAATGTCTCTTTTACATTTTGCACTATCATAAGAAATATTATAGGTTGCTTTTACAAACTCGTTTACTTCTTCAGAAATAAAGACTTTGTTGTTTAAGAGTTTAACTTTTGACCTAGATGCATCATCTTCTGTTTGAGAAGAGTCATAGTAGGTAGAAGCATTTGTAGGAGTAGGATATTGTGCAGCTGCTAGGGCATCAGCATTATCTTTACCATTTTGAATAATGTCTTTGACTTCATCAAAATATGCATCTGATCTAGAAAGAGAAGTAGCATCACCACTAATAGCAGAAAGATCATTTACAAGGTCTTTGGTTGCATCAATACTGAATAATACTTCAGTAATACCTTTAGTATATGATCCTGCTCTACCTTGGAATACTTGGTTAAACTTTGTTCCAAGTGCCACATCATACTTTGCAGCATCAATATAAAGACCTAAATCTCTACGGGTTTTATTTTCTAATACAGAACCTTCTGCACCATCAGAATCAAGTCCAGCAGCACCTCTGCGTTCTGCTGCTACTGCTAGTGCTTTATCGAGTGTAAGGAATGCACGGTCAATACTTGTTCCATTATTACTATCATTACCGCTTTTGGAAACATAGAAAACGTTCTCAGCAACTGCTGCACCGCCTAGTTCAACAATAGACAGTTCACCGTCTTTATCTCTCTTAAAGAACATTTTACCATCATGTGTATTGATGGCTACCTCGCCTAAATCTAACTGTGATGTACTAGGCTTATTACCAGATACAGCACTGCGGCGTAACTTAATAGTTGACATTACGTCTCCAACCCTACATTCGACTTATATAAGTCTAAATTTTTTATATTAGAGTGACGATAACTATATGAGCGCCGTCACTTTTATTTATTTATATCAAAAACTTCCGCCGTCAATTGTATTCATAGTAACTAATCCTGCAACTACATTAAATTCGTTACTATCAAACTGTGCTACACCAACACTATCAACGGATGCTATTGGAACTTCAAAGTCGATAGTCCCATCACCGTCTTGATATGTTACAGTAATATTTGTTTCTGTATTACCAGAAACCATAGCGCCGATAATATCTTGAATAGATTCATCTTTAAGACTTGCCTGACCACTACTAAAGACAAAATCATCACTGTCTAAGAACTGAGATAACGCACTATCAGTAAATGTAATTCCACTAATAACAGCAGAATCAACTGAAAGAGTAGTTATAGTTGAGTTTGAAAGAGTAGTCTGGCCAGTAACGTTTAGATCACCAAATGTAACAGAGTTGGAAGTACTGTCACCACGACTAGTTACAGTATCTAGAGTACTGGTATTTTCAAAAGTAAATGTACGTTCAGCAGAATCAATAGTAATCAGTATATCAGAACTATCAAGGAGGTTTAACTGACCAGATAATTCGTTAAGAGTTCTTACACCAGCATTAGGAATACCTGTTAGAATTCTTCTAACCAGAACCGGAGATTTTTTGGTGATTATTACTCTATTAGTCATTATCAGTCTCTTAAACTATGGAAGTTGCCGAAGGATAAATTTCTAGTTTTCCTTCTAAGACTTTTACAGAAGAATTGTCTTTCAATAAAAATACATCATATACATATCTACCAGACTTAATATCATCAGATACAGTTCCATCTAAAGCTAGATCAACTGCGTTAACTGGATCGCCGGGAAAGGTAACAGTAAAATTATAAGCATCAGAGTCCCTAGTAGCGTAAGTCTTTTTGAAAGTAGCTTTACCTGTATATCCTGAAGATACATTCCATAAAGACCTATCACTGTCAAGCAACTCTAGACGAAATACTATATCATCTCCTTGATGTAATTCTAAATCGGCATATACTGGCATGATTCTCTTCTTATGAACAGTTGAGTGGTTAGTCTTATTTATATTGATTTTTGTTCTAGTAGTTCACCAATCAGTTTTTTCAATTCAGAGAGTTCTGATTTCAATTCAAGAACAGTCTCTCTTTCTTCTTGCTGTTCTTTCATTAATTGCTTTCTGCGTTTAGCAGCTGCTAGACCATTTTTATCAATATTGAGGATAACTCCTGTAGACTTATCTTTAATAAGATTGGAGTTACCCTCAACTTTTACATAATCATCATTCATTCATTATGTTCCCAGAGCAATTGCTCTCAGGTCTTTAATGCGAGGCACCCTAGAGGTGTTAGTTGACCTAAATACAATCTTTAATTGGAAGGTAGTGAACGGTGTTAATGTGCCACCCAGACCACCAATAGTGTAAGCATACTCTCTAAAGATATCTCTGTTATCATCAGTACCGATACTAGTATCCAAGCTTGCCTGAACATAGTTGACTGTATTGATATCATCATCAGAACCAATTGGAAGTGTTCTGTAGTATAGATCAACGAAAGAACCAGAAGGTCTATTGGCAGACAAGAGAACTTTTAGACCAACAGCAGGTTCAATAATATTGATTGGAATAGTAACATGCTTAGACATAGCAGAACCAGAACCACTATTGGTTTCTGCAATGTATTCAATAGGGTTGTTCGTCGTAATATTATCAGCACCGAGAGCAGAGTCTTGATTATCGATAATATTACTTACAGTTGACATAGACAATGAAGCAAGGTCAATGACAGGTGATACATAGGTATCACCAGTTGCTAGAGACGAAGTATACTTGACAGACTTTCTGCCTTCGTTAGCATTGGCACTGGTAAACTCCGCTTCTTCAATTCTACTGTTAGCAACAACTCTTGGAGAGTTAAATCTAATCAATCTAAATGGTTCGATATCAATTTCTTCACCAGCAGCATCTAAAGTGCCGTAAGCAGTATTAGATACGTTATTAGCAGTAACCAGAGAAGCACCTGTAGTGAGATTTGCTGTGGTCCCAACAGTTGTTCCGTTGTATGGTAAAGTCAGTCTCATATTAGGGACCATTTCATCCATTAGAATATTTACTTCTGAGTTGACACTGCTACCACCAGTAATAATAGTTTGAGTTGCAGCAGAGTCTGCTTTGAACTGGAAACTCTCACCATCTACTTTTGTGATTGTTCTTTCTCCCAGCAGGGACGTTCCTAAGATACCCCCATATCTAGTAGAAGAATCTACACCAGTAATTTGAACTGTATCATTGACAACAAAACCAGAGTTCATTGCAAAAATACGCACATCACTATCACCAGACGTTGTGGAAATAGGATCAACAGGGAGTCTAGCATCATCAATGGCAAAGTTTTCAAAGATAGCAGTGCCACTAGAAGCAAAGTCAGCTCTGTTAACCTTAAACATCATATCCCTAAACTGGTTAGGTGTCCAAGTCACAGTGTTCTGTGACGAAAAGAATGATCCCAGTGTAGGCTGCGAAGTAACTCTTCTATTGGTGTCATTTACCACAAACTCGGTTAGGTCAGCAACATAGACATTATATGCTTGTGTGTTTGCTAGTAATACTAACGCATAGGAAGTATTACCTTCAAGGTAAATAGGCGTATCAAATGTAAAGGTGGTTGAGTTATTTCTAATTTCTGATATAGTTACTGTATCAGTAAATGGTGTAACATTAACATCAATTGGATTCAGTGTAACCTGACTACCCGGTAGGATTTCATCCTGAGAAGGGACACCGCTACGCAGTGGTCTCAATTCCAAAGTGATTGGTGTATTGTCATTAGGGTCATTAGTGCCAACAGCATCAACAGAGTTAGGTGTAGTCGCAAAGTAAACTTCTACACTAGTGATAAATCCACCATTATCATTCTGGAATTGGAATGACTGAGCAATAGGGTCTCTTCTTCTAGTTCGAGGTGGTCTTGGTTGTACAAACTCTAGACCTAAGAGTTCAGCATTCAATCCAGATGCTCTATATTCAGCAGATGCACCAGAAAGACTAGCTAAGGATGCTGTGCTAAAGTCTGCTTTACTAGACACTTCAGTATCAAGCAGAGAAACATCTCTAGAACCAGTTTCAAACTTCAAAGAACTATTATTAGGAATAAAGAAGGAACCAATAATAGTGCCATTCGGATCAGAAGTCAACTGAGAACTTCCATCAGGGTGAGACGTTTGGTTTTGATCCCTACCACTAGTTAGAACATCAATACCACTTGAGTCAGCAAAGAACTTAAATCCTGCTGCTTCTTCTCTGACAAAGTTCGGAATAGGGGTTCTATCAAAGTATAGGAAGTGTTCTCTGTTAGGAGCAAGGCCTTGCGCTCTGAAGAATACTTTTCTGGAACGGATGAACGGGATTAGATTTACACCTGTTACAAACCTTCCAGCAGCCAGTTCAGACAATCTTCTCTGAGTAGTCCTTAGTCGGGTAGTTACAGTTGTAGAACCTACATTGAAACCGGGACGCAGATCAAGACCTTCAAATCCTGTACCCTCAAGTGGCGTAAGTTCAGACTGCGTAGGTCTGATGAAACTATTTCTAATACGGTTGCGAATAGTATCTGCATTCTGACCTTCTTGCAACTGAATACGTCTACGTCTTCTCTCAACAGTAATCCACTGATCTACGGTAGGAGAAAGGTCTAACATACCCTCATAGATAATTACGTCATAGGGATTTACGTTCTCAATCCCTGTAGCAAGGTTTTGATTAATCTCTGCTGTCTCACTATAGGAAAGCATCAGAGCATCCCCACGTTGCACTACATTACTAGAAGTGCCGTTGAAACTAGTAGTTCCGGGTTTAAACTCCATTCTTACATTATCTTGAGTGATGAATGGGTTGATAGTATTCTCATCAAGGTCAATAGACGCAAGGTAACCATCACCTGTAATATCAGAGAACTTGAAGTCTTTGAAGTTGTCTGCAAAGAAACCATTCTTGAAACGATTGTTGCCGTTTGCATCCAGAACTTCCAAAGTAGAAGTCTCAAGTTCCAAGAGACTGAGCGTAACTGCTTCTTCAATATTATCAATTCTCTTTACAATATTACCAATATCCCGCATTGTGTATCTGCGGTTATCAACGTAATTAATAGAAAGATCATTAGCATCATCAGTGTAGGGGTTCAGAGTAAAGTTTACAAGCTCTAGTGCATTGTCAGGAACAACTGGTTTAAGTGGAGACTCAGCAGGTTTACCTTCAATATAAACAATTTCGCCTTCTGTATTAGCAACCAAAACATCCCTTCTGGACTGATAGTAGTTAACATTTGCTGTAATTACATCAGTATTAGCAGGAAGAGCATGGACAAAGGCACCAACACCACTAAAAGTTCCATCAGTGTGCTTGGCACTTCTGAAGTCCAGAACATTTCTTAGTTCTACCTCAGTGCCATTGTTCTGACGATACTTTGGGATATCTTCATACTCAACTTGACCAGAATAGGAGTTTACAGAGAAGAAGTCGCCTGTAGTAGCATGCTCGAACCACTTATAATAGACAGTAGTAGTCGTAGGAATAGACAAACCACTATTCAGAATAACTCTACCAAAATCATAAAAGTTATCTCTCTGTCCATTATCAGTAGTAAAACTACTCAGAATACTGTTACCAGAACCATCACCAATAGAGTCAAAACTAAAGATATCTTGTTTTGCCAGTGTAAAGAACCGAAGACCGGAACCATCACTTTCGATTGCACCAGCACCAAAGCTTTCACTTGCGCCTGTCCGAAGTGTCTTTAATCTTTCACCAGATGCATCACCTCTAGCAACAAATCCCAAAATCTCATATTGAGTATTACTACTCAATCCAGTGTATGTCACAACGGTGCCATCAGAAGTAGTTGGAGTTTTATCTACAACAATACCATCACTATCAGTAGCGATAATCCAAGATGTTAAATCAACACCAATCTCAGGGGTTACTAACTCGTTAGTTGTTCTGATTATTTGTAGTTCACCACTAACATTAGATGTTTTCAAAAATCTTCTTTGAACAGTTAGACTGCCTACATCCACACCGTTATCTTTCGTAGGTCTGATACGAGGCAGATCAAAGAATACGTTATTGTTATTTGCTTCTTTGATTACAGCATTACTGTTTTCTAATACTAGATTGGCATAGTTATCTGAATCTGCTGCAATACTAACCGTGTCTCTAAAATTGTTTGAACCAGTCATATTAATATCAAAAATATGGTATCTATAGTTAGCACCATCTTCAACAACACTTCTAATTTTAGTTGTTCCTAAAATCTTAGAGTCATGAATAGCTTCCCCAGAATCACTATAAAGATTCCATTGCTCAAACTCATTGACATTTGGAAGACCCTTAATCGTATTAGCTACAACATAGTGACCGTATGTTGCTGAAATATTCTCATCATCTAAAACGCCACTAGTCGTTTGAGAACGATTTACGTCAATAAATGTCTTCTGAGGTTTGGCAACTCTATACCCATCTACATATGCTGTAATAGGGTCAATGTCTAGTGTAAGTTCATCAGCATCTTTTTCTGTAAAGAACACTATAGGATCATTAACTGTGTAGTCGCCAGACTCTTCTTTAGTGCGAAGAGCTAACTCATCACCAATAATGCTGTAGGTATTTTCATCAATAGGTTGTTGAATAACACCAGCAATAAGGTTATTAGTAACAATAAA
>Ga0213866_10003303_pt1 | contig 11010 bp, 5 predicted proteins | sample PICome_11_FD_160079 | JGI IMG/M metagenome (GOLD analysis project Ga0213866, IMG submission 160079) | Coastal seawater microbial communities near Pivers Island, North Carolina, United States - PICO284 | ecosystem: Environmental > Aquatic > Marine > Coastal | place: USA: North Carolina... | reverse complement strand
ACAAGGTAGCTACACCTGCGCTTCCTCTAGCCCCTGAAGCATATGATCGTCCGTACATGGATCAGAACAGCAACGTGTTACGTCTGTTTTTCAACCGCCTTGTCAACACAGTAAACACATTACTTAGTACCGATGTCGGGGGTAAGTTTTTATACAACCCTTGCGCAGCGTTCTATAGTACGCAGGATCAAACTGCGTCAGTGGTTGACACGGGCTACGCAGTCACATTCAATAATACTTCCTACAGCAGTGCGATCACACTATCAAATAACAGCAGGATAAACGTACAAAACCCCGGTATATACAAGTTTGACGTTACACTGCAGTTAGAACACAATAACTCTAGTGAGACGCCTGTAACTGTCTGGGAACAAAAGAACGGCAGCGATATAGCTTACTCGGGACATATGTTTGACGTAAAAGGTAATGATGACTACGTTATACACTGGGGATTTACTGTTTCTTTGGCAGCAAACGACTACATAGAGGTTTATTGGGCAACAGGAGACACCCAGCTAAATTTACATACAGAAGCTGCTACGTCCCCACATCCCGGGATACCGTCTGCATCTATAGACATCTCCTTTGTAAGCAACGTATAATAAAAGCACCCTAAACAGAAAGGTGCGAAAATGAACTTTATAGACGTTTTTAATGTGGTGGCGGATGCAGTGGGCAACAAACCTGCCAATGCGCCCCAAATAACAAGTTATGATAATGAACCAATAGATGTTGGACTTGACAGTTTAGATATGATAATGATTGTGGAAGTCATTAGTGACATCTACGGGCTTCCAAATGATGTCGAGAAGCTAGACAACATATCGAGAGTGACTATCGGCTCTCTGCGCGACTACGTTGACACAAATAAAAAACGAGACCCTGTGTCTGCCGAAGAAGTGCTGGAGTATGTATAATGACACAAACCGTAGTAGATAGTAAGCAAGAACCGCTACCTGCACCGACTGTTATTAGCATGGCGCTTGGAGGGTCGGACCTTGGGCAAGTAACTCCTGCTGCGGGGTTAGCAGGGATCGCAAAAGAGCTAACCATGGATAATGTAGATATACTGCAGGTGGGCAACACTGTATTCATTGGCCATAGAGGTAAAGGTAAAAACAAAGACCTGATGTGGGGCCGTGCGATCAATGTAGATACGGCGCAAAACTTTATAAATAACGGACTGCGGTATCTAACACACTTACAACGCATAGGCATAAAACGATATGTGGCTGAATATAAGGGCGATACCTTGGATAACGCATTTAGAGTGTGGAAGCGTTACGCAGATAAGGCAGATACAACAGTAGCGGTAGGGCGTCTTTCAGATGGTAACTCTAAAGCGTTCATAACTTTGGGGGATATACCCCTTACTAAGGCGGCATAAATGGGTGTTATTGTAGATATTGTCGAAGACATCGGCGGCGCTATTGTAGACGTTGTTGAAGATGTTATCGGTGCTGTTGGCGATGCAGTTGACTGGGTTGTCGATGAGATAGTTGAACCCGTACTAGATGGTGTTGGGGACATCGTTCAAGCTGCGCTAGACGACCCGATTACTACTATTGCTAAGATAACCGCAGTTGCTACGGGCAACGCGTGGGCGCTTCCCCTTATTGACGGAGCCGCAGTGGCCGCAAACGGAGGCGATCTTGGTGATGTAGTTAAAGCCGCAGCCATCTCTTATACTACGGGGAAAGTCGGAGACTTTACTTCAACATATGTCAACCCGAAGATCGCTAGTGCAGGGTTTAATTCTACCGTCGAAGCCGCGGTCCAAGCAGGTATTAAAGGCGGTACACAATCTGCTACTACAGCGATTATATATGGACAAGACCCATTACAGGCGTTTGCTACAGGAGGTCTTAACGCTGCAGTCGGCGCTACTCTTGGGCAAATTGCGGATAAAATAGACGCTAAGTATGAAAACTTTACTGGCGGAATAGACGTTGAAGGTAACCCTATCGTAGGTGGTTGGGAGCAACTTCAAGACGGTGTTAAGGATAGTATTACCGCATCCCTTACCGCTGAGATTACAGGTGGTGATGTTTCCGCGTCACAATTTACATCTATAATCAGTAAATACACTGGCGTGTCCGAAACCATGAATAAGTTCTTGCAAGAGAACGCTGGTTTTGATGAAAGCCAAGCCATAGTTATGACCAACGCGCTAACCAACGCTGCAACTGTAGCCTTGGAAGGTAATCCTGAACTAAGTTCTGACGCATTTTTTGCTAAGTGGGACGAGTATGGGATGGAGGCGCTTAAAGATATTGTAGACCGTCCTGTTGATGCTGCCATAGACAAGGTTACAGGAGCGTCCAGCGCCACTCAGGACGCCGCAAATGCACTTAACGAAGCGTCAGCAAACGCAGTAGCCGCGGCGGATGGTTATAAAGCCACGCAAGTTGCCATAGAAAAGAAAGTAATAGAGCAAGAACGGCTTGAAGGCATTTATAACGCTGCGCTTAAAGCCTACAACCAAGAACCTACACAAGCTACCGCAGACGCACTCAACACTGCAGCGGGGGCGTATCAAACTTTTGCAGATCAGTTTAAGATTGACTACGACAATACGCTTAAACCTGCGTTAGATCAGTATAAAGCAGACTATGACACGTACACTGCGCAAATTCCTGAACTAGACGCCGCGTACAAAGAAAAAACAGAGTATATGATGTCCGACATAGACGACCTAAACGCGTCTATGAAGCCTGTTTATGATAAGGCTACGCTTGCAGCGGCCCTATCCCTACGCCCTAATTTTGATGCGGAAGCATACAAAGAGTTTCTTGGTCAAGATTTTGACAACGCTGCAGAACATTTTCTTCTTAATGGGCAACAGGGTCCAGCAAGTAAATCGGAAGCAGACGCCACCCTAGACGCTATCAGATTATCCACTGTAGAAAACGCTTTAGCTGCAAAGGGGTTGACGCTTGCTTCCCTAGAACCGGGCCAGTTAGCTAAATATCTTGCTTACGCAGACAAAGAAATAAAGAACGCCGCAAGTATTACAGGGTTAGATTTAGATAAGTTCGCTAACACTATGGTTGCGGATGCTGCGCTTACCCCTGAACTAACAATGGCGTTAAAAGACGCAGGATTTATACCTCAGTCCACAGATGACTATAATGTATTTTTGTCAGGCGAGTATATTAAACTTGACGCAAAAAATAGCGATGGGTCTAATATTTTTGTTGATACCACAGGTATGACAGGGAACGAGGTAAAAGACTTACTAAGCGCAAACGGATACTCTACTAACAATATAGTTAATGTTGGTAGTGCTTTTGCTAACGCTATGGATGGTGGTGCAGGTGACCCTGCGTTTGATAAACCCAGCATAACTTCAGTAGACACAGCAGCAGTCAACTTCAATAACAACCCACCTGAACCCACGCTAGACACAGTGACTTTTGGTGCGGGCGTTGATGTTGGTACGCTGACTAGCGGTGGAGCGGTACTCGTCAATACAGATGGGAAGTTGTCGTGGGAGTTACCATCTACGAAGCAGGAAAAGCTAGGCGAAACAAACGTAAGCAGTGTAGCTAGTTCCGCAAACCCAAACATTGATGTAGTGGACGTTGCGTTTAACGCGTTATACGGACCACTTGCGTTTAAAGAAGTACCGCAAGGGTTTTCGTATCTCAGTAACGACAAACTGACCGCATTTACTGAAGATGGTAAAATAGAGGCCAAACTGTTGCCGCCTGCAAGCGGGGTCGTAGTAGCGACTATCGCAGGGTTGGACGATAACCAAGGTAAGCAATTTGACGAGGATACGGGCGGTACGCTTTGGAGTGTCTACAACAAGCTAAAACAGGTATACTTAGACGAAACTCCTGACGACCAACAGGAAGCCTTTGGTAACGCTGCAAGTGTAGTCACTGGTGCAACTGGTGAAATGCTACAAGCCATATCAGGATTGGCCACTCTAGCTGGCGCGAACCCAGATAACTCTGTAGGCCAGACCGCTAAAAGTTTGCTAGCGTTAAGTGGTGATCTACGTTCTGACGCGTGGGTAGCTGGCGCAGAGGATATGCAGAAGCGGTCACAGGATTACGACAAAGAATGGCGACAGGATAACCCCGGCAAAGAGCCAACCGTCGCGCAAAAAGGCTGGCTAAAAGCGCAGGCCATTTGGGGTAACCTAACAGAGCACCCCGTGCAGTTCCTTGCAGAAAATGTAGCAAGCGAAATTTTACAAGAAGTACCTATTTTTATAGCGTCTGGTGGCGTAGGTAATGTTGCAAAAGCAGCCCTGTTGCAAGGTGGTGAGGCTTACGCGAAGAAGATTGGTGTAAAAGCAGCATTAGGCACCGCGCTAACCCTAGATGCAGCGGAAGCATTTGGTGGTACGGCTGCAGGGGCTTTCGATGAGACATATGCAAATGCCATAGCGCAGGGGATGTCTGAACAAGAGGCTACCGATCTTGCCATGGACACCGCCCAAAAGGCGGGAACTATCGCGTTGTTTACTACAGCGGTTACTGCGGGTATCGGAGGACAGGCGCTAGCTAAAAACATTCTTGGTGATAACGCTAGTGAGTTTGCGGGCACTGCGTTCAAACAGCTTGGTAATAAGGTACTTGATGGCACAAAAGTTACAATTAAAGAAGGCTCAACAGAGTTTATAGAGGAAGCCTTACCACAACTATTTACGGCGACGGTAAACTCACAGATTGACCCCAACTATGACGTTGCGGGTTCCGTATTCGAGAATGGGTATCTTGGGTCTATCTCTGGTGTTGGTGTCGGTGCGACTCTGTATTCGGGTAACGCCGTAGCTGACGCATTGATGTCGTTAAACTCTACTGTTGTTGACACTGTTAAAAACGCAGGTAGTGCAGAAGCCGCTACCGCGGCACTTAATAATCTAGGTATTACTGATACTGTAATACTAAACAACGTGCTCAATTCCACGTACGATACCATGTACGTCAGCACAAACGAAGCAGCCAAACTATTTAAGGACGCAAATCCCGGGTTTGAACCAACAGACGCCGAGATAGAATCGTTTGTATCTAACAGACCAGAATCTGATGTGGCGGCTGCAGTAGCGTCCTACATAGACCCAAAATTCCTAGACGCAGATGAAGTAAAAGCCGCCGCCGCTGCAGAAGGTATAACGCTTACCGATGAACAGGCGGAAGCATATGTAGGTCAAAAAGACGAAGCGCAAGCCATCGAAGAAATAGCGGCAGAGTATGATCCGCAGGGTACTACACGCGAAGAGGCAGAACAGTTTTTCGCAGAGTTAGGTTACACCCCGACAGAAGAAGAGATAACCGCACGGATAGGCGCAGTATCTGAAGAAGATCAAAAAGAAGCCATTGCGTCTTATGTAGACCCACGACAAGTAACCAAATCAGAAGCGGAAAAGTTTTTTGAAGACCAAGGGTTTAGTCCAAGCGATTCCCAAGTAAATAGGTTTGTAGGTCAGGGTGACGAGAATTTTGCAGCAAACCAAGAAACAGGTGTGGGGGACTATGTAGACCCACGGCAAGTCACCGAAGAAGAAGCACGTAAATTCTATACTGATTTAGGGTATGAACCTACTGACAAAGAGGTAGCAGCACTTGTAGGTCAATCATCTGCGGCTACAGTTGAGGGTGATGACGTTTATGAACGCGATATAAAAGCGCTTGTACCTGATATTGTAGACCCACGACAGGTTACCGAAGCAGAGGCACGTAAATACTTTGAAGATCAGGGGTATACGCCCACTGAAGAAGACATCGCAAACTACACAGGTCAGGGCGACGAAAACTTTCAAGAAACTACAAAGGCCGCGGCTACAACATACGCCGACCCACTTGCAACAACGCAAGCTGAAGCCAAACAATTCTTTGAGGCTCAAGGGTTCACGCCTACAGATCAACAGGTTGCCGACTTTGTTGCGTCTAAGACTGAAGAAGAACAGAAAGCCGCCATTGCAGAGTTTGTTGACCCACGACAGGTTACTACAGACGAAGCCAAGGCGCTGTTTGACGCGTTAGGATATGAGGCTACCGATGAAGAAGTAGCGGATTTTGTAGGTCAAGGTGAAGCAGACTTTACGACTACTACAGAAACAGGTGTTGGAGCCTATGTAGACCCACGACAGGTCACAGCAGAAGAAGCCCGCGAGTTCTTCACTGATCTTGGCTATGAGCCGACAGATGAACAGGTTGCACAGTTCGTTGCACAGGTAGAAGAAACCACGCAGTCTGGGCTTATCGCGTCTTATGTAGACCCACGGCAGGTTACTCGTGAAGAAGTGCAGGCTATTGCCGATGAAGAGGGACTTACCCTAACTGACGCCCTAGCAGCTACATATGTGGGTCAAGGTGTAGCGGAGAATTATGCGTCCGAAAAACTGTCGGAAGCGCGTGCAGAATACGATCCGTTAGCAACCACCCTAGAAGAAGCTACACAGTTCTTCGCGGACACAGGATATACCGCAACACCAGAAGAACTTGCACAGTTTGTGGCATCTAAGACAGAAGAAACGCAGACAAGTGCCATCGGTAGTTATGTTGACCCACGACAGGTAACCGCAGCGGAAGCAGAAGAGTTTCTAAGTGCTATCGGGTATCAACCGTCACAGGAAGATATTGCAGCGTTTACTGGGCAGGTAAATGACGAAAACTACCAGACTACACAAAAAGCCGCCATCGACGAGTTTGTTGACCCAAGGTTCTTTGACGCTGGTGAAGTACGCGCAGCCTACGAAGAGTTGGGCCTCGTAGACGTAACACAAGAAGACGTAGATCGGTTTGTAGGGCAGTATGATCCTGAGTCCGAGGACTATGACCCTGCAGGGTTTGAGGCGTTCCAACGTGAACAACTGCAAACATATATGCCGACTGCTACGTTTAACGTAATTAAGTCTATTATGGGTTCACCTGCAGTAGAGGATAACCCGAATACACCAGAAGATGAATCTAAAGACGCTACAGGTATATATGCTGAATTTGAAAAAGGCGCTACACGAGATGAAGCGTTACAAGCCGCGATTGACAAACTAACTGAAGACCTTGGCCTTACTGAAGAGGCTATGTTAGAGCAGCTTGGGCTAACAAAAGAAGAACTTAGTAATGAAATTGACGCCGTAGCCGCAGATGTTGCGGAAGTAAAAGAAGATGTTGCAGAGGTTACCGAAGACGTTGGTGATCTTGCAGACATTATAGGTACACCTGCTGTTGAGGATGACCCAAATACCGAAATAGATGAAAGTCAAGACCCCACTGGGTTAATGGGTGATATTGCTGATTTAGAAGCCGCAGGAAATACGCGTGACGAAGCCATAGCAAAATTAGCCGAAGACCTTGGTATAGCATACGAAGATTTGGCAGGCGCAATAGGCACGCCCGCTATTGAAGATAATCCTGATACAGCAGATATAGATGAAAGTCAGCCCGCTACTGGTGTGTACGCCGCTCTTGGTGGTGTTGAGGCTGGTTTAACTGAAAAAATTAGTGATGTAGAAACTAGCCTAACTGAACTAATAAATAAGAATGATGGTGATGTTGACGCTGCGTTAGCGGAACTAGCCACCGCACTGGGTACTACAGAAACAAACATACTTGCAGAACTTGGCACTACTAAAGACGAATTAACGGAAAGTTTTACAACTGCTATAGGTGACGTTGAGGCAAGCCTCGGTGCAGATATTGACGCAGTAGCGGACCTTATTGGTAAACCTGCACGAGAAGTTACACAGACGGACATAGATTTTGTAATTGACTTAATCGCGCAAGAAAATGTCAGCCAAGAGTTAATCACGCAGTATGATGTTACTGGAGATGGTATCGTTGACATAAATGACCAAACGATGTTAGAAACTGCATTACAGGGTGGTGACGTTACCCTTGCAGATACGTCCATGTTTACTCCAGCCACAGGTATATACGGCGAGATAGACGCAAACACGGACGCAATCACCGATATGATTACTGATCTGAACACCCAGATTGAAACAAAAATTAACACGCAAACGCAGCAGCAGAACGTAAATGATTTGGCAAACATGTTAATGCAAGCAGATGACATAGGCGGAAGACGCGTAGACGTTAAAACACCTGATGCGTTAGCGGACATAACACCTTACAGCTTTGAGTCTATCTTCAGAGACCAAGGACAAGCACAGAAGTTTGTAAGCCCATACGGAACTGCACGGGTGCCCACTACACGACCTGCAAATAACCCCGCAGGTCCGTTGGCTTTTGCTAGTGGCTTCGCAGAGGGTGGACAGATTGAGGATGAAAATGATATGCTATTAAGAATACTTGGAGATATGTAATGGCTAGTTGGTTAGACAATGCACTCAAAGGACTTGTTTCAGGTAAAGACGGGGAACTTGACCTTCTTGGTGCGGCTGTAAGTCTTGGAGGTGGTTACTTACTAAACCAGTCTGGCATTGGTCAAGCTAACATCCCACAAACAGGCTACCAAGGCGATATTCCTGAGTATGAAGTACAGCGCGAGGTTGTGCCCGGCACATATGATCCTAACAGACGGCCCGGAAGTGGCGGTCAACGCTATTTTACGCAAACACAGTACAAACCTAAGAGCGAAACTCCTGCAACCCCAATGTCTGCAGAAGGCTTGGCGGCGTTAAATGCGGCTAACCCTGCACGGCAAGAACGTAGAAGACCCGGCGGTCCACGTATCCCAGAACCTGTGCAGGAAGAATCTACAGGTATGGCTGCGGGTGGCATTGCTGCGTTGAAAAAAGGTAAGTACCTAGACGGCGCTACAGATGGTATGGCTGACGAAGTTCCTGCTAACATCGAAGGAAAGCAAGAAGCCCGACTAAGTGACGGTGAGTTCGTTATCCCTGCGGATGTTGTAAGTCATCTGGGTAACGGTAACTCTGATGCGGGCGCTAAAGTATTACAAGACATGATGCGCCGCGTACGTAAAGCTCGTACAGGCAACGATAAACAGGGTAAAGAAATAGACCCTAAAAAATTTATACCCGCGTGAGGTGACCCATGGTTGAAACCACAACAAACCAAACAAATCCGATTGACCCACTTACAGGGGGGTCGGACATTGTAGGTGAAATGACGGGAAAAGAATCCTCCCTTTCTTCTTATGTAGGTCCATACGTCACAGAAATGCTTGGCAAAGGTCAAGCGCTGGCAAATGAGGGCTACAATGCTTATATGGGTCCGCTTACTGCAGGTGCATCTGATCTACAGAGTCAAGCCTTTGGAGGGGTCGCATCGTTAGCAAACGCGTTTGATCTTGGTCAGATGGGTACAGCGGGTTACCAACCACAACAATTTACGGGCGAAGCTGTCCAACAATACATGAACCCGTACCTGCAAGCATCTCTGGACCCCCAGCTAGAGGAAGCGCGGCGACAAGCAGGGATCACGGCTGCACAGAACGCGCGTAAATTTGCAGGGGCATATGGTGGGTCAGCACAGGCGTTATTTGATGCGGAAGCAAACCGTAACCTAGCGCAGCAGCTACAAGGTATCACAGGTGCGGGCTACGCAGACGCGTACACCCAAGCACTTAACCAGTTTAATGTAGAGCAAGATCGTGGAATGACCGCGCAGGACAAGATTAACCTGTACGGTACGCAGGGGCTACAAACTTTAGCAGATATGGGCGCTACACAGCGGGCGATTGAGTCTGAAGGTATTGTAGCAGATAGGCTGCAGTTTGAAGAAGAACGTGACTTCCCGTACAAGCAGGTGCAGTATATGCAGTCTTTGTTGCAGGGGTTACCCTTAACCGCACAGTCTTATTCTTACGCGGAACCAAGCGCACTGTCAGAGGTACTGTCTGGGGCAGGTGGAATTAAAGCACTATACGACCAAATATTTGGCGGTAGTTCTAGTGAGGAGAGTGCATAATGGCTTTAGAATCTGGCGGGCTTGACGCACAAATCGAACAACGCATGGATGCCTACCGAGGTAATCCACAGAAGTTACAACAACGTTATGGAGCTAACAAGGAACTCCTAGACTTACTGGCGTTGCAAAAACTTACGTCTGAAAAGAAGGCCGTAGCTGCCGATATGCAGATGAAGATGCAGCAGCAGCCGGGCACTATAGCACAGCAGCGCGAACAAGAAGCCTTGAACTTAACAAAACAGGAGATGGGCGGTACGCTTGGAGAACTAGCTGGACGTACGAAGGGCACGTTGGACCAAAAACAGAAGATGCAGCAGCAGAATATGCAGCGCATGGCAAAGACACAGCCTCGTAAACCTGCAGGGATAGCGGGACTTCCGGGCCTTGGCGGCGGTGCGCAACCTAGACGACCTCAAGCTGTACCTCCTCAAGCACAGGGGCTTGCCGCTGCTAGAATGGCTCAAGGGCCAAAGATGATGGCAGGTGGTGGTATTGTATCATTTGCTGAAGGGGGTAGAAGTTCGGCGTCCTTAAAAGACTACGAAGGTATTGGGGTTGGTAGCATAGGCGAAGCTACTAGAAAACGTATTAGAGACTTAGGCTTAACTCAACAGCAGTTCCAAGCTCTTCCTCCAGAACAAAAGAAAAGAATATTACAGACCCTAACAGATAGAAGTGCGGGAGCCGCTCTAGGTCAGGGTTTAGGTGGTATACCAGCCGAACTTAACGATGCGGTATTAGACCCGTTGAAGGTTATAGGTAACTTAGGAGTAGACTTTTCTAACTCTAGGGTAGGTAGGGCATTAGGGCTTTCTGACCCCATGGACCCAAACAAACCGTATTTGTATGACGCAAACCGTAAAAAAGTACAAGACGCTATGCGTAAAAATCAAACCCCTGTAGGCGGTTTAACTGAAGCAGATGTACTCCAGTTTATGCCCGATACCTCTCAAGTGTACCCACCTCCCGGCGGTCCAGCAATGCAGCCGTTTGATCCTAATGCGGTTCCTAAACCCGAACCCGATGCACCTGCACCAAACTTGCCAAACCAAGCACCACCCTCTGTACCAAAACCAGACGAAGGAGGGTTACCATCTCTAACCGTCCCACAAACAGGCGGTGCGGTGAACCCAGTTGGCCCTGTTCTGTCACCCAC
>Ga0213866_10003302_pt1 | contig 11011 bp, 3 predicted proteins | sample PICome_11_FD_160079 | JGI IMG/M metagenome (GOLD analysis project Ga0213866, IMG submission 160079) | Coastal seawater microbial communities near Pivers Island, North Carolina, United States - PICO284 | ecosystem: Environmental > Aquatic > Marine > Coastal | place: USA: North Carolina... | reverse complement strand
TCCTCCTACTACTATATCTGGCTATGGTATTACTGATGCTTTTGACGGTGCGTTTAGTTCTCTAACAGGTAAGCCCAGCACTATAGCGGGCTATGGTATTACTGATGCTTTTGATGGTGCATTTAGCTCTTTAAGTGGTACTCCTACTACTATATCTGGCTATGGTATTACTGATGCTTTTGATGGTGCATTTAGCTCTTTAAGTGGTACTCCTACTACTATATCTGGCTATGGTATTACTGATGCGGCCCCTTTAGCAAGTCCGGCGCTTACAGGAACTCCTACAGCGCCTACTGCTACTGCAGGTACAAGTACTACTCAAATTGCTACTACTGCTTTCGTGCAAACCGCGGTAGCAGATGTAATAGACAGTGCCCCTGCTGCATTAGATACTCTTAATGAACTAGCGGCCGCTCTAGGAGACGATGCTAATTTTTCAAGCACTGTTACAAATAGCATAGCTACAAAAGCACCACTAGCAAGCCCTGCTCTTACCGGCACTCCTACAGCGCCTACAGCAAGTAGTGGTACAAATACTACTCAAATTGCTACTACTGCTTTCGTGCAATCTAGTGTATCAAACAACATAGGATTAAGTAATTTAAGTGCTTCAAACGTTTCTGCATCCGGAGGAGGGTCTTTATCCTATAATAATACTTCGGGGGTATTTACTTTTACGCCACCTGATTTAAGTAGTTACTTAACTTCCGTATCTTTTGCAAGTTTAACTAGCAAGCCCAGCACTATATCTGGTTATGGTATTACTGATGCTTTTGATGGTGCATTTAGCTCTTTAAGTGGTACTCCTACTACTATAGCCGGATACGGTATCACGGATGCTTTTGATGGTGCATTTAGCTCTTTAAGCGGCACACCGACAACTATAGCCGGATACGGTATTACTGACGCATTTAGTGGAGCATTTAGCGCACTAACAGGTAAGCCGAATACTATTGCAGGCTATGGAATTACAGACGCTTTTGACGGGGCCTTTAGTTCTCTAACAGGTAGGCCCAGCACTATAGCGGGGTACGGGATTACTGATGCTTTTGATGGTGCCTTTAGTTCTCTAACAGGTAAGCCAAACACTATAGCGGGCTACGGTATTATTGATGCCTTTGATGGCGCGTTTAGCTCTTTAACGAGCACTCCTACAACTCTTGCTGGCTATGGAATTACAGACGCATTTAGCGGATCATTTACTGCACTAACAGGTAAGCCTACTACTATAGCGGGCTATGGTATTACTGATGCTCTTACTACAGGATCAGACGCAGATATAGGCAGTAATGACTTTATCACAACAGGAAAAGTATACTTTGCAAATATGTTTGCAAGTACTGGAGATCTTCCAAGTGCAACAACCTATCACGGCATGTTTGCACACGTTCATAGTACTGGTGCGGCATACTTTGCGCACGGAGGAAACTGGGTTGAGCTTGCGAACAATTCAGCATTGTCTGCAAAAGCTTCCTTAGCCTCTCCCGCACTTACAGGTACGCCTACTGCTCCAACAGCGGCAAGCGGAACAAATACTACTCAGCTAGCGACGACTGAGTTTGTAACAGCGGCAGTGGCTGGAGCTTCCGGTACTTATACAGATTCGAGTGTTGATACACACTTAAATACAAGTACTGCATCTAGTGGCGAAGTACTAAGCTGGAACGGTACAGATTATGATTGGGTAGCTCAGTCAGTAAATATAAGTATAGATGATTTGTCTGATGTGGATACAACAACTTCTGCTCCTACAGACGGTCAAGCGCTTGTATGGGATAATTCTGCTAGTGAGTGGATACCTGGAACAATTGCTACGAGTGGTGGTGGAGCCTCTGTAACAACCTCTGACGCGGCTCCTTCGTCCCCGACTGCAGGGGATCTATGGTTTAACAGCACAAATCTTAAGTTGCATGTTTACTATAATGATGGGGACTCTTCTCAATGGGTTCAAACAAATCCTTCAAGTACTGCGGTATCTTCAGGTACTTCGGTAGCTACTTCTGATGCTGCTCCTACTTCTCCAAATAACGGAGACTTGTGGTTAGACACTACGAATAATGACTTATTTGTATACTATGAAGACACAGATTCAAGTCAATGGATTGAAATTTTAGGCGGAGGAAGCTCAGGCGGAACTTCTTCTGTAACTACTTCTGACACTGCTCCAACTTCTCCAAACGATGGAGATCTATGGTTTGACACTACAAACAGTGGACTATTTATATATTATCAAGACACGGATTCAAGTCAGTGGATTGAAGTTGTGGGGTCTTCGACCGGAGGTTCTTCTACTGCAAGCGGTACAGACTGGAAAGAAAAAACAGCAGCATATACAGCAGTTGCGGGAGAAGGACTCATTGTAGATACTTCTACAGCCGTAACAGTTACTCTTCCTGCTTCAGCAACTCTGGGAGACGAAGTTAAAATTATAGACGGCACAGGAAATGCTGCTACAAACAACATCACAGTTGCAAGAAATGGACACAAAATTAACGGAGACGCAAGCGACTTGACAGTGGACGTAGACAGAGCAGCATTTGGTTTAGTATATTACAACACCGCGCAGGGTTGGTTATTAACGGAGAAATAATATGGCAAATTACTCAACTTTAAAAAGTAGCGGAGAAGTAGCTGTCTATGCAAATATGAATGCACTGATTGCAGCAACAGGAATGTCTGATGGAGATCAAGCGTTCGTTACGGCAACAAATAACTTATATATCTACTCTACTTCTGGGTGGTATAAAATAGCAACTGTACAAAACGACTCTCCGAGTGCGATTACGGGAGTGCAAGGGGATTATGGTCTTGCTATGGACGGGACAGCAACAACAATTACTGCCGTTTCTACAGACCCAGATGGATTCCCTCTCACTTGGAGCTACTCAACATCTGGGCTTGGAAGTATTGCTACGGTAAGTCAAGCAGATAATGTATTTACAATTACACCGAGTACAGATAGTGCCAATATAGGAACATTTACTCTAACAATTAATGCAACAGACGGGGTGAATGGAGCAGTAAGTACTAATACATCTATAACATTAGTATTCTCCATAGAAAATAGTCAATACACAACTTTACTAGCAACAGCAGTTGATACTTCGGACAACAATAATTTAACAGACTCTTCAACAAATAATCACTCCATCACAGCTTATGGAAATACACACGCTGGTACATTTAGTCCGTATAGACGAGGAGGATATAGTGTAGAGTTTGATGGAACAGATGATTTCTTAACTATAACTGATTCGTCATTAGAACTATCAGGTGAGTTTACGGTTTCTTTTTGGTTATACTTAAATTCTCTAAAAGATTATAATACACCTTTTCATTGGTCTGATTTTTCTGGTAACGGTAGCGGCTATGATAATGACATTTATATTTCAAGTTCTGGGCAAATCAACAGTAGACTTAGAACAACAGCCGCTCAGGGATCATCAAATACAATTTCTGCAGGGCAATGGTATTATTTAACCGTAACAAGAAATAGTAGTAATGTTATTAAAGTGTGGGTTGATGAAAGTGAAGAAATTTCTTATACTGGATCAGGTACGTTGGATAATTATATAGCTATTGGATACAATCCTTACTCAGGCGGAAGAAATTATCTAGATGGATATATTAGAGATTTTAAAATCACAGATGCGTCAGTTTCATCTCCTACAATTCCCTCAGAGCCTGTTGCTTCTGATAGTAACACTAAATTACTAACCTGTCATCTTCCCTATTTTGCTGATGGTTCTACAAACGATCATGCAATTACTCCTAATGGAGGTGTATCCATTCAGCCGTTTGCTCCTTATGACTATGCAGCATACTCAGCAACAAATCATGGTGGATCTGTGTATTTTGATGGTACTGGAGACTACTTATCAGTTTCCTCTACATCTGATTTTGGATTTGGTACTTCTACAGATTTTACTTTAGAAGCATGGATATATCCTACTACAGGAACAGGCGATAGAGGATTATTTGATTTTAGAACTACTGTTAATGAAGATGCAGCATTTTTTATCGACGCATCCACAGGTAGATTGGCAATATGGAATGGAGTACTGTATGGAGCTACAGGAACAGTCGTTAGTGCCAACCAATGGCATCATGTCGCCTTTGTTCGTAGTGGTTCTACTACTACTGCATATTTAGACGGTGGAGTTGATTTTACAACTACTGCATCTTTAGATTTTGGTACAACAAAACCACTAAATATAGGTGGTACCGCGCTTGGGGCAGGCAGTTATTTTACAGGCTATTTTGCAGATTATAGAATTATAAGGGGCACAGCAGTTTATACAAGCGAGTTTACTCTACCCACAGCACCGCTAACAGCGATCACAAATACTTCTATATTGTTGAATATGCAAAACGCATCTATTATAGATAAATCACAAACCAGTAATCTAAATCTTGTTGGAAACACTACTGGTTCAACGACTCAGGTTAAGTTCTCGGGCTCAAGGTCAATGTATTTTGATGGAACTGGAGATTATGTAACTGCACCATCTCCAGACCTATCAGAATCATATACAATAGAATTTTGGTTCTACATGACATCTTGGTCTGACGCCGATGGGTTTTTTGGATGGCAGACTAACGCTAAATTTGGGGTTGGCGGGTATGGTTCAACATTAAAATATTGGAGGCGCGCCAACCCATACGGCTTTGGAATGCAAAACTTTACTTATGATATATTAAATCAAACAGAAATAGAAGCATTAGTAGGAAGTTGGAATCACTTTGCACTTGTTGCCAATGCAGATAGCACAAATACCAAAATTTTTATTAATGGTACGTTGAAAACTGATATATCTTTATTTGACTCACATACATCTTCTGAAAACATCCAAATAGGGGCGTTTGATTTTGAGTCCTCTCATTCATCTAGTCCTAAATATTTTCATGGTCATATGCAAGATTTCCGAGTAACAAAAGGTCTCGCTCGATACACTGCAAACTTTACGCCGCCAACAGACACGCTACAAGGTTAATACAAAGGAGATAAATAATGGCAACAAATTTTCCTAACAGTCCTTCAAATGGAGACACACACACTTTTGGAGGAGTTACATATACATACAACTCAACGCGAGGAGTATGGACAGCCGCTGCTTCCGGCGGAGGCGGGGGTGGCGGCGCTTCGGTGAGTACATCAGATAGCGCACCTTCTTCCCCAAGCGACGGAGATTTGTGGTTTGATACTGCAGATAATAGTCTTTTTGTGTACTATCAAGACACTGACTCAAGTCAGTGGATAGAAATCGTATCCTCTGCAGGAAGTGGAAGCAGTGGCGGCGGAAGTAGTGTAACTTCTTACGTAAACCTTGCGGCTTTTCCTACTACAGGCAATACAGAAGCAGATATGGCATGGGCCGAAGATACAAATGCAATGTATGTATGGGATGGTACAGAATGGGATCGCTTCTCTACAGGCAGCAATGAGCTTCCAGAATTTACTACAGAGCCTGCGTCTTCTTATACTCTTGCAACCGATGGAACCGCTACGACTGTAACAGTAGCTGCTACAGATCCCGAAGGTTTTGATATTACGTACAGCCACGATACAAGTCCTTCAAATCAATCGCAAGCTACAATTACAAATAGTGGAGGTACTTTTACAGTTACTCCGTCTACTGATGCTGCAAATGCTGGAAACTTTAATCTAAGATTTAAAGCCTCGGATGGAGTTCATGTATCGAGTAAGATTGCAAACTTTATTTTGGGATTCAATACAGAGTGGCTCACTAAGTTTACCGATGGAACTAATACATACGGGGGAGAATCTATCTTCAGTTACGGCGTATCTAAAGATAGTCAAGATAATATTTATGCCCTTACTGGAGTGACGGGTAGCAGCTATGAAAGGACATTGCTTATAAAAGTGAGTAAGCATGGAGAGCATTTATGGACTAAAGAATACGAGGCTCCTGCTACTGCGAGTAATAGAGAGACGTGGGCAGGAGGAGTAGCTGTAGATCCAAATGATGACAATAATATTTATGTAGCTGGACAATCAGAAGGTCATTTAGATACGGGTACAAGAACAGCTTTTATACTAAAATACAACTCTTCAGGAGTACTGCAGTGGGACAAATATCTCGCTCATTCTGGCTCGCCTGTAGGCACTCCTAATGCTGCTTTTCAAACTGTAACAGTTTCTCCAAATGGTAACGATATTTATGCTCTTGGATGGGCATACAACAGTGGTGGAACTTCTACCAACACTGTGAACGATATGCTTATTACAAAATGGAACTCTTCCGGAGTTCTGCAATGGCAAAGAAGCATAAACGGATCTTTAGACAACTTTGAGAATGTTGGAGGATGTACTGCAACAAATACCCACTTGTATATGAGTGGAGGAGTTAGAGAGACTGTTGGTAGTTATCAAATGGCTGTGCTTAAAATTACAAATGGAGGACTTCTTACATGGGGTCGATACTTTACTCATAGCTCAAGTAGTGCTCAAGCGTATTGTATAGGGAGTAAGTCGATTGCACTTGATAGTAGCGAAAATGTTTATATGACTGGTTATTCGGACTCGCAAATTTATACAAGTGGAACTAACAATGCAAAACATCTATTTATATTTAAACTAAATTCTTCCGGAACTCTCACAGATCAAGTTGTTTCACGAAATGGAAACGGCACTGATCCTGAATATTTTCAAGGCGGTGATATTGTACTTGACTCAAGCACAAACGATCTTTATGTAGGCGGGGGAACAGGAGACTATAACTCTGGCCAAGCAGCATACCACCAGTACGCTACTGTGCTGAAATATAGCTCTTCTTTGAATTTTGTATCTGGTCTTAAGATCGGGGGCGCATTAGCAGAAATATACAGCAGAGCTAGTATAACCAAAATTTCTGACCGTATACTACTAGCTACTACACTTTGGGAAGACGGAGTTGAAAGTACTCCCATTGTCGCTAGTTTAAATACGGATATGGTAAGTAATTTTGGATCCAGTTTTGGGCCTAACAGTGATATAGCAATTAGTAGTTTTACCCCTGATAATACTACCGCTTCTACTGGATATTCCGCAAATACTTGGAATCCTACATTGAACACCATAACCTTTACTACAGGAAACCACTCGTCATCCTGGCAAGACAATACCAAGACATGGAGTGGGAACACCACTGCTGATGAAATCTAAGTAAGGAGATAAATAATGGCAACGAATTTTCCAAGTAACCCTTCAGATGGAGATACTCACGAGTTTGGAGGAGTTACATATACATACAGCGCAACAAAAACAGCATGGACTGGAGCTTCCGGCGGAGGCTCTAGCACTTTTGTAGGATTGAGCGATACTCCTTCAGACTTTACAAATGCAGGAGGTAAAAGCGTAGCAGTTAATTCAGGTGCTACAGCTCTTGAATTTGTAGATGCAAGTAGTGGTAGCGGAGTTACAAACTACACAAACTTTGCTGCATTTCCCGGAAGCCCTTCTGAAGGCGATCTTGCTTACGCGGAAGACACAAACGCACTCTATATTTACAACGGTGCGGCGTGGGATCGTATTTCTTCTGGAGCAAATGAAACTCCTGAGTTTAGTACAAGCCCGAACGGTAGCTACTTTTTAGCGACAGATGGAACTGCTACGACTGTAACAGTAGCAGCTACAGACCCTGAAGGGTTTGATATTACGTACAGTCACGATACAAGTCCTTCTAACCAAACACAGGCTACAATTACAAATAGTGGAGGTACTTTTACCATTACTCCAACAACTACTCAGTCTAACGCAGGAAGTTTTAATTTAAGATTTAAAGCATCTGACGGAGTTCATGTATCGAGTAAAGTAAGTGAATTTACACTTGGTTTTTCAGAAGAGTGGTTTGGCGAATACTATGAATCGTCTACGGGTTTGCTTGCTTCTCAGATGGCAATAGACAGTGATGATAATATTTATATTGTAGGAAATCGAGACACTGGATCAGGCAGTATAGGACGTATAACTAAAATAAATAAGTACGGTACTTTAAAATGGACAAAACTTTTTGAAAGTACAGAAAGCAATGCTACAGCTACGTATCTCTACTCTATCGCAATAGATAGCAATGACAATATATATGTGGGAGGAGCATATTACGGTAGTCCAAATGCGGCTATAGTAATAAAATATAATACTTCGGGAGCCGTACAGTGGGCAAAGAAATTAGTAAATTCAGCAGGAAACTATACTTTCATTGGTCAAGGACTTAATCATATTGCAATCAGTCCAGATGATAATACTATAATATTAAAGTACCGGCACAATTCTGGAGTAAATGCAAGTTATTACTCACACTCACTACACGCATTAAACACTTCTGGAACTATTCAATGGAGTAAAGTATTGGGACAAACAGATGCTTATGATTGGGCCGCAGCCTCGGGGCACACTCTACCTAAAAACGCTTCGAATAGTACATGGTATATACAAAATCCTTCATTTCGTTACAGTCTTGCTTATAATGATAATACTAATAGAGACGCTATAGGCGTTGCAACTCAGTTCAGTGATGGTAGTTTTTGGCATGCTCGTTATCAAAATCAATGGGCATCTCATGATAATGGTGTTGAAGGCACTAGTTCGAGCTTAGGTCTTGACTCTCCGAGCGGATATAGTTATAATCTATATAAGCCAGAATCAGGCACTACGGGTGGTAGGCTAGGAATGTATGGAGTCAGCTACACCGGCAATAACTGGGGATCGTCCCAATTGCAAATGAGAATTCACTATGCTACCGCCAGTAGTGAACCGTACTTTGGTGTAAACGGAACCCATAGACCTGCAGTAGACTCTACTTCTATATATGCAGGCCTAGATATATGGTATTCTAGTACCGGAAGCACTATAGGCTATCAAGGAGCAATTGTACAATATAGTAAAACTAATCCTTCAAGCACTTCTTGGCTAGGAAAGTTAAGTTTTCCTTCAAGTACTAATGGTACTGGTATTTACTCTAGAAATGTTTTAGTTACAAGCTCTGGAAAGCTACTCTGTCTTTTTCAATTGTTAGAAGCAGGGTCATCTACTCAAAGTTTTGGAATTATGTCTATGAATCCGAGCAGTGTTCCTGCTACTAATACTACTCTTGGTGTAAACTCAGATATTGCGTGGAATACAGGAACACCTGCAGGCATTACAAATACACTAGTAACACTAAATGGCAGCACCAACACCAACACTCTTACTGTAACAAACGACTCAAATTGGGCGGGCAGCTCTCTTACAAACACTACGGGCACTGCAACACTGACTTCAGACTTTGAAGATCTATCATAAGGAGATAAACAATGGCAGTTAATTTTCCCAATAATCCTTCAAATGGAGACACCGTAGTTGTAGGAGGAATTACGTATTATTATAGTTCAACTTTAAGTTCATGGAGTACAACGGCAACTTCTGGCGGACCTATTACTACTTTCACGAATTTAACAGATACTCCTTCAGACTTTACAAATGCAGGAGGTAAAAGCGTAGCAGTTAATTCAGGTGCTACAGCTCTTGAATTTGTAGATGCAGCAGCGGGAGTTCCAGTATACTTAAATTACGGGAGCCTTCCCACAACAGGAAATACTGAAGGAGATCTTGCATACTTAACAAGCGTTCAGAGGCTTGTTGCATGGGATGGTACAGGCTGGGCAGGAGTAGCTTTGCAAAATGAACCTCCTACTGCAATAACAGGTTTAAGTGCCTCATATTCTTTAAATGCTGGCGACCCCGCTGAGGTTATTACTTTAGGCTCTACGGATCTAGAAGGAGGAACTCTTACATGGAGCTATGCAGTTACTTCTGGAGCCCTAGGAAATGCTACAGTCAGCCAGTCTGAAAATGTATTTACGGTTACTCCAACAACCAACTCTAGTGGAACATTTGAACTAACTTTTACTGTCTCAGACGGTGTAAATGATGTTACTGCAAGTGCATCTTTTACTATAACGAACCAAAGCCCTTCAGCAATAACAGGCTTAAATTCTTCTTATACTTTAGCTGACGATGGAACAGCCACTGTTATTACTCTTAGCTCTGCGGACCCCGAAGGAGGAACTCTTACATGGAGCTATGCAGTTACTACAGGTACTCTAGGATCTACTGCTACTATTACTCAGTCTGCAAATGTATTTACTATTACTCCGAGTACCGACAGTGCTAATGCAGGAACATTTGGAGTAACCTTTACTGCATCAGACGGTGTAAACGATGTTACTGCAACTGCGTCTTTCGAGCTAGCTTTCTCAAGTGCGTGGCAACTAACTATTTCTCAGACCTCTAGCGGTGTGCAGCCATACTCCATGGCTCTAGATAGTGATGATAATATTTATGTAGTAGGCAGGCAGCAATTGGGAGTTCGCCGAGGAGTTATATACAAAATTGATAAGAACGGCGCAATACAGTGGCAGCAACTGTATGTGGATAATGGCAATGTATCCAGTGGAAGATACACGTTTACGAATATTGCTATAGATGGTAATGATAATATTTATGTAGTAGGACATTCAGAAGACACTAGCAGCTCTTACAGAAGAAATGCGAATTTAATTAAGTTTACAACTGCTGGAGCAATCTCTTGGCAACGAAGAATTGACTCAGGTAGTAATAGTCAGCCTACTAAGTTATATGACGTTGTAGTTTCTCCCGACAATAACTCTATTTTTGTAGCAGGTACTTCTTCACATACCGACTTATCAGGATACAACTCAGGGAATAGGGATTTATTATTAATGAAATTTAATAGCTCTGGAACTGTTCAATGGCAAAAAGAAATTGGCTCAATTGCAAATGAAAGTGCAGACAACCACGTAGCACTAGCGTGCGCAGATAATACTCATGTTTACCTTATGGGAAACGACAGTGTTCGAGTGTCTGGAGGAGTCTATAGGCCAGCTCCTGCAGTGTATAAAGTTGCTTCTTCGAATGGTTCAATAACTTATAGAAGACAGCCGTCCCCCACGAATACTACGGCGGCGCCTTACATGTACGGCGTGGGGTTGTATTTTATGATCCCCGGGT
>Ga0213866_10003301_pt1 | contig 11015 bp, 14 predicted proteins | sample PICome_11_FD_160079 | JGI IMG/M metagenome (GOLD analysis project Ga0213866, IMG submission 160079) | Coastal seawater microbial communities near Pivers Island, North Carolina, United States - PICO284 | ecosystem: Environmental > Aquatic > Marine > Coastal | place: USA: North Carolina... | reverse complement strand
CCGCACCTGTTAAGAAAGTGATGAGGTTATCCCCTGCCGCCGAACCACCCGAATTGTGAACGGAACGCAAAGCCAATACCTTCTTGTTGCTTTCGGCGGAATGAGAAGTGACAAAGGCTCCGCCGGCGTCTTCGTTTTGCATGGAAAGATATTGGGTGGAAACACCGCTTCGCTCAATTCTAATTTCAGGAGTATCGTCGTCTTTGCCAACGATATGCAGTTGCGATTGTGGAGCGTTTTCGTTTATGCCAACAAAGCCGGTTGAAGCATCAGCGTATAGTGAATAGCCGCCAACAGATGAATCATTCAGCACTCTAAAATCGATGTTTTTGGCGTTATAATTCACCGTCATTTGGCCTGTTCCGCCAGTAGTGTATCCTTCTAAATACAGCATGGTTCTAAGGGTTCCTTCCACATCAGATTGAATAAACATAGCACCTGATTCCGCACCGTCTGTGGGGTCGTCTAAAATCATACCGATTCGGCCATAAGGTTCGGGGTTGGCACCATCGTCGTTTGCATACCACCAGAGACTTCCGAGATAATCGTTGGTGGTTTGTTTGGCACTTTTAATGACAATATCGGGGGCGGAGTTAGAACCCGGAGTCGGGTCGGTGGATTCAATACGGAGGATTTCGTCTAAAGAGTTTTCGGAAATATGGAGGGCAACCTGCGGAGAGGCGGTTCCGATACCTAATCTATTGTTGCTATCATCAAAGAATAAATTAGCATTGTCTTGGGCTAATACACCTGCGGCACCTGCAAAGAGAACCGAACCCTCGGTAGCCCCCGTAATGGTGTCGCCAATAGAGATTCCTCCGCCTCCGCCTGCGGCGACCAATGGGTTGCCGGGAGTTCCATCTCCCGTAATGGTGATTCCATCAACGGAAACAATCTGTAATGCCGTATCAGCCAAAAGTCCTTGAGCCGCTGTCGCAAAGTCTCCAGTATCGGCGGAAGCCGCTGTGCCGAGAGTTAATCCGGAGAGTTGGTTAAGGTCGGCAGCCGTCGTCGTAACAGTCGTGTTGTCAATATACAATTTGCCATTACCGATTCGGAGTTCATCTGAAGCCGTAGCATCGTTAAAACGAAATGGGACTTCAGCCATGTGCAAACTATAATCGCACGACTACTTAAAACTGCTCTTGGGTTAGTCTCAAGCCAGCGTGGTTCGCATGAATTGAACGCTGATAGCGTTAGCACCGTCCAAATTGGTGACTTCTACATCGGGGTCAGTTCCAGTTACATTGACTGTGAACAACGGTCCAGCACCAGTAAAAACATCTGCGAAAGGCACGAAGTTCGTGGTGGTTCCATCAGCCGAAATGAGTAATTCTTGAGTGTGAACTTCTCCAGAACTGGCGTTTTCAGCCGTAATGAGATACTTAGCAGCGACATAATCGGATTGGAGGAAAGTATCAATGCTGGTGGTGGCTCCGCCAGCGACGGATTGAGTATTGCTGGCGAGACCGGCGTAAATGCTACCGGCGTTTCCGAGTTCGAGAATATCGTTAGTGGTGTCCCAGTTAAGTGACGCATCACCAGCGAATCCACCAGCACCGTCGTTGAATTGAATGTTGCCGGAAGCACCACCGGGTCCAGCAGCACCGCCGTCGTCTTGGAAAGTCAAGTTGCCCGAACCATCAATTTTAAGGATTTGGTTAGCAGTTCCACGGGCAGTTGGGAAACTGTAAGTTGTGCCTCCGGAACCAATGGTCAGAACACCACTCATGCCGAGAGTTGTCACGCCAGTTACGGCACCAGCCGTGGTGCTAAAGGCTCCATCAGTAACTGTGCTACCGGTGACGATGCCGCCAGTTAGAGTGGCTCCCGCACCGTCGTCAAGAAGAGTGGAAGTTAGAGAGGCAAAACCAGAACCTGCGCCACCAACGATAGTAGCGACTCCATCGGTTAGGCTACCACCCGTCACGGCTCCGGTGGCAGTAATAGCGACGGCTCCAGTAATGTTTCCAGAACCATCAATAGTAAGTGTTCCATCGGTCAAAGAACCAGCCGTAACGAGACCTGAAGCGTTGAGCGTGGTAACTCCAGTTACGGCACCCGAAGTAGTGCTAAATGCACCGTCGGTAAGTGTAGCACCTTGGACACTTCCGGAAGTCGCCAAATTGCCGTTAGTGGCTGTAATGGTCAATTGACCCGAACTACCGCGAGTAATATCTCCGGTAGCAGTAATGGCTGCGGTGCGAAATGGTGCTTGCGCCATGACTTACTTAAGTCTGTTCTGATACTTAAAGATTTTGATAGTCTGGCTTTCGCTATGCCACAGAATTATCAACGATAATGAGAACAAAGGTGGAGGAAACGCCCATGTCATTTGTGGAAACAGACCTAACTTGCATCCGAATATCACTTTTTTCGGGAATTACTTCGGGCAAGGTATAAACGAAGTCAAAAGAAGATGACCCATCCGTAGTCAATCCATCCAATTGTTTGCTTCTAAATACGCCTCCAAACTCTCTAATCCGTATATCCATCACGGCATTTTGAGCCGAAGAATTGGGTTTGGTAATGTCGGAAGAATGTTGCATAAAATAAGCCGTTTTACCGGCGGGAACGGTGTATAAAGCCATGTAAGTTTGTTGGTCTGTGGCTCGGATTTCGGCTTTGACACTTGTAGTCGGTGAAGGAACACCAAGCGTGACTGAAACTACGGTATCATCATAAATTAAAACATTACCTGCAAATGCTATTGGCCCCGAAGTGAAAGCACGGAATACCCGAACAAATAATTCACCGGTGCCTATTTGGGTTTGGGTTTGACCGTTTAACAAGACTGTGACTGATTGTTCTTCATAATTTTCATCAAGACCTTGAACGGTAATTTCCATGCCGATGTCTAAAGCATTATCGCTTGAAATGTATTGAATAGAAGGCGTATCGTTGTAAGTGTATAATCCACCGTAAGTCCAAACATCTTCGGGGTCTGTCCCCGTATCTATTTCATCATTTCTTCCAAACTTATGAACCACAGAATATCCCGAAACTTTTCCTTGCGAGATTTCCAAGAAAAGGTTTCCAGAGCCACCGGTTCCGCCGCTGCAACAATTGGCTTCATCAGAACCTGTAAATCGCATCATTAGACCTCCATAACCTTTCATGCTGGGAATAACATTGTCCTAACAAACTCCACGGTAATGGCATTGTCGGTATCAATGGTAAAATACGGCGAAATTGTTCCGAAAAAATCTCTGGATGAATCAAAGTTGATTCCTAATGATGAGCCAGAATAGATAGTCCCGTATTCCACAACATCTCCTGCGAAACCATCATTCAAAAGCAGTATTTCAGTTACTTGATACTCTCCTGCGGTAGCATCAGTAATTTGAACCACATATTTACAACTACGGAAATCCGTGGAATTGATTCCATCAAAGAGAGCCTCAGTCCCTTGATTTCCTGCGGGAAAAGTAGTTCCGCCCTGAATAATAGTGGAATCCCGAATCTGCAAATCACCCTCTAAATCTAATGTGGTGGTGGCAGAGTTAAAAGTAAAATCAGCATCGTGGGTAAAATCTCCCGCACCGTCTGAAAGTTGAATAGAACCTTCGGGTCCTGAAGATGTGCCTCCGCCACCCCCGCCACCAGTCTGTAACGAAACTACGCCGTCGCCATCGTCGGTTAGCGTGCCGTTGGTGACCCGAATCTCAGTAACTGGTTTGACAGTAGGATTGCCGTCTTGGTCTCGCATTCGGAGACCCTCGGCTCCTTCATTTGAACCGGTGTATTTAGTAGCCACAAATCTTTTCCTCCTTCATCATGGTGAGTAAGTAATAATTCCATAAGCCGCCAAAGCACTTCCGAGTGAGTCAATGGCTTGTTGAAGTGCTAATTCGTTAGCCGTAGCCGTGGGAGGGTCAAATGGTGGAACCTGTGAACCGGGTCCCAACACGGATTGTTTGGTGGTCGGGGCGGTGCCAAAGAAACCGATGTTAGAACCATCGTGGTTGAGGTTGCCTGAGATATTAAGTTGGTTATTGACGGTAATGTTGCCGTTAGCCAATCCTGTTAGCGCAACTTGATTGCCAGAATATAGATTAGCGGTGTCGCCCACGGCTCCGATACCGACATGAGTGTTAGAAGTAGTAGCGTTGTCTGCGAAACTGATGCGAGCCGTAGCATCGCTGGAAGTGAATAGAGCGAGAGTATTATCGGCTCCACCATCAACTTCTAACTTGAAAGCGGGTGAAGAAGTTCCAATACCGAGATGTTTGTTAGTGGGTTCCCAGAAAAAATCGTTATTATCTTGAGCCAAAACACCTGATGCACCTGCAAACAAAACTGAACCAACGGTAGCCCCTGTGATAGTATCGCCAATCGCAACCCCGCCTCCACCGCTTCCGTTGGCCGCAGCGGTGATACGCCCCTGAGCATCCACCGTGATGTCGGCAGTTGTGTAAGAACCAGCAGTTACAGCGGTGTCGTCGAGATTAACGACCGCAGTATTAGCCGAGACTCCAGCCACAACACTTGTTCCCGTGCCTCCGATGATAGCGATAGTTTCGCCGTCAGTAATGGTTGTGGCTCCAGAATCATTAGCAAAATCAAAACTGGTCAATTTGCCGTCAAAGGTATTCCAATCTGTTGAAGAAAGGTAGCCGTCGGTAGAAGTAGTGGACTGGGTGATGCCGATAGTTCCGGTGGTAGTAATAGTTCCACCAGTTATGGGAGCAGTAGTGGCTACGCTGGTAACCGTTCCAGAACCGCCTCCTCCTCCGCCGGTAATCAGGGTAACTTCACCGTTGCCATCATCCGTCAGCGTCGTGTTAGAAACCTTAATTTTGCTAACTCCTCGGACATCAGGACTACCATCAAGTTCCACCATTTCTAAACCGGATTTTCCGGCGTCAGAACCTGAATAAATTGTTGCCATTTGGACCACCTCATCAAGACTTGAGTTGGTCGTAGCCTACATCGTTGTAGTAGTCACGGTTTTCAACCCAGCCCGAGAAAATGGCTTCGGCTACACCAGTCAAGTTGCCACCGGTGCTGTTAATGACCCGATAGACAATTTGCTTTTCCACGACCAAAGGATTTTCAAAGAACCATTGGTCTCGTTGTGGAATAGTAGGCGACCATTGGAAATCAGGCCATTCCATAAACAATTTGCCGTCAATCCAAATCTGATAGGTAATGCCGGCAGCAGCGGCTCCAGATTCAGCGTGTCCAAAAGAAGCCACTCGGTAAATAAATTGGTTGGAACCCGAGGTGATGTTGGCTACTGAAGGTGCAAAAGTTGTGCCTCCAGCAGCACGACTGGAATACGGATTAGTTGTGGCTGACCGACGGTTGGCTTGCGTGGGACTGTTGGGCGCACCGGGAGTAGAAGTAATGGTTCCCGTTTGAGCCGGAAGTCTCGGATTCGGGGCGGTGCCGGTAAAAGCAGTTGCGGCGGGTGCGCCGCCGACCCATGAATCGGTGCCCACTACATTGTTTGAAACATTGATAACGACCGCATCAATGTATTCGCCGTCGGCTACTGTCGTGGTTGAAAGGTCCACTTTCTGACGCTGAATAAGGTTGGCGGATTCTGGTTTTGAAACTGTATGCCACGGAAAGAAAGCCGAAGCAATCGGCATCCCTCCTTCAATGGCTTCTACCGCAGGGCGAACCGGTCGTTCAAAGGTGTGTGGGTCCACACCGGGACGAATGGCTTCGGTTTGTTGGGTCGTGGCCGTGGAGTAAGTATGCACCGGCAAAGGAGTGCTATTGACCGCCGCACCTTTTTGGGAATAACCCGTTTGAAGGGCTTGCTTGCGGTAAGGTCGCTTGACTCCCCGAATGTTTTCCCCGTAAGAACCAGAGTAACTCATGGTTATCATAAACTTGCACGACTACTTAAAGATTCCCCTGACCTGCGGTTAGGCTTTTCGGGTGCGTGAGCCATATTTTTCGTTGTGAGCATCTCTTTTACGGTATTCTTGCATGGCGGCGAGATAATACTCCCAAGTCTGGGTGTCCAAGCCTCGGCTTTGGAGCAGTAATCGTTTATACCATTCTACATTGTCCACGGTGATAGGAATACCGAGTTCTAACAGTTGATGACAGATAAGAGCATCGGGTCCGTCAAACAGATAATACTGCACGAAACATTGAGACAACACCGTGGATTCGGGAATCTCGGTGATACCGGCGGCAGAGGCATAACCTCGCAAGTCATTGAGCATCGTGATTCGGAAGTCCCAAGTTTGTTCGGGAAGCACATAAATAGGCGGTTTGAGTTCGTAAGAAGGTGGAACATCGGTAACTGTCCACGGATATGGAGCCGCATCGCCAGAGATACCTCCAGAAAAAGTATTTTGCGGGTCTTGATAATAACCCGTGGTGTTCAAAACAATTTGCACGAAAGTATTGGGTGTCCAATCGGTAAGAGTGGTTCCAGAAACTGAAGGTTTGGCTAACACACCGCTGCGACTACCGAACTGATGAATAACAACAAACTCGGTTTCTTTGACGAAAGGTGGAATCTCAATGCGATTTCCATACGGTCCGACGAAAATAGAATGGGCTTGACCCGCAGCGGGATAATCTGCGGCAACATAGGCTCCGTTGCCTTTCAGAGTCCATTCATAGTTTTGAATCCGGATTCCCATTAGGACAACCTCCGTTCCATTTGAGCCAAAGTTTCGTTGAGAGATTCTTCAGAACCGATGTCGGCCATGAGGCTGTGGCGAATCAACTGGCGTTTGAACCATTGAATAGTCTCAGCGGAAACCGGAATGTTTTGTTCCAGCAAACGCATGGCGATAAGCATATCAGGACCATCAATGAGAAGGTATCGGACATAAGCCCGAGCAATTTCGGTATCAGCGGTCGGGGCTGGACTTCCGCTGTTAAGAGTCTGAGTGGTAGCGAACTCAATGCCCCATGTTTGACCCGGCAACACATAAACTGGAGGAATCAAAAGGTCATAGTGTCCTAAAAATTGAGTCGGAGTATCAGCGGGATTGAACGGCATGGCGGCGGCCGGCATTCCAAGGTCCGGAACTCCCGAAGGGTCTTGAAAGTATCGGGTGGTGCCGATGCGAATGTTGAGAAAGGCGGATTCTACCGGCCATGCGGCTAAGTAATCAATAACAACGAATTGATGTGCCCGAAGTGTAGCCGGTTCTTCAAGGTTGTTTCCGATGCCACCTACCATGATGTCCACCGGCACATTAGCCGAGATTTCTTGCACCGTGCCTTCAACGGCACCCGCAGCGTCATAAGTCAAAATAGGGTGTCCGGTGTTAGAAACCTTCTGTCCCGTCGGAACAATGTTTCGCCACTCATAGGCTTGACGACGGAGACCCATGTGCGACATATCGTCGCACGACTACTTAAGGCTTCTGTTGTGTCTGAAAGACAAATCAACGACGGCGCATTTGAGGAGCCATATCATTGACGGGGTAGCCCACGACTCCAGAGTGAGCCGCAATCTTTTGGATAGCGAGTTCACCAACGAGCGTGACCTTGATGATGCTACCGTTAGCACCGACGGCTTGGTTGGTCGTGACCGTGATGGAAAGGGGTTGTTGGAACAAAACCAGAACGGGAGTGCTGAAAGCCAGCATTTTGTCGTTCTTAGAGTTGATAAAACCTGCCGAGAAAGCGTTAGAAGGAACATTGTTGGGTCCAACTTGAATAGCGACATCATAATCAAGGTCAGCGGTCAGGGCTGCACCAGTAGTGGCGTCCAACATTTCAATGCCGATAGCATACAGACGAACTTCTTCGTTGTTAGCCTGATTGGTGAAAATGCTGACTTGGTTTGAAGTTCCGGAAGCCGCTGCACCAGCAAAACTGTGCGAGGTGGTATAAATCTCTGGTTGTGGGTCTTGATTAGCCATTTTGAATCAACTCCGTTAGACTTGATATGTTGCTTCTGATACTTAAAGGTTCTCTCGGTAATCGTTCAACATCGCCATCTCTTGCCAGACTTGTTCGGAAGTTGGCTCCGGCGGAGGTAAATCTATCATGGGAGGAGGAATCTCGGTCGGCAATAACACCGGAGTTTTGGGCGGGTCAGAGGCTCGGCGGCGACGGCGAACCCAACGAATAATCAGATACAGCACGATGAAGTCTAACAGAAACGCTGCGGGACCGAGAGTTTCAAGGTCAGTCGTCATTTGCTCCAGAATAAAAATCGGGTCCAGACCGCCGGTGCGATGCACCAAATAAGTGAGATAAGTAGCACCGCTGAACAACAAAAGGAGAATAAAACTCCAAACGGTGTGCCAACGCATAAGAAATCATCCGGTTTGCTGATACTTAAAGGTTCAGAATTATTGCGTCTGGAACAGTTCGTCTTCGGAGTCATATTCGGCAACAGGGGCTACTTGAATATCGGGCGGTTGAACGACGGGAGTAGTATGAGTGCGAATATAACTCAAAGCAAGGTCGTAGTAATTGGGAATCAATTCATCAATTTGTTCGGTGAGATTTTCGCCTCGGGCATGAGCCGTGTCCTGTAAAACTCGCATAATTTGAGTGAGCGTTTCAATTCCTTTCATAAAATCTACCGAAAAGGCTTTACTTTGAGAGGCTCCGATTTTGTTAGCCGCATCTTGAGCAATAATAGCCAGAACCACGGCTCCAATGTTAGTCGCCATGACCATGCCGAAAAATTGCAGCATCCACCATTCACCGGAGAATCGGGTAAGTCCTAATTCACCACCAATCCAAATAAACGGAATCTGAATAAAACATTCCAGAATTATCATAATGACAATCATTTGACGAGCCGTCACGAACTTCATTTCGGCTAACTTGTCCCACTTACTCGGTTTTTCGGACGAATCTAAGATATGAACCACCTCCTCTCCAAATAACATCTACTCGCTCATAACCATGACGAGCCAATAGTTTTTCCACTTTGGGTTGCCATCGGCGTTCACGGTCCAAAATGAAATCAGTTTCTCGGAAAATACCTTGATTGGCTAACAGCACAAAATCCTCGTAGTTATACAGCGGCAAAGTTTCGCCCGAATCTAATTCAAAAGTTTGTTGTGAAACTACCGTAATGTCGGGAGCGAAAAACTCGGCTCCGAGGAGTTCTTGAACCGCAGGTGAAACATCAGCACCGGTAGAAAGTCGTTCTGAAACCACAGCCCATTCTCGCTCGGCAACTTCCAACCAGAAGTTTCGGTCGCTCCGGAACTCTTGACCTAACAGGATTTCTTGTTCCTTGTGGAATTGTTCTTTACGAGCCGCCAAATAACCGGCCCAGAACATTTGGCGTGCAGCCTCATCCATGCGACATTTATGTTGTGCAACTACTTAAGAGTTCTCAGCCGACTCAGGTTCTGGTTTGGTAATTTCTAACTCGGGTTGTTTGCGAAGTCGGTCCACCAACAATTCTGAGATAAACTCTCCGAGAACACCGGCTAAAACTCCGGTGAGCGCACCAATACCGAGCAGAGTCATGTCTTTGCGAGTTAGCACGGATTCGGAGGCTTTTTCGGTCCAACCGGTTGCGTGAATGGCTCGTCCTTGACGGTCAGCCTTGGCTTTGGCTCCGGCTCCACAGTAAATCTTACCAGAATTGCCCCATTGATAACAGCCGGGACGACCCGCAACAGGATGAGTCGGCATCTTATCACGCTCCTAATGGTTCGGGGCGAGAGTCTTTAATGTCTTTGAGTTCGGCTTCTTCGGCTTGATAGAAAATCGTCATGCCCAAAATAACGACAGGTAAAACCATGAGAACTTTATCAGCAGGGCTAAAGGCACCTTCGGGCCAGCCGTATTGTCGGTAAGTGCGAATAACATTGACGAGTGTGCTGGCGGCGAAAACAGAAGCACCGACCATTGGAATGAGTAATCCTCGCCATGCTTGACGAGCCTCTAAGATTTTGATACCGGCTTCGGCAGCGAACTTTTGTTCAATGGGTTGCCGATGAGTGGCTTTGATAGAATCGGTCCGAGACTTTTTCATAAGCATTCCTCATATAGTTCTCTGTGGTCGCGTTAATAGATTATTGGCCCAACAAGTTTTTCCACCAGCCAACGATTTTTTCGCCTACGCTGCGGTCAGCATAATCAACTGAAGGTTGAGAAGCGGCGGCGGTGGGAGCAGCGAGTAAATCGGAATCAAGCGGGGCTTGTCGGCAACCAAAGGTGGGCCAGAGTGGGTTGCAGACCCGCTGCTGGTAAGTTTTACGGGCTTGACTACCCGGTGCCGACTCAGTTATGTATTTCCAGTCTTGCAGGTCGGCTCCCGAAGAAGGCATGATAGCACCGATTCCAGCGATTCCACCACCGAGAGTCCAAGGAACTCCGCCTGAGCCGTAAGGAGAATAAGCCGTGCCGTCTTGATTAAGAGTTGTCACATTGATTTGCCATGCGGTGCCGGCGGCGGTAGTAGCACCTTTAGACAACGGATTCCCTGCGCTGTCATAACCGATGATTTCTTCTTTGGCACCGGTGTTAGGGTTAATGACATAGCACTTGCGAGAATAAAGGTCGCCGGGGTCGCATTGAATGTTATAGCCACTCATAGTCTCACCTACTTTCGGTTGAAATAATAAGCCAAACCGACAGCGAGCGTAGCAGTAGCCACGGCTACGGTGGTCTTAGAGAATCCAGAACCAAGGAAACCAGATGGCTCGGCCGACTCCTCGTTCATTTGATACTCGCTGACGGCAGCAATAACTTCATCCATGTAGCGGTTAGCAACGCTCATTTCAAAATCGCCGTCGTCCAAAGCCTTGACACCATATACTTTGTCGGGCATAATCGCAACAAGGTGATTTTTGAGTTCAGGATAAACGATGAAAGTTTCGGCATGGAGTGTCTCGGCATCGTAAGTTAAACAATCTCGACAAACCTGATAATCCTCGTCATAACTTCCCCTCATTACCTTCAAATCTGAGCGTGAAATCATTTTGTTGCAGGAATCACAAGGATATTTGGTTTCGGCATCAAAGCGGCTTTGGTCTTGTTCATCGTCGTCAGGATTCCAACCGGCGGGGCAATAATCGGGGTGGTTTTCATAGAGCCAGAAAATTGTTTCTTCG
>Ga0213866_10003300_pt1 | contig 11016 bp, 11 predicted proteins | sample PICome_11_FD_160079 | JGI IMG/M metagenome (GOLD analysis project Ga0213866, IMG submission 160079) | Coastal seawater microbial communities near Pivers Island, North Carolina, United States - PICO284 | ecosystem: Environmental > Aquatic > Marine > Coastal | place: USA: North Carolina... | reverse complement strand
ATTATGATATTTATATTCCAATATCAGAATGGATTGAGAAAAATATAAAAGAGTGGCTGTTTACTCAACGGCCACTTTTTAAAAAACTTTCGACACCAATAGATAATGTTTTAAATAGTTTAGACACTTTATTTAATTTTATTCCATTTCCGTTAGTCATTGTCATTTTTTGTTATTTTGCTTTTAAAACAAATGGGATCAAATTTGCAGTTTTTACTTTACTCAGTTTAATTTTTATAGATTTAGTAGATTTGTGGGAAGAGAGCATGACTACATTAGCTATGATTTTTACCGCAGTTATTTTTTGTATCTTGATAGGAGTTCCACTTGGAATTTTAGCTTCAAGAAGTAACACTTTTGAAATTATCTTAAGACCTATTCTTGATATAATGCAAACTATTCCAAGTTTTGTTTATTTAATTCCAGTTGTAATGTTATTTGGAGTTGGTTTAACCCCTGGAGTTGTTGCAACTATTATTTTTGCTTTACCACCTATTATAAGATTAACTAATCTTGGAATAAGACAAGTTGGTAAAGGTTTTAAAGAAGCGGGTTATAGTCTTGGATTAACTAAATTTTTAATTTTATTAAAAATTGAAATTCCATTATCTCTTAAAACTATTATGGCAGGCGTTAATCAAACGTTAATGTTAGCTTTATCCATGGTAGTTATTGCTGCTTTAATTGGAGCAGGTGGATTAGGTTTAACCGTTTACGTTGCGCTAGGAAGATTAGATATTGGTTCAGCAGTAATAGGTGGTACTGGTATTGTAATTTTAGCAATAATATTAGATAGAATTACCCAGAAAATTGTTAAAACTCGTTAACAAAACCTAACATTTTAAGAATAAAAACAATCACAAGAAATAAAATAGTCCAGCCTGCAAACTGAGCAAAAATGATTAGTTTTGGTCCTTTATCAATTCCTCTCCAATTCATGAAAGTATATGTAGTAAAAATAGAGAGAATTAATAGAAGAAGAATATTTGTTAAAGACATTATCTTTGATTAAGAAGCATAACTTCTCTGACTTCAGCACCTCTGTATTTAGATAATGGTCTAATTAACTTATTAGAGGCATGTTGCTCCATGATGTGTGCCGACCAACCTGTAATTCTAGACATTACAAATATCGGTGTGTAGAAATCAATATCTATACCCATCATGTAGTAAAGTGGACCACATGGAAAATCTACATTTGGGTGAATTTTTTTCTTTTCAACCATAGTCTTAGCTAAGATGTCATAAATCTTTGTATATTTTTCTTTTTTCAACATTCTAGCAACTTTAAATAAATAATGTTTCATTGTTGGAACACGAGAGTCCCCAGTTCTATAAACCCTATGTCCAAATCCCATAACAACTTTTTTCTTTGCAAGTGCATTATCAATCCATTTTTGAGCTTTTTCAGGTTTGCCGATTTCTTTCATCATGTGCATCACAGCTTCGTTTGCACCGCCATGTAATGGTCCCTTCAAACTTGCGATTGCACCGGTTATTGCTCCGTGAATATCTGATAGACTACTGGTAATTGTTCTAGCGGTGAAAGTAGAAACATTAAAACTATGCTCTGCATAAAGAATCAAAGAGATATCAAAGGCTCTTACAATTTCCTTATCAGGCACTTTATTAAACATCATTTTAAAGAAATTTTCTGAGAAAGATAAATTTTTGCTTGGAGAAATTATACTTTTGCCTTTTCTAGATCTAAAATAAGCTGCTACTGCAGTTGGAGTTTTAGCAAATATTCTCATAGCTTTTCTCATATTTGCTTTTGGAGAATTATCTTTAGTATCTTTATCCTCTAATGCCATTAAACTTACACAAGTTCTAATAACATCCATTGGATGAGCATTTTTTGGCATCTTTTTAATATCATTTAATATTTGTTTTGATAATTTTCGCTCAGATCTCTCTTGTTTAATAAATTTTTTAAGTTGAGATTTATTTGGCAACTCACCGTGTAAAACCAAGTATGCCACTTCCTCGAAGTCACATTTGTCGCAAAGCTCCTGCACTGTGTAACCTCTGTATGTAAGAGCGCTTAATTCAGGTACTACATGAGAAATTGTTGTTTCATCAACAACTATACCTAATAAACCTTTTTTTACTTCATCACTCATTATTCATGTCCTTCAGTAGAAAAGTCAGTAATTTTCTTATCTGGTGTATTGTACTTCTCATATTCTACTAACTCGTACAACCTTTTTCTAGTCTGCATTTTGTCAATAATATTGTTTTGATGACCATCGTTAAATATAGACTTTAAACCTATTTCCACATTTTGCATTGCCAGACGTTGTGTACTTACAGGGTAAATAACAAGGTTATAACCTAAATTTTCTAATTGTTTTTTATCCAATAGTTTTGATTTTCCAAATTCAGTCATATTAGCCAGCAAGTATCCCTTTGCTGTTTTTCTAACTTTTTCAAATTCACTTTCATCTTTCATAGCCTCTGGGAAAATCATATCAGCTCCAGCGTCCTCATAAGCTTTAATTCTCTCTAATGTTTTATCTAATCCTTCAACAGAATTTGCATCTGTTCTTGCAATAATAAGAAAATTTTTATCTTTTCTAGCTTGTACTGACTCTTTAATTTTTTTTACCATTTCTTCTTTTGAAACAAGCTCTTTATTATCTAAATGGCCACATCTTTTCTCGGCTATTTGATCTTCTAAATGACACCCAGCTAAACCTTTGCTTTCAAAAATCTCAATTGTTTTTTTACAATTTCCAAATCCTGTATCTATATCGACTATAGTTGGTAGATCAGTAACTCTTGCTATTTGATTACTTCTATAACTTACCTGTTCTAAAGTTGTTAGACCAATATCAGGTAAACCTAGATCGTTTGACATAACTCCACCTGAAACATAAACCCCGTCAAAACCTATTTCGGCAATAAGCTTTGCACATAGAGGATTATATGCTCCGGGAAATCTTAATAGTTTTTTTGATTTTAAATTTTTAATTAAATCTGAACGTTTTTCTGAAACTGTTTTTTTAGTAAAATGCATCCGAGGGAATTTATATTAGAGCAAGATCTAAAAATCAAAGATTATTTAAGTAGTATAAATAGTCCAGTTAAAACTAATAAAACAGCTAGTAAATATTCTATAATCTTTTTAATTTTTACATCTGTTACAAATTTTCTCAAACCACTTCCAAATAACGCCCACAAACTAATTGTTGGAAAACATATTATTGCAGCTGTAATTGTTACAAATACAACTCCAATAAAAATATTTTCTTCAGTAGGAAAAAAACCTGAAGCAACTGTAACTGCAATTGACCAAGCTTTTGGATTTATAAATTGAAATAAAGAAGCTTCATAAAATCTTAATGGTCTACCTGTCTCTTTCTGAACCATGCTAAACGAACCGATCATTTTCCATCCTAAATAAACCAAATAAATGAAACATAAAATTTTCATATAAAATTGAATTTGAGGATAAAGTATAAATAAATTTGCTAAACCAAAACAAGTTAAACCTATTTGTAAAATATGACCTAAGGGAATTCCAATTAAATGAGGCAAAGTTCTAACAAAACCAAATTTCATTCCTGACGCTGTAAGCATTGCATTATTAGGACCAGGCGTAAAAAACATAGTGAAATAAAAAGCAGATAGAGCTGAAAATAAAGTAAACGTTATCATAAATATTTTTCTATTATTTTTTCAAAACCTATAAAGTCACTAATTAACTCGTTGTGCTTAATTTCTTTTTCAGACTTTTCAGTATACCCATCTTTAACTAATACAAATGGCAAATTTGCATTATGAGCTGAATTAGCATCAACCTCACTGTCTCCAACCATGATTGTTTTTCTTAAATCACCACCGATGATTTCAACTACATCAGTCAAATGTCTAGGGTCAGGTTTATTAAATGAAAAAGTGTCACAACCAGCAACGTATTCAAAGTATTTATACATATCTAATTTTTTTAGTAGATCAATTGCTAATTTTTCCTGTTTGTTAGTACACACGCACATAGAAATATTTTTATTTTTCGCCCAATTAAAAAAATCAATAGACCCTTCCAATGGCCGACTGTTTTGATCAATATTTTTTGCATAATACTCTATAAATTCTTTAGTCATTTCTTTTTTAATTTTTTCATCTTTTATTTCCTCTTTAAAAGATCTTTGCATCATTACCCATGCACCTTTTCCTGCTAAGGATTTAATATCTGATAATTTTTTTTCAGCGTGGCCAAATTTTTTCATTACATGATTGTGAGCTGCCATCAAATCTGGAGCGGTGTTGACTATTGTGCCGTCTAAATCAAAAAGAATTGTGTAAATTTGAGTCATTTTTTAAAGTATTAAAAAGAAATATTTTGTGACTTATTTCAGTTACATTATTAATGTAAAGAAATTTTTAATGAAAAGAAATAATAAATTAAACAAAGCTAACGCCTATCGACTTTCTCAAGAAGTTTTGAGAAATAAAGCTTTAACTAAAGGCGTAAATTTAATTGCTCCAGAAACAATTTTTTTATCTAAAGATACATCTTTTGGGAAAAATGTTACAGTAGAGCCCTATGTAGTTTTTGGACCAAAAGTAAAAATTGGTGACAATTCTTATATAAAATCTTTTAGTCATTTAGAGGGAACTAAAATTGAAAAAAACGTGATTGTAGGTCCTTATGCTAGGTTGAGAGAAGGCACAGTTCTCAAAGATAATACTAAAGTTGGAAATTTTGTAGAAACAAAAAAATCAAACATTAATAAAAATTCAAAAGTAAATCATTTATCATATATTGGGGATGCTTCGATTGGAATTAATTCAAATATAGGTGCGGGGACAATTACTTGTAATTATGATGGAATAAAAAAATCAAAGACAAATATATCTGATAATGTTTTTATTGGCTCTAATTCTTCACTGGTTGCTCCTGTAAGAATAGACAAAGATAGTATTGTAGGTGCAGGCTCTGTGATTACAAAAACTGTTAAAAAGAAGACACTAGCTTTAACAAGAGCTTCTCAAATTGAAATCAAAAATTATAAAAGAAAGAAAAAATAATGTGTGGGATAATTGGAATAGCTAGTAATAAACCCGTTTCAATAAATATTATTAATTCACTTAAAAAACTTGAATACAGAGGTTATGACTCGGCTGGTCTAGCAACTTTAAAAGACAATATTATTAATGAAAAAAAATGCTCAGGAAGAGTAGAAGAATTAGAAAAAATACTTTTTAAAACTCCTTCTAATGGAAACATTGGCATCGGTCATGTGAGATGGGCAACCCATGGAATTCCAAATGTAGTAAATGCACATCCACACTCATCTGAACAAGTATCTGTAGTGCATAATGGTATCATAGAAAATTCAGATGAAATAAAAAAAAATCTGGAGGCTAAAGGAGTAAAATTTAAGTCACAAACAGATACAGAAGTAGTAACATTATTGATCACAGAGTCTTTAAAAGAAAATAAGCCTTTAGACTCTGTATTTAAAACATTAAAAAAATTAAAAGGTAGCTTCGCACTTGGAATAATTTTTAAAAATTTTTCAAACATAATTATTGGAGCGAGAAGAGGTAGTCCATTAGCAGTTGGATACTCAAAAGATGAAAATTACATTGGCTCAGACTCATATGCCTTAAAATCTATGACAAATAAAATTTCTTATCTAGATGATGGAGAATTATGCATACTTACTAAAGATGAAGTTAGTTTTTACGATTCAAATCTTAAAAAAGTAAATAAAAAAATTTTTACAATGTCAGAAAATGAAGCTTCAAGTGATAAAGGTGAATATAAACATTTTATGTTAAAGGAAATCGTTGAACAACCAGATACTGTTAAAAATTGTATAGATGAATATGTTGATAGTCTTAAAAAAAATATCAATATTCTGAATTTTCCAATAGAACCGAAAAAAATAAATAAGATTGTTTTGATAGGTTGTGGCACAGCATATAATTCTTGTTTAACGGCAAAATATTGGTTTGAGGAATTAACCTCAATCGATGTTGAAATAGATATTGCTTCTGAATTTAGATATAGAAAATTAAAATTTAACTCTAAAAACATTTATATTTTTGTCTCACAATCAGGAGAAACTGCTGATACCGCCGCTGCACTTGAGATATGTAAAAAAAATAATGTTAAAACTTGTTCAATAGTAAATGTAATCGAAAGCACAATAGCTAGAAATTCTGATTGGGTTTTGCCTATTCATGCTGGTATAGAAATAGGGGTAGCATCAACTAAAGCTTTTTTAGGTCAACTGACAGTACTTTATATCTTATGTTTAAAGTTAGCTTTCCTAAGAAAAGATATTGAAGAGAATGTATACGTAAAAAAAATAAGTAATTTGAAAAAACTACCTGAAGCAATTAAGAAATGCATCAAAAGTGAGAGCGATGTTCAACAAATGGCAAAGGAGTTTATTTCAGCAAAAGGTTCAATGTTTCTAGGTAGAGGATCTTCTTTTCCAATTGCTCTAGAAGGAGCATTAAAACTTAAAGAGTTATCCTATTTACATGCTGAAGGTTATCCAGCTGGAGAAATGAAACACGGACCTTTGGCATTAATAGAGGAAGGTTTACCAGTGATAGTTATTGCACCAAAGGATAAATATTTTGAAAAAACAATTTCAAATATGCAAGAGGTTATAGCGAGAGGTGGAAAAATACTTTTTATTACAGATAACAAAAAGGAATCTTTAAATGAGAATATAAGATTTGGTCTAAGAGTCCCTCATATTGACAATCTTTTGTCACCAATATTATTAACATTGCCACTACAAATTCTTGCCTATCATGTTGCATTATTAAAAAATTGCGATGTAGACAAACCTAGAAACTTAGCAAAATCAGTAACGGTTGAATAAGATGAAATCAAATTACAAAGCTATGGTTTTGTCATGTATCGATCCAAGATTTCAGCCAATTATTTATAATTATTTAAAAAAAAAAAACTTAATGGAAAGTATAGCTCTTTTACTATAGCAGGTGCCGCTATAGGTGTTACTGCTATGAAGTTTAAAAAATGGCACAAAACTTTTTGGGATAATATAGATACCTCAATTAAATTACATAAAGTTAAGAAACTAATTGTTATAAATCATCGAGATTGTGGAGCAGCCAAAATTATTAATGGAAAGAAGGAATTTTCAAAAAATAAAGAAACGAAAATTCATAAAAACTCTTTTGAAAAAATAAAAAAAACTTTAAAAAAAAAATATCCAAAATTAAAAATAGAATTAAAACTTGCTTCACTTAATAAAAAAATAGAAAATTATTAATGAATTTTATAGATTATAGTATTTTTATTATTTAAATTATTCACAGGTATTTTTCTCCCTTTTGTTTTTACTTTTAAATAAATCTTAGATTTAGATTTATTATTAAGCCACAATAAGATTTTTTTTGAATTATTGATTATATTCAAACTTAAAGTTATTCTTTTAAAATCTTTTCTGATAACCGTTTTTGTAATAAATTTTTTATTTAAATGCTCAGAGTTTGGAAAGAGAGAAGCCACATGACCATCTTTTCCCATTCCTAGCAAACAATAATCGAATTTAATTTTTTTATTTCTAAAATATTTTTTAATTGTTTTTGAATAGTCAATAGAACATTTTGAAATAGATTTTTGTGTTTTTATTGGATAAATGTTCTTTTTGTTTATATTAATTTTTTTTAAAAACTCATTAACTACTAACCTATAATTAGAATTTTTAGAAGCATGAGAAACATATCTTTCATCTCCCCAAAAGAAATCAATATCATTCCAATTGATGTTGATTTTTGATAGTTCTCTGTAAAGTTTTCTAGGGCTATTACCACCCGTTAAAACAAAACTAAATCTTTTATTTTGTTTTTTTTTCTTAAAATAATCTTTTTTTAGATTAGCAATAAATTGATCAATTAAAGATTTTTCGCTTTTTTTATTAATAATTTTCATAATTTATACCTAATATATTAAATTAGCTTTGAAATTGGACTCAATCATTATATATACTTACAGTTGAATATGAAAAAATGGAATTTAAATAGTTGGACAAAATACCCAGCTAAACACTTACCAGTTTATCAAGATAAAAAAGAGCTGGATATGGTTTTAGATAAATTAAAAAAATATCCACCTTTAGTATTTGCTGGAGAAACTAGATCATTAAAAAAATCATTGGCTCAAGTAGTTGATGGTAAAGCTTTTTTACTACAAGGTGGTGACTGCGCTGAAAGTTTTGCCGAGTTTCACCCGGACAATATAAGAGACACTCTCAAGGCAATTTTACAAATGTCTCTAGTATTAACTTACTCAGCTTCAATGCCAGTTGTCAAAGTTGGCAGAATAGCAGGTCAATTTTCAAAACCTAGGAGTTCTCCGGTAGAAAAAAAAGGTGATCAAGAGTTACCAAGTTACCTCGGAGATAATATTAATGGAATGGAATTCACTGAAAAAGCAAGAGTGCCTGATGCTAAACGTTTATTCAGAGCATACTCTCAAGCTGCATCAACACTAAATTTAATAAGAGCGTTTTCACAAGGTGGTTTTGCTGATTTGAGACAAGTTCATTTGTGGAATTTAGGTTTTGTTAATGACAAAACAAAAATTAAATATAAAGAAATAGAAGACAGAATAAGTGATGCTTTATCTTTTATGGAAGCTTGCGGAATAAATCCAGAAACCAATAGGAAACTTAGAACAGTAAATTTTTATACATCTCACGAAGCGTTACACTTACCATTTGAAGAAGCTATGACAAGAGTTGACTCAACGACTGGTGAATTTCACGATACTTCAGCACATTTTGTGTGGATTGGTGATAGAACTCGTCAACCGGACGGAGCCCATGTTGAGTTTTGTAGAGGTATAGAAAACCCGATTGGAATAAAATGTGGACCAACTTTAAAACCAGATGAATTAATAAATCTTTGCAATATAATAAATCCTAAAAATGAACCAGGTAAGATTACATTGATTTCAAGATTTGGTGCAAACAAAGTTGAGGATTATTTACCTAAATTAATCAAAGGAGTTAAGAAAGAAGGCTTAAAAGTAATCTGGTCTTGTGATCCTATGCATGGAAATACTATCAAAGCTGCTACAGGACTTAAGACAAGACCTTTTGACAATGTGCTTAAAGAAGTTAAAAATGTTTTTGCTGTTCATCAGTCAGAGGGTAGTTATGCCGGTGGCTTGCACGTAGAAATGACTGGTCAAGATGTGACAGAGTGTACTGGTGGTGCACAAAAAATATCTGATGAAAATTTAACAAATAGATATAGAACACATTGTGACCCGAGACTAAATGCGTCACAAGCATTAGAGCTTGCTTTCTTAATTTCTGATGAAATAAAGAAAAATTCAAAATATTCAAAAAAAATTATTAAAGAAGCGTCTTAATGATTGGTATATAATCATTAAGACAGAATCCTGGAAAGGATAAAGTAAGATTTATTATGAATGTAGAAAAAAGATCAAAAATTATAATCGATTGGATAAATGATTATTGTGAAAATACTTCATTTAAACCGAAATCGTTAGTTGTAGGTATATCAGGTGGAATTGACTCATCTGTTGTGAGCACACTCTGCGCTTTAACAAACAAAAAAACAATTGTTCTTAGTATGCCTATTAAGCAAATTAAATCACAACATGATTTAAGTATTGAACATGGTAAATGGATTTCAAATAAATATAAAAATGTAGAACATAAAATATTAGAACTAGAGAATTTATTTTTAAATTTTGAAAAAACTTTAAATGAATTTAATCACGAACATGGATTTGCCAACTCCAGAGCAAGGTTGAGAATGGCAACACTGTATCAGGTAGCAGCAGCTAATTCAGGTATTGTTGTAGGTACAGGAAACAAAGTTGAGGATTTTGGAGTTGGATTCTATACAAAATACGGTGACGGTGGAGTTGATATATCTCCTATAGCAGATTGCAATAAATCAGAAGTTTGGGAGCTTGGAAAACACCTTGGTATTAATCAAAAAATCATCGACGCAGAACCCACAGATGGTCTTTGGAATGATGGGAGAAATGATACTGATCAACTAGGAATGAGTTATGCCGAGTTAGAAAAAGCTATGGCAAATAAAAATGATCCCAATTATCAGAAATATTTAGAAATAAGAAAGAAAAATCTTCACAAAATGGAACCAATTCCAGTTTGTAAATTTAATGACTCATAATTTAAAATTAACTAATTCTTTAACCCGTAAAAAAGAATTATTTAAGCCAATTAATCCAAAATCTGTAACTATGTATGCGTGTGGGCCAACAGTTTATGACAATCCTCATGTTGGTAACGCAAGAACATTAGTTGTCTTTGATACTTTATTTAGAGTATTAAAAAAAATCTATGAAAAAGTAAATTATGTAAGAAATATCACCGACGTTGATGATAAAATTATTGAGGCATCTAAAAAAAATAAAAAAACTATAAATGAAATAACTGAAGAAGTTACAAAAATTTTTCATCAAAATTGCAAATCATTAAATTGTTTAAAACCAACCATGGAACCAAAAGCAACTGGTCATATAAATGAAATGGTTGAGATGACAAAGTCTTTAATAGAAAAGAATTTTGCTTATGAAGCAAATGGGCATGTGTATTTCTCAGTCTCTACTTTTAAAAATTATGGAGCATTATCCAATAAAAATTTAGAAGATTTAAAAGCGGGATCGAGAATTGAAGTTTCTAAATTAAAAAAAAATCCAATGGATTTTGTTCTTTGGAAACCATCAGCAGAAGGCGACCCTGGCTGGGAGTCACCTTGGGGCAGAGGTAGACCTGGCTGGCATTTAGAATGTTCAGTTATGAGTGAAAAATATCTTGGTAAACAATTTGATATACATGGGGGCGGTCTAGATTTAATTTTTCCACATCATGAAAATGAAATAGCTCAATCTTGTTCAAATAATTCTTCTGAAAAATTTTCTAATTATTGGGTGCACAATGGATTTGTAACTATTAATAAAGAAAAAATGTCAAAGTCTTTAGGAAATATTATTTCAATTACAGAAGCAGTTAACAA
>Ga0213866_10003299_pt1 | contig 11023 bp, 10 predicted proteins | sample PICome_11_FD_160079 | JGI IMG/M metagenome (GOLD analysis project Ga0213866, IMG submission 160079) | Coastal seawater microbial communities near Pivers Island, North Carolina, United States - PICO284 | ecosystem: Environmental > Aquatic > Marine > Coastal | place: USA: North Carolina... | reverse complement strand
CGGCTACGTGTTCCGCAAGGTGGTGATGCCGAACAGCTATCTGAGCCCGCTATGGACCTTCAAGACGTCCGGAAACGTCCCTGACGACATGCGCCATCCGTACGTAGTCGTCTCGAACCATGAGTCGTTCGTCGACATGATCCTCATCTCACATCTCCCACTTGAGATGAAATGGATGTCGAAGTCGGAAATCATGAAGATCCCGTTGCTCGGCTGGATGATGCGGCTGTCGCGTGACGTTCGCCTCGTGCGTGGCGACGCCAAGTCGTCGGCCAAGGCACTCTCCGACTGCCGTGAGCGCCTGGAAAAGAAGACTTCGGTCATGATCTTCCCCGAGGGCAGCCGCTCGAACACCGGCGACCTTCGCGAGTTCAAGGCGGGCGCCTTCAAGCTCGCAATCGAGGGTGGGCATCCGATCCTGCCGATGGCCGTCCACGGCACCCGCGACTGCCTCCGCAAGCATGACTGGCGGCAGGGCCACGCCACCGCAGAAGTGCGGGTGCTCGAACCGATCTCCACCGAGGGCATGACAGATGCCGATCTGCCGGCGCTGCGCGATCGTGTTCGCAACCTGATCATCGCGACCCGCCAGCAGCTGCGTGACGAACACGGCTGGACTCCTTCCGCGGAAGACGGGATCGGCGCAGCTAACGCGAGCGGCGATAACAACGCCGGCGACGCGGCCTAAATTAAACCTGCGCCATGCAGGTCCCTGTCAAGCTCCTCAACGCAGCCCGACTTGACGTCGCCCCACCGATGCTGTCGGTGATCGCGTCGAGCACCTTCGTCTTCATCGCCACCCCGTTCCTCGTTCCAGCGATCGCCGCCGACCTCGGCATTGCGACCGGCTCGGTCGGCTGGATGTCGACTGCGCAGCTGACCGGATTCGTGCTCGCCTCGCTCATCGCGGGTCGGATTCTTGCGCCGTCGCGCACGGTCTTTGTCGCCATCGCCCTGATCGGATTCGCCGCCAACGCATCTTCGGTAGCCGCAGACGACCTCGTACTGCTCTCGATCACGCGCTTCTTCTCGGGTCTGTCACTCGGACTAGCCGCTTGGTTCGGCTGGCAGGCAGCCTTCGGCGACCGCGGCCGCACCGGCGACGTAGCGGTCGTCGGTCCGCTCGTCGGCGTACTCGGTACCCCGCTTATCTCGTGGCTCGCCGGCGAGCACGGACCCGACTGGGTATTCGGCACCCTGGCCATCGTCAATCTGATCCCACTTGTGTTCAACACACGCGTGCCGCCGGCTGTCGGGCGGACACCTCCCTCCAAGAGACGACCGGCGACGGGGCCTGCGAAGGTGATCTTGATCGCCCTCACCCTCGTGACGTTCGGCGGCTCATCAGTCTTCGTGTTTGCAGCTGCAATTGGCACCGAATCGGTCGGCCTGTCCACCCTCGTTGTGTCCGCCACCTTCACCGCAAATGCGATCGCGGGTATCCCTGCCGCCAAATGGCCATTCCGCAAAGGTAAGGCCGGCCTCTGGTTCTTTGGCACGGGCATCCTCGCCCTCCTCATTGCATCAACCTCGACCCCGTGGATCTACGTCCCCGCTCTTACGTTGTGGGGTTTCATCTTTTTTGTGGGTACCCCATCAGCGTTCATCCTGCTCGCAGAGAGGTCTCGGTACCCCGAGGAAAGGGCGGGTGACGCGCAGGCAATGATGGCGCTCGGCCGTGTGTTCGGACCTCTTATGGGTGGCGCGCTCTACACCGGTGGCACCTCTCTAGCCCTGGGCCTTGCCGCGTTTGCTTCACTCGGCACAGCAGCGTGCCTGCTCCTCGCCGTTGACCGGGCTCGGTACGTGGTGAACCCAGCGACGTAACCGGCGCTGGCCGGGGTCAGCCGTTGTTGTTGATGAGGTACGAGGCGCTCACGGACCAACTGCCCTCGTCGTTGTCGAGCGCCTGAATGTTGACCACTTCCTGGAAGCCGCGGGTGAACCTGATGAGCACCGAGTCTCGGCTCGAGATAGTCGTCTGCTCGACGAACCCGGCTCCGACGAGCACGGCGCCGTAGGAATCGGCCCACCCAGCGCCGTCCCCAGTGGTTCCGGTCACTGACACGTTCACGTTCTGTCCGTTAGTGAACACCCTGCCACGGTCGATTGCGATACCTGATGGTTTCGGCACGTCGGAGGGCCACACGTCGGGCACCTCTGTGATGGCACCGACCGAGAATGTCTCGTCCTCGGTCTCCATCGTGACGTTGCCAGCCTCGTCGGCCTCCATGCTGAAACTTCCATCGTCAGTCGAGATGTCGATCCCGCCGACGCTCGCGCTCGCGTTCCCAGTGATGACCTCGCCGTTCTCGTCGGTGATCACGAAATTCCCGTCTTCGTCAACTGAGATCGACCCTTTGCGCGTGTCGATCGAGAAGCTGCCATCACCACTGTCAAAATCGAGGTTGATGTCCTCCCCCGTCTCTCCTTCGATGGCGTTCTCGACAAGAGATTGAACAGCGGCATCGGTGCTACACGCAGATGCAGCGAGAGCAACAACGGCTGCGGCGAGAAGACAGGTTGCAGTACGCATACCCGAAGATCGTACGAATTCGGATCGCTCGCGTGCTCTGAATTTAGGCCGAATAGTGGTGGCCTTAATTCGGCGGATTGTCCGTCTCAACCGATCCTGCGAAGTACCCGCAACGATCCGGTAGCACTTACCTCGGTGAATCGACCCGACTCGATGGCCGGCAGATAGATCTGCTCGTACGGCGGTCGACCGCCATCAGCAGGGTCAGGAAAGACGTCGTGGATCGCAAGCGTGCCACCGACCGCGACGTGGGGCGTCCACAGGTCATGGTCGAGGCGGGCCGGTTCCTCGCCGTGGCCACCGTCGATGAATAAGAAGGCGAGTGGGGTCTGCCAAGCCGTGGCAATGAGCGGGGCCCTGCCGACTAGCGCCACCACCGAGTCTTCGAGCTCGGCGTCGCACATCGTCGCCCGGAAGAACGGCAGCGTGTCCATTCGGCCGGTGCGCTGATCGACCACCTCGGTGTCGTGATGCTCCCAACCGGACTGGTTCTCTTCCGAACCGCGGTGATGGTCGAGCGCATACAACATCCGCCCGTGCCGTTCGGCGACGTCGCCGAGCCACACGGTCGACCGACCGCAGTACGACCCCAACTCAAGCAAGGGGAGGCCCCGGATCTCTGTGCAGGCTGCGAATGCAGCATCCCACAGCGCGTCGCCCTCATCGGCTGGCATGAACCCTTTAGCGGCGAGCGCCAGTGTCCGCCGCTCCACCGACAACGTCATGACCGGCTCTCCCGCAAAATGGAAATCGTGGCCTTCGGCGTCTGGCACCGGCAAAAGGTGAGGAATCTCACCAAGAGTCCCAGTGGGTGATCGTGTCGGGCTCAGGTCGCATCGCGGGCTTGAAGTCGGTGCCCTTCGTGTAGGCGATCGGCGACAAGCACGCCTGCTGTACCTGATCGAACGGGATACCCAAGATGTCGGCCACTTCCTGTTCCTTCATCAGATGGATCGTGGTCCACGCCGTACCAAGGCCTCGCGCCCGAGCGGCAAGCATGAAGCTCCACATGGCGGGCAGGCAGTTTCCCATTTGTGATGCCGACGCCATCGCCGGCATGCCGTCGATACGTCCCGACTCGGTGCAGGCAATCACCAACGCCGGCGCTTCACCCATGTGCTCGCTGAGATAGGTCGCGGAGTCGACCACACGATCCTGCTGCAACCGCTCGGCGTCGGTCGCCTTCGTGATGGCACCGGCGAACGACGGCAGCTGCTCATACATCCCCCAACACTCCCGGTAGACCTCGCCGATTGCAGCACGCTTAGCCGGATCCTTCACGATGACGAAGCGCATGGTCATGTTGTTTGAGCCGGACGGCGACTGCATTGCGATGCGGATGCAGTCGCGAATCGCGTCATCAGGAACGTCACGCTCGAAGTCGAGTCGTTTACGAACAGCCCGTGTGGTGGTGAGCAATTCGTCGTTGGTGAGCGCCAGCTGGTCCATGAGACTGACTCTAGACACCGATCTCGTGGCAACATGGAGCCAACATGACCGGAACTACTCCCCCTCACTCCGCCGGCCCGTCCATCACGCCCGCCCGCAACCAGGCCGCTCTCGACGATCTCGTCCAGCTTCTTGACCTTGAGGTGATCGAGGTCAACATCTTCCGCGGCGGCTCGACCGACGAGGAACGCGTGCGGGTCTTTGGAGGACAGGTCGCTGGCCAGGCGCTAGTCGCAGCGGCCCGCACCATTGATGAGCCGGGCCGGCTCGTGCACTCGCTCCATGCCTACTTCCTCCGTCCCGGCGACCCGAAACAGCCGATCCTTTACGAAGTCGACCGCATCCGCGACGGGCGCAGCTTTGCCACTCGCCGCGTCGTCGCTATCCAGCACGGTAAGGCAATCTTCAACCTGCAGGCCAGCTTCCACGACGACGAGCCCGGGGGACCCGACCACCAGACCCAGATGGATCCGGGCCTTACCCCACCCGACGAGTTGCCCGACTTCCATACTCGAATGGCGCCTTACGCCGAACGACTCGGCGACTACTACCACCGGCCCCGACCGATCGATCTCCGCTATGTCGAGGGCGATCCCTTCTCGCGCAACGGCGCCTCGGCCACCGGACAGCACGTCTGGTTGCGCGCTAACGGCACCCTGCCCGACGACCCCGTGCTCCATGCGTGCCTCCTCACGTATGCGAGCGACATGACGTTGCTCGACACCACGCTCCTACCGTTCGGCCTTTCGTGGGATCATCCCGGTCTCCAGTTGGCCAGCCTCGATCATGCGATGTGGTTCCATCGGCCGTTCCGCATCGACCAATGGCTGCTGTACCAGCAGCGGGCGGTGTCGACTGGTGCCGCGCGCGGCCTCGCGGGTGGCGCGTTATTCACGACTGACGGTCGCCTGGCCGTGAGCGTCGTGCAAGAGGGGCTGGCACGGTTCACCCAATGATCTCACTCACCTCTGCCAGGTGGGCGACTGGATTTCGACTCGGTGTGCTGCTTACCGCCACGGCGCATATCTTCGCTTCGTGTACTTCCGATGACCCCGATGCGACCACCGGCGATACATCGGTTATCGCGCCTGAACCCACGGACACAACCGGGATCACGACTGAGCTCACAACCGCAGCGCCCACCACCAACTTCGACACCGCGCTCGAACCCGATGCATCGGCCGACCTACCGACCGTTCGCCCCGATCAGGTCGCCCCACCGACCACTGTCGATGGCCCACTTCCGACCCCGAAGATCCAGCTGATCGAAGAAGCCACCTACGACCAGCCGATCGATGCCACCAGCCGCGTCGGCGACATGAGGATGATCGTGATCCAGCGGAGCGGTGCGGTCATCGCTGCCGGGGCTGAGTCATCGGACTTACTGTTCGACATTGCTGAGATTGCCGAATCGACCGGTCCGGGCTTCACGAGCCGCGGCGGGGAACAGGGCTTGCTCGGCCTTGCCTTTCATCCGACCGAACCACTCGCCTACGTCCACTTCAGCGCTGCCGACGGCGCCACAGTTGTGGCCGAACTCGCCATCGATCCGATCACGGCTGAGGCCGACCCCGGCTCGTACCGCGAACTCATACAGATCGAGCAGCCGTTCGGAAACCACAACGGCGGCGAGCTCGAGTTCGGCCCTGACGGCCTGCTCTACCTGGGTCTGGGCGACGGTGGCTCGGCTGACGACCCGCTGCGCGCATCGCTTGACCCATCGACGATGCTGGGCTCGATTCTGCGTTTCGACCCGACCCCGTCGGGCGACCTGCCGATCACGATCCCGGCCGACAATCCCTTCATCAGCGTTGACGGCGCAAACGCACTGATCTGGTCACTCGGGCTTCGCAACCCGTGGAAGTTCTCGTTCGACTCGCTCACTGGCGACCTCTGGATTGCCGACGTCGGCCAGAACGAGTTCGAAGAGATCAACCGCGCGCCCGCCGAACTCGTTACCGGCCTTGATGCCGGCCGGGGCCTCGACTTTGGCTGGAGCGCGTTCGAGGCGTACGAACCCTTCAACGGCGATCAGACCTCACCCGACCACACCCCTCCGGTCGCCGCCTATTCTCACGATGGTGGGGCCTGCTCAGTTAGCGGTGGTGTCGTCGCACGCAACTCGTCGTATGCCGATCTGAACGGCTGGTACATCTACGGCGACTTCTGCTCCGGTCAGCTGTGGGCACTCGACACGACGACAATTCCCACCGATCCAGCCCCCGAGAACCAGCCGACCATCATCGAGATCGGCTTAGTTCCAGGGGTCACATCCGTCATCTCCGGACCCGATGGAGACATCTATGCCGTCTCTATCAACGGCTCTGTCTTCCGGCTTGCGCCCGTCTGATCAATCAGGCCAGCACGATCTCAGCTGACGTGTTCAAGGTCGACGCAGCGAATCTCAACACCGACAGGCTCGAGCGTCGCCTAGGTCACCTCACGGGGGTCGATGCTCCGCTCCCACCCGCAACAGTACCTCTGGATCACAGATCTGGGTCCAGACCTCCGGCGAGCAACTCCATTCGACTTACGCCCGCCACAGCTCGAAGCCCACTCCGGCTGAGCCCGCCGAACCGAGAGCGACGCTCAGATCATCGCCGAAGATGTTCGTTTGTCGATCGGATCAGTCATCGCCGATTACCCATGAACATCGACTTGAGTGCGTCGTAGTGCTCAATGACGTGGCCGGCACCGAGCACCACAGCCTCGAGGGGCACGTTCGACATGCGCACCGGAACCTCAGTCTCCCGTTCGATGCGTTCGGCGAGCCCACGCAGCAGACCACCACCGCCTACGAGGTACATGCCGCGCACAAGGAAATCCTGCGACAGCTCGGGTGGCGCTTTCGACAAGCATCGAACGACTGACGCAACGATCGATGTCACGACGTCTTCAATGGCCATCCGCACCTCTTCCGGAGTGAGGAGGACTGTCTTTGGCAGGCCAGTCATCAGATCACGCCCACGCACCTCGGCCTGGTTCTCATCGTTAGTGGGGTCAGCGGAGCCAATCGCCACCTTAATTTCTTCAGCGGTGCGTTCGCCGATGGCGATGCCGTGCTCGCGGCGCACGTGGTTCTGAATCGCTGCGTCAACGTCGAACGACCCAACGCGGACTGCCTCAAGCGATACGATCCCACCGAGCGAGATGACCGCAGTCTCCGACGTGCCGCCACCGATATCAATCACCATGTTGCCGACCGGCTCGTCGATCGGCAGATCAGCACCGATCGCCGCCGCCATCGGCTGTTCGATCAGGTTCGCGTCGGCGGCGCCCGCACGGCGGGCTGCGTCGGTCACGGCCCGACGCTCAACCTCGGTGATCGCCGAAGGCACGCAGATAACCACTTTGGGCCGGGTGAAACGAGAGACACCCACCCGTTGCAACAGCAGCCGGATCATGCGCTCGGTGATCTCAAAATCGGTGATCGCACCGCCACGAAGCGGGCGAACTGCCACGATGTAGCCAGGCGTGCGTCCAATCATCTGCCACGCTTCACGCCCCGTCGCCAACACCTCTCCGGTCTGACGGTTAAGGGCGATGACCGACGGCTCGTTGAGCACGATACCGCGGCCCTTCATATAGACAAGCGTGTTCGCAGTCCCGAGATCAATCGCGAGATCCCGTGCCATTACGACTGCCTTCCCAGGCCATGCAGGCCGTCTTCGGATTTCATCTCCCGCAGGAGCTCTAGCGCGGCCAGCGAGAATTTACGAGGCATCCTCGCCATTCTGGTCGGAATCTTCGTCGGTGCGGCGGACCTGATCGACCACTGGACGTCGGGCCTCGGGTCCGAGAGCATCGATCGTTCGCCGGAATGAGTCCACCGGATCGGATCGGCGGCGCGCCCGGAGGGCCGCAGCCACCGCAAGAGCTGCCAGAACGAGCACGACAACGACAACTGTCGTCACGACGACTCAGCCTCGTTCGCTACGCCCTGCGTCGGCACCATTGACGGATCGATCGGCTGCTTAGCGTCAGTGCCCCAATCGGAACCGTCGCTCCACACCTCGTGCTTCCAGATTGGCGCCGACTCCTTGACCGCATCGATGGCGTACCGGGCCGCTTCGAAGGCTCCGGGGCGGTGTGGCGCCGACACGACGGCGATCACCGACGACTCGCCGAGCTCGAGGCGCCCGATCCGATGATGGAGGGCGACCCGACCGGTGTCAGGCCAGCGACGGCGAAGTTCGGCCGTAATCGACTCGAACACTGGTACCACCTGCTCCTCGTAGGCCTCGTACGTAAGATGGTCGACGTCGTCACGGCCCGGGGCGCTATCGCGAACGGTTCCGCTGAACAGCACAACTGCACCGCAGTGAGGACGGACAGCCCACTCGTACGATGCTGCGATCGGCAACTCGACGTCGGTGATCGTAAACCAATCGTCGACGTCGGGAGGTACGTGCACGGATTCGAATGTTAGTGCCGCGCTATCGATGGCGAATTCGTGGACAGGCTTCTTGACAAGAATTTCTCTACCTTGCAACGTGGCGCGCATCGAGCTGTCATGAACGGCGACCTTGAGCCCGACTTTGCCCGGTCGCGAACCATGGTCGGCGCGCGCTGACTACCATCGACCACCCGTGGGCCCCGCTCCGATCCCTCCACACGAACGTTCGTGGCGCCACCCGTCCGAACTTGCTCCGACCGCTCCGGCCTACGCCGACGTAGTCCGGCCGAGTAGCCGATGGAGTCTTGCGCTAGCAACCGGTGCCGTCGCGGTCGCTGTCGTAGCAGTGTTTGCAATCACGACCACACCGGGCCGCACGTCGGGGCCGGTCGCCATGTCAGCCACCACCCTGCCCGCGTACAGTGTCACTGCTGTCGGTGTCCCCAGGCCCGCCACCTCTTCCGACAGTATGACCGATGCATCGATCGATTCGGTTCGACTCGCTCGGCCGCTGCTGTCACCTTCGACGGGGCTCGCCCTAATGGGCGCGCCCAAGACCGTCGCCGCCCCAGTGCCGCTCAACCCCTCGCGCACTTCGTCGCAGCCCGAACGGTCGACCGACCCCAACATGACGGTCCACCTCATCACCGAGTCGCACGTGTACCAGCTGTCGTTCGGCGATCTCGAGCGGGTTCTCGCTCCGGATGCATCGGTCGTGGTCGACGGCGAGGGACTCCTTCTCGGCTCGTTCGAAGACGGTCGCTTCATCGCCGGCTGAAGCCTCACTGCGAGCGGCGCATCCGATCAACGCCCACTTCGGCGCCACCACCGGCGAACCGCCACCACGCCGATCGCAGCTAGTGCGATCGCGAGCACACCACCGGCTCCCAGTGCATACTCTTGGCGACGCTGCGGCGACACGAGCGTCCACCATCGAGCTTCAGTTGCCTCGACGTAGGCTTGTTCGTTCGTGACGACCGGCTCCCAGCCTTCGTAGCGCAGCCGTCCGTTCGCTACGATCCACGGTTCGCGGGTGTACGACGTGAGGCCGGGTGGGATCGGGCCACGGAGAAACCGCCAACGCAGACCCGCCCACACGTCGGCGAGCCGATCAGGCATCGGCAACCGAAACCCGTCGCCCGACAACGCCTGTACGCGTTCGCCGGCCACCCAGCCGTCGGGGGCGACGTTGAACACACCATCAAGCCGGTTCCGGATGGCCAGGGCCACTGCGGCGGCAAGATCATCGATATGAAGGAACTGACTCGGCGGATCCGCCGCAGCAAATCGTCGGCCGAGCCCCGACACCAACGCGCTGGCAAGAGTCGAGTTCGAGCCTTCAGCCAGCGTGAGGCACGGCCTCAGCACCGCCGTACGGCGGCCGGAGAGTTCGCGGCGCCACTGTTCGACTAGCTCCTCGGCCGAGGCGAGCTGCCGTGCGAACACGAACTCGACATCGGGCCGAAGCACAGCTTCTTCGGTCAGTGGCTTCGGGTTGTTGGGTGATGCCCCGTAAACCATCGCCGAGGAGACGAACACCACTTGGTCGGCTGCCATCTGGTCGGCGGCCGCAAGCGTGATAGCAGCAAACTCGCTGGCGCTCTGCCGCTGGCGCGCTCGGGCACCGTAGTCGCTCGCTCCGAGGTCGACCACCACATCGGCTACGGCCACGGGAAGCTCGATCGAGAGCGCATCGTCGGTCGCACCCGCAGGATGAACCGGACCGTCGAGACGGACAACTCTGATATCACCGTCCGCGGCGAGCAGGTCAGTTACGCGCCGCGTGAGCGGACCGTCGCCTCCAGTGAGTACTGCCGTCGTCACATCGACCAGCGTAGATCGGTCCAACCCGAGTCGGACTCCGCGTTCTTCTCTCGGTGATCCAGGGCATCGTTCGAGCCCGTAGCCTCACACCATGGCAGACGACAACACGCCGAGCGACGATTCGACGAATCCGTTCGAGGGATTTGGGATGTTCGGGATGCCAATGTTCGGCGACCTGAGCAAGATGCTCGGCGACCAGGGCCCACTCAACTGGGACGCCGCCCGGCAGTTCGCGGTGCTCTCCGCGTCTGGTGACCCCGCCGCTGGCATGGCCGGGATGATGGGGGCCGCGAGTGGCCCGTCTGGCAACCAGCCTGCGGTCACCGGGTCGCCGAACATCGACCCGGCTGTGCGCATCAAGTACGAAGAGCTCACGGAGATTGTACGCCCGCAGATCGCTGACGTAATGGGCCTTGACGTCCCCACGGTCGACACCTCCGTCGCCACGCCTGAGCAGTGGGCCACGCAGACCCTCGAGGCCTACCGGCCGCTATTCACCGACCTGGCCACCTCACTCGGTGGCGGAGATGCCAACCTCCCTGACGGGGCCGATGGCGACCCGATGGCTCAGATGCTGATGGGTCTTACCAAGATGATGGCGCCTGCGATGATGGGCATGTCGGTCGGTTCCATGGTCGGCAGCCTCGCCCGCCGAGCCTTCGGCGTGTACGACCTGCCGATCCCGCGTGCCACCGCTGCGCTCGTCATCGTGCCGCCGACCGTCGATGCCTTCGCCGAAGAGTGGTCGATCGATGTCGACGAGATGCGCCTCTGGGTGCTCGCTCACGAGATCGCCGGCCTTGCGCTGCTGTCGGTAC
>Ga0213866_10003296_pt1 | contig 11028 bp, 10 predicted proteins | sample PICome_11_FD_160079 | JGI IMG/M metagenome (GOLD analysis project Ga0213866, IMG submission 160079) | Coastal seawater microbial communities near Pivers Island, North Carolina, United States - PICO284 | ecosystem: Environmental > Aquatic > Marine > Coastal | place: USA: North Carolina... | reverse complement strand
TAAAGGTGCCTCTAGATTTAGACATTTTTTTACCATTGACGGTAACAAAACCATGAACGCATACTTTGGTTGGGGTTCTAAAGTTAGCACTGGTTAGCATAGCCGGCCAAAACAGCGCGTGGAAATTAACTATATCCTTACCGATAAAATGATAGAGTTCAGCCGAGCTGTCAGCCCCCCAGAATTGATCAAAATCTAAATTTTGTTGATCACATAGGTTTTTAAAGCTGGCCATATAACCAATAGGCGCATCCAGCCATACATAGAAAAACTTGTTCGGTGCATTGGGTATCTCAAAGCCAAAGTAGGGTGCATCGCGGCTGATATCCCATTCCTGTAGGCCACTGTCTAACCACTCACCCAGTTTATTAGCTACCTCGTCTTGCACTGCGCCACTGCGAGTCCAAGATTTTAAAAACTCGGTAAATTCAGGTAGTTTAAAGAAGTAATGGGTTGATTGTTTCTCGATGGGTGTAGTGCCGGATAGCGCAGAAACTGGATTGATTAAATCTGTGGGTGAGTAAGTAGCACCGCAGGCTTCACAGTTATCGCCGTACTGATCCACGGCCTTACACTTAGGGCAGGTACCCTTAATATAGCGATCAGCTAAAAAAAGTTGTTTTTCCGCATCAAAAGCCTGAGTAATCTCACGCTTGGCAATATGATCATTTTCGACTAATCGGTTATAGATTAACTCAGCGTAATGTTTATTCTCATCTGAGTGAGTGCTGTGATAATTATCAACACTGATATGAAAATCGCGAAAGTCTGCTTCATGAATACTGCGCATGTCGGAAATATGTTGCTCAGGACTAATGCCTTTTTCATCCGCCTTAAGCATAATTGCAGTACCATGGGCATCATCAGCAGAAACATAGTAACATTGGTGGCCGCGCATACGTTGAAAGCGAACCCAAACATCGGTTTGCGTATATTCGAGTATATGCCCCAAATGCAGTGCTGCATTGGCGTAAGGCAGAGCGTTTGTGACCAAAATTTGGCGCTTTTCTGTCATGGTCGAGAAATTCTATTCCAATGATTGTAAGAAGACGCCACTATAGCGATTTTGCACCAACTTTTCATGTGCAATTCAGTCATTTCGTTTAAAAGTTAGTACTAATAAGAGGTCTTTGTGTTAGAGAAGGTTAAATATATTGTTGCAGTTGCCTCCGGTAAGGGTGGCGTTGGTAAATCAACGACTGCGGTTAATACTGCACTAGCCCTTCAAGCAATGGGTAAATCGGTAGGTCTTTTAGATGCAGATATCTATGGGCCAAGTATAGCTATGATGCTGGGTGTACCAGAAGATCAACGGCCTGAAGTGGTTAATGAAAAATTCTTTAAGCCGGTTATGGCCCATGGTTTAGCCACTATTTCTATGGCTTATTTAACCACCGAAAAAACACCAATGGTATGGCGAGGGCCTATGGCCGCGGGTGCCCTGCAGCAATTACTGCAGCAAACGGATTGGGGTGAGTTGGATGTTTTGGTGGTCGATATGCCGCCCGGAACCGGTGATATTCAACTAACACTGGCGCAAAAAGCACAAATTTCTGGTGCGGTTATTGTGACTACGCCGCAAAATATTGCGCTGTTAGATGCCAAAAAAGGTATTGAGATGTTTGTAAAAGTAAAAATACCGGTTTTGGGCATTGTTGAAAATATGGCAACCCATATCTGTTCCAACTGTGGTACTGAAGAGTCGATTTTTGGTGATGGGGGCGGTGAAAAGGTTGCAAAGCAATACCAAACTAAATTACTTGGCAGTTTGCCGCTTGATCGCGCTATTCGTGAACAGGGTGATGCGGGTAAGCCAATTTCAATCTCACAAATCAAACCAGAAATAACCTCACACTATTTGAAAATAGCAGAGCATTTGATGGCGCAATTAGAGCAATTAGACACTGATTCATCGCCACAGATTGTTTTTGAATAGAGCGGTTTGCTGAAACCCCATAAGTCGGTATGATACGGGGCTAAATTTTTACTATAACCTTAGAAAAAGTAGTTGGAGTCAACACAGATGAGTATCAAGTCAGACCATTGGATTCGCCAGATGTCCGAACAAAACAAAATGATCGAGCCCTACGAGGCTGGACAGGTTCGTTATCATGGCGATGAGCGAGTAATTTCTTATGGTGTTTCAAGCTATGGTTACGATGTACGATGCGCTGATGAGTTTAAGATTTTTACCAATATCCATTCGAAAACGGTAGATCCAAAAAACTTCGATAATGATGCTTTTGTCGATATCAAAGGCGACTACTGTATTATTCCACCCAATTCATTTGCTCTGGCACGCACGGTTGAATATTTTAGAATTCCGCGTCAGGTACTTACGGTTTGTTTAGGTAAATCAACCTATGCGCGCTGTGGGATTATCGTAAACGTAACACCTCTTGAGCCAGAGTGGGAAGGTCATGTAACACTGGAGTTTTCTAATACCACAAACTTGCCAGCAAAAATCTATGCCAACGAGGGAGTGGCTCAAATGTTATTTTTTGAGTCAGATCAGGTGTGTGAGACATCCTATGCTGATCGTGGCGGCAAGTATCAGGGTCAAACAGGTGTTACGCTACCTAAAACCTAATCAGGGGTTTAGCAAGGCCTCTCTTAAAGCTTTAGCCTGCTGTTGGATGCGTCGGGTATTTTCTGGGCCGGCGCGCAACAACTGCTTTTGCAGCGGCATTAGGCTTTCTAGTTCAGGGTCAGCAAATTTGTAAGCGACTGAGTCCCTTGTAAGCTTTAACGGTTCAATAATAACCGGTGTGGTCAAAATATTATCGATTGTCTGCAAAATAATTCCGTCCATCTGTCTTGGTCTATAGCCAAGCTCAGCAAAAGCGGATTCTAAAAGCGGGCGCACTCTGTGGAAAAATTGCGCCATGTATTGCATATCTACTTTCAGTAAAATACTAATTACATCGTCATAGCGTTCATAATTACCTGCATTAAGCCAGATCTCATCATCCTGTCTATGGGTGGTAAAGCTTCCCTCGGGTGAGCCGAGTGGAAACACTTTTTCCGATACAGAGCCCCGGGCTAGCCCGTCCATAAAGCTCGCTGAACGGCGAATTAAATCATCGAGTTTTAACCAATTAGATAGCCCGTCGGAAGATTGATTCTCTAGCACAATCTCGCGTACAAGAGGATCGCTACTGTCCAGTGATGGCAACGATGGTGTGGTTATTTTTAAACTAGCTGGCTGCTCCATCTGAGGTGTATTTTCTTCCAAATTTTCCTTGTTAACAGCTTTGGGCGATGGGTTAGAATTTTGTGGAATTTCAGCAGAGGGGGTTTCTACTGCGGCGGCATTTTCTATAATGATTTGTTCAGGTATAACCCCCATTAGCTCATAGTCATCCTGCGTAGATAGATTACCGGTTTTGTAGAGCACCCCAAAAATAAGTGCTACAGCGACTAGGCTGCTGGTTGCAATAACAAATTTACTTGAACCTGATTTCTCTAATGCCATGCTTAAATCTCTGTCGTATTTTTAAGAGGTAATATCAAATTACCATTTAATTGACCCTGGTCAAAAACCAAGGTTCTCTTTGCGTCTTTTTCAAATGTTTCCATCTTGAGAATGATGAAATCCCAATCGGTTGCAAGCCAAATCTTAGCTTTTTTGCTGGCGTTATTTCCCAGTCTTTCAACAATCAGGCTATTAAACGATCCATTGCTAGTGGTAACAGTTTTACGCCCTAGCACCCTGTATTGATACTGTTTTAATTGCCCTTTTCTAATAACAGTGTAGGCGAATTTTTCCTTTCCTGACGCAGCATCTATACGCAGTTGCTGGTTGAGCGAAATTCTATCAAATTGGCCGGGCGCTAGATCTATTTTGCCTGACTGATCTTTTAATGTGTATGAGAGAGTCTTGTCGCTCCAGTCAAATTTCTGGGATTCTGAACGACTACCCATAAGCGTCTTTTGTCGTTTGGAATATTCTATCGGGATAACATCCCCATGCTGTGAAACTTCAAAGCTAGCATATTCATTGATCGTGCCAAGAAAATTTTTAGCCTCTGCTGTATGGCTATATCGACCATTTTCAAACGTCAATTGATGGTTTGCCTCAATCTTCATTCCACCAAGGTCTGCGGTATAGCTAAGATTGTAGGGTTTAAGCTCTAAGTGGCGATTACTCTGTTGTTCAGAATATGCCGGCATGCCATACGCAAAACTAAACACCAAGCTAGCAATTAAAGCTATTCTAGATAAATGTGTGCGGCGCAGTATGAACTTAACGAGGTTTAACAATTTCATAACAGCTTAGACTACAACCTAGCTAGATGGTTCGATGGAATTATAAATTATTCCATGCTCGCAAATTGGCTGGTTGTCTAGCTTTACGCCATCATTATCCATTATTAATCTATCGTCACAGAACCACTTAACCGCCTCGGGATAAATCTTATGTTCAAACGCTAATACCTTTGAGGCTAGCGTACCTTCATCATCTGAGCTTTCTATATCAACCTGAGCTTGAATAATAGATGGCCCACCATCTAATTCGGGGGTGACAAAATGAACAGTTGCACCAGCTTTTTTGTCGCCCGCTTCAATCGCACGCCTATGGGTATGAAGCCCCGGGTAGGCAGGCAATAGAGAAGGGTGGATATTCATCATCCGCCCTAAAAAATGATCGACAAACCCGGGAGTAAGGATGCGCATAAAACCAGCTAGAATGACAAGGTCTGGACTAAAGCTATCAATTAATTCACTCAGCGCCAGATCAAAAGCTTCTCGACTTTCAAAGGCTCTATGATCGATTGCCACATTTGGGATACTGGCTTTAGCAGCCCTTTCCAAGCCGCCAGAATCGGGGTTATTGCTGATAACGGCTGATACGGTGGCATTTATGTCACCATTTACACAGCCATCTATTAGCGATTGGAGATTCGAACCTCCCCCGGAAACTAAAATAACTAATCGTTTGCTCGCTGACGATTGAGTGTTATCAGTCATTCATTTGAACCTGTGGTTGCCCATCCTTGGTTTCTTCAATAGTGCCCAGTACAAAGGCCTGTTCACCATTTTCAGTTAAAAGTTTAAGCGCTTCAGCCTTAGCCTCGGCGGGAACACAAATGACCATGCCAACACCGCAGTTTAGCGTTCTGTACATTTCTTGAGTTTCAATATTGCCGTTCTGTTGTAGCCAGTCGAATACGATCGGTCGCTTCCATGCCTGAGTGTTGATGACCGCTGTTGCATTATCGGGCAGTACGCGAGGAATATTCTCTAGTAAACCGCCGCCGGTAATATGAGCAATGGCATGAACCGGTAGTTGAGAAATAAGCTTTAATAACGATTTAACATAGATTTTTGTTGGCGCCATAAGAAGGTCGATAAGCTTCTCGCCCTCGAGTTCAAGGCTGGAAGGATCTGTTTTTGTGATCTCTAGCACTTTGCGTATCAGTGAGTAACCGTTGGAATGAGGCCCGCTTGAGGCCAAGCCAATCAGCGTATCGCCAACAGCCACTTTTGAGCCATCAATAAGCTCAGATTTTTCTGCTATACCCACACAGAATCCCGCAAGATCATAATCTTCGCCTTCGTACATGCCGGGCATTTCGGCTGTTTCACCGCCGATCAGTGAACATCCAGAAAGCTCACAGCCATCGGCAATACCGTTTACCACCGATGCTGCAATATCAACATCTAATTTGCCGGTTGCATAATAATCAAGGAAGAACAGTGGTTCTGCGCCACACACGATTAGGTCATTGACGCACATGGCGACTAAATCAATACCTACTGTGCTGTGTTTTCCAGAATCTAAGGCAAGGCGCAATTTAGTGCCAACGCCATCAGTCCCTGAAACTAAAACCGGTTGAGTATATCCAGTCGGCAATTCAAAAAGTGCGCCAAAACCACCCAGGCCGGCCATAACCTCAGGTCGGCGGGTTCTTTTTGCCGCTCCTTTGATCTTTTCGATAAGTGCATTTCCAGCGTCAATATCAACGCCTGCGTCTTTGTAACTCAAAGATTGAGTTGCTTTGGTCATGAAAGAATCCTACAACAATGAACAGAAAGGGGTATTTTAGGCGGAGTTGGGCAAATTTTCATCAAGCACTGGTACAATGTTGCAAAATAATTTGGAGATACTGTGTTGAAGTATTGGTTAATAGGCATTGTCATAGCATTTAGTATGGGTGTAAATACGGCCCAAGCTACTGATATATATCGGGTTTTAGTTCCTGTTGACGATCAAACTACAGAATCTAGAGAAGTTGGAATCGAAATTGCTTTTTCTAAGATGTTGACAAAATTAACCGGAAATAGCCAAATTTTACAGTCGCCTCAGTTAAAACCCTTCCTTATTGACCCAAAAGCATTTTTAGATTCTGTAGGTTTTAATCAATTATCACAATCAGACGCTGCCGAAACTATTGCTACAGGATTGGATGTGAAGTTTGATCGACCCTCTGTTGATAAGCTTTTAAAACAAGCCCAGTTACCAATTATTCCCGCTATTAGGCCCAAATTTTTAGTGTGGCTAATGGTGGATGATATTGAGCAGGGTCGTCGAGTATTGGACGAGTCATCGGCGCTACAAATGCAGGCTGATGACCACTTATTTGACTTTATAGAGGCTTTTAAGCGCTCTATGCAGGAACGCGAAATAAGCTATTTTTTACCGAGTTATGATCTTGAGGATCAGCTCTCTGTGTCAATAAAAGATGCCTGGGCTATGAAAGTAGAGGCATTAAATGCCGCCTCTAAACGATATGATGCCGACGGTTGGTTTGCCCTAAGAATATTTAAGGCATCAGATGGCCAAATCAGAGGAGCATGGGCTTATCAAGAGGACGGCAAGCGTCAAATGAATGACTTTTATGGTGACGCTATGATTGAATTAGTGGGAGCATCGGTCGATCGAGTATTAGATGCTTTGTTGCAGTCACATACCTATGTTCCTCAGCTTGAAACTGACAAATTATTAGTACAAATTGATGGTATTCAGTCCTATCAAAATTACCAGCAGGCTCTTCGCCGATTAGAGCAGTTGGAATTGGTAGAGGCTCTTCAACTCTATTCTGTTAGTAAGGATGAACTAGTGGCGGCAATTGATATTAATGGCAGCGTGGAATTGCTTCATGCTGAGCTAATCCGAACGGGATTGGTTAAACCTTACCTATCTTCAGATAACCGCGCCATTGGCCGCTTAACCTATCGTTGGGTGGGTCAATGAGTCTAACTAATCAAATGAATCTTGAAATAAAGCTAGATGATCAAGCCACATTTAAAAATTATTATGCGCCCAAGGGGTCATCTCAGCAGCTAGCAAAATTTATACTTCAAGAAAGCCCGCAAAAAATTGCCTGCTTGGTTGGTAACAGTGGTTCTGGTTTGTCACATCTGCTTCAGGCAAGTTGTCAGCGCAGTCCTTTCGATACTGGAGGGGATACGATTTATTTGCCATTGAAAGAGTTGCAAGAATATCCCGCACAACACATATTTGAGGGCTTGGACACGGCGGCAATGGTGTGTCTCGATGATTTACATGCGGTTGCCAGCAGAGAAGATTGGCAGGTTCCACTGTTTAACTTCTTTAATGAGTGTCGCCAAAGTGGTACTAGGCTTATTTTCTCTAGTCACCAATTATTGGAAGATATGGGAATTCAATTGCCAGATTTACTCTCAAGACTCCAATCTGGATTGGTTCATGTGGTCAATGATTTTAACGATGATGATTTGAGAAGAATGCTCCAGTTTCGTTGTAATCTTCGTGGTATGTATCTATCTGATGAAGTGGCAAAGTTTCTTCTGGCGAGATTATCGCGCGATTCAAAAACATTCATTAATGCACTCGAGACCTTAGATAGTGCCTCACTGCGAGAACAGCGACGTTTGACTACACCCTTTGTTAAATCTGTATTAGAGATTTAATCTCAACAGCTACATCGGGCAATTTTCACAATGCAGGTAAATATTTCTTGGGTCGTTAAATTCGCTTAGATATTTTAATGGGCTAATAAGAGTTTGGGCTTTTTTACTCACTATTTCAGGAAGCCAAGCATTAAACCCAAGTGGCCTTAGTGCGGCTGAAAAATTATGTCCAATTTCCTGAATAAATTGCTCGTAGGGCGTGAGTAATCGTGAGGGATAAACAACCTCATAATGATTGATTCCGGCTAATTCAGCCGCTGAGTTAACGGCATCGTTTAACCCCCCCAATTCGTCGACTAAACCCAACTCTAAGGCTTGCTGTCCTGTCCAAATACGACCCTTAGCTATATGTTCCACATCAGCAACAGGAGTGCTGCGACCATTGGCAACCAATGTAACAAATCTAGCATAGATATTATTAACGCTAGAACGAAGAATCGATTTAGCTTGAGCGGTCATGGGTCGATCCAACTGCATTATTCCAGCGATATTCGTAGTGCCGACGCCGTCAGAATAGATACCCAAGGCGGCGAGTGATTCGTCGACGGTGGGGATCATGCTGTAGACCCCAATTGAACCGGTAATGGTTGTTGGTAGGGCTACGATTTTATCTGCCTCGGCAGCGATCCAATAACCGCCTGACGCGGCATAGCTTCCCATAGAAACAACCACCGGAAGATTGAGCTGACTGTAGTAAAGCGCATCGCGAATAACGTCTGAGGCAAAGGCACTACCTCCGGGGCTATCAACGCGCAATACCAGTGCCTTGATAGATGGGTCATAGTGGAGCTCAGATAATATTTGCGCCAATGTGTCTGCCCCAACAGTGCCTTCCGGTTGCTGTCCATCCAAAATATTACCCTTGGCGACCACAACGGCAATTTTATCTGCTGGGCTTGGAACTGCACTTTGTTCGCGCTGAATATGTGCTAAATAGGCTGGCATATCAATTGCGCTATATTCGCCTTCTATATTATTGGGGATCTGTTGATTTAGATAGCTGCGCATCTGACTTCTGGTGGCTAGATAATCAACTAGGCCTTGCTGCTGTGCTAAAGCCGCAATATCGCCATTAGCGGCTTGCAACTTGCTATCGAGGTTATTGGCAAAGTTATCGATTGTTCCGCTATCAAGCCCGCGGAGTTGCTCAATTTTAGAGGTGTAGGATTGCCATAGGCGATTAACCACATCGGCAGTTTCTTCCCTAGCCTGAGGAGACATATTATTTCTTAAAAATGGCTCCGCAGCGCTTTTATACTCACCGGCACGAAACACATTAACTTTGATTTTTAACTTATCTAGGGCTTCACGATAATAGCTGCCATAGGCGCCAAAGCCAGTGATAACAACCGCACCCATAGGGTTGAGTAAAATTTCATCTGCATGAGCCGCTAAAAAATATTGTGACTGATTAAAGTTGTCAGCTACCGCAATAATCGGCTTTTCGGTTTTTTTGAAGCGAATCAATGCATCGCTAATCTCGTCTAGCTTAGCGATACCGCCCGCTTCAAGGTAGTCTGTGGCAATTACAAGGTGAGTAATTCTATCGTCTGTGGCTGCTGCATCTACGGCGTCAATAACATCTCTAACCAATGTTTCAGGGTTAGTCATTGATTGGTCGGCTAACAGTGTATCTATGGGGTAGACATAGGTTTTCTGGTCTACCAGTATGCCGCTAGGGGCTAAATACAGCGCGCCTTTTTCGGGCATGGGTGGCAACTGATCGGCAAACATCCCAATTACCGCGATAATTAATATTGCGCTAAAAATAATGCCAATAGTCGTTCTAATGGCTTTAAATATTTTGCCTATAAAGCCAAAAAAACGTCGAATAATTGAAGGTTTTTGGGTTGCCATTAAAGTTTATTATCCAAAGTTATTTATTCGGGATTTTTCTGTCTGATACGGGTATATAGCATAGCGCCGCAAAACAGAATAATGGTTAATGTAAGCTCTGCAATATCAAGCATGCTGGGCTCGGGTTTAGTGACGCCAAACACCGCCGAAGCAAAATATAGTAATAGTACAAAGCCCATCCAGATTAGACTTCGCATATTATTCATAAAGACGCCGGGGGCAAACATCACAAGTGGTAGCAGTACGATTAAATAAATCACTGGCGGTTGACTCTGTTGCCATAAATTTGCGGCCAACACCACTAGGAGCGAGCTGTAGCAAATTTTTACTAGGTTATTTAATAGTTTAAGTTTGTCGTTAACAGTCAAGGTAATCAGCCCTTTAAGTAGGTTAATTTTTAAGTGTTGTTGCCAGCTTAGCAATGCGCTTACCCTGAGCTCGGCATATATTTTGCTCATCATTGGACAGAGAGTCGCTCTCTACATGACTCGACCCATAGGGAGTGCCGCCTCTCTGGGTGCTAGTCAGTGCACTTTCGGAATAGGGTATTCCGGCGATAAGCATGCCATGATGCAGCAGTGGGGTCATCATGGATAGCAGTGTTGCCTCTTGCCCACCATGCATTGAAGAGGTTGAGGTAAATACGCCAGCCGGTTTGCCAATCAGGGCGCCACTGGCCCAAAGACCGCCGGTGCCATCCAGGAAATACTTTAAGGGAGCGGCCATATTACCAAAGCGTGTAGGACTGCCAATTAAAAGTCCACTACAATTGGCAAGATCGTCCTCAGTACAGTAAATATCACCACTTTCAGGAATGGTTTGTTCTGTTGATTCGCACACAGTAGAAACACTTGGCACTGTTCTGAGTCGCGCTTCGACGCCGGTCATTTCAACTCCCTGTGCAATCTGTTCGGCTAGCATCTTCACATGCCCATTGCGGCTGTAATATAGAACCAGTACGTATTGATCTTGTTGAGTCATTAGATAATCTCCAAAACGGCTTCAGGGGGCCGGCCAAGTGCGGCTCGATCGCCGGCCACAACGATGGGTCGCTCGATAAGCTTTGGGTTTTTTATCATGACTTCAATTAACTGCTTATCGGTTATTTCGCCGCCTTTTAAGTTATCTTTGTAGTAGGCTTCAGATTTGCGAACCAGCTGATTGGCTTTTATGTCGAGCTTTTGCAAAAGTTCTGTCAGTTTCTCGGCACTTGGTGGGTTATCGAGATACAGGTTAACTTCCGGCTCTATACCTTTGGACTTTAAAAGTTCAAGT
>Ga0213866_10003295_pt1 | contig 11030 bp, 6 predicted proteins | sample PICome_11_FD_160079 | JGI IMG/M metagenome (GOLD analysis project Ga0213866, IMG submission 160079) | Coastal seawater microbial communities near Pivers Island, North Carolina, United States - PICO284 | ecosystem: Environmental > Aquatic > Marine > Coastal | place: USA: North Carolina... | reverse complement strand
AGAATTGCGGCATTTCTTTTGCCAATGCTTGCTCTTCCGGTGATAGCGGCGTGGTAAAGCGGTCGCGCATACTGGCCCAAATGACCGCCAGATTGACCAGCAAAATGGCGACAGCCCATAGCAAGGCAAAGAAATTGCCGTCACCGAGCGCAAAGCCGTAAACAAAAACTGCCGCGCCGACAGCAAAAACGGCGCGCGATAAAATCACGTCACGAATAAGAAAGCCGATTAGAAAAACCGCTGCGCCAGCGTTAAAAACCAGAAACTGAGACATAAAATCCCCTAAACTTTGATAGAATCATAGAGTAGCGTGACACCAGGTTTCACAGCAAGCGGTGAATGATTATGAATGGCTCATCTTCGGTCTCTTTTCTGCCTTCAGATTTGGTGGCGCGCTTTAAGGCGTGGCGGCAAGACGGCTTTGACGAGGCGCATTTTGCTGAGCTGGCCAATGGCCAGAGCCCGATGGCTATGGTCATTTCATGTTGCGACAGCCGCGTGCAATCGAGCGAGATTTTCGATGTGCCGGCCGGTTCATTTTTCATTCATCGCAACATCGCTAATCTGGTGCCGCCCTATCAAACCGGCAGCGACGCGCATGGCACGGCCTCGGCCTTGGAATATGCGGTGAAGGCGCTGAAAGTGCCGCATCTCATCATTATGGGTCATTCGGCCTGTGGTGGCGTGCAAGCGTGCTATGAGATGTGCGAAAATGATGTTGCGGCACAAGATGCCGGTTTTGAATTTGTTGGTCATTGGCTGGAGACATTGCGTCCGGCGCATGGCCGTGTCAGCGGTGAGGGTGAGGCAGAGCGCCTTATTTCCATGGGCCATCAGGGGGTTATCGGCTCGCTCGATAATCTCATGGGCTATCCGTTCATCGCGGCGGCGGTGGAGGCCGGAGCGCTCAGCCTGCATGGGCTGTGGCACGATATCGGCACCGGGGCGCTTTATGCCCTCAACCCTGAAAATGGTGCGTTTGAAGCGCTCTAGCGGCAAGAAAAAAGGGGCCACGCATGGCCGCGCAGCCCCTCTGATTTCATAGGATAGGCGTTGCGCCCTAAAACTTAAGGCGCACACCGACCTTAATCATTTGCCCGAACGGATTATGCGTATAGGGGTCATAATTGAGGTCAAGGCGAGCAAAGGGCGGGTCTTCATCGGTGAGATTATAGACCGATACCCAAAACGCGCTGTCTTCAAGATCGGCATTCAAAGCCTCCAATGACAGATTATAGTGCAGGTCATAGGTTTGGTGATCCTCGACATCGCGCTTCGTGGCGCCCGGATTGTCCTCATAGCTGCCGGTGAAATTGGCGACGAAATTGGTCGTATGATAACCGCTTTCATAAACCGCACCGAGTTTCCACTTTTCGCTGACAATGGAACGCAAATAGCCGACATTGTCATTCAGCTTGTCCAAAGCGTCAAAGGCGGCATTCAAATCAGACGCGCCGACATCATAGCTTGATATGATAGTGAACTCAGCGCTCAAGCTCAAATCACCCTTACCGAGCGGACGGTCATATCCGAAACGAATATCAAAACCGTCTGTCTCAATATCGGGGCCGTTCACCATATTCACACGAACACGCTGAATGGCGGATGATTTCTTGCCCGTGCAATCAGCATCAGCGCCAAAGCCGCAGCTGACCTGTGAACCAAAGGCGCCGCCAATATAATTTCCATCACTATCGAAGGAACGCCCGATAATATCACCAAAGCTTTGTTTGATAATCGGGTCTTGGAAATCAAAGCTCCAATAATCCATGGAAAAGGTGAACATATCGCCTTGAGCCAATTCGGGCATGGCCTCATAGACAAGGCCGAGATTCAGCGTGGTCGCCGATTCCGGCTCCAAATCAGGATTGCCGATAGTGTCAATGGCTTTGAACGAACCGGTGGCAGGGATAAAGCTCAAAGTTGTCGAGCGTCCGCCCAGCTGGTTCAGTGTCGGGCCACGGAAAGTGGTCGAGGCCGAGCCGCGCAGCACTAATTGGTCTGTCGCTTGCCAACGCGCTGCGACTTTTGGGTCGAAACTGTCACCGGTTTTGCCGCCATAATCTTCATAACGGGCCGAGATTTGCACTTCCAAATCGTCGCTTGGCGTTAATTGCACTTCACCGAATAAGGCGGTGATATCTTGCAATTCATCAAGCGGCGTTGCACCGGCCAAAAAGCCGAACTGGCCTGAGCCTTCATAATCATCATCGCTATCACCTACCGTGCCGCGGTCACAAAGCGCAGTCAGGTCATTTTTCGCACGCCAACGCTCATTTTCAGCAACCGTGACGCAAGGGTTCACATGCAAATCATTACCGTCATAAACGTCAATTTCGTAAGTTTCTTCACGATATTGTGCGCCTGCCGCCCAGCTTATGCCATCGCTCAACGCGCCGCTGACAACGCCGTCCCATACGGTCAATTCCGATGTGATGGTGCTGCCCAAATCATATGTCAGCCAATCTCGCAATTCTGCTGAATTGGCCAAATTGGCATCATAATCAGGGTTCACAGATATTTTGCGGTGCTTGGCTTGTGGGGTTTCAATCGCATTGGAGAACGGATTGTAAAACTCGCAGCCATTTTCGCCGGGTGTGTCGCTGGTGCAATTCGGGCCACCAAAGCCTTTCAGGGCCAGCGCCCAACGCTCAACATATGTGTCCGGCGTCACGCTGTCGCGCTCGGCGGTGGAGAACACAAGCGAGGTAATATAGTCAATATCACCGCCTAATGTGCCTTCCAATCCGATGGAGACTTTCATTGTCTCATAGGCGCGATAGGCCCTGCTTGGCGGGCCGCTGACACCAAATGGGCGACCGAAAAACATGAAAGCCGCGCAAGATGTATCGGAGCGGCTGCTTGGTGTGCAGTTCTCATCTGCCGCTAGAGCGTCGGACTCAAAATGCGCCTTAATGCCATCATCATGATCTTCCATATAGGCGGCAAGGCCGGGATGGTAAGATGGGATAATGCGACCGGTGACGGGGTTTGTGTCGACCAAAACCTGCGGCGGATAAGAAGGCGATGAATTCCATTCGGGCACATCATTCTCGCCCCACAGGATTTCTGCAAAAAACGACATATCATTGTCGAATTCATGGCTCAGCGCGACAAACAGATTCGACCGCTCTTCTATTTCGATGAGATTGTCGAAATACACATAATTATAGGTGCAATTTGCTACACCGCGCGTGCTTGCCGATGTGTCACCGATAAAATCGGCGCAGCGTGCATCACGCACGCCCGGCAGGTTTTCGTTTTCATCATCCTGCGTGCGCGAGATGGTTGTGCCGTCGCCCGAAACGGGAATATAAGCGCCCGGATTCGGAATGCCGGTATAGGCCTTGCTATTGCCCTGGAAGCCATATTCTTGAACCGCCCAGTCGCGCTCAAGGGCTTGCAGTTTATTGCGCTTATGTTGGCCATAAGCCGCCATAATATGCGTGCTTCCGTAATTTTGCCCCCAAATCAGGCCAAGGTCTTGGTCGCCATCGCTGCCGTCAATTTCTTTATGCGACACGGCGACTTCAAAGCCTTCAAAATCATCGCGGGTGATGAAATTGACGACGCCGGAAATCGCGTCCGAGCCATAAGTTGCGGCCGCGCCGTCTTTCAACAATTCAATGCGGTCAATGGCGATGCTCGGCAGCATATTGACGTCAACGAAAAGCTGCTCTTGTTCGGATATTGACCCGGGTGACCATACATTGCGGCGTCCGTTCAAAAGGACGAGGTTACGCCCCGCGCCCAGTCCACGCAGATTGATATTGGCCGTGCCTTCAAGACCGTTTGACGAAAATTGATTGGTTTCGCCATCCACGCCTGAACTGACGCCCAGCGTTTTCACCAATTCAACGACCGACGGATTGCCGACATTGAACAATTCTTCGCTGTTCACCACATCGACCGGCACCGGCGCATCTTCCGGTGTTTGTTTAATGTAGGAACCCGTAACAATCACCTCATCGACGCCGTCTTGCGCGCCGAGCGGTGACACGGCAAGGCCAAGCGCCAAAGCGCCGCTTAATGCCGTTTTCATAATGATTGAGTCTGCCATGACTTTTCTCCCTTATTATTTTCATGACCCTACTATCCTAGGCAGGGGTGAGGGGCAAGCGCAACTATGTTTTACAATTTTATTTTGCTGGTGCAGGATACAGCCCGTTGCCGAGGGAGAGCATCAAGAAAATGAGTAAAACAAAATCCGTCAAAGCGCCCATGCAGGCGGTGGTTCACGCCGTTAATGTTGCGGTCGGAGACAGCGTCAGCGCCGGTCAGGAATTGGTCATATTGGAAGCGATGAAAATGCAGCACGCGCTGGCTGCGCCGGTTGCGGGCAAGGTCACGGCGCTGAAATATGCGGTCGGTGAGGTGGTGGAAGAAGCCGCTTTGGTGTTTTCCGTCGAGGCGGGTGAGGCGGCAAAAGATGCGGCGGTGGCGGAAAAGGCGCAAGACCTTGATGACATTCGCGCCGATCTGGCCGAACTACAAGCGCGACTGGCCCGCACGCAAGATGCCAATCGGCCCGAAAAAATTGCCAAGCGGCATGAAAAAGGCCATCGCACGGCGCGCGAAAATGTCGATGATTTATGCGACACGGACAGCTTTATCGAATATGGCCAGTTGATGGTGGCGGCGCAGCGTCAACGTCGCGAGCTTGACGACCTGATAGACAACACACCGGCCGATGGGCTGGTCGCCGGTTTCGGCGCGGTGAATGGCGATATGTTTGACGAAGACGCAGCGCGCACCGCCGTTTTGGCCTATGACTATACGGTGCTGGCCGGCACGCAAGGGCTGTTCAACCATAAAAAGACCGACCGCGTTTTGGAAATGGCGCATGAATGGCAAGTGCCGACAGTGTTTTATACGGAAGGCGGCGGCGGCAGGCCGGGCGATACCGATGCCTCGAAAATCTCGGGCGGCGGTTTGGATGTCATGACCTTCGCCACCTGGGCGCAAGCCAGCGGTGTCGCGCCGCGCATTGCGGTGAATAATGGCTATTGCTTTGCCGGTAATGCGGTTTTGTTCGGTTGCGCCGACATCACCATTGCCACCAAAGACAGCTATATCGGCATGGGCGGGCCGGCGATGATTGAAGGCGGCGGGCTGGGCGCGGTTGCGCCGACCGATGTCGGGCCGATGGATATTCAAACCGCCAATGGCGTGGTCGATTTGCTGGCCGATGATGAAGCGCAGGCGACCGCCATAGCCAAGCAAGTGCTGGGCTATTTTCAAGGGACGCTGAAAAGCCATGAATGCGACGACCAGCGCAAGCTGCGACACGTCATTCCCGAAGACCGCAAGCGCGCCTATGATATGCGCACCGCCATTGAGATGATTGCCGATACGGGCAGTTTTATGGAACTGCGCCACGCCTATGGGCCGGGCATGATTACCGGCTTTATGCGGATTGAGGGTCGGCCTTTCGGGTTGATTGCCAATAATCCGGCGCATTTGGGCGGCGCGATTGATGCCGAGGCGGCCGAAAAAGCCGGACGCTTTGTGCAGCTTTGCGACGGCTTTGACCTGCCGATTGTTTCTTTCTGCGACACGCCGGGCTTTATGGTCGGGCCGGAGCATGAAAAATTCGGCACGGTGCGCCGCGCTTCTTCCATGTTGGTGGCCGGCGCGAGCATTTCCGTGCCGGTGTTTATGGTGGTGCTGAGAAAAGGCTATGGGCTGGGCGCGCAAGCCATGGGCATGGGGTCACTTCATGTGCCGCAACTGACCATGGCGTGGCCGACCGGCGAGTTCGGCCCGATGGGATTGGAAGGCGCGGTGCGCCTCGGCTATTCGAAAGAAATCGCCGCCGCCGGAGGCGAAGGCACAAAAGACGGCGACGCGCTGTTCAATAAATTGCTCGATGCGATGATTGCCAATGGCAAGGCGCTGAACGCCGCCATGTATCATGAAATTGACGCGGTGATTGACCCGAAAGATACGCGGCACTATTTGCTGCGCGCGCTGAAATCTCTGCCGGTAGGCAAAAAAGGCGGCGGCGGAAAACGCCCATTTATCCCGACTTGGTAGGCTTGCCTGACGGCCAGTTCCGCATCATGTGCCGGTGTCGTAATCGGCCAGCTCAATGGTGCGGGTCATATTCCAATAATCGACCGGCCGCCTCGGCATCTAGCCGCATAATAATGCGCCTTTTTGTGCCATATCCTCAACAATATCGGCGTCAAAGCCCAATTCGTCCATAATGGTGCGGCTATGCTGGCCGTGGCCGGGGCTTGGCTCGGCCAGAGAAGTGGTGGCACCGGCAAACAAAACCGGCGGGGTCGGCGCGGTCAGTCGCCCGAGATTTTCCGTCACATAGGTTTCCAAAGCGCCAATGGCCTGCACTTGTTCATTGGCCGTCACCGTGCTGCGCCGTTCACACGGGGCGCTGGGAATATCAGCCGCTTCAAAAGCCTGCATCACCTCATTAACCGTCAAATTGCGCGCGCCGTCTTTCAAGACGCTCATCACCTCGCCAATATTGGCCATGCGGGCGGGCAGGGAAGCGAACATCGGATCGGATTTCAAATCCTCGCGGTCCAACAAATTCAAAATCGCCTCCCAATGCTGGTCGGTGAGCGCCGAGGCAGCTATCGCCCCGTCTTTGGTGTTGATGGTTTGATAAGTCTCTGACATGGGCGGCAGGTCAATCGCGTCATCGTCCAATAGGGTGAAATGCATCATGCCATCGGGCCACATAAAGGCGAGGCACGCATGCAGCATGGAAATATCAATGTGCTGGCCTTCGCCGGTCGTGGCGCGCGCCACCAAAGCGGCCGTCGCGGCCTGCGCCACCGTATAGGCGGTCACCTTGTCGCAAATCAACATTTTGATGAAATCATAGCTGTCGCTGTCTCCCTGCATGCCGGTCAGACCGCTAATACCTTGAATGACATGGTCATAGGCCGGTCGGTTCGCCAAGGGCCCGATTGTGCCAAAGCCGGTAACAGCAACATTGATGAGGCGTGGATTGGCCGCACGCAATATATCGCTGCCCAGCCCCAGCTTATCCATCACGCCGGGGCGATAATTATTCAATAAAATATCGGCATTACCGGCCAGTCGCTTGACGGCCTCCATGCCGTTTTCATGCTTCAAATCAATTGCCAAAGAACGTTTGCCGCGATTGCAATTATGAAACAGAGCGGATTGGCCGTTTTTCTGACTGCCAATATAGCGCATCGGGTCGCCCATCAGCACCGGCTCAACCTTCACCACTTCAGCGCCTTGGGCGCGCATCATCATGGCTGCTAAAGAACAGGTAATCATGGTCGACATTTCGACAATTTTCAGTCCGGCCAATGGTTGTTCGGATGTCGGTGTCTTGCTCATCAAACCCTCCCAAGCTCCCTAACTGAAATGCTAGGGGAGGCGGTTAGCTGCGGTCAATAGGGTAAAGTCTCGTCAGTCGCATGGATAAATCAGGCCTCGTGCTGAACTATCGCCCTCGGCTGGCGCGTTGCGCTTTACAAACCAAGTTTGCACGCTAACATTCTGCGCCAGGGAGATATTATGAGCAGCACAATAAGAATAGGCGGGGCCAGCGGCTATTGGGGCGAGAGCATGATGGCGACGCCGCAGCTTTTGCAGGTCGAGGGCATGGATTATTTGGTCTATGATTTTCTCGCTGAAATCACCATGTCGATTTTGGCGCGGGCGCGCGCCAATAATCCCGATGCCGGTTATGCGACGGACTTCATCAGCGGTGTGCTGAAACCCAATTTGCGCGAAATTGCCGAGAAGAAAGTCAAAATCCTGACCAATGCAGGTGGCGTCAATCCGGCGGCTTGCGGCGCGGCGGCGCGCGCTTTGATTGCCGAAGCCGGACTGGATTTGAAAGTCGCGGTGATCAGCGGCGATGATTTGCTCGCAGCGCGCGATAATTTTACCGATAAGAAAGATATGTTTTCCGGGGCCGATTGCCCGCCGCCGGAAGCGCTGGCCAGCGTCAATGCCTATCTGGGCGGCTTTCCCGTCGCGGCGGCGCTGGATGCCGGGGCTGATATTGTCATTACCGGTCGCAGCGTTGACAGCGCGGTGACGCTGGGCGCGTGCATTCATGCGTTTGGCTGGCAGGCCGCCGACCTCGACAAATTGGCGGCCGGTTCTTTGGCCGGACATATTATTGAGTGCGGGCCGCAAGCCAGTGGCGGCAATTTCACCGATTGGCAATTATCCGGCGATATTGCCGATATTGGCTATCCGTTTATCGACATTGACGGCGACGGCGTGTTCACCGTATCGAAGCCCAAAGGCACGGGCGGCGTGGTTAATGTCGGCACAGTGTCGGAGCAAATGCTCTATGAAATCGGCGACCCGCAAGCCTATCTCTTGCCCGATGTCGCCTGCGATTTCTCGCAGGTAACGATTGAAGAAACCGCCCCCAATCAGGTGCGCGTGGCCCATGCCAAGGGCACAACCCCGCCCGACAGCTATAAAGTCTGCGCCACTTTTGCCGATGGCTTTCGCGCCGGTACGATGATGAGTTTTGTCGGCGTTGAGGCGGCGGCCAAGGCGCGCCATTTTGCCGATGCCGCTTTTGCCCGTGCGCGGGCGGTTTTACGCCAGCATAATCTCGCCGATTATGGCGAGACCAGTGTCGAAGTGTTGGGCGATGACAGCCAATTTGGTGACGCGGGGCACAATCCGGCGAGCCGCGAAGTGGTGCTGAAAATCGCCGCCAAGCATGAAACGCAATCCGGTTGCGGCGCGCTTTTGAAAGAGATTAGCGGCTTGGGATTGGCGACACCGGCCGGACTTTCGATTTTTGCCGGTTCGCGTGCCAAGCCGTCGCCTGTCGTGCGCTTGTTCTCTTTTCTGCTGCCGAAAGGCGAGGTCAGTATCGATATTGATGTCGATGGCGCGGTCAGCCGCTTTGAAGAAGCGGGCAATGTGACCGGCGAAGCACCGATTGCGGTCGCCGCGCCTGATGCACCGCAAGATCCGGGCACGGTGGAGGTGCCGCTCATCAAGCTGGCTTGGGGGCGTTCAGGCGATAAGGGCAATAAGGCCAATATCGGCGTAATCGCGCGCCATGCCGCCTATCTACCCTATATTTGGGCGGCGCTTGATGAAGCGGCCATTCGCAAACGCTTTGGCCATTTCATGGCCGAAGGCAGTGGGCTGGCGCGGTTTTATCTGCCCGGCAGCAATGCCATGAATATCCTCATAGATGAAGCATTGGGCGGCGGCGGTGTCGCCTCTTTGCGCAATGACCCGCAGGGCAAGGCTTATGCCCAAATCCTGCTCGACCATCCGATTGCCATTCCAGAAAAATTAGCGGAGTCCCTGTAATGCCGGTGTTTGAATCGAAACTGGACATAAAGTCCGACGCTTTTGCCAAGAATCGCGAAGACCAGCTTGAGAAAATCGCCCATTTGCGCATGTTGGAAGCGCGCGCCGAAGCCGCCTCAGAAAAGCGCCGTCCGCGCTTTGAAGAGCGCGGCCAGTTGACGCCGCGCGACCGGTTGGCGCAATTGCTTGACCCCGGCATGCCCTATTTGCCGCTTTATAATATGGCGAGCTATTGCGTTGATGACCCTGACCGCGAGACCTCGATTCCGGGCGGCTCGGTGCTCGCCGGTATCGGCTATGTGTCGGGTGTGCGCTGCATGATATGCGTCGCCGATAGCGGCATTAATGCCGGTGCGGCAACCGAAATGGGCTTTCGCAAAAATTTGGAGGCGATGCAATTGGCGCTGGCCAATAAGCTGCCCTTTATTCATTTGGTCGAAAGCGCCGGTGCCAATCTCATGCAATATAAAGTCGAGCTTTGGGCGCATGGCGGCGGCGTGTTTTGCAGTCTCGGTCGCCTCAGCGCGGCCGGTGTTCCGACCATGACCGTGCTGCACGGGCCGTCCACGGCGGGCGGCGCATATATGCCCGGCATGTCGGATTATAATGTCGGCGTCAAACATAATGGCATGGCGGCGCTGGGCGGCGCGGCTTTGGTGCAAGCGGCGACCGGCGAGATTGCCGATGAGCGCGAACTTGGCGGCAGTGAAATGCATGCAAGCGTTTCCGGCCTGATTGAATATTTGGCCGAAGATGATGCTGACGGGATCCGCCAAATCCGCGATGTCGTCGCCAATATTGGCTGGAATGAGCATTGCCCAGCTTTGCCGCAACGCCAATTTGACGCGCCGCTTTATGATGCGGAAGAAATTCTCGGACTTGTGCCGGTCGATTATAAAATTCCATATGACAGCCGCGAATTGATTGCCCGTCTGGTCGATGGCTCGGAATTTACCGAGTTCAAATCGCGTTTCGGGCCGAACTTGGTGTGCGTGCAGACGCGCATATTCGGCCATCCGGTCGGGCTGGTTGCCAATAATGGGCCGATGGGGCCTGATGAAGCGGCCAAGGGCGCGCATTTTTTCCAAATTGTTGACCAAGCCGGAACGCCGCTTATTTTCCTCAATAATATCACCGGCTATATGGTCGGCACAGAATATGAGCAGCGCGGCATGATTAAGCACGGCTCGAAAATGATACAAGCCGTGTCAAATATTCGCGTGCCGAAATTGTCTTTCTATGTCGGTGCATCTTACGGCGCGGGCAATTACGGCATGGCTGGTTACGGCTTTGACCCCGACTTTTTGTTCACTTGGCCGGGCGCAATGACCGGCGTGATGAGCGGCGAGAGCGCTGCCGGAACCATGGAAACCGTGGCCATTAACGCCGCCAAGCGACGCGGTGTCGAACCCGATATGGAGGCATTGGCCAAACAACGTGCCGCCATTGAAGCGGTTTTTGCCGCGCAAGAAGATGCGTTTTTCACCTCCGGTCGCTTGCTCGACCACGGCGTGGTTGACCCGCGCGACACGCGCCAGATTTTGGGCTTCACGCTGGAAACCATTTGGGAGCGCGAACACAGAACGCTCAACCCGAACGCTTTTGGCGTCGGTCGGATGTAGGGGGATTATCATGCAAGCACCAGAAACAAGTGTTGTCCTGTTGGAAGAAGATAATGATTGGGCCACGGTGTGGCTCAATCGCCCTGAGGCGCGCAACGCCATGTCCGG
>Ga0213866_10003292_pt1 | contig 11039 bp, 12 predicted proteins | sample PICome_11_FD_160079 | JGI IMG/M metagenome (GOLD analysis project Ga0213866, IMG submission 160079) | Coastal seawater microbial communities near Pivers Island, North Carolina, United States - PICO284 | ecosystem: Environmental > Aquatic > Marine > Coastal | place: USA: North Carolina... | reverse complement strand
TGCGCCATTGGCGCTTTGCACAAATAAGTCAGGCAAGGATTTGCGCCTCGCATGGGTAATGAATTTATCGAGTTGCGGCCCGAGAGAAGCGCTTTTTTTCGCGGGCGGCGGCTTGCTTTCGTCGCTTGGCTTGCTGTATAGGGACACAGCAAGAGCGCCGGTCACAACCACAATAAGTCCCAGCACAGCCGCATGACGGCGGACGAATCGGGCAAATTGTGACAGACTGGCTTTGGACGACATATGAACCTCCTTAGGGGGCAGGCAATGAGTAACCGCATGTGGGGCGGCCGGTTTGGTGGCAGTCCCGATGATATTATGGAAGAAATTAACGCTTCCATCGGCTTTGACCAGCGTTTGTTTGCACAAGACATTCGCGGCTCATTGGCGCATGCGCAAATGCTTGTCAAACAAGGGATTATTTCCGCCGAAGACGGCACGGCGATTGCTGACGGGCTGAACCAAATCGAGGCCGAAATTAAAGACGGCACATTCACTTTTTCGCGGGCGCTGGAAGATATTCATATGAATATTGAAGCGCGTTTGGCCGAGCTTATCGGCGAGGCGGCGGGGCGGCTGCATACGGCGCGCTCGCGCAATGACCAAGTGGCGACCGATTTCCGGCTTTATGTGCGCGATGCGCTCGACCATATGGGCGCGCAAATTCACGCCCTCATGGGGGTTTTGCTGAACCAAGCCGCGGCGCATGCTGAAACCATTATGCCCGGTTTCACGCATTTGCAGCCGGCGCAGCCAGTGACTTTCGGCCATCATCTTTTGGCCTATGTCGAAATGCTGGCGCGCGATGCCGGCCGTTTTGGTGATGCGCGGGCGCGGATGAATGAAAGCCCGCTCGGCGCGGCCGCTTTGGCCGGCACGGGGTTTGATATTGACCGCGACATGACGGCCAATGCGCTCGGCTTTGACCGGCCTATGGGCAATAGTATGGATGCGGTTTCTGACCGCGATTTTGCGCTGGAAGCCCTATCGGCGGCGGCCATTTGTGCCACCCATTTATCGCGCCTTGCGGAAGAGATCGTTATTTTCTCCGGCCCCGCTTACGGCTTTTTTGACCTGCCCGATGCGTTTTCTACCGGCTCTTCCATCATGCCGCAAAAACGCAATCCCGATGCGGCTGAATTGGTGCGTACCAAAACCGGCCGCATTATCGGCGCGCTGGGCGGCTTGATGGTGGTCATGAAAGGCCTGCCCTTGGCCTATTCGAAAGACATGCAGGAAGATAAGGAAGGCGTGTTTAACGCGCTCGACAGCCTGTCTTTAAGCTTGGCCGCGATGAGCGGCATGATGGGGGCGCTCGGGATTAATGGCGCGGCCATGCGGGCCGCCGCCGGTAGCGGTTTTTCAACCGCCACGGATTTGGCCGATTGGCTGGTCCGCGAAGCCGGTTTGCCGTTCCGCCAAGCGCATCATGTCACCGGTCAATTGGTGGCGCTGGCTGAAGAAAGAAACTGCGCGCTGGCAGATGTGCCGCTGGCCGATATGCAAAATGTCGAAGCGGCGATTACCGAGAATGTGTTTTCGGTATTGAGTGTCGATAATTCAGTGGCCTCGCGGCGTGCCTTTGGCGGCACGGCGCCCGATAATGTGCGCGCGCGCATTGCCCATTGGCAAAATTGGTTGTCGGAGAACGCCGCATCATGATGCGACGCCTCACATTTTTCATGACCCCGTTCATGCTGCTGGCCATTCTTGTTTCCGTGACCGGCTGCGGCAAGCGCGGCGAGTTGCGCCTGCCCGATGAGCCATCACCAAGCGCCCCCTTATGGGAGCAGCCCGATGGATGAGTTTGGCTATCAACAAGGCGCACTGCATGCCGAGCAAGTTTCGATAGAGGCTTTGGCGGCACAAATCGGCACGCCGTTTTATTGCTATTCGGCGGCGACCTTGCGCCATCATTACCGCGTGCTCGATGCAGCTCTGGCTGAAAACGGATTGTCTGACCGGCTGATTTGCTATTCGGTGAAAGCCAATTCCAATCTCGCCGTTATTGCCACATTGGCGCAAATGGGCGCCGGTGCCGATATTGTCTCGCAAGGCGAATTGCGCCGCGCCCTTGCGGCCGGCGTGCCGCCCGAAAAAATCGTTTTTTCGGGGGTCGGCAAAACGGCAGAAGAAATGCGCGCCGCTTTGGATGCCGGTATTTTGCAATTCAATGTTGAGAGCCTGTCGGAGATTGACCTCTTGGCCGAAACCGCGCGCGCCACGGGCAAAACGGCTGAGATTGCCTTGCGCGTCAATCCGGATATTGAAGCGGGCACGCATAAAAAAATATCCACCGGCACGGCCGAGACCAAATTCGGCATTGCTTGGGAAGACGCACAAGCCGGATTCGCCCATGCACGCGCTTTGGACGGGGTCGAGGCGGTCGGTATTGATATTCATATTGGCAGTCAAATTACCGATTTGACGCCGTTTCGTCGGGCTTTTGAAAAAGTCGGGGCTTTGTTGAGCGCTTTGCGTGCTGACGGGCATGATATTCGTCGCCTCGATTTGGGCGGCGGTTTGGGCGTGCCTTATGCGCGTCATGCGGATGGCGATAATGCGCTGCCCCCTGATCCGACGGCTTATGCGCAAGTGATTGCCGAGACTTTGGGGGCCAGCGGCTGCACCATTATGCTGGAGCCGGGGCGTTTGATTACCGCCAATGCCGGTATATTGGTGACCTCTGTGGTGCGCTCCAAAGAGGGGACGGCCAAAAATTTCATGATTGTTGATGCCGCCATGACCGAGCTGATGCGCCCGACGCTTTACGATGCGCATCATCCGATTGCGCCGGTGCTGGAAGATGAAAGCGCAACAAAAAATTGGGATGTCGTCGGTCCGGTTTGCGAGACCGGCGATTTTCTGGGCCTTGACCGCGCTTTGCCGGCTTTGCAACCGGGGGCGCTATTGGCGATTTTCGCGGCCGGCGCTTATGGCGCCGTGCTCGGCTCGGCCTATAATACCCGTCTTGCCGCGCCTGAGGTTTTGGTCGATGGCGAAAAATGGGCCGTGGTGCGCGCCCGCCCCGATTATGAAGCGCTTTTGGCCGGCGAGGCCATTCCCGATTGGCTGTGAAAGCGGTTTGCTTTGGACCCCCAAAAACACGTAAAATCGCGGCAGATGTTAAATCAAAAAGGCCGCTGCCATGATCCGTCTTGAAAATGTGTCTTTGCGCTACCAACAAGGGGAAGATGTGCTGCGCCATATCAATCTTGATATTCCCCAAGGGGCGTTTCGATTTCTCACCGGCCCGTCTGGAGCCGGCAAAACCTCGCTTTTGAAATTAATCTTTCTGGCCCATGCGCCGAGCAGCGGGCGGATTTATCTGATGGGCCATGATGTGAGCGCACAATCGCGCAAAAGCCGTGCTTTGATGCGCCGCCATATTGGCGTGGTGTTTCAAGATTTCCGACTGATCGACCATTTGAGCGTTTATGAAAACATCTCCTTGCCCTTGCGCATTGCCGGTCACAAACAGAGCTTTTGGCATGAAAATGCCGTTGAATTATTGAACTGGGTCGGGCTTGGCCAGCGCCTTGACGCGCTGCCCGAAACCCTGTCAGGCGGCGAGCAGCAACGTGCCGCCATTGCCCGCGCCGTGATAACGCGGCCGCGCATTATTATTGCCGATGAACCGACCGGCAATGTTGATCCGGAGATTGGCGAACGGCTTTTGCGGCTATTGATTGAGCTCAATAAAATGGGCACGACCATTGTCATTGCCACCCATGACCGGCAATTATGGGAGAAGTTCGATTTTCCCCGTCTGCATTTGGATAATGGTCAGCTGGCTTTGGTGCGCGAGGCAGTATGATGGGCAGCAGCAGTAAAATAACCATATTGCCGCCGCAAAGCTTGGCCGGGCCGGCTTTGAGTGCGGTTACCATGGTGATGACTTTTCTCGCCTGTCTCGCTTTGGGGTGCAGCCTATTGGCCGACCGCGCCGCCGATCGCTGGCTGACTCGCGCAACCAGCGCGCTTTCCGTGCAAATTGTTGAAACCGGCACCTTATCGGCCGAAGAGCAATTGCCCAATGTGCTGCGCGAATTGCGCGCCGCGCCGGGCATTGACGCCATTCGCGTTTTGAGCCGCGATGATTTGGTGGGGCTGTTGGAGCCATGGCTCGGCACCGGCAATATTGGCGAAGACATGCCCTTGCCGCTATTGATTGAGGTGACGCCCAATGCCGATAATCCGCCGGCGACGCAAGCCCTGTCGGCGCAAATTCGCGCCATTGCGCCGGGCGCACAGCTTGATACGCATGGACGTTGGCGCGAAACCTTGGAAAGCACGGCCAATGCGCTGCAGCTTTTTGCGGCGCTGGTTTTGACTATGGTCACTTTGGCCACCGCTATGGTGATTTTATTCGCCACCCGTGCCGGATTGCTGGCCAATGAAGAAATCATTCACGTGCTGCACCAAATCGGCGCGCAGGACGGCTATATTTCGCGCCGTTTTGAAGGCCATTTCATTCGCCGCACGGCGCTGGCCGCCGTGCTCGGTCTGCTCGCCGCTTTCATCTTTTTCTATACGCTGGGCGGCCTTGTCGGCGAGGCGCGCCAGGCTGATTTTCTGGTGCTGCTCTTGTCCATGCCTTTGGCGGCGATTTTTCTGAGCTGGCAAGTGACGCGGCGTTATGTGCTGCGCCGTTTGCGTGCCCAGCTTTAAGGCCGCGCCATGACGCGCTTTGGCGAAGAAGAAAGACGCAGCCGTCGGCAAATGATCGCAACATTGGGCGGCATGCTGAGCGGTGCTTTCCTTTTATTCTTGCTGTTTTTCATCATTTTTGCGCAAAGTTTGCGTGCGACCCCTGACACGGTGCCTGAAGCGGATGGTATTGTCGTGTTTACCGGCACCAGCCCGGTGCGCATTGAGACCGGGCTGAAATTGCTGGCCGATGGCAAGGGGCAACGTCTGCTCATTAGCGGGGTTTATGAAGACCAGGATTTCGATATGATTTTGGCCATGGCGGGCGATGATGGGGGGCGCTTGCGGTGTTGTATCGACCTTGATTATCGTGCCACCAATACGGTCGGCAATACGCAAGAGACCGCGCTATGGGCCGAAGTGCATGAATTTTCCAGCCTGATTGTGGTGACCAGCAGCCAGCATATGCCGCGCGCATTTCTCGAATTACGCCGCACTTTACCGACCACCAGCCTGTCGGCCTTTCCGGTGTTGCCGCCCAATGTGCGGCTTGATTATTGGTATGCTTATCCCGGCACAATGGCCCTCTTATTGGGTGAATATATGCGCTATCTCTATGTGTTGAGCGGTTTGCCGGGATTTGATTGACATTGCTGATGGAAAAGATTTTTTTAGATAAACGATTTGCTTTATTTGCCCCTTTCATCGCATTGGGTGTGGTGGCGGTGATGGGGTTTGCGCTCTGGGTTTTTGCGGCCGGTCGCATTGCTGATGAGCTTTCGGCCAATGGATTTTCTTGGCAAAAACTGACCCGAGAAGGGTTTCCGGCCCGTATCAGCTTATATATGGATGCCCCGCGCTGGCGCGATGGTGAGATGCTTTGGCAAAATCAAGGGCTCAGCCTGACATTAATGCCGTTTGAGGGCGGCCATGCGATTATCGATTTTCATGGGGCCCATGATATGCGGCTTGGTTCGAGCCATATGCAGCTCGCCCATCAAGGTAATTTAATGAGCCTTGTGCTCGACAGTGACGGCGTCAATCGCGCTTCTTTCGAGGCGCAGCAGGCCGATTTGCGGGCCGCTCAAGCGGGTTTTGATTGGCGCATGCAGGCGGCGCAATTGGCCTTGCACACGCGGCGGCGCGATGATGCGCGCCATGATATTGCGCTGACCGCCAAGCAGCCCGTGCTGACGCAAAATATCAAGGCCATTGGCGGCGGCTCATTGCGCGTGTCGCGCTTGGAGGCGTTGGCCAATATGTCAGAGCAAACGCTGGCGCGCGGCCTTGCCGCCGGTGATGTTATCGGCCTCGATCGCCTTACTTTGGCGCGCAAAGACTTAACGCTGATCGCCAAAGGCCGCGTCAAATTGCGTGCCAATGGTTATCTCGACGGCAGTTTGGATTTGGATATTGTCAATCTCAATGCTTTTGCCGATGCGCTGGTTGAGTTCGGCCTCATCAAAAAGCGTGACAAACGAAATTTGCTTTTGCTGGGCGGTCTGGGTGCGGCTTTGGGCGGCGACACGCGCGATCGGCTGTCACTGCCTTTGCGGTTCCAAAATCAAAAGGTCTATTTGGGCAGCTTGGAAATGGGCGCGGCGCCGAAATGGCAATGACTATTTATCGCGCCCGAAATTCGGGCTGTCCGTATCTTGACCGGCATCAATAATCGATTGGCGAATGATGCGTGTCTCGGTGAAGACATCTTCGAGATAGCGCCCATCATCGCGTCTTATGGCCGCTTGCAGCGCCGTCAAATCTTCTGAAAAGCGACCCAGCATTTCCAGCACCGCGTCTTTATTGGCGAGGAAAATATCGCGCCACATAACCGGGTCAGACGATGCAATGCGGGTGAAGTCGCGAAAACCGGAAGCAGAATATTTAATCACTTCCGAGCGCGTATCATTTTCAAGCTGCGCCGCCGTGCCGACAATATTATAGGCAATCAAATGCGGCAAATGGCTGGTGATGGCAAGCACCAAATCATGATGGTCAGCTTCCATAAAGGTTACTTCCGAACCCATGCTGCGCCATAATTTGGTGACTTCTTCCACCGCAATCAGGCTGGTATTTTCATCCGGTGTCAAAATGCACCAGCGCTCTTCAAACAATTCGGCAAAACCGGATTCCGGCCCTGATTGTTCCGTGCCGGCGATTGGATGGCCGGGGACGAAATGCACGCGGCCTTCCAATAGCGGTGTCACCTCCTTCAGCACGCCGGCTTTCACCGAACCGACATCGGTCAAAATCGCATTATCTTTCAGCCCGGGCACAATTTCTGCGGCCAATTCCTTAATGGCGCTGAGCGGTGTGTTGAAAAACACAATATCGGCATCAATCACCGCTTCGGCGGCGCTGTCATGCACGCTGTCGACAAAGCCAAGTTCAAGTGCCTTGTCGCGCGTCGCAGCCGAGCGCGCATAGCCTGAAATATGCGCCGCCAAATTATTTTTCTTCAGCGCATGGCCGAGCGATGAGCCGATAAGGCCAAGGCCGATAAGGGCAATATTGGGCTGGCTCACTTGGCATCCCCATTTTTGAACTTTTCCAATGCAGCCAGTGCGGCGCGATTGGCTCCTTCCGTGCCGACACTCAAACGCAGCATATGCGGCAAGCCATAGGCGATAAGGGCGCGTGGTATTACCCCATTGGCGCATAGCACGGCTTCGGCTTTCGCCGCTTCTTGCGCATCGCCAAATTGCAAGAGAATGAAATTGGCCTGGGTGCTGCGCACGGCTATTCCAAGACCGCCAATTTGCTGCACCAGCCAATCGCGCCATTGTGTGTTATGGGCGCGGCTTTTTTCTATATGCGCTTGATCATCCAAAGCGGCGAGACCGGCGCTCATGGCGGCTGCGTTAATGTTAAACGGCCCACGCAGGCGATTGAGCGCCTCGGCAATGGCTGGCGAGCAATAGCCCCAGCCGAGCCGCAAAGCGGCCAGCCCATAGGCTTTGGAAAAAGTACGGGTGGTCACCACATTGTCATGCGCTTCGACCATATCAAAAGCAGCCGGGTAGTTTTCCGGCGCAACATATTCGGCATAAGCCCCGTCCAGCACCAACAGCACATGGGCCGGCAGGGCTTGATGCAGGCGGGCAATGTCATCAGCCTCCAACATGGTGCCGGTCGGATTATTGGGATTGGCCAAGAAAATCACTTTGGTTTTATCGCTGAGCGCGGCCAGCAAAGCGTCAACACTGGCCGTCAAATCCGTTTCCGCCACTTCAATCGGCGTGGCGCCGGTGGCGCGGCTGGCCAGCTTGTAAATCAAAAAAGCATGTGCCGTGTGCAGCATTTCATCGCCCGGCCCCAAATAGGCTTGCGCCAATAGGCTCAAAATATCATCCGAGCCATTGCCGCAGACAATGCGTGCCGCATCCAGCCCATTGACCTCGGCCAGTTTCTCGCGCAAAGCGCGCGCCCCGCCATCAGGATAAAGCGACGGGTCGCCCAAATTTTTGAGTGCGGCCAGTGCTTTCGGGCTGGCCCCGAGCGGGTTCTCATTGGCCGACAGTTTGAAAGGGTCGGCAATACCGTCAACCGCTTCCTTGCCGCCGACATAGGCCGGCATATCCAAAATCCCGTCTTTTGCTATCGGCCCGCTCATTGCCCGGCCTCCGAAACGCTGCTCTCCAAGGTCAGGTAACGCCCCCAAATGGCATCACTTTCATGCATGCGGGTTTCGACCAGCACATAATCATCGCCGGCAAATAAAACATTGTCACCGTCAAGGGCCGCGGCGCGGCGCACCAAATACACCCCACCCGCGGCAATCGGGTCTTCGTCAATTTGTGCGCCATAACACAGACAGGCTGGGGTGCCGCTTACCGGCAGGCGCGCAAAAACCGCCATGCCATCAGCCGGGGCGCAGGCTTCAGCCAATGTCAAAACGGCAATGGCACGGCTTTCATCGGCCAAGGCGGATAAATCACCGGCACAGGTTTCATAGGTCAGGCTGGCTCCGAAATGGGCGCGCGCTGTCGCCATGGCGGCTTGTGAGGCATAAATGCTTATGCCGCCTTGCTGGCTCAGCGCCATGCCGATAATCTCGCGCCAAATGGCCATCAGACCGGCTTCGCTCAGAAGCGGTGCATGGGCTTTTTGCCAAGCCCGCAAGGCCTGCATTTGTTGCATTTCGCGCATTGGTCGCAAAGGCATGGCGTCATCGCCATTGGCCGCTTTGGCGGCCGCAATGTCACCAACCAATTCGGCACGGCGCAGCAATCCGGCACGCAGGTCGGCGTCCAGAGTATCGATTTCGGCGCGAATAACTTCCAACTTACCGGTCATTTAGCTTTATCTCTCGCTTACGCGCCTAGTCATACGCCGTGAGAGGGTGTAAATCAAAGGAAAGATTGACATTTTGCCGCGCCTCCTGCATGAGGGGCGGCGAATTGCAGCTTGTCATATGGGGATGCCATGAGCGATGCGAATGCAGATTTGGAGCAAGGCCAAACAGTGCGACTTGAGCGCACTGCCTTGAAGCTCGACTGCGGCGCCAGCTTGGCGCATGTCGATATTGCCTATCGCACCTATGGCACGCTCAATAAAGACAAAAGCAATGCCATTTTGATTTGTCATGCCTTGACAGGCGACCAGCATCCGGCGGGCGATAATCCGCTGACCGATAAAGAAGGCTGGTGGACACAAATTGTCGGGCCGGGCAGCATTATCGATACTGATAAATATTTCGTCATTTGCTCCAATGTATTGGGCGGCTGCGGCGGCTCGACCGGGCCGCAAAGCGATAAGCCGGATGGCAGCGGCCCTTACGGGCTGGATTTTCCGGTCATCACCATTGCCGATATGGTGCGCGCACAAAATCTGTTGATTGACCATTTGGGCATTGAGACGCTGTTTTGCGTGCTGGGTGGCTCTATGGGCGGCATGCAAGTCTTGCAATGGGCGGCGGCGCATGGCGAGCGGGTTTTTTCGGCCGTGCCGATTGCCACCTCAGCGCGCCATTCGTCGCAAAATATCGCTTTTCACGAAGTCGGCCGACAAGCCATTTTGGCTGATGCCGATTTTGAGGGCGGGCGGTATTTTGACAGCGGCCAGCGCCCGCGCAAAGGCCTTGCCGTGGCGCGCATGGCGGCGCATATCACCTATCTGTCAGAAGCCGCTTTGCAGCGCAAATTCGGGCGCAATTTGCAAGACCGCGATGAAGTCACTTACGGCTTTGATGCAGATTTCCAGATTGAGAGCTATTTGCGTCATCAGGGCATGAGCTTTGTCGAGCGCTTTGATGCCAATAGCTATCTCTATATTACCCGCGCCATGGATTATTTTGATATTGCGGCGGAAAATGGCGGCAATTTGGCGGCCGCGTTTAAAGATAGTAAGACACGTTTTTGCGTCATGTCATTTACCAGCGATTGGTTGTTCCCGACCTCGGAGAGCATCACCTTGGTGCGGGCGCTCAATGCGGCCGGGGCCAATGTCAGCTTTGTCGAAATTGAAAGCGATAAGGGCCATGATGCGTTTTTGCTCGATGAGCCGGAAATGCATGCCACGCTGAGCGGTTTTCTCGCTTCGGCCGCCGCTGCACGGGGGCTGGCATGATGATTGACCCAAAATCGCAAGCGGCCGGAAATCTCGACGGCGATCGTATTGATCTGCAATTGATTGCCGATCGTGTCGCGCCCAATAGCAAAGTATTGGATATTGGCTGCGGCGACGGCGCGTTGCTGGAACTTTTGGCGCGCCAGCGCGGCATTGACGGGCGCGGCCTTGAACTGAGCCAAAGCGGCGTCAATAAATGCGTGGCGCGTGGGCTTTCCGTGGTGCAAGGCAATGCCGATACGGATTTGTCTTATTATCCCGATAATGGCTTTGACACGGTGATATTGAGCCAGACCTTGCAGGCAACGCAGCGCCCGCATGATGTGCTGCGCGAAATGGCGCGTATCGGCAAAAGACTGATTGTCTCCATTCCCAATTTTGGCCATTGGCGGGTGCGTCTGGATTTGCTTTTCAATGGCCGCATGCCGGTAACCGGCGCGCTGACCGCCAGCTGGTATGAGACGGCCAATATTCATCTATGCACGCTGAAAGATTTTACCGCTTTGTGTGATGTGCTGGATTTGCAGGTGGAAAGCTGCATCACCTTATCAAACGGCAAGGCGCGCACCCTTAAAGGACGGCCGACACGGCGCGCCAATTTGCTGGCTGACCAAGGTGTGTTCGTATTGCGCCGCAATTAGGCCTTGCTTGGTTTGATCGACGTGCTGTGCGGCGATAAGGCCGGTCGGATGACCGCGGCCGAGCGATAGCGCAGCGCCATTTTGGAGCCGCTCGGCGCCGGCACTTTTTTCACCGCTTCCATCAACCAGACACCGCCCAATTGCGGCAGCACCAGCGTTGCCGGACGGTCGAACCAAGAT
>Ga0213866_10003291_pt1 | contig 11039 bp, 10 predicted proteins | sample PICome_11_FD_160079 | JGI IMG/M metagenome (GOLD analysis project Ga0213866, IMG submission 160079) | Coastal seawater microbial communities near Pivers Island, North Carolina, United States - PICO284 | ecosystem: Environmental > Aquatic > Marine > Coastal | place: USA: North Carolina... | reverse complement strand
GTGGATGTCGTGGACGAGCTGAAAGAGAAATCCCGCGCGATGGCCAAGGCGCTCAACGTGCGCGGCCTGATGAACGTGCAGTGGGCGATCCGCCACAACGCCGAGGGCGGCCACGAGATCTATGTCATCGAAGTCAACCCCCGTGCGTCGCGCACCGTGCCATTCGTCGGCAAGGCGACCGGCGTGCAGTGGGCCAAGCTCGCGGCGAAGGTCATGGCCGGCCAGCAGCTCAGCGAACTGGGCATCACCGAGGAAGTGATTCCCGCTCATACTTCGGTCAAGGAATCGGTTTTCCCGTTCAGCAAGTTCCCCGGCGTCGACGTCGTGCTCGGGCCGGAGATGCGTTCGACCGGCGAGGTCATGGGCGCGGACGCGGACTTCGGCGTCGCGTTCGCCAAGGCGCAGATGGGCGCGAGCCAGATGCTGCCGACCGAGGGCAAGGTGTTCCTGAGCTTCCGCAAGAACGACAAGGACCACGCGGTCGGCATCGCCAGCGAGCTGACCAAACTCGGTTACGAACTCGCCGCGACCGACGGTACGCACAAGCACCTCAAGGAACACGGGATTGAATCGACCCGCGTTAACAAGATCAAGGAAGGCCGGCCCAACGCGATCGACCTGATCAAGAACGGCGACATCGCGCTGATCATCAACACCCCGACCCGCAAGGGCGCGGGCACGGACGAGGGTAAGCTCCGCGCGACGGCGGTGCGCTTCGGCGTGCCGATGATCACGACCGCGACCGGCGGCGTCGCCGCGGCCCACGCGATGCGCGCGATCAAGCAGGGCAGCTGGGACGTCCACGCACTGCAGGACTACGCAGCGAACGTCGCGGCGGTTACGAGCTGATGGCCCGTTGTTTAGCGGTCACGCTTGCGTGACTTTCAAACCATCTGACGCATCACAAGGGACGCTTCGCGTCACCCGCTACGCAGGTCAACGTGATGGTCCAGCCCACCGCCTACAGCGAGCAGGCGATGTCCTCGATCGACGCCCACCTGGCTGGGATGGGCGCGTTGTCCGCAGCGACCAAGCGGATCAGGGCGTTAGAGAAGCCATAGCACCGGGCGGGAGCCAGGACCGTGGATGAAGAGCTTGGGCGGCATGTGAACCCGATCGATGCCGCACCCTCCGGGCTTCCGCCCGGTGCTATGTCATACTGACAAGTCCGAATGCAATGGAACGACACGCCTGTGCGTTAGAATTTTCTGACCACCTGATTTCACTGAAAGGCTGACCGATGCGTGGAACCGCTTGCTTGTCCGTGGCCTGCCTGACGGCGGTGCCGGTATTCGCCCACCCCGGCCATGACGACCAGCCGGTTCCCGACGAGCAGATCTTTTACGTCGCCGCCTTCGCCGCCCCGCAGAACGAGGTCTCTATCACCGTCAAGGGCGACACCCGAACGATCACATCCAACGGCATCCCCGTGCACAAGACCGGCCGGTTCCCCTCACGCGGCAATCCCAACTCGATCAGCGAGCAGACCCACCGCTATCAGGTACCCGCCAACCCCAAAGCCGCTAGCAAGACCACCAGCGTCTACGGCCAGCCGTTCGGCGTCGGGCTCAACGGCGTGCCCTTCGACCCCGGCACCGCGGAGGTCTGGTCCAAGAACGGTCGAACCCAGATCCGCGGCGCACACGACAACAAGAACCTCTGGAACTACGACGCGCTATCCGGCAAGATCAACCTCGGCATCGACTCGAGCAACGCGCACGTCCAGCCCTCCGGCGCCTACCACTACCACGGCATCCCGCACGGCCTGGTCGCGATCCGTAAAAAAGAACTGGGCAAGCCCGCGATGGTCCTCGTCGGCTACGCGGCCGACGGCTTCCCGATCTATTCCGAATACGCACACATCGATGCCGACGACGCGACGAGCAAGCTGCGCAAGATGAAGCCGAGCTTCCGTCTCAAGGAAGGCCGACGCCCCGGCGGCGAAGATGCGCCCGATGGCAAGTACGACGGCACGTACATCCAGGACTTCGAGTACGTCAAGGGTTTGGGCGACTTGGACGAGTGCAACGGCCGAACGGGCGTGACACCCGAGTACCCCGACGGCACGTACTACTACGTGCTGACCGAAACGTTCCCGATGATCCCCCGCGCGTTCCGCGGCACGCCGGACGAGAGCTTCGAACGCCGGCGGGGCGGTAACCGTGGCGGCCCAGGCGGGAGCGATCGCGGCGGCCCGCCCGGCGGCGACGATGACCGACGCCGACCGCCACACCCGCCCCGGCACGGCGACCGCCCGCCCCCGCCGAGGCGATAAGCCTTAAAAAATAGAAAAACCACAACCTTCTACTAACTAATCGCTATTGTCGGCCTCCAATGTCGGGCGTACATTTGCATTAAGTGCTGCCCTTTCTTGGAGGATGACCCATGACCAAGCTTAATTTTTCGATGCAAGGCCTTCTTACGGGCCTTGGGGTGATGGGTGTCTGCGCGTTGGCCGCGCCGCAAGCACACGCGGCGTTCACCGACAACACTTGAGTTGTACTACGACTTTGACAACGACACCATCGGCGCCGGCGGCATCAATGACCAGTCGGGCAACAGCCGGGATGGTTCGCCCAATGCCACCGGTACGGGCCTGTCCCTGTCTTCTTCCGAAGTCTCCAGCGCGATCGGCTTCGGCAGTTCGCTGGCGACCAACGGTACGGAGTACGTCGTCGCAGGATGGAACGGCCTTGCCGGCACGACCGACCGCACCGTTTCGATGTGGATCAAGACTCCGACCGAGGGTAACGGCGATATCCTCGTGGAGTGGGGCGCCAACAGCAACGGCCAACGCTTCACTTTCCGCTTAGAGAACAGCAACAACCAGACCGGGGCTTCGACTGTCGGCGGTCTGCGCACCGAGATTCAGGGCGACTATCGCACTACCTCGTCTGGACAGCCTTCGGTCACCGATAACAGCTGGAACCACGTGGCTACGGTCTATGACTACGACACCGGCACCGGCTTGCTCGAGCAGGTCACGATGTACGTCAACGGCGTCGCGATCGGCAGCTACAACGACAACGTCGCGTCCCATGCGATTAACACTTCGACCGCCAACCCTGTGACTATCGGCGGCGGTTCGCTCAGCAGCGTGCGGATTGCCGAGGGCAACATCGACGAGGTCGGCATCTGGAGCCGGGCGTTGTCGGCTTCTGAAATCAGCGACCTGTCCCTGGGCCTTACCGCGAACACCCTCGCGTTCACCAACTTCAACGATACGGTAAAGACCCGCGATGCGCCCGATGCGGGGGATTTCCAGACGATGACCGGCATCGACTGGGAGACGGCTGATGGCGTTTCGGCAAACTCCTCGGTCACTACGACCGCGAATTCGGATAATGGCTACTTCACCACCGGCTTCGGCGCGACCGGCTTCGCGCCCGACCAGAACATCGAAAACCAGGGCCCGTGGTCCGCGGAGTTCCAGATCACCCTCGACGCCGGCAAGACCGGCACGCTTGAGGGCGTGGCCTTCGACTACGCAGCGCTGAACAATAACGGAGCTTCGCAGGGCACCAACTTCCGCGCCCAGAACTTCGATATCCTCGTCAACGGCGTCGCATTCGACGTGCAGAAACAGACGACCGCGGTCGATGGCATGATCGCCTTCACCGACACGGCCGCACTCACCACCGGGCTTAATACGATTACGATCGTGTCATCGGAAGTCAGCGGTGCGGGCTACAACATGGCCATCGACAACCTGAAGTTCTACGGCGATGTCGTCCCCGAGCCTTCCTCGCTCGCGCTGCTGGGTCTGGGTGGGTTGCTGATCGCCCGTCGCCGTCGGTAACGACGAGGACAACAACTATTGAGATGATCAAAGCCGACGCCGTAAAAGCGTCGGCTTTGTTTTTGTTTGGAGTTTTAGGTGTTCGCTAATCCATCGCCCGGATACGGTACTTCTCTGGCAGGATGGTGTTGACCTTGTCGACGACGCGTTTGAGGCTCTTGACGCGTGCGCCCTACCAGACCAGGACCTCTTTCTTTTTCCGCTCGGGGAGCTCGAAGAGAAAGGCGACGGAGCCACCAAAGAGCGGCGTTTCCGGTGAGTACTTGTTTTTCAGCTTGTCGAGCGGCACGCGGTTGAGCACCTCACGGATAGAGGTGAGCTGTTGTTTGGATAGATCGAGCTTGTTGAGCTCGATCGGCTCGTCGTCTTCGTTGTCGGTGGTCTGAACCGTGCGGATGGACTTGGGCATGATGATGTGCGTGTAGGTGACACCGCTGCCGCCGTGGAAGTCTTCGATGGTGACGGTCCAGTCGGGGGCTTTGTCTTGGGCGTTTGCTTGGAGCACGCCGGTGAAGGCTAGGCACAGTGCGATGAAGACATGGACAGGACGCATGTATTGATTCTATCGCGGGGTGTATTGATTCCAATACACGGAATGGATGACAGGCGGGGCCTTGTGCAGGCAGTGCATGAAATGGGACGTACATTGGTATTTGCTTCGCGTGATTGCTTTGGGAGCGTTGCGCGGGGCATCTGGTAAGCCGGTTATGCGCGCGGGGTTGAGAATGAGATTATTTAAGAGAGGGAGATCGGTGTGGTGTCATCTTGCTTGGCCTGCGGCCAACCCCTCACCCCGGCCCTCTCCCGTGGGGAGAGGGGGAAGACGTGTGCGAGCGATGTTGCCTTGGACTCGATGACGCCACATGGGCTCGATGAACACGAGCGACCAGTGAGCTATTACGCACGGATTTGTAGTCAAATTGTCAGTGGATGTAGCGTCTAGGAATCCCTGGCGACAGGCGGCAGAGCAGCTCGTAGGCGTTCGTCTTCGCGATCGATGCCAGGTTCGGCAGGGCGTTGGGCGCGGTTGCGTCCGGGCTGTAGATCTCGGCCCAGGCGTCGAGGAGGAAGCTGTTGTCGGCCTTGGGGTCGTCGACGAGGTCGGTCAGGTCGACCACGATCTGGTCCATGCTGACAGAGCCGAGCACCTTGCAGTTGGTCACCGGTTTGGAGCGGTCCTTGGGGTGGACGCGGACCTCGGCCTTGTTGGCGAGTGCGACGGGGTAGCCGTCGCCGTGGCCGACGGGGACGATGCCCAGGACGGATTCGCGTTTGAGCTTGTGGGTCGAGCCGTAGCTGACGGGGGTGCGTTTTTTGTAGTGTTGGATGTGGATGACGCGTGAGCACCAGCGGACGACGGGGGCGAGCTCGGGTAGCTGCTCGAGCCAAGGGCCTGCGCCCGGTTCTTCGGGGACGCCGCCGTAGCCGTAGAGCCCGATACCGAAGCGGACCATGTCCAGGTGCGTGGCGCCGGAGCGGAGCAGGGACTTGGTGTTGGCGGCGTGGCGGATCGCGTCTGGGGGCAGGGCGGGGCCGGCCTCTTTGACGGTGTCGTTGAACGCGTCGAGCTGTTGGAAGGTGAATTCGGGGTTCTCTTCGCTGGAGGCGAAGTGGGTGAAGACGCCGGCGATGCGGACGTACTTATGCGACTCGGTTGCGCGGAGGACATCCAGTGCCTGGGCGGGGGTCAGGCCCGAGCGGGACATGCCCGTGTCGATGTACAGGTGGCAGGGCAGCTTGATGCCGAGTTGCTGGCCGATGGTGTTGAGCTCGGCGAGCTGGCGGGTGTCGTGGATGGAGAGGTGCAGCTTCTCGGCGACGGCGTGGCGGTAGAGCCCGTCGGTGCGGTTGAGCTCACGCATGGGCATGAGCACGAGGACCGGGGCGGTCACGGCGTTGGAGATCAGGTACTCGGCCTCGTCGGGGCTGTAGACGGCGAGCATGTCGACGCCCTGTTTGACCAGGCGGTGGGCGATCTGGACGGACCCCAGGCCATAGGCGTCCTTCTTGACGACGGCACAGAGCATGGTGCGGGCCTGCTCGGCGGGGGGCAGGGGTCGGCCGTGCTCGTCGAGGGTCGCGGCGTGATCGACGGCCTCTCGGAGGGCGGCGGAGTTCTGATCGATCTTGCGGAGATCGATTTCGAGCCAGCTCAATTCGCCCAGACCGGGGGCTTCGAGACGGACGGGCTTGGAGATCGAAAGGGGGCTGGACATTTGTATCACCAGCGTACTCCTTCTATAGTTCTTGCGTCGGAGGTCGCTTCAGGGAAACGAGGCGGCCAAGCCCCGCGGCAGGCCCCGGGTAGGACATCGGCCTTGGTTGGCCGGTCCTGCCACTATTCCCGCGCCACCCCCGCCGATAGGCTTTTCTATCGGTCACAAGCGATCCCTCTATGTCAGATACCCTTCGTACCGACGTCACTTTTGACGATCTTGGCCTGCGCGATGACGTGCTGGCCGGCATTAAGTCCTACGGCTTTAAGCACCCCACGGACATCCAGGCCGAGCTCATCCCCGTCGCGCTGGCGGGCAAGGACGTGATCGGGCAGGCGAAGACGGGTACGGGCAAGACCGCGGCCTTCACGCTGCCGATCCTGCACAACGCCGACCCGGACATCAAGGGCCAGGCCCTGATCCTCGCGCCGACCCGTGAGCTGGCCAACCAGATCGCCAAGGAGATCCAGGACCTCGCCCAGGGCACGACCATTGGGGTCACCTCGATCATCGGCGGCGAGTCGATGCGGGGGCAGCAGGACTCGATGGAGAAGGGTGGGCACATCCTCGTCGGCACGCCGGGCCGGGTCATGGACCTGCACAGCCGACGGATGCTCGACTTCAGCAATATCCGCTACGTGGTGCTGGACGAGGTCGACCGGATGCTGGACATCGGCTTCCGCGACGACATCAAGAAGATCCTGTCCAAGATGCGTGGCAGCCACCAGACGATCTTCGTCTCCGCGACGATGGACCGGGAAATCGAGGGCTTGGCCCGTGCTTTCATGCACGAGGATGCGGAGAAGATCACCACCGTCGGGGCCGCCCTGACTGTGTCGATGGTTGATCAACTGCACCTGCCCGTCGAGCGTTGGGACAAGAAGCAGCTGCTGCTACACCTGATGCAGCACGAGAAGCCGGAGACGACGGTCGTGTTCTGCCGGACGAAGATGACGGTCCGCAAGGTCGCGACCTACCTGAAAGACAAGGGTTTGAATTGCCGGGAGATCCACGGCGACCTGCACCAGACCAAACGCACCAAGGTCATGCAGCAGATGCGTGACAACAAGGTCGATGTGCTGATCGCGTCGGACCTGGCGGCACGCGGGCTGGATGTCGAGCACATCACGCACGTGATCAACTACGACCTGCCGGAGGACCCGGAGGTCTATGTGCACCGTATCGGCCGGACGGCGCGTGCGGGGCGGCGGGGAACCGCGTGGTCGTTCGTCAGCCCGGACCAGGGCCAGATGCTTAGCGACATCGAGAAGCTGGTTGGCGTGCTGATCGACCAGAAGCACTACCCGGACTTCAAGCCCGGTCGGGTGCCTAAGGATGTTCAGGAAGAACGCGCGGGCATGAAGAAGGTCATGGAAGGCAAGTCCACGACCGCCGACCGCGTCGTCAAGCCCGACCACGACGAGACGGGCATGAGCGACGAGGAACTCAAGGCCATGTTCCCCGATGGGAAGGTGCCCAAGACGATGCCCAAGCGCGGCATCGGCGCAAAGTTCCGCCGACGCGGGCGGTGAGGCAGGGGGGCTTGCGCGTCGAAGGGCGTTTGTGGAGGGCCGGTCTGAGATGAAGGTTCCCGAACGTAATCCGCGTCCGGTTCCAGAGGCCCCTCCGCGCGGGGATGAGGCCGTTGTTCCGCCGGTGTATCACAAGACCAAACGCCAGTCACGCGTCGCGGCATTTATCGTCATCGTGATCGGGTTCTGCGTTTCACTATGTTTGCTGCTCTTCGCGGCGGTTGGTGTAAGTGGCTCTGAGTTCTTCGCGATTGCGGTCGTAATCGGTCTCTTTGGTTTCGCACTGTTTGCGGTATCCCTGCGGGGGGTGTGGAACCTCGCTGAAGGGCCGAAAATTCGTGTCATCACGTTTGAGCCGGAGCAGATCGTATGGGGCTACGTCGGTAAGGAGAAACGGATCGACGCGGAGGAGGTCGCTTCAATCGATTGGCTGGTCGACAGCGACAATCAGTTGACGCTGTCGCTCCGCACGCGAGCGGGCAAGCGGGTCTCGTTCTACGACATCGATTACCTGGTGTCGCGCAAGAGCCGCCCGAAACTGCTTGGGATTCTCAAGGCGAACTACCCCGACTCGGCCCTCTCTGTCTCTGTCCCTGAATAGCTCAGGATCTCGATTAGCATTCAGGGGCATACACTATTACGTGTACGCGATAATCTGTGACACGTAATAATACGTACCCGTATTAGCGTGATATGGCACGCGATAGCTCGTATTTCCTTAAAAAATAAGGGAAAAGTGTTTGCGTGAGTAACCGCTTGCGATATGATTGCGTCCTACGGTGAGGCGGGCAACGGTCGCGAGTGGAGCGGCCTGCCCCGCGTTGGAAGCCGGGCGGCGTGCTCGGCGCGCCGTGTGACACGAGGCCTCGTCACGCGAAACTCCGCCATCTCTTTCTCCTAAAGGAGCGCACCATGTTGAGTCTGAAGTTTGTCCAGGTTGCGGCACTGGCTCTCGCGGCAGTTGGTTTCGGGCTTGCCCCGGCCGCCGACGCGTACGCGGGATCGTGCAGCAGTAACCGACCGTCTCATGACCGTTGGCACTCAAGCAACTATGACCGGCCGTCTCACGACCGCTGGCATAAGCCCTCGTCGCATACCCGGCACTACTCGCATCGTGACACCTCGCACCGCAGTTATGGCTATGACAGCCGGACACGCGTGAGCTACCGCAACGACAACGTTCGTTTCTCGGTCAGCCTCGGTTCCGGTAGCTCGCACAGCCATCACCGGTCGACTTATCACAACTCATACCCCTCCCGCACGGTGGTCTACACGTCCAGCCGGTCTAACGGCTACTGGACGCGTGTCTACCGTCCGCCGGTGTATGAGACCCGCTACCGACCCTGCGGGACGCCTTACCGCGTCTGCGTCCGGGCCGGGTATTACGAGCGGGTCTGGGTATCGACGGGCTCTTATTGCCGTTGATTGCCTAGGCGAGATCGCTTGGCAGTAACCAGCCGCTCCGCGTTGCCTTCCGGGCAGCCCGGGGCGGCTTTTGGCTTGGGCTTGTTGTTCAACCGCCAAGGCGCCAAGCCCGCCAAGGAAGGCGTCAAACGTAAGGGTTTGGCAGGGTTTAAGTTCAGGACGCTCGTGGCTCACGGGATGCCGGGATCAAGCATTTTGCTTTTTTATGGTCGGGCCTTTGGATTTTGCCTTCCTTGGCGCGCTTGTCGCCTTGGCGGTTCAATGGATTTGCCCCGTTTCGGGATTGCCCCGCTCGCTGGAGCGGGTATCATGTCCGCCCTATGCCAGCCAATATCCGCGAGATCAAGGGCCGAATTAAGGCCGTCGGAAACATCCAGCGCATCACCAAGACGATGCAGCTCATCGCTTCGGCACGCTTCCAGAAGCTGCAGAAACGCGCGACCGAGGCCCAGGCCTACACCCGCAAGGTGTCCGAGGTCGTCGGCGAGGTCGCTTCGTCGCTCGGCGGCGAGGATGTGAACCTGCCCCTGGCCAGCCCGCCAAGCAAGCCCGTCGGCCGAGAGCTGATCCTTGTCCTGTCGGCCAGCCGTGGCTTCTGCGGCGCCTACAACGCCAACGTCATGCGCCCCGCGGTCAAGCACATCCGTAACACAGGCCCTGAGAACATCGAGACCGAAGTCGTCGGGAAGAAGGGCGTCGCCCTGATGAAGTTCTCGCGACTGGATGTCGGCACCTTCCATGATCACATCGGCGACACGCCGCAGTACGAAGACGTACAGGCCCTGGCCCAGCGATATATGGACGAGTTCATTGCCGGCAAGTACGACGCGGTCCGCGTGGCGTACATGCGGTTTATCTCGATGAGCAAGCAGACGCCGGAGCTGATGACGCTCTTGCCGCTGGAGCCGCCGAAGGCGGACGACGTGGAGGCGGGCGCCTCGGGTGACGCGGGTGCGAACTACGAGTTCTCGCCGAACCCCCAGGAGCTGCTTGGCGAGTTGCTGCCGATCACGGTCAAGTCGACGCTGTATCAGGCGTTTAATGAGGCCGCGGTCAGCGAGCAGTTGGCACGCATGGTGGCGATGAAGTCTGCGACCGACGCGGCCGGCAAGGTCGGCAAGACGCTCAAGCGTCAGTTCAACCGCGCCCGTCAGGCGGCGATCACGACCGAGCTGAGCGAGATCATCGCCGGTGCCGCGGCGCTCGAGTAGAAGGCGTCAGGCGACCTCAAATGGGAGGGCGAGGCTCTTGCCGAGCCGCGCGTCCTCCTTTGCTTGCGGCTCGGCAGGAGCCTCGCCCTCCCGCGAGATACCTCGCATGGCCCGCGAAACCAAGAAATACAAGCTGCTGGGCAACCTCCGGCCGCAGGACCTCAAGCCGTTGGGGATCGGTATCGAATTGTCGGCCCTCATCGGTGGGATGGCCTACGGCGGATACTGGCTCGACGAGCAGTGGGGCACCGGCCCATGGCTGCTGCTGGCCGGGGTGTGTTTGGGCACGTTCGGCGGCGGGTGGCACGCGCTGAAGATGGCCAACGGCGGACGTGTCCCGGACATCGGTATCAAGGCGAAGAGCAAGCCCACCGAGGGCGACGGTGATGCTGCGGAAGACGAAAAACCCACACCATGAGTACCCCAATCACACATCTGCGCAATCAGGTTGCCAAGGCCGCGATCCTCTCGGCGGTGGTGTCGACCGCGTTGATCGCCGTCTTTTACATGGTGTCGCGTGCGATGGGAAAACCACAGCTCTCATACGACATTGCCATGGCCGGGGGGGTGCTATTGATGGCCGGTTTGCCGGGCCTGGTGTTGGCCGTGGCGCTGACCGGGCGGGTACGTGGTGGGGCGTCGATCGGGTTCGTTTCGGGGATCGCCGTGCGTCTGCCGGTCGGTGGCGTGGTCGCGTTATATGGTCTAAACTGGGGACTTGCCCAGACCCCATGGTTCCCGAAAATTGTTGCGGGAACCTACCTGGTGCTGCTTGTGATTGAAGTGGTTTGTTTAGGCCCCGCGGTGAAGCGCACCGCATCGGCCGAGGCAAAGGCCAATACAGAAAAAACATCCG
>Ga0213866_10003290_pt1 | contig 11044 bp, 8 predicted proteins | sample PICome_11_FD_160079 | JGI IMG/M metagenome (GOLD analysis project Ga0213866, IMG submission 160079) | Coastal seawater microbial communities near Pivers Island, North Carolina, United States - PICO284 | ecosystem: Environmental > Aquatic > Marine > Coastal | place: USA: North Carolina... | reverse complement strand
GATTTATATTTACGAAGTCAAAATAGAGGAAAAGAAGAAGGTAGATGGTTAAAATGCGAAGGTGATTATGGATTAAATAAAAATATGATAAGAATGTATATAGAATATTATAATATAATAAATTACATGAAGGAGAAAAATATAGATAATATAAATTATATATATACCAAAGAAAATAAAGATAAAGATGAAGAAGAATTAAAATATGAAAATGTATCATTTAATGTAAAATGTAAATATAATAATTAAAAATAAATAATGTGTTTTTATTTATACATCTTGATACTTTCTTCCCTTGCTTTTTTATATTCAACAACTGGTTTGCAATATCCTAGTTTTTTTACATCATAATTATCACAATATTTATCCCATTCATGTAATTCTTTTGCAGGTATATTTATTAGTTGAGGTATCCATTTTTTTATATATTCTGCTTCTGAATCATATCTTTTACTTTGTAACCATGGATTAAATAATCTCTGAAAATATGGTTTAGGGTCAGTGCCTGTTGAAGCAATCCATTGCCAATTTCCATTATTAACAGCAGGATCATAATCTGTTAGTTGTGTTGCATAATATAATTCACCTTTTCTCCAATCCATTCCTAACATTCTATTTAAAAAATTAGATGTTATTAACCTTGCTCTATTATGCATATAACCAGTAGTTTTTAGTTCAATCATTCCGGCATCAACAACAGGATATCCGGTTTGTCCATTTTTCCATTTATCAAAATGATTTTTATTATATTTCCATTTTATTTTATCATATTTTTCATTGTAATTTTTACCTTTTAGAACTTGTGGGAAATAATAACAAATATAGTAATAGAATTCTCTCCAGAATAATTGACCTAACAAGTCATTTTTTTTACCTAATGTATCAACAATTTTCCAATATACTTCTCTTATTGATATACAACCGAATTTAATATAAGCAGATAATAAAGTTGTATTTAGACTAAGTGTATTTCTATCATCATTATAGTCTTTTTGTTCTTTTATTTTATTTAGATATTTTAATCCATTACTTCGACCACCTTTTAATAAAATAGTATCAGAATATGATTTTAATAATTTAGGTACTTCTTTGTTTTTTAATGAAATATCATTGAGAGAAGAAACTTTTACACAATTTTTAATAGTATATTTTAATGGTTTATCTATATCAAATTTCATTCCATTGTTTTTAAATGGTGTAAATATAGTATATGCAGTATCATCTTTTTTATTAAATGTTCCAATAGGTTTTAATAAATAATCTTCTACTAAATAACAATTAATATTATTTTTTTTACATAATTTAATTATTTCATTGTCTCTTTTAATAGCATATGGTGTATAATCTTTATTAAAAACAATATTACTAACTTTTATTTTATTAATAATTTTATTAATAATTTTAATATTTTCTCCATAAAAAAAATGTATTTTTGAATTGTATTTATTTAAATTAGTATCTAGTTCTTGTAATGTTTCAATCATAAACTGAATAGCATTATTTGATTTAAATTTATTTTTATCTGTTATTTGTTCAGGAGTAAATATAAATATAGGAATTATATTATCAAAATTTTTAATAGAATAATATAATCCTAAATTGTCATTTAATCGTAAATCTCTCCGAAAAATATATACTGTGTACATTATTAATATTTTAACATATTTTAGTTTTATATATAATAAAATTGAAAAATAAATTAAATAATAAATAATTTAAGAAATATTTTGTAATTATATAATAATGAACACTTTATCAAAGAATGATGTTAATAAAATAGAGAAAATCTATGATAAAATATCAACAGATTCAGAATTTGAAATAATGTTTTATAATAAAGATACAAAAGAACATTTAAACTATAAAGATTATTTAAATGTTCTAAAATATATATCATACAAAAGTAAAACAAATAAATTAGAATATATTACATCACATACATTAGATATAATATATTCTATGGGAGATATAAAATACAGAATATCTATTGAAACATTAGATAAAATAAATTCTATATCAGATTCAATGTATCAAAAAAAGAATCATATAATATTTCAATTACTATTAACAAAATATAGTACTGAAATAGATAAAAATATAAAATTAATTAAAAAAACAAAAGAAGAAGTTGAAGATATAATTGATTATAATTTACGTGTTAGATTATCAACTGAAAATGATATTGTTCAAAAAGATTTAAATGATATTTCAACATTAGATGAAACGAATAGATTTGATATTGTATTTCGGTATAAAGAAAGAACAACATTAAAATTAATAGATGATAAAAATATACAATTAAATATAGATTTAACATCAACAAAAACAAGTAAAGTTTTATCAAAAATACAGGAGCAAGTTCCAAATTATGAATTAGAAGTTGAGTTATTAAAAAAGAGTAATACTAAAATAAGTAAGGAATATTTAAATAATATGTTTAGTGAAATATTTAATTTAAAAAAAGTTATACAGCAAACTCCATATATAATATCAAAAACAGAACAGAATGAAGTATTAGATTATTGTATTAAATTATTGGATATAAAAAGTAATATATTTAAGTTGCCAGCAAAACAACAGGTTTCTTTAGAAATACAACATGTAACAGATAAATTACCAAATAACTATAGTGTAACTGATAAAGCAGATGGTTATAGACATTTTATGGTTATATATAAAAATAAGGTATATTTGATATCAAATAATTTATTAGTTACATATACAGGAATTAATAACATAAAATATGATGATACAATTATGGATGGTGAATTAATATATATTAAAAAAAGTAGGAAATATTTAATGTTATTATTTGATATATTATATTATAAAAACAAAGATATAAGACCAGAATCACTTTTATCAAAAAGATTTGAATATATAGATGAATTAATTATGAATGTTTTTACAAAAAAGAAGAAGGTTGAATATAAAGATAAATATGATATAAAAAAAATAGTTGATTATCACAGTAAAAATATAACAGAATATATGGAAGATATTAATAATGAATTAGAAAAGTCAAAGAATATGTATATTATTAGGAGAAAATATTTTATAATGCCATATGGTGGTAATAATAATGAAATATTTGTATATTCTAAATTAATGTGGGAAAAATATTTGTATGATAAAAATATTAGTTGTCCATATGAATTAGATGGATTAATATATCAACCATTAGATCAAGATTATAATACAAATATGGAAAAAGTTAAATTTATAGAATATAAATGGAAACCAGAAAATTTGAATTCAATTGATTTTTATGTAACATTTGAGAGAGATTCAAAAACAAATAATGTATTAATAATGTATGATAATACAAATAAAGAAGAAGATAAAGATAAGATGTATAAAATATGTCATTTACATGTTTATAAATCAAATAAATATGGTGATCAACCAGTTCCATTTTTAGCAAATGAAAATAAACATTTAGCATATTTATATTTAAAAGATGGAGAAGTTAGAGATGAAGAAGATAATATAATAAAAGATAATACAGTTGTTGAATTTTATTATAATTATGATCAAAATATAGATGAACAATTTAGGTGGGTTCCAATAAGAACAAGATTAGATAAAACACATACAGTTTTAAAATATAAGAAACAGTATGGTAATTATTATGATGTAGCAATGAAAGTATGGCGAAGTATAACTAACCCAATTAGAATGACAGATATAAGTACATTAGCAGATGAAAAAAAATATGACGAACATTTATTAAAATTAAGAAGCAGGATTAGTTCAAAAATAATTGCTTTAGAAAATAAAAGTTCATATTGGCAGAAAAAAACTAAAATTGCTGATGCACAAAGAGCATTTACATTGTATATAAAAGATAATTTAATCTTAACATATTTAAGTCCAAATCCATATACAAATGAAAACTATTCAGTATTAGATATTGGTTGTGGTCAGGGGGGAGATTTAATGAAATTTTGGTATGCAAATGTTAAAGAATATGTAGGAGTTGATCCAGATAATAATGCATTAACAGCAGCAACAAATGGTGCTATTAGTAGATATAATAGATTTAGGAGTAAACGTACAAATTTTCCTCCAATGTCATTTATTAATATGGATCCACAAATATTTTTTAATAAAGAAGATCAAGAGAAAAAGATATTAAATATGTCAAAAATAAATAAAACATTATTAGATAAATATTTTTCGAAAAAAAGTGATTATTACCAGCAATTTGATAGAATAAATTGTAATTTAGCAATACACTATAATTTAGGTTCAGAAACTGTATGGAATAATTTTATGAATAATATTAATACATTTTTGAAACCAGGTGGATATATGTTAATAACAACATATGATGGTGATTTAATTGATAAATCATTTGAAGATAAAGATACTAAATCAATTTACTATACAGATAAATTTGGAAAAGAAACTTTGTTCCATGAAATTAAAAAAAAATATAAAAAAGTAGATAAAAGAGGATTAGGTTATGGAATAGATATGTTTAATTCTATTTTTATGGAAGAAGGATCATATTATACTGAATATTTAGTGTTTAAAGATTTTTTGATAAATGAATTTAAAAAAAAATGTAATATGCGTATTGTTGAAACTGATTTATTTGTTAATGTTTATAATAATCATAAAGATTTCTTAGAAAATATGAAAAATAGTGCTGTTGATGAAAGAGATAGAAAAAGATATGGTGAAATATATGATTTTTATAACTTAAAAGAACCAATTAATAAAGCAAGTTTTGAAGATTTTAAGATGTTCAGATATTATGTATTTCAAAAGGATGATAATGCTCCTAATAAATTCTTCAAACCTGGTAAGAAAGCATATGAAAAGGTTAAGAAACAAATGAGAAAGATAGAAGGTGGTGGGTCTAGTAAAGTAAAGAATTTTAAAATAAAATATGAAAAAAAAGAAAGTGATATATCATTGGAATATCTAAAAGATATTTTAGGATCATCAAGTTTTATCAAAAAAAATATAAGTAATTCAACATTAGCAGGATCAATTATAAATATATTAAATAATACATTTAATGAAAATATTTCTAACCAAATATTAGAAAATAAAAATATTGATTTAAATAATTTAGAAAATATATCTAAAAATATAAAATTAAAAAATTATAAAATAAATGGATTAAATATATTTGTTATTACAGAAGATGATTTTAATATTAAAAATATATATAATTATTTGTCAGATAAGAATCATACAATTATATTACATAAAATAAATGATACTTACTGTCCAATATATAAAGTTGATAAAAAAAATAATACGTATAAAGGCATTTTTAAAAGTAAAAAAGGTTTTATTCAAAAATTATTAAAAAATAATGATGAAGATGAATTTGTTTAATTATATTTAAAATTAATATCTTTCATTATATATATTTATTATATATAATGAAAACTATAAATTTAATTTTATTAATAATAATATTATATATTATATTATTTAAAAAATGTAATATAGAACATATTAATCAAAAGAAACAAAAGAAACAAAAAAAGAAACAAAAAAAGAAACAAAAGAATCAAAAAAAGAAACAAAAAAAGAAACAAAAAACATTAGATATACCAGATATACCAGATTTACCAGATATACCAGATATACCAGATTTACCAGATAAAAAAACATCAATGCCAACACCAATGAATCAACCAATGAATCAACCAATTGATCAACCAATGAATCAACCAATGAATCAACCAATAGATCAACCAATGGATCAACCAATAGATCAACCAATGGATCAACCAATAAATCAATCAATGGATCAACAAATAGAACAACAAATAGAACAACAAATAGAGAGACAATTAGAACAACAAATAGAGAGACAAGAGATAAATTATAATAGTATATATCAGAAAAAGGGAGATATTGGTCATAATTGTTTATTAAATATTGATTGTAAAAATAATATGTATTGTTCGATATTTGGTTGTGCATATAAGAAATCTACTGGTAATTTATGTGTATTAGATGGAGATTGTGAATCTGGATTATGTAATTTTTTTGTATGTAGTTAAAATATTTATTTATTTATAATATAATACCAATAATCTATAATATCAGAATCTTGTAAAAATTTTCTACCAAATAATGCTTTACTATTTTTTAATAATTCAACATCTTCTTTATTCATTTTATTAAATTCATATGGATGATACATATATAATAATTTAGTTTTAGAATCATACCATTTTGCGAATGTTATATAATCATGTTTTAAATAATTTGTTCTTGTTGTTTTATTAAATTTTAGTTCATTTTTAATATTTTTATTTAATAAATGTAATATTGTAATATAATACATTTCATCTGGAAATAAATTATCTTTAACAAAATATGATATATAATGTGTATTATTATTTAGTACTTCAGCGTGTTGTCTATCTAATATCATCCACTGTTCATGAATATATGCATAATCTTTAATATAAGGATCTAAAGATTTAATTCTATTATAATGTGTTGTACTACCTTCTAATATATTAGGTGAATAATAATTAAACCATGATTTATTATCTTCAAATACTGCTTTGTAAATATAATCATATGTTTTAATAGGAATACAAGAATCAGAAACAAGTATTATTTTTTTATTAGTTTCATCTTTCATTGCTTCTTTAATTAATAAATTAGTTGCATGAACAAGTGATACATCACCCCATAATGTTGGAACATTATTTTTTATTATATAATTTTTAAAAAAAGATTGTATTTCTTCAGGTTTTTTAGGATGAACATATATATTATAATTATGTGCTGATTTAAAAAATAATTCCCATATTTTATATTGTTTTATTTCTCCAATTGTTAGAAAAATAAACGCAATTTTATTGTTGTTATTATATTTTTCACAAATATTTTTTTTTCTATATAATACAATTAATAATAATAAAATTAATATAAATACAATTTCCATTTATATTAATTTTAGATTTTTTTTAATTTATATAAAATATTTATTAACTCATTTTTTGGTAAATTTGTTGACATTGCTAATATTAATTGTAATTCAAATATAGTAGGTAATCCTTTATATTTGCCATATTCTTCAATTGATGGTATATTATTTTCTCGCATATATGATATTATTATATCACAGTATTTATTTCTTTTTTCCCATTTTTTTTTATTAAATTTTAAATCTTTATTTAAAAAACAAAAAAATTTGTAATTTAAATTACGTTGTATAGCATAATCTATAAATAAATATGCTATTTTATAACTTATAACTGGACAATCTTTTTTTTTTATTTCTTGGTAACATTTTTTTTTACTATATAATGGAACAACACAACCATTCGCTTTTTTTTCAACACATTTTGCTCTATAACTTTCATATTTTTTTTGAACCATATCATATGTTATACCATAATCTACACCTAATTTTTCATTTACTTTATTATGTATATCATATAACCATTTTGTTAATGAATCTCTACTATCTAATGCATTATCAATATCAGTATCTTGTTCTTTTATAAATATTTTATATGATTCCCTACAATGCTTACATGGTAAAACATCCCCCACTTTTTCAAAAAAAATTTTATAATTTTCTTTTTGTTCATCAGTTGGATTAATTGGGTATCCAAATGTTATACAATGTAATCCTATCCATAATGATGGTCCCCATATTTTTGTTATTAATCCATTATTAATATTATCCATTTGTTATATAATAAGATTTTTTTTATAAAAGTATATATAATGGATAAAGAAATTTTAACTAATTATATAAAAAAATATATGTGCGATGATTTAATTAATATAATTTATGACTATATCGGTTATACATGTTTAAATTGTAATAAAAAATTATTAATTAATACAAATAAATCTAATTTTTTAAATTATAAAGATAGTATATGGTGTGATACTAAAAATTCTTTATCAAATGTAGATGTATGCAATTGGTGTTATTATTATGTATGGCGACCTGTTTAATTTATGGTATCAACAAAATATTTTAGAGTATTTATTTTATCAATATTATTTTCATTTAATATATCATTTATTTTGTCAATTAATTGTTTTTCTTTTTTTTTATTATTATTAGTTTCAATATATTTATCTAAATTAGAATATAATTTATCTAATGTATCATTATTTTGAATACAATATGTAAAATTTTTTATTTCATTTATTTCATTTTCAGATATATGATTATCTTTTATTTCATTATATCTATCTATTTTAATAACAATCCCATTTTTTTCTAAAATAAAATCAACTTCATTTTGAAAACGACAATCAGGTATAACAATATTAGAATCTTTATTATTCTCTAACCATTTTGAAATACTTTTCAACCAAATGTTTTTGTCATATTTATCTCTCATTAAATCTGTCCCAAAATATTGCATTAATTTTCGTGGTTCTATATCCCAATATTTATCTTTTATCTCTTTTTCTTCTCCATATAATTGATTATGTTTCATATTAAATATAGAAATTAATGCTGTTTTTAATGGTGTAGCAAATGATATTTTTTTAAAATTGTATTTTTTAACTAGGTAATCCGCACAGGTATCTTTACCTGATCCTTTTTTTCCTAATATACCTATTAACATTTATAAATTTATATAATTATTTTCTTATATATAATATAATGAAATTACTTGATACAATTTTAATTTCAATTTTAATTTCAATATTTGTTGTATATTTTTCTAAAACAAATGTTATTGAACATTTAGATGATTCAATTGTTGATACAAAATCTGTTCAAAATTTAGGTGCTATAGCAAGTAAAATATTAAATAAAAATAGATTAGAAATAGGTTCAAATGTTAATATAACTGGTAATTTAAATGTAGGAGGAAATTTAAATATAGTTCCACCTGGGACTATTGTAGCATTTCATAAAGATAAACCTCCTCCTGGATGGGCATTATGTGATGGTAAAACTATTAAAAGTTTTAAAACACCTGACCTCCGATTTAGATTTATTTTAGGTAATTGTGATAGTAGTGATGAATGTAAAAAATATAAAGAAACCATAAATGCTTATAATAAAAATGGAAATCCTAAATTAAAATATGAATTTGGTGATAGTGGCGGTGAATTTGCACATAAATTAACTGTAGATGAGTTGGCAAGTCATACACATAATGTGCAATCTCGTTATGGTGCTGGTTCTACTAATGAATATGATAGTGGTGATGATTATGGATGGACTGATAATATGAAAACAGCACCAGAAGGTAAAGATATGCCACACAATAATATGCCACCATACTATATTCTAACTTATATAATTAAACTACCTGGAAAATCATCTCGTACTACAAGTAACTCTAGTAATAATGATGATTATGATGGACTAGATTTAGATTTTGATGATGATGGACTAGATTCAGGTTCAGGTTCAGGTTCAGGTTCTAATTCTAATTCTAATTCTAATTCTAATTCTAGTTCTGGTAATAATGATAACGATGAACTAGATTTAGATGATTTATTATAAATATAATATATTTTTTTATAAAATTGAATAATTTTATAAAAAAATAATATCTAAAATAAATTTAATGGATAAATATATTGAATATAATTTCAGTAAATATATAAAAACAAATGTATTAGATACAATATTTCCTGTATTAAATTTTGGTGATAAAACATTTTTATTAGAATATTTAATAAAATTAATAAAATATATTGTAATAAAATACAGTTTAAAAGATAATTCCATAATATATCAATTTAAACAGAATAATAATAGAGATATTCAGGCATTGTTATTTATATTATTACCATATATTGATGATGTTTATGGATCAAAGAAAAAGAGATTATTATCACTAAATGATTTATTTGTTAAAAAAGATAAGGAAGGTAAATATATTTATACAAATGTGCAATATGACAGATGTATATTTAATATAGAAGATGGATCATTTAAAGAGAGAAAATATAATAGAGAATATACAATACATAATTATGAATTAATAAAAAGGTCAATATTTCTAAGTGCTAATAAGAGTTATGTTAATTGGATAAATATATTACCATATACGATGGAAGATATATATAAATCAGAATTATATAATAATACATTAGAAATGTTTAATGAGGAAAATTATAGAGAAGGTGATAGTTCATATGAAAAAGATGAAAATGGGAAAATAATATATAGTAAAATACATGAATTAAGTAATGTTGATTTAGAACAATGTTTTTTACCATTTAATGATATATATAATACGATTCTAAATGATTTATTTTTAAGTGTAAAAGATATGAAATGGTTAATATATGAAACACAACAACAAAGAATTCCATTTGTTATATTACTTAATTCAATAGTTAATTTGGATACAATTTTACAAGAGAAAAAATGGAAATATTTGAATAGAATAGATAAGGAAAAATTTTCAGGTCAATGGAATTCATTAAAATTACAAGCAAAAAATAATGGAGATATAAATTTTTTATTTAAAAATATTATTGCTTTTTTCCAGAAATATTATAAGAATATATCAACATTAATAGATAAAAAATTATATAAAAAATATAGTGAAACAAATATAAATGATTATAATGAAGTAGATGAAGAAAATAAATTTGATGATATAGACATAAATATTTTTTATGATAGTGTTAATAAAACTCCAGTTGAATATATATATGATTATTTATATGATACAATTATTAGGTTTAAAAATACCTGGTATTTTAATAATGAAAAAGAATATTTGACAAAAGAAAATAGAAAAAAATTTAAAAATATAAATGAAAATTTTTATGTTTTTATATATGATACAACAGAAGATATAATTAAATTACAAGATAAATATATATCACCAATATTACTATTTTTTGATTTTAATTATCCTAATAAAAAATTATTTATAACATTAAAAAACATATATAATTTATCAAAATCAATTACACACGTTTTACGTGGAGAATTATATATATTACGAGCTAATAATTATTCATCAATTGAATCATATAAAGATATAGATATGATAAATTTATTAAGTATAAAAGGTAAAATTGTAAAATTTTATAAATCAGATAATGATAT
>Ga0213866_10003289_pt1 | contig 11047 bp, 7 predicted proteins | sample PICome_11_FD_160079 | JGI IMG/M metagenome (GOLD analysis project Ga0213866, IMG submission 160079) | Coastal seawater microbial communities near Pivers Island, North Carolina, United States - PICO284 | ecosystem: Environmental > Aquatic > Marine > Coastal | place: USA: North Carolina... | reverse complement strand
GGCGTTCGGCCTCTGCAATAAGCTGGGCGGACAGGCCGGCCCATCCCCGCGTTCGCTTGAAAGTGTTGTCCAGGCCAGCTGCGCTCACCCAGTGTGCCGGTCCCAGCGTGACCGCCGCCAGAAATAAGGTGAGGGCGATATGCAGCCCAACGCCGGACCAGAACAGCCCGACCGGACGCCAGCGGGCCAGGGCCCCGGCGCCAAGTAAAGCTGCGCCAATGCCGAGGCCGAGTGACCCTTTGACGGGGAGGGTCAGATCAGGGGCCACCTGAATGGCTAGCGCGACCAGACCTGCTGTCAGAAACCAGATCCGGCGATCCGCTCGGACCCGGCTGAAAACGCTGGCGATCAGCACGCAGCCCGCCGGGTAGGCGGTGGCCGCCCAGTTGGCGTGAGCACGCGACAGGACGGCCTGTATGGCAATGATCACCAGAACCGGCAGAATGAAGCAGGTGAGCCAGTTTTCGCGGCTGGCCTCGTCCGGGGTCCGCTCCCGGCGCAGCATGGTCAAACCGGCGAGGAGAGCGAGAAAACTCACCGGGCCGAAAACGCCCATCTGATCCCCCAGAAACTTGGCGAGATGATCCAAATGAAACAGTTCACCGCCCAAATTGGCATTGTCGACGGTATGGCTGACCGTCTGGAAACTGTTGGCTGCGTTCCAGAGGAGGTGAGGTGTAAACACCAGAAGGGCGGTCAGGGCGGTCAGTCCGCCAAGGCGGGTCAGCAGCGCATGTCTGGTTGGGCGGTCTGTCCAGGTGACCAGAGCAAGACCGATCACGAAGTAGAGCATGGCATATTTGGCGAGAAACCCAAATCCGATACAGGCGCCGAGGAGGATGGCATGGCGCCAGTCGGCTTCTGCTTCTCTCAATCGCCAGAGTAGGTAGAGTCCCAGGCTCCAGAACGGGAAGAGGATGCCGTCCGTGGAGATAACCGTTGAGGAGAGGACGATGCCCGGCATGAAGACATAGGCCGCGACGGCGACGAGCGCCGGAGAAGGGCCCAGCATTCGACTGGCCAGCGCCCAAAGGGCAAAAGCGGCTCCGGCGTGAAGAACAGGTGCCAGCAGGCGGACGCTGGCCTCGGAGTCGCCGAACAAGCCGGTCGAGACATGAATGACCCACGCAATGAGGGGCGGTTTGGAATAATATCCCCAGTCCAGAGTGTCGCCCCAGCGCCAGTACTGGGCCTCATCGGCATACAGCTCGAGGGGCGATCCCAGGACGAGTCCGAGACGGACCAGCAGCAAAGTGGCGATCAAGATGAGGGCCAGTCGGCTGGACCTGTCTGGGGGAAACCAGAGTCTTGTCATTTGTCTCCTCGCCTGATGTGTGGGTCTGCCTCTGTCTCAAGTGTGGCTCATTTGCAATGGCCAGGCGAAGAATTGCGGTGTGCACAACTGTTCTGCAGGCCTGTTACATTACTGTCATTTATCGGGTCTATGGGCGCTCGCATGCGCCCGGCGAGTGAGTCTGAATGAGGCCGGGGCAGCTCACAGGACAGCCCAAGGGGATCATTTATGTCAAACTGGAAGTTTCTAGGTGGAGTGGCGATGGCCACCATGGCCGCAGCCGCTATCGTGGCGCCGGCTCAGGCGCAGGTGACCACATCTGCCATTCGCGGAACGGTTGCGACGGATACGGGCGCAGCTGTATCCGGGGCAAATGTAACGGTCACGCACGTGCCCTCTGGCACCGTGTCAACGACCACCACCAGTGCCGCCGGAACGTTCTCGACACGGGGTCTGCGCGTGGGCGGGCCTTACAGTGTGGCCGTCAGCGGCGGGGATTTTGCACCCGTTGAGGTCAACGACATCTATGTCAGTCTGGATCAGACCTACGAGGTGTCACTCAGCGTTGTGGACACCCAGACCCTGGACACGGTTGTCGTCACCGGTGACCGCAGCATGGCTGGCTTTGCCAATGCCGGTCTCAGCACCAGCCTCGGTGTTGAGGCACTCGGTGAGGTTGCCTCGATTGATCGCGACATTACCGACGCGGCTGAACTCAGCCCGTTTGCCAGTGTGAACCTTCAGTCCGGCGGCGCCAAGGAGCTGTCCATCGCCGGCGCCAACAACCGGTTCAACTCGCTCACCATCGACGGTGTACCACTGAATGACCGCTTTGGTCTGAACGCCAATGGCTACCCCACCCAGAGGTCGCCAATTTCCTATGACGCGATTGAATCCCTGTCCATTCAGACAGCGCCCTTCGACGTCGAATTCAACGGTTTCACCGGCGGCACGATCAACGCGGTGACCAAGTCGGGAACCAACGAGTTCCATGGCTCCGCAGCGTATTACTGGACCGATGATTCCCTGATTGGGGATAAAATTGGCGATCGCGAAATCGATCTGACCTTTGAAGAAAAGACCACTGTGTTCACGCTCGGCGGCCCGATCATCAAGGACAAGCTGTTCTTCTTCGCGGCTTACGACAAGTATGAGGAAACTGCACCGCTCCAGACCGGACCAGCGGGATCAAATGCTCTGAACATCCGCAGCGACATTACGCTGGATGATGTGGCTCAGGTCGGACAGATCGTCTCGAATGTCTGGGGCTTCGATATCGGTGGGTTCGATAAGGCACCAGCTCAGGATGAGAAGATCCTCGCCAGCATCGACTGGAACATCAATGATGATCACCGGGCGAAGTTCACCTACATCCGGACCGAAGGCAACACCATTCGGGAGCAGAACGGGAACAACTTCCTCGCCTCCGACAACATCCTCGGCGCATCCTCGGCCTGGTATGATCGGTCTGAAACGGTTGAGAGCTACATTGCCCATGTTTTCTCAGACTGGTCGCCGAATTTCTCGACCCAGTTCAAGATTTCGAACACCACTCAGGCGACCGGTCAGGACTCTCTGAATGGCGCAGACTTCCCGTCTTTTGCTGTCTTCCTCCGCGAGGTTGATGGCGACGAGAACTATCTGGTGGTCGGTCCAGACCGGTTCCGGCACGGCAACGAGCTGGACCAGGAGTTCTTCCAGATCAAGGCGGCTGCCGAATATGTGATGGGTGATCACACCCTGAAATTCGGCTTCGAGCGGGAAGAAGTCGATGTGAACAACCTGTTCGCCCAGAACTCCGAAGGGTCCTATGTGTTCGACAGCGTCACCGATCTGCAGAATGCAACCGCATCGGGCCTGCTGTACAACAACGCCATCACCAATAACGAGAACGATCTTCGGGCCATTTGGGGCTACAATTTCAACTCGCTCTATGTTCAGGACACCTGGGACGTTCGGGCAGACCTCGTGGTTGATCTGGGCCTGCGTTACGATGTTTACGGGTCAGAGGGTTCGATCCGTCTGAACCAGAACTTCCTTGACCGTTATGGCTACCCCAACACCAATGACATTGATGGTCTGGACGTCATCCTGCCACGGGCATCCTTTACCTGGACACCCAGTGACGCGTTTACCGTCCGGGGCGGCGTTGGCCGGTTCTCTGGTGGGTCTCCGGCGGTCTGGATTTCGAACAGCTATTCGAATGATGGTGTGATCAGCGACAGCGCGAATGCGTTCGGAACAATCAATGTTCCGACCACACCGGATCCGGCAACGGGTCAGTACATTCCTCAGGACGTTCTGGACGCGCTGGCAAGCGAGACGCCCGATGGTTCTGTGAATGCGCTGAACGATGGGTTTGAGATCCCAACGACCTGGAAGGTTAGCCTTGGGGCGGCTTATGAGACAGAGGATGGCTGGTTGCTGTCGGCGGACCTGCTGTACAACAAGCTGGAGAATGCCTCTTACTGGTATGATCAGCGTTGCCAGAACCCGGTTGCGTTCGGTCCGGACGGTCGCGGCGTGTATGATTGCGGCGGCGCACCAGAAGCCATTGTGATCGGCTCAGTGAGCAAGGGCGGTGGCTGGCTTGCGGCGCTGTCTGCGTCGAAGGAGTGGGAGACCGCTTATGGCGATATCGACCTCTTCACCAGCTACACATATTCTGACGTCGAGGATATTGGCTACGGCACCTCGTCAACAGCCACGTCGAACTATTCTGACTCGGCCCGCTACGACATGCAGCGCCCGACCTCCGGTATTTCGAACTTCAACGTTGAGCACCAGTTCAAGCTGCGTCTGGACTGGGAAGAGGAGTTCTTTGAGGGCTATGCCACCAAAGCGTCTCTCTTCGGGACCCGCCGCTCGGGTCAGCCTTACAGCTATACCTTTGATGAGAACAACAATTGTGTGTTCGATCTGGGTGGTGGACGCTGTGCACGGGAAAGCCGTATGGACGACGCCGGACATTTGCTCTACGTCCCGTCGGGCCCGAACGATCCGCTCTTCGCACCGACTTCTTTCGGGGGTGATGCTGCGGCTCAGCAGGCCTTCTTTGACTACATCAACAGCTCAGAGCTCGCTCAGTATGCTGGCGGTGTAGCAGAACGGAATGGCGACAATTCCCGCTGGTCGACCATTGTGGACCTGCGTCTCCAGCAGGAGCTTCCCGGCCTGCGCGAGGGTCATAAGTCCTTCCTCTTCATGGATATTGAGAACATCGGTAACCTCCTCAATGAAGACTGGGGCCGGATCTCACGGACACGCTATGAGTATGAACGTCGTGTCGTTCGGGCTCAGATTGTTGACGGACAGTTCGAGTATAGCAACCTGCGTAATCCCGACAGCATTGCGAACATTGAGGACCTGCAGCAGTCTCTGTGGCAGATCCAGTTTGGTGTGAAATACCAGTTCTAGAGCCTGGATTTTCAGCTTGGAAATGAGGGGCGGCGCGTCAGCGCCGCCCTTTTTCTTTGTCCATCTTTGTGGCATGGCCCGCGAATGGCCGCCTCGTCTGTCTTCATTCCCCCTGAGTGGGCCCCGCAGCGGGCGCTTTGGTGCGGCTGGCCCCATCTCCGTGAGGAGTGGGGGAGCGCCTTCGAACCCGCGCGACGCGAGATCGCGGAGCTGATCCGGGTGGCCAGTCGATTCCAGCCCGTGCGGGTGGCCTGCGGGTCGCAGGAAGCCGAGGCTGCGGCGCGTGCCGCGGTCGGGCCAGGAGCGGCCTCGGTGCGGTTTGTCCGTGTGCCGACCGGCGATATTTGGCTTCGCGATACTGGCCCCATCATGGCTGAGCAGGGCACCCAGCTGGTTGCGCTCGATTTCCGTTTCAATGGCTGGGGCGGCAAATATATCATGCCGGGGGATACGGAGACCGCCAGCGCGATCGCGGCGAAAGAAGGGATTAGTGTCCGGCAGCATGCATTTGTCCTCGAAGGCGGTGCGATCGACATGGATGGCGCGGGTCGGCTGATCACCACCCGGCAGTGCCTGCTCAATGCCAATCGCAATCCCGGCTGCGATGAAAGCATGGTCGAGGAGGTGCTGAGGACCCAGCTGGGAGTGGACGAGGTGGTTTGGCTTGATCAGGGTCTGGATCATGACCATACGGATGGACATATCGACAATCTGGCCCGGTTTGTTGGGCCGGGACATGTGCTCTGTCAGACGCCCTCTGGTCGGGAGGATGTGCAGGCAGCCCGTCTCGAGGCCGCTGAAGCCCAGCTCCGGGCGGCGGGACTGATGGTGTCCACCCTGCCCTCTCCGGGTCGTATCCTGAACGCTGACGGCGAGGATTTGCCAGCCAGCCATATGAATTTCACCGTGATCAATGGGGCGGTTCTTTTGCCGGTCTATGAGGCAGAATTTGCGCCACAGGCCATCGCCAGACTGCAGGCGCTGTTCCCGCGCCATGAGGTGATTGCCGTGGGGGCGCAGGCCATCCTAAGCGGTGGCGGAAGCGTGCATTGCATGACGCGTGAAATACCCCACATTGACCATATGGTATCAGGACATATCGCATGACCGGACTCGTCACCGTCGCTGCGCTTCAGTTGGCTTTTGTTGATGACGAGGCGGCCAATATCCGCCGCGTGGCGGAGCAAATCCGTATGGCAGCCGACCGCGGAGCCGATATTGTGCTGCCGCCCGAACTGTTCTGTGGCCCATATTTTTGCAAGGTGCAGGAGGAGGCCGAATTTGCCCGTGCCGCGCGTTGGCATGACCACCCGGCTGTCACAGGCCTGTCTGCGGTCGCAGCTGAGCTCGGTGTGGTGATCCCGGTGTCGATCTTTGAGAAGGATGGGCCGCATTACTACAATTCTGTGGTCATGCTGGATGCCGATGGTACCCCCCTTGGGGTGTACCGCAAAAGTCATATTCCCGACGGACCGGGCTATCAGGAGAAGTTCTATTTCAGGCCAGGGGATACAGGCTTTCGGGTCTGGGACACGCAAAAGGGTCGTCTCGGCGTCGGGATTTGTTGGGACCAGTGGTTTCCAGAGGCCGCGCGGAGCATGGCCCTTCAGGGCGCCGAGTTGCTTCTTTATCCCACGGCCATCGGTGCGGAACCGCAGGACCCGGCTCTGGATACATCGGCGCGGTGGCGCCGGGTTATGCAGGGGCATGCGGTCGCCAATGTTATTCCTGTGGTCGCCGCAAACCGGATTGGCGATGAAGGCGGCCAGACTTTTTACGGAACCAGTTTCATCGCCGACCAAGCCGGGGAAATCGTTGATGCTCTGGATCGGGTGACGGAGGGTCATCTTTTGTCGACGTTCGATTTCAAAGCGATCGAAAAGGAGCGCGCCGCCTGGGGATTTTTCCGGGATCGTCGCCCGGATCTTTACGTGACATGATCGACCTTTTGTCGGCTCACCCCGCGACCGTGTTTTTGATCGCGGCCAATGTCATTTTGAGTTTCCTGGCTTTGGCAAACCCGACATTCATGGACAACAACATCTTTCATGTGGAGCCGATTGTGGAACACCGCGAGTTTCACCGTCTTCTCACAAGCGGGTTCCTGCATGGGGGTGGCCTCCACCTCCTCATCAATATGTACGTCCTTTGGAGCTTTGGGGCTTGGCTCGAGGGTGTACTCGGACCGCTCCGGTACCTTTTTGTCTATGTTGCATCGCTGATCGGTGGCAGTCTCTGGGCCCTGATGGAAAACCGGACCAAGCTTCAATACCGTGCGCTTGGCGCCTCTGGTGCCGTATCCGGCCTTGTGCTGAGCGTCTGCCTTCTGGTGCCCTTTGCCTGGCTCGGTGTTTTTTTCATACCTATGCCAGCTGTCGTTTTTGGTGTCCTCTTTATTGTCCTGAGTGCCGTTCTGGCCCAGCGCGACCACAAAATCATCGGACATGAGGCCCATCTTGGTGGGGCGTTGACCGGTATTGTCGCGACGATCCTTGTCGCTCCAGGCGCGTTGTCGAGATTTTCTGAACAGATCGCCGCGGTTCTGGGGGGTGTTGACCTGTGATGACGGTGGCCGATCGTCTTGCGAGGCGGGTCTCGTCCGGACAGCTGGCTGATGATTCCGCCCAGTCGGATGCCGCGCGAGCCCTGGACAGCGTTTTGGAACGGCTTGATGGCTCGGGGTTTTCCGCGGGCTGGCTGTTCTGGCGCCGACCGAAGGCGGTACGTGGTCTTTACCTCTGGGGTGGTGTCGGTCGGGGCAAGTCAATGCTAATGGACGAATTGTTTGCCATTGCGACCGTGCCGGCCAGACGGGTGCACTTCCACGAATTTATGGGTCAGGTTCATGCGCGGCTGGCCAGGGCTCGCGCCCGAACCGATGTTAGTGACCCTATCCCGCCCGTGGCCAAGCAGTTTGCAGCAGAGGCCCGTTTGCTGTGCTTTGACGAGTTTCAGGTCAGCCAGATTGCGGACGCCATGATCCTGTCTAGGCTGTTCGAGCACTTGTTTGCGGCCGGTGTCACGGTTGTGGCGACATCCAACCGGCCACCAGAAGATCTTTACAAGGACGGTATAAATCGCGAGCTGTTCACGCCTTTTATTGACCTTCTTAAGACGCACTGTGAGGTCCTGCATTTAACCTCAGAGCGTGACTATCGGCTGGAACGACTTTGCGAAGCGCCGGTCTGGCTCGTGGGAGCCGGGGCAGTCGCCCTCGACGCCATGTTCGAGCGTTTGACATTGGGGGCGCCGCCGCAGACTTGTACGCTGCGGGTCCAGGGACGCCTGCTTGTGGTTTCCCGGGAAGCTGCCGGCGTCGCACGTTTCAGCTTTGAGGAACTGTGCGCCCGCCCGCTCGGCGCACAGGACTATCTTGCCGTCGCCGCGGCGTTTCATACGGTTTTGATTGACGATATCCCGCGTTTGCGTCCGGAAAACAGAAACGAGGCGGCCCGGTTCGTCGCTCTGATTGATGCCTTGTACGAGGCCAGGGTCAAACTTGTCGCCACTGCGGCGGCTGCCCCGGAGTCCTTGTATCAGGAAGGAACGGGAAGTTTCGAATTTCGCCGGACAGCCAGTCGGCTGCACGAAATGGGGTCTGCGGACTATATGGCTCTGCCTCATCGACAGTCGACGGTGACCCAGTGAGTGGCTCTGTCGGCAATTTGGTTTAGAACCTTATGTGGCCGAGCGCCGGAATTGCCAGGAGTGACAAGGACAATGTGGACATCTCTGCCCCGTTTTAGTTGGGTTTTGGCCTTAGTCGCTGTCGCCTGTCACCCCTCGGGGCCGCCGGAGCCGACCTTTGATCGCCTGGCCGCACAGGAACTGGTTCGCGCCCTCAGCGATGATGCGCTTGGAGGACGCCTACCGGGCAGTCCGGGTCATGCTGTTGCGCAGCGCCTGATCATCGAACGGTTTGAAGCTCTGGGTGTCGCTCCCTTTGAGGGACGCTATCGACACCCCTTTCGCTATGGGGGGGTCGGTTTCGGGGCCGATGTGATCCCTCGTCGGGAGCAAAAGGCCGGCACCAATTTAATGGGTTGGATCGAAGGCCGGTCAGACAGCGACTCTATTCTGATCATCACCGCGCATTATGATCACGTGGGCAGTGTTGGTGGGGAGGTCTACAATGGGGCGGATGACAATGCGTCCGGGGTTGCCGGGCTTTTGGCGATCGCCGATCACTTCTCGCAACATGATCCGAAACATGATGTTCTGCTCGTGGCTGTCGATGCGGAGGAGGAGGGACTCGCTGGAGCGCGTGCCCTGATCGACGATCCCATACTGCCGCGGGACAGGATCGTCATGAATTTGAATTTGGACATGATCTCCCGCAATGACCGCCCCGTTCTCTATGCCTCCGGGACTTCCCACTGGCCTTTTCTCGGCCCGCTGGTGGAGGAAGTCGCTTTGACGGCGCCCGTTGCACTGGAGCGTGGCTTTGACAGTTCTCGTGATGAGGATGATTGGACCCTGCAATCCGATCACGCCGTTTTCTATCGGGCAGGGATCCCGCATCTTTATCTCGGTGTGGCTGACCATGCTGATTATCACGGCCCGGATGATGTCTTTGAGAAGATCGACCTCGACTGGTTTGGCCGTTCTTTGACCACCGTCATACTGCTGGCCTCGGCTCTTGATCAGGCCTTGCCCGAGCTGGCTCCGCCGCCCTCCTCGGCGCCCTGAGCGCCGTCGGCGTGTTGGTTCCGGTTCGCCGAGGGGGTCAGACCATACGGCGCAACAAGGGCCCAGACATGATCTGGGATCATGTGTTTCATCCGGCGGGGCAGTGCCCTTTGAAGGTGAATCACTGTTTCCGCGGCTTTCATTTCAACCCGGGTCCTTGCAAATTCCAGTCCCCGGGGTCCGATGCGAGGCATGAGCCACCCCACAAGGGGACGCGCCCAGTCTGGCAGACTGCGTAGTGGCAGGCCGCCGGCGGCGCGCTCGACATTTGCAATGAAACCTCGGACGGAGGCCTGCCGTTTACCGGCGCTGTCCGGCAGGGATGTTTTGAGGTTGTGCTGAATGCCCGCGAGAAGCTGGGCGCCCCGCGCATTGCGCACGATCAGCCATTGCTCACCGCTTCCCCCCATATACCCAACTGTGATGTCCGCCAGAGAATTGGTGTAGTCCACGCAGGTCCGACAAGTCAGGGGGAAGAAGTCCGGTGGCAGTTTAGAAATCGGAAGCTGGAGGAAGGGAATGGTTCTGACCTCCCCATCACTGAAGCGTAGTTCCACATGATAATCCGCCCGGAACTCAAGATAGGATGGTTTCCGGAGCGTCGGACAGCAGCGCCAGGAAGTCATGAAACCTCTCTGTGGTCGTATTGTCCGAGCACGGTGTGCCTATGACGTAAAGTCTGTCAAAACCCAATTCGGCTTCCAGAGCCCGCAGGGCATAGATCTGGCAGGGGATGCCAATTATCGCGAGCTTTTTGTGACCGGCCTCAAGGGCGGGCTTCAACAGAGAAAGGAGCGGCGCAAAGCCCATTCTCATGCCCCGGACGCCGGACATATCCGATGGCTCCGTGATCAGAACGGGGACAGGCCGCCACCGATCCTGTGCATCGGGTGCAACGGTGAGGACCGCATCGACAAGACCGGCTTCAAGCAGATGAGCGCCGATATGGCTTGTGATTCCCGTCCACTGTGCTCCTTCGGTCGCCGGAATCAGGCTGGCACGCAGCATCTTCTGGATGACGCCAAAGTGAAGTTCATCCGGTTTCGAGGGGTCACGGGGGCGCCCGTGCACGCGGGTCTCGAGGCTATGATAGTCTGGGCGGATGAACTGGCAGGCGCGCCCACAGGCCTTGGGGTCATCGGTCCGGGAGATCCCGCAATCCGTGCACAGATTGCGGGGAATGGCCTCAGCAGTATGAGGCCGAGCTTCGGGACCGGGCGTCTTGTCTGTCATGGCTGCAGGAAGGCCTTTATGGGACGAAGTGTCAAAGCCGGAGCTTCCTCCTGAGGCAAATGGCCAATGTGATTAAACCGAATGAGGCGGGCCTGTGGCAGGGCACGCAGATAGTCATCCGCATTGTCGATCGGGATAATGCGGTCCTCTTCCCCCCAGACAAGGAGTGTGGGCACCTGCAGACCGGGCAGGACCCTGTCCGGGTTCGTCAGAATGGTCTGTCGCATGCGCTCAAGGAGTGCCTGCCGGGCGCCGGGTTGCATGATCAGATCATAATACCGGCTCAGGGTCGCGGCATCGGGGCTGGCCTGCGATCCGTAGGCTCTCCGCAAGGCCAGGTAGACGACTGGACGCGGCAGGAAGTAGGGGGCCAGGCGGGCGATAATCGGAATCCGGGCGGGCTGATTGTACCTG
>Ga0213866_10003288_pt1 | contig 11050 bp, 13 predicted proteins | sample PICome_11_FD_160079 | JGI IMG/M metagenome (GOLD analysis project Ga0213866, IMG submission 160079) | Coastal seawater microbial communities near Pivers Island, North Carolina, United States - PICO284 | ecosystem: Environmental > Aquatic > Marine > Coastal | place: USA: North Carolina... | reverse complement strand
GATGGACAGCGCGGCGCATCCTACGGGCCCCCTCAGCCCGTCAGGTTGGAATCGGCTGTGACGCCTGGTGCAATCGCTCAAGCTTGTTCTCCAAATAGCCGAGGAAGGAATCGGTGCTGAGGGGCCGACCGCTGACTCTCTCGACCAGTTGCTCCGCATTCACACTGCGTCCAAGCGGATGAACATGCTGACGGAGCCAATCGAGCAATGGCTTCACATCGCCACGCTCCACGTGCTCTTCCGGAGCACCGATGGACGTTGCCATCGCTTCGCTCAACTGTGCACTGATGAGGTGCCCCAAGAGATACGACGGGAAATAGCCAAACAGGCCTTCACTCCAGTGCACATCCTGAAGGCATCCCTCGGCATCGTTCATGGGCCGGACCCCGAGGAACTCCTGGTAGCGCCGGTTCCATTCGCCGGGGAGGTCCTGCACCGCCAACCCTTTCTCGAGCAACGCAATCTCCAAATCGGTGCGAATCAGGATGTGCAGGCCGTAGCTGAGTTCATCCGCCTCAACGCGATTCAAACCGGGCGCCATGGGGTTCATGGCCTGCCACATGTCCTGGGCTCCACCGAAGGGTGCTCCAACGTCAGCAAAACGGCTCCACCACTGCTCCGCGAAGGGACGACTGCGGGCAACGCGGTTTTCCCAGAACAGCGATTGACTTTCATGGACCGCCATTGAGGTGGCCTGACCCAACGGCCAGGCGAACCATTGGTGGCTCTGGTCGGGCAACCCCTGCTCGTAAAGGGAGTGCCCCCATTCATGGGCGGTGGCCAGGAAGCACGACAAGGGCTGTCCTGGCACCACACGGGTGGTGATCCGGTAATCGGCCGGGCCCAACGTGATCGAGAAAGGGTGGGGAGAGCGTGCCATGCAGGTGATGGCGGGGTTGCGGCCCCAGGCCCTGAGCAGCTGATCACAGAGATGCTGCTGGCTGGACTCCTCCAGATCCCAACCTGCTGATCGGGGGCGAGGCCGGGTGGATGCCTGAGCGACCAGTTGCGGCAACCGTTGCCGTAACGGAGCAAACAAGGCCTCGAGACGCTCCAGCCGAAGATCCGGCTCGAAAGGTTGCGCCAGGGTCTCCCAACAGGAGCGAGGCTCATCCAGCTGTTTGGCCTGCTCCTGACGCAGGTCAATCAGTGACTGAAGCGCCGGTGCAAAAAGGCTGAAATCAGAAGCCGCTCGAGCCTGCTGCCAGAGGTTGTAGCCCTCGGCCTTGGCCTTCGCCAAGGCGGCGACCAGGGCTGGATCAAGGGACTGCTGCCGGCGCAGATCCTGCTCCAGCAGATCAAGATTGCGGCCCTGCTCGGGGCATTGGTCAGCAGAGTTCCAGTGCTGACGCGCTGCGGCCACCAGATCCGCATAAGCCGCGGAGCTCTGACGGGCATGGAGCTGGGTCGCCAGAAGCGTGAGCTGCTCCCCCCGCCAGGACGCCCCGGCCGAGGGCATGCGGGTGTTCTGATCCCAGTACAGGGTGCTTTGGATCGAACCAAGGAGTTTCGTTTCACGCAGGTGGTCGCCAAGTGCATCCCAAGGCGTCGACGAATGCTCCAAGACGCTGCAGCAAAGATCGTTTCATCATGGCGAGAAGAACCACGCAACCAAGGCTTTTCATCAGGGGGGCCGCCGAAGTGTTCCCGCATGGCTATTGATGGGAAGGATGTTGTTTGTCACGCCGTGCCACCCCTGTCATCGAGTGCAACGTTGAAAAGCTTTCTCAAGGCAATCCTCGAGAAGCCCGATCTTCAGAAGGCGATGCAGGAGGAGATCAGCACCGAACAGCTGGTGGAAATCGCCGCCAAACATGGCTACCAGCTCACTATTGACGAGGTGAATGCGAATCCCCTGTGGCAAGCAGGAGGGTTTAAGTACCTTCTGTGAACTCCCAGTTCACTGGCCTGAGACGTCACCCTGGCGCGCTGAGATCAACCAAGGCCATGCTGTTGAAGTTCAACGCAACTGCTGATGAAGATGCGGGAGCTGCTCATGCGGGCAACACTATTAATTGCGCTGCCCATGGCTCTCTGGCCGCTGAAGCTGATTTACCGACAACCCAAGGCCATTCAATAAAGATTGATCAGTGCATCTCACAGCGGCCTTGGCATAAGGTCTCAAGGTCGGCGCGCCCGGTGATCTGAAGCCGCTTGGCGGCCCAAATCCCATAGACCCAATCGACCACGCCGCCAATCAAGGGCCAGAGGGTCGGTGTGTAAAGCCACCCCAGACCAATCAGCCGATAGGCCTCACGAAAGACCGCTACATCACGCAGCACCTCCCCGGAGCCTGTGATGGCATGAATGCGGCCCATGGCGGCCCGGTAACTGATGCCGGCATGGGCCTCTGCGTCGTAATCAGTGGCATCAATGTCGACAAAAGCCAGCCGGGCCTGACGGTCACGCCGCTGCAGAAACCGAACTTCGCGCACACACAACGGACAGCCTCCGTCGAACAACAGGGTCAGATCGGGGGCAGAGGGGCTGGCCATGGACTCAGGCGGTGCTGCAACACGCAAAGTAAGGAAAGAACGCTGGAGGATGGTGAGCGTGCAGCAGATCCTGCATCAGATTTCGGTCCAAACCCCTGGGAAAGGATTCACCCGTCTGGACGGTCGATTGAATGCCTGGATCCGCAGCACGGGCCTGGACCAAGCCGTTCTGCACCTCACCTGTCTGCACACCAGCGCCAGCCTCACGATCAACGAGAACGCTGATCCTCGGGTGCTGCAAGACCTGGATGCATGGATGGCCGATGCCGTTCCAGAACACCGCCGTTATCTCCATGACGACGAAGGAGCCGATGACATGCCGGCCCACATCCGAACTGCGCTTACCAGCCAGACCCTGAGCCTGAGCATCTGCAGAGGCCAACTGCTGCTGGGCACCTGGCAAGCCGTTTACCTCTGGGAGCACCGCAGGGCTGCTCACACCAGAACGATCGCCTGCCACCTGTTCGGTGAACCATCGAGCCGCCCCACCCAGGAGAGCAACACCCAAACCAGCTCAGCAACGCCTCAAACTCTCTTGAGCCTGCGCAATGGAGAACGGATCAATCAAGCCATTCAGGCCCGCCACGACCCCAATGCCTGGGAAACCGACGACGGCATCGATACAGACACCGATCTGATGATTGATCGATTGCATGAACTGAGCGACTGACGACCGACGCCAGCCACGATGTAGTCGTGATCTAGGGCTCCCATGCCAGTTGAACGTCTCGACGCCGCCCAGAAGTCGGCACTCACCACAGCCTTGCCCAATTGGGTTGTGGACGGAGACAGGCTGCACCGCGATCTGCAGTTCAACAGCTTCGTGGAGGCCTTTGGATTCATGGCACAGGTGGCCTTGCTGGCCGAATCCAAAAATCATCATCCGAACTGGAGCAACGTCTACAACCGCGTCTCGATCGACCTAACCACCCATGATCTCGGCGGCCTCAGCAGCCTGGATGTGGAGTTGGCCAGCGCCATTGACGCCCTGCTGCCAGCATGAGTTGAGAGGGTCCTTGCGCATGTCCACTGCACCAGCCAGCTCCGGCGTCCCCGTCACCATTCTCAGCGGCTTCCTCGGAGCCGGAAAGACAACGCTGCTGAACCACATCCTCACCAACCAGCAGGGCGTGAAGACCGCGGTGCTGGTGAACGAGTTCGGCGAAATCGGCATCGACAACGATCTGGTCGTCACCACCGGTGACGACATGGTGGAGCTGAGCAACGGCTGCATCTGCTGCTCAATCAACGGCGAGCTGATGGAGGCGGTGGAGCGGATCATGGAGCGCCCTGAGCCCCTTGACTACATCGTCGTCGAAACGACAGGTCTGGCCGATCCCCTGCCGGTTGCCATGACCTTTCTGGGCAGTGAGCTGAGGGATCAAACCCGCCTCGATTCGATCATCACGCTGATCGATGCAGAGAACTTTGACGACAGCGTTCTGGAAACAGAGGTGGGCCGGGCCCAGGTGATCTACGGCGACATCTTGCTGCTGAACAAGTGCGACCTCGTCTCCGAAGAACGGCTTGAGACCGTCGAACAGCAACTCAGAGCTGTCAAGAACGATGCGCGCATCCTGCGATCAGTGAACGGAGATGTGCCCCTGGCCTTGCTGCTCAGTGTCGGGCTGTTCGAATCCGACAAGGTGATTTCAGCTGCCGAGGATCCAAGCCTGGATCACAGCGACTGCGACCACGACCATGGCCACTGCAGCCATGACCACGATCATGCGCACGACCACAACCATGGGCATGACAACAACCATGGGCACGACCACAGCCATGGGCACGACCACAGCCATGGTGACCATCAGGACATCGAGGGATTCACCTCACTGTCCTTCAAAAGTGATGGTCCCTTCGCGCTGCGCAAGTTCCAAAACTTCCTGGACAACCAAATGCCCCAGGAGGTGTTCAGAGCCAAAGGCATCCTCTGGTTCAACGAAAGCGAACGCCGTCACGTGTTTCATCTGGCGGGCAAACGCTTTTCCATCGACGACACCGACTGGACCGGCGATCGCAAGAATCAATTAGTGCTGATCGGCCGCAACATGGACCACAGCACCCTGCGACGACAACTCCAGGCCTGCGTGGCACCGGATGCAGGAAAAGGTTTCGGCTGATTCAGCACAAGCGGCAAATGCTGCTTATTCTTCGTTCCATGCAAGACATCTCAATGGTCGAACCGCTGCTGCTCGGAACAGTGTTTGTTCTCGCAAGTGTTCTGATGTGGCTCCTGGCCGATTCCGATGACGACAATGGCGGGGGCGGGTTGCGACAGCCGGCTCTTGTACCGATTCCCGTCCGTCATCACCAGCGCTGAAGGCGCGCAAAACGACGACACCTTTTTTGCTCATCCCCCGCTACGGCGGGGGATTTTTTATGACCACGCTCAACTCTGCGGGAGCAGCGTGACTCTGGCGCCGTCCCTGAACCTGAGGCGGCACCGGGTTTGTGGGGGATGCGCCTGATCAATCGGACAGTGGGCACGCACCAGCACATCAGCGATGCGGATTCGGTATTCCCACGCATCCCCCAGAAATTCACGGCCCAGAACGCTTGCCTCTCCTTCGGCATCGGCGATCACAGTGATGTCATGGGGGTCCACCAGCACACAACAGTCACCGGATGCTCCGGGGTCGGCCTGCACCCATGGCGCTGATGGGTCCAGATCTCCCAGCAGACAGGACAAGTGCCCTTGATCATGGACGTGAACCGGAATCAGGTTGCGCTGGAGCACGAAGGATCCAACAAACGGCGTCGCCGGTGATCTGACGATCTCGGGGGGCGACGCACATTGATGCAGCACACCATCCCGCATCACAGCGACGCGATCGCAAATCGCCAGGGCTTCGCCAGGATCATGGGTCACGATCACTCCGCTGGCGGCACAGGCGTCGAGCACGGAGGCGAGCTCGCTTCGCAGGCGCAGCCTCACTTCCACATCAAGACTTGAAAAAGGCTCATCAAGCAGCACAACCCTTGGAGCCGGAGCTAAAGCGCGCGCCAAAGCCAGCCGTTGCCTCTGGCCACCGGACAGTTGGTGCGGGTAACGCTGCTCAAGCCCTTGCAGCGCCAGCAAATCAAACAGCCAGGCCACGCGCTCACGGTTCGGGTGCCGCCGAGGCAGGCCAAAACTGGCGTTCTGCCACGCGTTCAGGTGGGGAAACAGGGCATAGTCCTGGAAAACCATGCCGACGCCCCGACGTTCCGGTTCCATCCAGACCCCATCACCAGCGACCGTGCGCTGATCCAGCTGAACGGTGCCCCGCCGAGGGCGTTCGAAGCCGGCAATCAAGCGCAGCAGAGTGGTTTTGCCACAGCCGGAGGGACCAAGCAGACCCACCAGTTCCCCATGCGCCACCTTGAGGTCCACCCCCTTCAGGGTCCATTCATCGGAGGCATTGCCGTAGCTATGCCAGACCCCGTTCAACGCAACCGTTGGCTCCATCGGGAGCAGCTGTTCCACAGATCAGATGAAGCTTGGGAACCGACCGAGCTTATGAGTGTGCCAAATGATCGAAGCCGGTGTGCGGTTTGCACGCCCTGAGTCAGGCCAACAACCTCTATGGCCAGACTTGTTCCATGGCAATGTCGCAACGCAATGTCGCGACAACGGTGTCCGGCCCATCGCTGAATTGAAGTTGCTGCCCAACCGGATTGTTCCAAGCCCAAGCCGGCTGGCCCTGATTCTGATCGCCTCCATCACTGGCCTGATCGCCATCTGGCCGGTACTGACGCTGGTGCTGGAAGCCCTGGCGTCCCTACACAAGGGCTTCAGCGATCTTGGCCCCGACGGGATGCAGCAGATCGTTGGCACGATCAAGCTTCTGCTTGGCACAGCAACGCTGGGCACCGTGCTGGGCACAGCCAATGGCTGGCTGTTGTGCAACTGCCGTTTCCCCGGTCGGCAAGGGCTGCGCATTGCCCAGCTGATCCCCCTGGCAACACCGGCTTATCTGCTGTCCGCCACACTCGTCGACCTGGGCAGTCGCCACAGCTGGACCATTCACGGCATGGGTTGGGGCATCGCTGTGATGGCCCTGACGACCTACCCCTACGTTTTCCTACTGAGCACCGAAAGTTTCTCCGTGAGCGGCCAGCGCCAGCTGGAGGCCTGTCGCAGCCTCGGGGTCGGCCCTTGGGAGGCCTTCCGACGCGTCGCCTTGCCCATCGCGCTGCCGGCAATCGGTGCTGGCGTTGCCCTAATGGGAATGGAAGTGGTCAATGAGCTCGGTGCCGTCCAGCTGCTTGGCATTCCCAGCCTCTCTGCAGGCATCCTGGAAACGTGGCAGTCCGACGGCGATCCCGCCGGGGCCATCAGCTTGGCCTTGATCACGCTGATGATCGTGCTGGGTTTGGTGGTGTGTGAACGCAGCCTGCGCAGGCGCAGTCGACGTTGGAGCGATGGCGTGGCCGGCGGGGATGCAACCGCCTGGCATCTGGATGGATTGCGGGCTGCGGTGGCACAACTGCTTGCCGCCATTCCACCGATTGTGAGTCTGGGCACCCCACTGCTGTGGGCCGCCAGCAACCTGGATCAGCTGCAAAACAGCTGGAATGACGATCTGATCAGCCTGAGCGGCCGCAGTTTGCTGCTGGCTCTTGTTGCTGCCGTTTTGTCGGTTTCCGCAGCACTGGTGCTGGCCATCGCCAAACGCTGGTCCAGTGCCCCATGGCTGAAAAGCCTCACCTTCCTGGCGGGAACGGGCTACGCCATCCCCGGCACCGTGCTGGCTCTGGCCCTGCTGCTCACAGGAGCCCCCTGGCAGTTGGCCCCGCTGCTCCTGTTGCTGTGGGGTTACAGCGACCGCTTCCTGGCGGTGGCGAAAGGTGGCTTGGACGCCGCACTCGAGCGGATCAGCCCCAGCCTCGACGAGGCGGCCACAGGGATGGGATCCTCGTGGCAACGCGTGCTCCAACGGGTGCACTTGCCTCTCTTGCGCGGGCCGATCACCGTGGGCCTGCTGCTGGTGTTTGTGGACACGGTGAAAGAGCTTCCTCTCACCTTTGCCCTGCGGCCCTTCGACTTCGACACCCTGTCAGTGCGAGTGTTCCAATACGCCGGCGATGAACGGTTGGCCGAAGCGCTCTTGCCCGCCCTGATGATCCTTGTGCTGGGACTGATCGCCGCCATGGCTCTGGTGCCGACGCTGGATCAGGCCTCCAGACGAGAGACGTCGTCATCCCCGCAGCAACCGCTCTGATGCATTGCGCTGGAGCAAACCAGCACGGGTGTTGAGACGGAGCGGGAGTGTTGACCAGGACAGCGGCCGTCCGGTGGACACGGCATAGGTGGTCTCCAGGAGGGTGCCCCTGCCCCCATCGATCTCCAGCAACGTGAAGGTCTGCTGCGCTGGAGCTCCGCCGTCCAGCAGACGCCGGGGGCCACTGCCCAGCGCGCCGAGCTGAATGAGATCAAGCTGGCCACGACGACTGGAGAACCAGGCGTGGTGATGACCACTGATGTAGGCCTGCACGCGGGCGTTCTCCATCAGGGACTGAAGCGCACTCCCCCGATCCAACACCTCACCGGGGCGATCCTTGCCCTGACCAACACCGACCAGGGGCAGGTGGCCAACCACGAACCGGGCGCGAGCCGCTTGTGCCTGGGCACTGGCCAACTGCCGTTGTGCCCAGGCCAGCTGATCCTCAGGCACACGGGCTGAGCTGGCATCCCAGACCAGCCAGAAGATCCCGTCCTGCAGCACGGTGTAGCGGAACGGGAACTGCGAAGCATCGGCCAACTTCAGTCCCATGCGTGAACGGAGCGGAGTCCAGAACCGGCTCACAGCAGAACGATCAGCCGGAAACCCCGGTGAACCGTCATGGTTCCCGATCGCTGGCAGCAGAGGGATGCCGGCCCTCTTTAACCGCTGCAGAACAGACGTTTCGAAGCCTTGCCACATCGCATCGAGCTGCTGGCCCGAAAGTCCATGCTTCTGGCCCGCGACCATGTCTCCTGCACAGACCAGCAGGTCCGGCTGAAGGGCAATCAGCTGGTCCAGCCCCTGTTGAACGGCAGGGATGTAGCTGGTGGAGCCGTAACTGCTGTTGAGATCACTGATCAGCCCAACCCGCAGGGCAGCCCTCCTGGCGGCGTTCAAGGGGAGGGCTGCAGCACTAAGACCAGTGCCAATGACCAGCTGCAGCACTCGGCGACGGCTCAGCAGCACGGGCATCAGCATGAACGCTTCACACGTTGCTCCACCAACCGATCAGCCACCAGTGCTCCGCTGGCGGCAACATCGGCCAGGGTGGAGAGAAGCCGGTAACTCAGCACAACAGCCAAGAGCTGCGCTTCCGGCACGGCAGCACCCAAACGCAGCAACAAGGTGGCCTCAAAGACCCCCAGCCCACCTGGTGCACCTGGAACCACCAGCCCAACGGCATAGGCCAGTCCGAAGGCCGCGAGCCAGGTGAAGGGCGCCGGGCGATCAATACCGAAGGCCTGCACGCTGCACCAGAACCCGGCAAAGCGGCAGAGCACAAACAGCAGCTCAAGGGTGAAGGGCCGCCAGGGGTAGCCGCCGCGGCCACTCCCCTCACTTTCCAGGGGCCCACTGCCCGCCGACTGCAATTGCGCTGCTTTGGAACGCTCTAGTCGACGCAGGAGCGGCTCCCGCCAGCGCGGAATCATCAGCAACGCGGGCCAGGGAGCGAGCAAGGCGAGACCCTGCTGCCATCCACCGGCAACCACGACCAGAACGGACGCCGCCACGATCAGAAGCGGATCAAGAATCACACCGGCCAGGGCCGGTCCGCCGCCAATCACCGGGCGCAGCACCCGGACCCGCTCCACCAGATGCCAGATCCCCCCCGGCAGATACTTGAGCAGGTTGCTGCGCACAAACAGCGGCACCACCGCGAGGCCCTGGGGGGGGTGTCGCAACCAAACCAACAGGTCGCGCCAGGCCAGACCATTGATCAGGATGCTGAGCCAAGTCAGGGCCAGCCCCAGCAACAGCCACCACCAACCGTTGACCACCAGACTGAGCTGTCGGAGCTGGCCCGCCTGCTGGGCCAAGGCGCCAGCGATAAAGGTCAGGCTGGCCAGGGTGATCCAGAGCTTGGGTTGACGCAGAACGTTGCCCATCAGGCCCAGTCCTCGGTACTCACAAACGGTGCAGCGGCGGCGGCAGCCCGCAGCTCATCAAGACCACAACCTGTGCTGGCCTGAAGGGCCGCCAGGGCCTCCGCTTCAGCTTTCACAGTGCAACGACCATCCGGACGACGCACCTGCTTGGCGGCAAGCGGTCCCCAGGGCGTCTCGAGCACACCCTGGCGCCTCGGCAACACCCAACGGCCCTGGCGCCTCTCCCGCAAACCAATGCTGCTGCCAGCACTGAGCCAAAGGCTGCGCATCTGTTCGGCATTTCCATCCCGCACGAGTGCAGTCACCGCCTGGCCACTGCGACCCTTTTTCATCAACAACGGCTGCACCGCCACATCAATGGCCCCTGCATCACGCAAGCGATTGGCCAAGGCCGCAACCTCTTCAGGGGTGGCGTCATCAATCCAGGCTTCCTGAACGATCAGCGACTCCCAGCGGGGAGCATCAACCGCATCCAGCTGCGGAGTGTGCAGAACCAGACGCACCAGGTTGGGGCGATCCAGCTGGCGATGGCCAAGGCCGACGCCGATCTTTTCGGCCACCAGAACCTCAGGGGCCATGAAGCGATCCACCAGCACCGATACCAGGGCCAGGCCCGTGGGCGTCACCAGTTCCCCCGTGGGTAGGCCCTCACCCTGCAGCAGCGGAATGCGGTGACGACGCGCCAGTTCCAGCACCGCTGGCACGGGAACGGGCAACAGACCATGGGCGGTGGCCACCGTTCCAGTCCCGGCAGGCAACGGGGAACAGACAACCTCTGCAGGGTTGAGATCGTCCATCGCGGCACAGACCCCCACCACATCCACCAGGGCATCGATGGCTCCGACCTCATGGAAGTGAACGGCCTCCACCGACGTTCCATGCACCGAGGCTTCGGCCTCCGCCAGACGGGTGAACACGGCGAGAACCCTTTGCTTCAGCGTTGGAGCCAGAGCGGCTGCATTGATCTGATCGCGAATTCCTGACCAATGGCGGTGGGGGGGCTGATCTTCAAGACCCCGCACATCGACGCGGACCCCCCGCAGCCCGCCGCTGCGCTCCTCGTGCTGGGTGATGCGGTAGCGGCCTGCCAAACCGAGGGCCGCCAGCGGCGACTCCACCACGGCCTGGTCCACGCCCAAATCCAGCAGGGCAGCCAAGAGCATGTCCCCCGCCAACCCCGTTGGTGCATCAATCCAAAGAGCACTCATCGCCCCAAACGCGGGGCTGTCTCCAACAGAACAACAGCCTGCTGGTCAAGCGCCTCACGCTGCTGACGCAACTGCTGCTCAATCTCCCGGCGGGCGCGACGCTGTTCCCGCTGGGCGGTGGCCACGTCATGGCCCGACAGTCCCCAGAGCCGTCCCAACAAAGCTCGGTCATCAGCACCACCACGGGCTTTGCCAAAGACCACGGTCTCAGCGGCGATGCCGGCCTGAAGCACCAGGCTCCACCGCCGCTC
>Ga0213866_10003287_pt1 | contig 11053 bp, 9 predicted proteins | sample PICome_11_FD_160079 | JGI IMG/M metagenome (GOLD analysis project Ga0213866, IMG submission 160079) | Coastal seawater microbial communities near Pivers Island, North Carolina, United States - PICO284 | ecosystem: Environmental > Aquatic > Marine > Coastal | place: USA: North Carolina... | reverse complement strand
GACCTAGATCGTCGTCCCATCCATATTTGCACGACCAGACCTCACTCGGTCGAGGCGAATTCATTATTAATACATAAAAAAGCTTCTTTGAAATTACATATCACCATGAATGCAATTTCAAAAAAAAGGAATGATGTTCGAAGTTATTCACGCCGAACACAACCAGCTGGTGCAGTTTTTCGGAGTTCCTCTTTATCAGCATTTTTCTACGGTTTCGATTTCCCCCCACAATTTCATTTCTGGTGTTCCATCGAAACAAGCCTGAAAACTGCGGACAAAAATGATCCAACGGTCTTTGATGATATTAACGACACTGGGAGTTTTCTTTATTCCGGAAAATGGTGAGTGCCCATCGCGATCGGGACAGGCTCCCAAACTTTCCGTTCTACTTGATCGTGTCCTCCGGCAGCGCTTAGCTCCACCAACCCATTAACACCCCCCATGCCGCTCCATCCGAGTATTCCCTGCACAGCACTCACCATTCGGAAGACGAACTAATCCGCCGCAACAATCTAAATGCTGAATCAAATATCAAAGGGATAGGGCTTCTTTATTTTCTAGGAGAAATCCTCACTCTCGTCAGCCTTCTTACAACGAATAGGAAGGCCAGCCGACTTTCCCCGGGATCAGTTGAACACACCGGATACCTGATCGGAACCGCACTCGTTTCACTTACCTTTTTAATAGTTAGCGACGGACTCAGAGAGCTGAACACCTTAGCACGAATTATTACAGGGATCCTCAGCGCATTCGCTCTTTTGGGGTTTCCGATAGGGACCGTCATCAGCATCTTCTTCTTTTAAAAAAGGACGGTTCGTCACAATTGCAGGCTACAAGGAGGTCATCGCAAGGACTCCGCACATCAAATGGAAAACATCCGCTGTTGTATGGATTTTTCAGCCTTCTCATCATCTTCTTTGTATTCGTCTTAATGCGCCTGCACTAAAGCATCTGACAAAATCATCGCTTCTCACTCCGATTTCGTCATTCTCTTTCAGTGACCGAACTCGAAACAGCCGTCCACGCCGCCAAGAAAGCGGGCAAACTCCTCCATGCTAATTTTCACGGACCCAAGCATGTTGATGAAGCCCTCCATCACGACCTTAAACTCGCTCTCGACAAGGATTCCCAGGATCTAATCACCGGGATCATTCTCGACCGGCACCCCGGACACGCCATCTACGGTGAGGAAGGATTGGCCGGCGATCAATCTTCCACCCATCAGTGGATCGTCGACCCCATCGATGGCACCGTCAACTTTTTCTACGGAATTCCGCATTTCTGCATTTCCATCGCCAAACGAGTCGACGGAGAGCTCGTTTTGGGTGTCATTTACGATCCCATGGTCAACGAGCTTTGGACGATAGAAAAAGGGGGGCAACCTCTGCTAAATGGCAATCCGGTCACCGTGAGCAACCGCGAAAAACTGGAAGAATCCATTCTCTTCGTTGGCTGCGGCAAGGATGAAGAAGCACTCGCCACCGGCCTCACCCGCTTCAAGAAAGGGTCTCTCAAAGCACGTAAAATGCGCATGATGGGATCGGCTGCTCTTGGAATGGCCTACATCGCCTGCGGGCGGCTTGATGCTTACATCGAGTCACGCATCTCGCTTTGGGACATTGCAGCCGGCCAGTTGATGATTGAAGCGACAGGCGGAATCGTCAACCTCGTTCCTCACGAGAATAATTCTGATGTATACTCGATCGTTGCAAGCAACGGAAAAATCCCTATCGAAGAAATCCTATGATTCGCTCAGGCATTGGATACGACGTCCATCAATTTGCAGAGGGCCGCCCGTTGATTTTGGGTGGCGTCGAAATCCCACACACCCATGGGCTTGACGGACACTCGGATGCCGACGTCCTTAGTCATGCCATTGCCGATGCCATACTAGGTGCACTCGGTCTCCCCGATATTGGTTACTATTTCCCGCCGGGCGACGATTCCTGCAAAGACATCTGCTCGCTACGCATCCTCGAAAAATGCGCATCCTTGTGCGAGGAATACGATTACAAATTGATGAATGTCGATTCTGCCTTGGTTGCCGAAGCCCCCAGAGTCCTGCCCCATGCTCCCGCGATAAAAGAAAATATCGCCAAGTCACTGGGACTGACGCCTGCTGAAATTGGGATTAAAGCGACAACCAACGAGGCGATGGGATCCGTTGGGCGCCGCGAAGGGATGGCGGCATTTGCCACTGCCTTGGTTGTAAAAAATGACTTCCTGAAATAGACGACTCAGTTAGAGGGCAAGATCATAGCTACGACCGATCTTTCCCTCCCGCCAATCCATGAAGGCACGGTTGGCAACAGCAACTCCCCCGACCGTAGGATAATTTCCGGTGAAATACCAATCACCGAAATCCTCGGCAATAATCGACTTGTGAAGGTTTTCTACAGTCTGGTAGATCACCTCCACCTCACCATGCCAGTCAATATCTTCTGGATATACAATCTGCGCAATCTCTGCAGAAATTTCCTCGTCGGTGAAACCTGAATAGAGTTTTTGAACGGCATTGATTCGCTCCTCGCTGGGCTTTTCCATCTCCGCTTTACAGTCTTGATAGACCTCCTCAATGAGGGCAGCGTTCCCGGAACGCTTGATCAAATTGATCGTTGCCTGAAACGCGATAAATTTTCCCATTTCCGACATATCGATACCGTAGCAATCCGGATATCGAATCTGCGGCGCAGTCGAGCAAATCACAATTTTACGTGGCTTCGTCCGGGCTAATATTTTGAGAATCGACTGTTTCAAAGTTGTTCCCCGAACGATTGAATCATCAAGCACAACGAGGTTTCCTCCCTCGGGAACGATCCCGTAAGTGATGTCGTAGACGTGCGAAACCAGCTGATTACGGCCGCTTTCCTGGGAAATAAAGGTTCGCAACTTGATGTCTTTATGTGCGATTTTTTCACCCACAGGCCAGTTTCGCATGACAAGCTCATCAAGCTTTTCCTCGTCCAGTTCGCCTGCCTTCAAGGCGCTCAACATATCGGCATGCACCATTTTACGACGATAAAATCGCAAGCCATCCATCAAACCGTAGTAAGCGGTCTCAGCGGTATTTGGGACAAACGAGAAAACTGAATTCTTAAAATCATGATCGATGGACTCGACAATCTGCTCCACCAGCGCAGAGCCCATCGCTTTGCGTTCACGATAAATCTCAGGATCATTTCCACGTGAGAAATAAATCCGCTCGAAGGAACAAGGCTGGGGTTTGATCTGATCCGCAAACCGCTCGGACTGATAATCACCATTATTCTTGACCGTCATCACCGTCCCCGGGGTCAGCTCAGTAACTTCCTCCTGTTCGGCCTCAAAAACCGTCATGAGAGGCACCCGCTCGCTGGCAAACGCAATAACTTCATCTGTTTCGTAATAATAACAGGGTCGAATCCCGCGGGGATCCCTCATCACAAATAAGTCACCATTCCCTACGACTCCCGAAATACAATATCCGCCATCCCAGCCCTTCGCCGATTCAGCGACGATGTGAGCGAGATTGAGCCTCGCGGAAATTTTTTCGGCCGTATGATATCCGGGGATTCCCTCGGCTCTGAGCTCGTGATAAATGTCAGTATGAGCTTCATCGAGATGGAATCCAATCTCCTCAAGCACAGTTTGGGTATCTGTTCCAAAAACCGGATGCTGCCCCCGATCCATCATGCGCTCGTTCAGCTCATTAGTATTCGTCATATTGAAGTTGCCCATCACCATCAGGGTCCGGGTGGGCCAGTTGCTGCGTCGCAGGTAAGGGTGGCATGATCCATTGTCGAACTGCCCAGACGTACCGTAACGCAGATGCCCCATGTAAACATCCCCCGCAAAGTCAAAGCACCGTCGAAGATCCTCCGGATTATTCTCGTCAAGCTCTCCTTTCCGGTGCTTTTTACTCAAGCTCTTCAGTTCGGATCGAAAAAGCTTTGCGAGTGAGTCCTTCTTCGAATCCCGACGCCGAAAAATGTAAGGTTGTCCGGCCGGCATCCCAATCTTCGCGCAACCAATCCCAACCCCATCCTGGCCGCGATTGTGCTGCTTTTCCATGAGAAGAAAGAGCTTATTAAAGCCCCAAAGAGCGGAGCCATACTTATCCTGATAGAAGGCCAACGGTTTTTTGAGGCGAACCACGGCAATGCCGCATTCGTGGGTGAGACGGTCACTCATGATTTATTCGGGGCTAGGGCTAGGATTTCACCTCAACGGTGACACCATCACCTGAACGGATCTTGCCAAGGACCTGACCTCCCGGACCGGCGGAACAGGCCGCGTCGGCACTGTCAGGACTCACGATGGCCACCCACCCGATTCCCATGTTGAAGGCGTTGAATCGATCCTCCGGATCTGTGTGAGCGAGCAATTTCTGCACCGGCTCGTTCTCCCAAAATGGGATCGTGAGATCGGCACCCATTCCACGAAAGAGACGCTCAAGATTTTCAGGAAGTCCGCCGCCCGTGATATGAGCGAAGGCTTTGGCCCGGAGACCATCACCCTTAAAAACGTTGGTTACGTCGTGGTAAAGTCGTGTGGGGGCGAGCATCGACTTGATCTCGTCCTCGCTAAACTCAGAACCGTGTTCCGCAAGAATCCTGCGGCAAAGGCTCCAGCCGTTTGCATGAAAACCATCGGACGCGTAGCCGATTAAAACATCACCTTCTTGAATCGTTTCAGGTTGGATCAAATCCTCTTTCTCAACCGCTCCGATACAAAATCCCGAAAGTTCCACCACATCGGGAGGAACAAGGCCGGGCATTTCAGCAGTCTCTCCGCCGGCCAAAATACAACCACAGTCTTCGAGGTAGTCACACATCCCTGAGATTAATCGCTTGATGCGTTCGGGATGAAGCTTCTCGATCCCGATATAATCAAGGAAGAGCAGCGGGTCTCCACCGGTCGTGATGATATCGTTCACACTCATCGCAACCAGATCTTTCCCGGCCTCGGCTTCCATCCCGTATTCGAGAAGAAGCTCCAACTTGGTTCCAACTCCGTCGCATCCCGTTACAATAACCGGATTCTTATAATCACTCAGGTCAAATGCCGCAGCGAAAAGACCAAAAGAGTTATAAAGCTGACGTTGCTTTTGAGTGCGGAAGACATCCGCCTTTATTTCGTTGACCAAAGCCGCAGCGGCCCGAGTATCAACTCCTGCTTCTTGGTAAGTAACCTGTTTACCCATGCGCTAGTCCCCTTGTAATCTCCCCATCTCAATCGTCACGCCTTTTTCCTCGTCATTTCACCGATCCGTTGGGAATTTTAAAGAAAACACGCCGTCTGGCGTATTAAACTGAAGATGAAAATCTTGATTTTATCAATAGCCCTGGCCCTCTGTGCTACTGCGGAGCCCGCTTGGCTGGAAGACGTCAATATCCCGCAAAAGAGTGCTCTCAGGGAGATCTCACCCACCAACCTCGCCTACTCGATGACTTGGGATGGTCGGGTCAAAGCCGGTAGCTTCAATATTCTGTTTGGAGAAAAAGATACCCGCTACCCCAAGCATTTTCTTGTCAGAGCTTATGGAGGAAGCACTGGGTGGGCGCATGCGCTCTTTCCATACAAATTCAACTATACCAGCTTCCTTAATCCCAAAACCTTTCGTCCCATCATGTTTGTGGGGACCGAAAAGGAACGCACGAAGCTGGACACGTTGAGCTACCGCTTCAATTCCAAAGGAGTTACCGGAACCCAGAAAAAGACCCGGGACGGCAAAGTGGAAAGCGATGCATCCTCTTTTCCCTATCCCTACTCCCTTGATCTTTTTAGTGGGCTCCTTCAAATCCGGAGCATGCCACTCAACGACGGCGATGAAGTGGTCATGCCATTTCATCCAATTGCCAACCCCTATCTCGCCAGGATTCAAGTAATAGGACGAGAAATTCACATGGGGCGGAGATGCATCAAGCTCAACGTGGGCCTCCAGAAAATCGACCACGACATGTCCCTGAAGCACTACAAAAAACTCAAGGCCGCGACAGTCTGGCTATCTGATGACGAGTGGCGGGTCCCTGTCGAAATCAACGCCAAGGTCTTTGTGGGACACGTGAGAGTCTTCCTGACCAAACACGAAAATCTCTAGCCGTAAAACTTGATCAGGCGGATAGACCCTACTTGTCAGTGACCGCTCCCTCGCTCGCGCTGGTTACCAACTTGGCATATTTCGCCAGCACTCCACGGGTGTAGCGCGGCTCGGGCTGCACCCATTTCGAGCGACGGGATTCGAGGTCGGCGTCAGTAAATATTTCGTTATTTTCGGCATCAATAGTGATAGTGTCGCCTTCTTCGAGAAGACCGATGGGACCGCCTTCGAATGCTTCCGGGGTTATATGGCCAACCACGAATCCGTGACTACCTCCTGAAAATCGCCCATCGGTGATCAGGGCGACCTTGTCTCCAAGACCGCGTCCCATAACCGCGGCGGTTGGTCCAAGCATTTCGCGCATGCCCGGTCCGCCTTTTGGACCTTCGCGACGAATCACAATAACATCGCCGGCCTCGATCTTTCCGCTCAAAATAGCTCCCATGCCTTCTTCCTCGGACTCGAAGACGCGGGCACGACCCGTGAAGGAAAGTCCTTCTTTGCCCGAAATTTTAGCAACCGAACCAGCGGGGGCAAGGTTGCCGTAAAGAATCCGCAGGTGGCTGTCTTTTTTGACCGGGTTATCGATAGAGCGGACAACATCTTGTCCCTCCGGAAACTCAAGCGGTGAATTGGCGAGGTTCTCTGCGACGGTTTTGCCCGTCACCGTCAGGCAATCCCCGTGCAAAAGCCCTTCCTTGAGAAGCAACTTCATCAAAGGGATCAATCCTCCGATTTTTACCATCTCGCTCATGACGTATTTGCCACTCGGCTTGAGGTCGGCCAATACCGGAACACGCTTTCCGATCTCAGTAAAATCATCAATCGAAAGCTCAACATCGGCCGCATGAGCCATCGCAAGAAGATGAAGTACGGCGTTGGTCGAACCTCCCAGCGTAATCACCACTGTAATGGCATTTTCAAACGCTTTGCGGGTCATAATGTCGCGCGGCTTGATCCCCTTCTCGAGCAGATGCAGCACCGCCGCGCCAGCATCAAATGAATCCCGCTTTTTGTCGTCACTGATGGCCGCTTGGGCCGAACTATTGGGAAGGCTCATTCCGAGCGCCTCAATCGCACTCGCCATGGTGTTGGCTGTATACATCCCACCACAGGATCCCGGACCGGGAATCGCTTTCTCCTCAACCTCCTGGAGCTCCTCGTCAGAGTATTCACCGCTAGCGTGCTTTCCAACCGCTTCAAAAACCGAGACGATATCTAGTTCTTTCTCCTCACCCTTCAACTTCGCACATCCCGGCAAGATCGTTCCGCCGTAGACAAAAACGGAAGGCCGGTTCATCCGCGCCATCGCAATAATGCAAGCCGGCATATTCTTATCACAACCACCGATCGCGACATAGCCGTCCATTCCTTCACAGCCCACCACCGTTTCAATCGAATCGGCAATCACCTCCCGACTCACGAGTGAATATTTCATACCCTCGGTCCCCATCGAGATTCCGTCGGAAATTGTGATCGTATTGAAAATGACAGATTTTCCGCCTGCCGCGTTGATGCCATTGGCCGACTCGGTGGCGAGGCCATCAATATGAAAATTACAGGGCGTTACCTGACTCCAGGTCGAGGCAACCCCGATTTTAGGTTTCTCAAAATCGTCTTTTTCAAAACCCACCGGATAGAGCATTGCCCGGCTGGGGGCACGATCCGGGCCATCAAGTACCTTGGAGGAAAACTCGCGCATATTTGGAGTGTCACACATGTTGCAGGGACTTTTCCCCTCCACGCCAAAAACTGCAAGCCTGATCGGCACAGAGGGGCCGCCTTTCCCAAACAGCTCTCCTTGCCCGGCCAATGTCAGCGATGCCGGACGAATTTGGAAGGCAGGCTCTTGCTTTCGTTGCAATCCTACGCTACCGCTACGCCGACATGCCAAGCCGAGTTCTGGTTTCCGACCCTATTTCCGAAAAAGGTGTTGAGCTTCTCAATGCCCATCCCGATATCACTGCTGACTTCAAAATCGGCCTCCCTCCTGAAGAACTTCTCTCCATTATTGGGGAATACGACGCTCTTATCGTAAGGTCCCAGACCAAAGTCACCGCAGAGGTATTTGCGGCAGCAACCAAGCTAAAGGCCGTCGGTCGTGCCGGGGTTGGAGTCGACAACATCGATCGTGAGGCCGCCAACTCCCACGGAGTGATCGTGATGAACACTCCCACCGGCAACACCATTTCCACCGCCGAGCACGCCTTCACTTTGATGTGTGCCACGGCTCGAAATATCGCCCTCGGTCACGCCGGAGTCATCGCCGGAGATTTCAAAACCGCCCGCAAAGCCTATCAGGGCATCGAGCTGAATGGCAAAACTCTTGCCATTATCGGCATGGGCCGGATTGGCTCGGAGTTCGCCAAACGAGCTCAGGCCTTCAACATGAAGATTGTCGCATACGATCCCTTCCTCACCCAATCACGTGCCGACGAAATGAAGGTCAAACTTGCGGGCACTCCCGACGAAGCGCTCGCTGGAGCCGACGTTGTCACGCTGCACGTTCCGATGACCGAAGACACCCGGCATATTCTCAATACCGAACGCCTCTCGCTGATGAATCAGGGAGCGCTTGTCATCAACTGCGCCCGCGGTGGCCTCATCGACGAGGTCGCCCTCAAAGCAGCCATCGACACCGGCCATATTGCAGGCTGCGGACTAGATGTTTTTGAGGAGGAACCTCCTTCCGCCGATCATCCCCTATTCTCCCTCGACAAACACATTAGCTTCACCCCTCACCTCGGAGCATCGACCAACGAAGCTCAGGAAAACGTCGGGATTCAGGTCGCCGAACAAATCCGCGACTTCTGCGCGACCGGAGAGATCCGCAACGCCATCAACATGCCGTCGATGGATGCCGCCGCGTTGAACGAACTCGGCTGCTACATCGACATCGCAAACGGCCTCGGCAAAATCCTCGCCAAGATTGGCCCCGACAACCCAGACTCCCTCCGGGTCTCTTATCACGGTCCCATTTCGAAAAAGGACACCGCTCTCATCTCTCGAAGCGTTCTCACCAGCTTTCTTGAAGCAGCTCGCTGTGACGGACAAGTCAACATCGTCAACGCCCCAGCCGTCGCCAAGGAGATGGGGCTCGACACCATCGAATCCACAATCAACGCCGCCACCGAATTCAGCGAGCTGATCGTCGCCGAACTCAAAAAAGGAGAGATCCGCTATCGGGTCTCGGGAACCGTCATCGGCAAATCGCCCCGCATCGTCGAAATCGACAAGCTCTACGTCGACATCAACACCAAGGGTCATTTCCTCGTCGTCAAAAATGATGATCGGCCCGGCATGGTTGGTGTCATCGGGACCGAACTCGGAAATGCCAAGGCCAACATTGCCAACCTCTCACTCGCCCGGAACAGCTCGGGAGGCAGTGCACTCACTGTGATTGAACTGGATGCCCCGCTCGAACCATCCGTCATGACGACGATTCGGGAGACTGAAGGCGTTATCTACGCGACCGGCGTGACACTTTAGGTCAAAAGCAAATCACCGCCCGTCCAGAATCGGCGCGAGCTTCTGCGCCGTTTCCGGCGGCCACGCACTCTTCGGGGTAAAAATGGCGGCATCGAGCGATTGATGCTCGGGCCAATCCGGCTCCGCGGGGATTTTAGAAATGGCCCGCTTGATGATTTGTGCGCTCATTTTGGCATTGGCTGCCAAATGCTCCACGACCGAGCTAGCCTCGACAGACTCCTCACCTTCCCTCCAACAATCGTAATCCGTGACCATTCCCAGAGTGGCCAGCGCGATCTCGGCTTCTCGTGCCAATTTGGCCTCTGGAAGATTCGTCATCCCAATGATATCGAAGCCGAAATGTCGGTAGTAGTGCGACTCCGACTTGGTTGAAAATGCCGGCCCATCCATGCAAACATATGTTCCACCATTGTGGATCCCAGCGCCTTCGGCCCGTCCCGCTTCAGCCAAAATCGCGCGTAAGCCGGAGCTGATCGGCTCCGCGAATCCAACGTGAGCGACAATGCCTTCACCAAAGAAAGTGTGATTGGTCCGTTGGCTGGTGCGGTCAAAATATTGATCGGGAAGTACCACCGAGCGAGGCGGATACTCCTCCTTCAGACTGCCTACGGCAGTCGCACAAATCACCCAGCGAACTCCAAGTGACCGAAGAGCCCAAAAGTTTGCGCGGTGATTCACCTCGGTCGGAAGAATCGTGTGATTTTGGCCATGCCGGGAAAGAAACCAGATTTGCCGACCTTCGTAAGTGCCGCCGACCAAATCGTCCGACGGATCGCCAAACGGCGTTTTCAATTGGCATTTTTCTACATTCTCCAGTCCGTCGAATCCGGACACTCCACTCCCGCCAATGATTCCAATTGCTGCACTCATCCTTTGCCATTCTTGTTTGAAAAATACTCGGTGACCAAAATCAAGATAACGCCCAGAGCGACCGCACCCAGTTGAAGCCATGCCCCACCGGTCGATAAATCAGGAACATACCAGTTCTCGTAACCGACAATCTTATCTTCCGGGCCGTCCTTTTTTTCGATGGTTTCCAAAACCTTGTCCTTCCATGGCCAAATGATAACGAGAGATCCGGCAACAAACCCGGTGATCGTCCCAATCGCACGGTCGTGATGTTCTCGGAACAACCAGCTCAAAAACCTCGAGAGAACCAGAAGCCCGACCAACGCCCCGATTCCTACTGGGAGGATGACTGAAAACACGACGCTGAAATCTCCCGAAGTCAGCGCATTTACCGAACTAAGGACCAGTCGATAATTTCCCATCAGAAGAAGAACAAAGGAACCGCTCAGCCCGGGAATGATCATGCTGCAGATGGCAGCGACGCCACAGAGCATGAGATAAACGAAATCCTTATTCTCGGAAGCCGGGGTCAGAAAAGCCATCGAGACCGCGATCGCAGCCCCAATAAAAAACACGGTAATGACGTCGGCACTCCAGCTTTTGACAGCCTTGCCAACCGATGGGGTGGAAGCCGCG
>Ga0213866_10003286_pt1 | contig 11058 bp, 15 predicted proteins | sample PICome_11_FD_160079 | JGI IMG/M metagenome (GOLD analysis project Ga0213866, IMG submission 160079) | Coastal seawater microbial communities near Pivers Island, North Carolina, United States - PICO284 | ecosystem: Environmental > Aquatic > Marine > Coastal | place: USA: North Carolina... | reverse complement strand
AATCAAGCAAGGGTGATTGGCGATTTCTTGGCAATAGATAATCGCTGTTAATTTTGTGACCTCTTTTTCTTCTCCTGTTCCAAGTTCAAGCAACCCACTCAATGCCTCGCTGTACTTTCTCTTTTGGAAAGAAGTCATTCCCACTTTCAAGGATTTTGTTGTGAGTGCGGGAAGCTCTTTCGCCACACTGTGTTTTGGTCGCCCCAAGTAGTAGGGATCAATCATATCCTTAAATCTTTGAACATCCGATTTTCGATATCCCACAATCACAGGAATCTTTCTGTTCCCTTTTATTCTCTGCATTTTGGTGACACAGAACTGCCGAATGAAAGTCGCCTTGTGTTGTGTAAATAAATCAGGAACAATCACACGATAAATGCCCCAACCCTCCATAAGATTGTTCTTGATAAGAGTAGCCGTTAATCCAAATGCCCTGTCTGCATTAGCCGCTAGGTGACGACACACCTGATGCACTTGTGTTGTGGGAGTCTTGAAAGCTGTGGCTTCATCAAAAACAATATTGTAGTCTGTCCAATCTTGCATAATCGCAAAGTCCGAACAAGCACTCCGATAGCCCATTATCGCCACAAGAGGAGAACCCTCGTGTTCCCAAAACTCTTTCAAGGCTTTCTCTCGTTTCTTCTTTGTGCCTTTCACTTGCATTGTGGTAATGCCTTGTGTGAATTTTTGAAACTCCGATTCCCACTGAGCAACGACCGATTTGTTGGTGAAAATAATCACTTTCTTTGTGTTGTCTTTCTCCCACAAATAACAAAGGGAAGCAATCGCCTCCAATGTCTTACCCAAACCCGTATCGTCCCCTACCACAAATCGTTTCATTGTTAGGAGATGCACCACCATTTGAGCTTGATAGTATCTCAACTTGAAATCTATCTCTCGTCCATCCAACATTACGATCTTGTCTTTCAAATAGGTGCTGTTTCGGATTTCAAGTTCTTCATTCTGCCGTACCTCTTTCAATCGAGTGTAGGCTTTCTTCACTTGTTCGTTCATCTTTCCTCCTAGAAAATACAAGAAAGAATACCGAACTACCAATTTGAATCGATCACATTCTACAAAGAAAGATCAATGACAACTCTCCCCGAACCCTCTACGACAATCTCTACTCCCTCGTTTCTTTGTACGGTACTCACACGACCATAAGAAGAAACACGAAAAGGGATTCTTGGGAGAGATAGAAACCCTTGTTGCTTTTGTTTGGTTTCCAACTTAGAAATTGATTCTTGGTTCAAAACAACAAACATCTCTTTCTCAGGAAGTCCTTGAATACCCAATGTCGCCAAACAAGATTGTATCTCATTCGACATAACACCATCAACCAAGCCACGATACAATCCCTTGCGACCAAGTTGTGCTTGAATATATCTCGTTGAGGGGTTCGATATCTGTGTTGGTGCATGTCCTACATCAAGTTGTGCTGCAAGACACACACTCTCCCAAGCGAACTCTCCCAAGCCCATTGAGAGCAAGTTAGAATAATAGACTTCCCACACACCCAAGAAATAGAAACAATCCCTTGTGGGAGTGTCAAGATTGGGGTGTCTGTCCATTGGAGTGAATCCCAAAGGGATAGCACACCCCCAAAGGATAAAAGTACATTCTTTGGGCGAATACTTGGAGGACACAACAGAGAGATTCAACTCTCGACCCGCAACAGACAAACCCGACAAAGAAGAATCGGATACTTTCAAGCGAACATCTCCGATTTTCGACAAGGCTTTTTCCAGCTCGGCTAAGATAGGGGGAATATCAGGGGTGACTTTCAAGCCACGCATTGAAATTAGGTTCTGCCGCATATCGTTCTCCGAACCAATGTTATGCCAATCATACAAAAAATAGTTCCACCCAAGAGAACATAATTCAATCTATTTCGCATTGGATACTCGCCCCTCAAGAATCTCTATTCGATCAAGAGAACTCTTGGATAATTTTTCTAGGGATTCCACTCGTTGAGAAAGTTCAAGAATTAATTCTGTCATAGCGTCCATAGACATTGTGTCTAAAGTGCTAGGCTTGTTTTCCATTCTCAAGCCCTTGTTCTTAAAGCGTTCTGCGTCTTTGATTGCTACTTCCCAACGAATATCGTCAAGGGATTCTTTTGTAATCTTTATATTTCGAACTTGTGCAAATTGTTCAAGTTGTTCAAGGGACATTCCCTCAAAGGCTCGTATGTTTATGTATTTCGTATCCACTTCATTACTCCCGTATCGGTTGTACCCAACCCTTTTCTATACAAAATAGAACTATTTTCTCACACCATTCTATCGCAGCATCTTTCAAATCTTTTAGGGGGTTTCCTGACATCCCAACTTGCCCCACAGACAATCGAGTGCTCTTGTCTAGCAACAAGACAGTATTCGTGTCAAGGCAAACAGAAACCCACACACAAAGAGATTCTTCTATGTAACTCACCAACTCTTTATATTGTGAATAGATGATAAAATAGTAGTCAAACTTGGATTCCATTGGAAGGCTCTCTTTGTGGTAGGTTTTTTCTACCATACCAATATAGAAATCCCTACGCCCAAACTATTTCAAATAATTCTTTCCCACGACCCACAAAGCCTATTTTCCCATTGAGAGTCATAGGATAGAATCCTGATTTCTCGTACCCTTTCGATAAGAGATCGTTACTCAAACTTGGGGCAACTCCTGAGGTCGCTACCGTAATATGGGGAATCTCGTTCGTTGGTCTTATTGGAGACTTGCTCACATCAACCACAACTGCCTGCACATCGTCAGATTGAGAATACCCCACAATTGGTAAGGTCACAGGTTTTCCAAGAACACCCAAAGTATCCAAGCCCTCAACATCCTCGATTGTTGGCTTGAACATAAGAGTGACATGGTGAGAATACACTTTCGGAAGAACTTTCCCAAAAACCATTTTTGACCACTGTTCAAGACTATTCTGTGAGTTCTTGTCGAGAATAATTCCAATGTATTGAATCTTTCCTTTCTTCGCCCATTTCTTTCTGTCGTCCATATCTATTTCTCCTTTTTCATTCGGTTAGGGATTCTCCAACTCCAATACAATCTATGTAAGAAATTGGCTCTCGATAGTTTCTTATACACCTCAACACAAGCGAGAGTATCTGCCATAGCACTATGGGCTGTTCCTGTTTGTATATTCAAGGCTTTCCGAACATTGACAAGAGAAACACTCTCTAATCCACAAGGCATAAGATGTTCAATAGCAAGACTCATTGTGTCGATGTATCTGCGACCTACCCGATAGTCTTGCCCATGTCTATTTAAGAACGCTTGCAAGAAAGGAATATCAAAACCGCCAATATTCTGCCCAGCGAGTATCCACTTGCCTTTTCCAAATTGTTCAACAATCTGTGCCGCAGCTTCCTTTTGAGATATTGCACTCTCCCAACTTTTCTCATTGTATCCATTGATTTCCAATGCTCTCTTGGAGGCATTGACAATGTCTGTGGGTGTTGGCTTAATTTTTGTTTGATAGGAAGATAACACATTCCCCTCAAAATCTGTTTTGACAATGGCGATTTCAAGAATGGTGTTATTGTCTTTATCAAGACCTGTTGTTTCAAGGTCAAAGAATAGTAGTGTGGGTTTCATTAGTACCTCCAATAAAAAACCTTTTAGGTGAGATATACCCACCCAAAAGGATTTCAAATAGCCTTTTCGGACAAGTTAAGATTTGAATACCAAGTATTCGTACATCAAATCTTTCTCTTGAAGAAATGACATCAAAGACTTGATTGTTTCTTTCTGCTTTACAAGTATCGCATCAAGATTCTCGGTGGGCTCGATAGAAACTTCTGTGGTAGAGGCAACGGAAATCGGTTGTTCCACTGTCCAACCCTCGCTTTCTTCACTAGAATCTTCCCACTCAAGACCAAGATCATTTTGGACAACTTTAATGTCAGGGTTCACTTTTGTTTCACCACTCAACAAATTGATAACGGTTTCTTGATGCGTGTTGCTCGGCTTGGTTGTGACAGCCCCTGCCTTCTTTCTCTTGTAGAACTTCAACTTGAAGAAATTGCTCACAACTCGGACATATCGGTAGTCGAGCTGAGAACCGAAAGTTTTCTTGTAAGCCCCACGAAGTGCTTTCTTGGTCACTCCAATATTGAGGTCATTTGCCCAAGAGAGAATCGTATAAATATAGGTCATTGGTCGGTCTTTGACTTTCCCAAAGTTGCTCAATAGGATCATTTGGAGCTCGGCTGAAAGGTGGGAAGTGATATCAAACTCCGAGATTCCACGAACTAATTGCTCCATCGAGGGTGCATCAAACTGTTCTGAGATAGGTTCTGAGAGAGCCACAATGTCTTTGGCTCTCTTATATGTTTTGCGGTCACGATCTCCCGCATTGAGGGTTTCTACATAATAACTCATGGGTCTTATTCTCCTTTGAGAGTTAGGGTTAGGGTTGCTCCTTGTGGAAGCAAAGATTGTATTTGGTCTAGTGTAAGGTTTGAAAGGTTTGTTTCTTGGGACTCCAATTGCTCAATGTGGGCTTTCAAAGAGGACACCTCTCTTTCCAATTCAGAGATATGATTCACAAAAGACATAATTTGTGATGAAAACACTTGCTCCTCTGTTCTCTCTTGGATTTCTTGAGAGTTCTTCTCTTGTTGATGTTCTTGTGGAGGCAAGGTGAGGTCTGTTTCTTGTTCATATTGATTGAGATACTTGGAAATAGCAATCACATCATAATGACCCAAGTTCTTCTTGAAACAATGTCGATAGAGTTGGGTGTATTTTCTGTGGTTTAGGGTTGAGTCGAACCGATTGATCATTGTGACAAGATAGCCCATAAATGCTGTGGGGTTCTTATCAAATTGACTGAACAGTGTCTTGAGTTTTTTGTTCTCTTTGCCTGTGGTTTGGTTGTGATAGAACTTTCGAACAAGAAGATAGATATTCAAGGCTTGATCGTAATCCAATGCTTCAAAGGCAGAAACACCCTCGTTTAAGAGCTCAATTTTCTTTTCGGTCATCTCTATCTCATTAGGGTTTGTTTCGGTTTCGGGAGTGTTATCTACGAAACTTGTGTCCTTATCATATATCCCAAGTGTTTCTCCAACTTGTGCGAGAGTTCTTGGGGTGATGGGTTTCTCAAACAAGCACTTGTACAAGTAGTTCATATCGTAGGGGGCTAGGATAGAATTGTGTTCCTTTGCAAGATTATGAACAAAAGACATAAAGGTCGTGGGGGTTCCGTTGAGGTCTTGGAGTGTCTTATTTGCCACTAGAGAATTGAGAGCGTCTTGCTCAGAATCTTGTGTATCGGGCAAATCATAGAGGACAATGAATGTCTTGATACTTGTAAAAAGTTCGAGAGAGTCATTGGTTTCTATTTCTTTGAAAAGTTCTTCTCCTTTATTGATTGCAGATATCCCGCGTTCTGACAAGGGGCGATAGCGATATTTAGTCATAGTGTTCGACATACGATATTCCTTTTGAATAAGTTTTGATTATGTGCGAAATTGAAAAAAGTCTGTATGCACAATAGACATACAGACTTCTTCTTTCTTTTTGATCACACTCAGAAAAATTATTTTTTGGTTTTCTGATCCTTGATTGCTTGGCTCACTTTTTCTGTGAAATCCTTTTGAGTATGTTCCTTGATTTTCTTCTCACCCTCTTGAAGTTTATGGAGTGCTTCTCTTTTTTCTTCATTGACAGACATATTGCCCGTAAGAGTAAATGCCCCTGAATCTTTGTCTTGCAATCGAGAGGTCAGACCGAATGTTCCCACAATGTTTTTGACAATGCGAGGCTCAATGTGCTTAATAGCAATATCCCAAGCCAAGTTGAGTTCCACGCCTGCCATTACCATTATAGGTTGCCCACCATAAACAATATGCTGCCTCTCTGAAAAGACATTCTCGCCAAAGGCAAGAAGCTCCAAATCCAACCAATAAAGAGGTGTAGGATTGTCGGGTCTATCGAAAACCAACTTAAATTGAAAAGACAGCCGCTTATCTCCAATGATTGTGTGAGCCTTTTCAATAGTCCCATATCCTTTCACATTGATACGGTAGCCATCCATTTCAGCGATTCGTTGGAGGCACTCTTGTTCCACATCGGACATGGGAACATAGAGTGCGTTTCCTTTCTTTGGTTTTCCACCAAACATATTTTCGTTCGACATAAGATCTCCCTGTGTCTTGTATTATGTGTGTTGTGTTCAGAGATATAATACCAAACTATTCAGATTCTGTGATTGCATCCACAATATCTTGTTTTGACATTCTCTTTGAAACGGAGATTCCTTTTTCGTCTGCAATTGCTGTTAATTCTCGCCTTGTCAAAGAGGTGTCAATCACAGTTTCTTCCACTGTTTCTTCTACAGTTTCTTCCACAATAGGAGCTTCTTCAACTTGTGGTTCTTCAACTTTCTCAACCACAGGTTCCACTACTTTTTCCACTATCTTAGCAGGTTTTGGGTCTGTGACCTTTGGAGTTGCTGGTGCAGGAATTGGTTTCTTTGCAACGATATCTTTGCGAGCTTTCCCAATCCCCTTTGAGGGCTTGACAGGGCGTTGCATAATCTCGTCTGTCTTTTGACGAGGTTTCTCGTTAGAGTTCCCCGCTTTCGTTGGTTTCTTCCAATTTCCTTTCGATTTCCAATACATTTGGTATCTCCTTTTTTTTGTTTAAGTTTGTAGTGATTTCTGCGATTCGCACATATCTATCAAGAGCCGCTTGTCCCAAGATGTATCCTGTTTGGACAAATCCACTCACAATAACTATCGTGAGCAATAGGACTAGCTGTTTGCCCTCACAATTCTTATAGATCAATATACCCAATATTATTTTCCAACCGATATCCGCAAGGAGATAGGCTAGAAATTTTTTCGAAGAAAGTGGGAGCTTTTCGTGAGCGTTCATCTTGTTCTAGTTGTAAGGGTACTTGTGCAACAGAAGTTTTGTGTGTGCGATTTTCAAGTTCTTGATTGGTTGTGAAAAAGCATCATCCACCGAGCTGGGCTTGTTATCAAGAAAGTCCTCTGTGGGGTACTGTTGTAATTTTCTTATTTCCTTTTGAAATATGTCCTCAAAAATAGATACTCTTACAGAGTCCATCTCTGCAAGCAACTCGGACTCGAAAGGGTCGTCTGTTCCTTCAATGGTGACCGCAAGTTCAAATAATTGCTCTATTGTTGCTCCATCTAATTTCAAACAAGCAGCCTCAAACAATCTCAATAGTTTTTCTTGTTCTTGGGGGTTTGGCATAGTGACCTCTCTCTTTATTTAAGTAGGATAAGAACTTATCTACATAAGACATATAGAAAGATTATTTATCTCAACTTTCGAGGCTTCCGAACGAAAACTTTCTGTTTGTTGGCACGACTCTGTCTTTCGTCTGCCAAGCGAACAGCATCTTTCTTTGGTGTTCTCTCATGAACATAGGCGATAATCTCATCGACTCTTTCTTTCTGTTCGGGTGTGAGAGCCTCATACGCCTTGTCGAAATCGTTTCTCGCAACTTGAGATTGTCGGAGAGCATAGACAATATGTTCTGCGGGCAAATCAATCAAACGATTGGATGTTTTGCTGTACCAATAATTGTCCATCTCTACTCCATCTCTACAATTTCAAAAAGAAATCGGACACGATATTTACCCGCAAAGGCTTGCAGCAAAGAACGAATAGCCTTTACGATTTTTCCTTTCTGCCCTATCACTTTACCATAGTCTTTCGCAGACACTTTCACACAGATTAAGCAAGAGTTCGCACCATTACAATCAATAGTGATATCACTCTTATTTGGTGAGTCACACAAGTTGTTAATTACCAACTCCAAAAGAGTTCTTGTGGCTAGAGTCATTTGTTCGATATTATCCATCGTCTTCCAATCCATTTTTGTTTGAAACATAACTTGAGATAGAATCTAGGCTCTTCCCTTGTAATGTTTCTAGTACCGAACCCAACCCAGCCAACGAGCGTGTTCCTTGATTTATTGATGCCATACTGCGTGTTCGTACTTTAGGCTTTTTCTTCTTTCTTGATGGATCAATGATAATAATTTCTTCTTGGGTTTCAGGCTCAGAACTTTCTTCGGTGAAAGCCATATCTTCAACAAGGGCTATTCTGTCCTCAATGCTTTTCTGATTGTTCTTGATGTCAGAAATATCAATCCCCAATTCAGAGGCTTTTTCCCACAACAACTCCAAAGGAGAAAGTTCCTTTTTGGGTTCTTCTTTCTTTGGAGTTTTCTTTGTAGGTTCTTTCTTCTTTATGGGTGCTTTCTTTTTTGTAGTTGTGGGAGAAGCAGACCGACCACTCGCAACGAACTCCAATGTGGGTTCGAAACCCAATTGGAACGAACCTTGTGTCTTTCCCAATCTCTTGGCATGGAGCTCGGCATAGTCTTGCACCAAAGGACTCTCGGCTAAAAAACTATTTATTTGGCTAGATAGATATTCCATCATTTGCAATGCTTCCAATAGGGTTGTGGGAGGTTCTTGTTCATTTACGAATGGTCGATTCAAAAGGTCTTGAATGATTTTGGGATCAAGCTGTTCTGTTTTCTTTTTTCTAGGCATATTGTGTATTCTCCTGTGTGTTATCTATACCAAAATCAAAGGGAAATGTGTTCTCTAACTTGGGGAAAATGGTTTTCCGAACTTCTTCAAATAAGCAAAATAAACAGCCTTGCTCACAAAAGTGGTCCACATTCCGTTTTCGACCATCCCCTGATCTACTTGAAAATCTCTCAGTGCAGAATCCGAGCTCCTGCCCCAATCCCCATCGGCACCCCATTTGCCCAAATCATACCCAAGTTCAATAAGAATCTGTTGGCGAGGTTCAATCGTCAAGAAAGGTGTCCATACATCGGGAATACTTGGGTCATCGTAAATACCTCTCAAGACTCGGGCAAAAGGGAATCCAATACTGTCTGTCTTGTAACCAGCACAGAGGTCTTGGTGATCGTGATGACTCTCCCAAGTGAGATGTGACCATCTCTCTTGGATATGCTTTCCAAGTGCAATACACATCTCGATTTGTTCTTCTGTCCAAGGTTGAACCAAGTACTCTGCTTTCCCATTGGCTGTCGCACACTTAATCCAATCTTCTTTGGCTTTGACTCCTTTGCGAGCGTATCCAACATTTACGGTTTCGATTCCAATGCAATATGAGGCACCACTATATCGAACGCCATCTACATAGCAAGGCTTTCCATCCCAACGGAGAGTTTGGTTTGCACCTGCGTGCCAAGAACGATTCTCAATGGTGACATAACGGTCGATTCCCTCCTCAAAAGATCTCCCAACACCAAAGTGTGCAGAGGCTTTTCCTTTTCGAGAAGCATTTGCTCCACCAAGAATCTTGGAACAACCCCGTTCCAAATCCCAACCTGCTGTCCAATGCCAAGTAACACCCATTGGTTTGTAATTGGTTCGAGATTTCCAACCTTGTCCAACCGCTTGCCCTTTCTCAAGGGGTATGAGGTATTTGTCGCTGCATGTAAATTTCCAACTCATTTTTTTCTCCTGATTTTGTTTGGGGATTGAAAATGCCCCGATATGATTGTTTTTGTCGGCACCCATTACGAGAGTACCTCCTAGTTCTTCTACAATAGTTTTGATTTTGTTCATTTTGTTCATTGTTTTCTCTAAAAAGACACTAGAAATTGTTCTAGTTTGATATTGGTGTTGGTTATGCGTATTTCGATATGTACCCCACCTTTCATCGCCCGACCCCCAAAGGTACATTGTATGGTGTTTCCATTGATAGCCTCTCGAATATAGCCATTTGTGACTCCATCATCGAAAAGGGTCGCATTGAACTCTTGTCCATGTATCAATAGAGGATTGGCTGTGGGAGTAGAATCTCCTGTTGTACTTGCAATTCTTCTTACAAAGATTTGGATATCTCCATTGGCGATATCTTGTGAAAGACTATTTACGAATGTACCTTGAATGGTCACAGAGAAACCCGAATAAGATGTGGTGTTGTTGGGTGTCGTAAAGTTTCTATAGTAGGAAGCAGCACTTGGGAGATTGGTGTAGTTTGGATTCGTTCCTGTTGGTAGGAATGGCGAAAAATCTGTATGAGGCATTTGGAGTTTTGAATCATAAACCAAAGCCTCCCCATCTACCAAAACCTTTTGGCTGTTCCAAGAGGTCACATAATCACTCTCCATTCGAAGGTTCTCATCATCAAAGAACTCTGACACAGTTGTGGAGGGTTGTTGGTAGGTATCTACCAACACACCTTGAGGTGTTGTTGTGATAGAGTTGCCTGCACCCCAAGTGTCTCTCACAAGGGCAGTAGCAGAAATATTCAAACCCAACACTCGGTAGTCCGTTTGTGTGAGTGTCCAATCCGACTTGAGATATCCGACCCCATTGACATTTTGATTGCTATTCCAACCCGTAAAGTTCGCAGCGCCTGTTCCAAAAGGAGAAACAGAAAGATTTGGGAGAGAAATGCCCGATGCAGAAATAGACAGATTAGCCGAAGCTCTTGCTGAATTTTTATTCAAATCGTTTATCCCTATCACATTGATAGAGAATGAACTTGTTGTGTCATAGTAAGCAACACCACTCAGATACTTCAAAACCACAAGATTCTCAGAGAAAGTCACTCCACTTATTGTGGGAGTGTTTGGGTTCGTATCAATAAAAAACCCAGCGAGAGTAAAAGAATAAGCTCCTGAACCATCGGAAATGGAGTCTGTTGTGTGTTCCACAACGATAGAACCTATCCGACCCCCTTCTCGAACAAAAGAGGTTAAAAGGATATCTAGGTCAATGACCACTTGAGCCTTTGCTTTTATGTAGGCTTGATTGTCAGGTGCATAATTTGAAATAGTAATGACTGTCGCACCACTCAAAGATGTGTGTATCCCATTTCCTTGAATAGAGGGGGTTGTTAGTGTTTCTAAAGGTGTCACACCATCTGCGTCATAAACAGTCACAGACATGGTGCTGTCACCACCGAAACCTGTAGTATCCCCGCCTGATGTGATTGTAACCACAGTATCTCTTGTTACCCTACTTTGTGTAGTACCTCCCCAATTTCCAACAGAGAAAGGCATTCCCTCAC
>Ga0213866_10003285_pt1 | contig 11058 bp, 9 predicted proteins | sample PICome_11_FD_160079 | JGI IMG/M metagenome (GOLD analysis project Ga0213866, IMG submission 160079) | Coastal seawater microbial communities near Pivers Island, North Carolina, United States - PICO284 | ecosystem: Environmental > Aquatic > Marine > Coastal | place: USA: North Carolina... | reverse complement strand
TGGTTTTAGACATATAAGATTTTAGGCTGCAAAGATAACAATTTAGCTAAGAGTTAAGCACCACCTAGTATCTTTGTATATTGTTTCTTGCTTTTTAGAACTGAAACAGCTTCCTGAATTACTTTATCGTTCTTCAACTTGTTTTGATAACTTCCTTCTTGATAATAAAACCTAGTCAGAAGCTCTTTTTCTATAAGGCCAGAAATGTATTCTTTATCTTTTGAAATTTCATTAATCTTATGTTGATTCAATTTCTTTAGCAATTGATTGTATTCCTTTGCTACAATATCTGTATTGATTATCGATTGATATGCTTTTATAAATAATCTTTCTTGTTGAGTCTTGAAAGTTGTATCAACAGACGCTACATAATCTAGAAACTCTTTAAAATCCTTATCGGTAAATGAAAAATTGGTTACTGATTGAATGGATGAATTTTTGTAAACATACTCTGTAGCAAAATTGAAAATAGCCATAGATTCTATTAATTCTTCAGTAGCTTTTGTTCGTTTTCCATAACCTACTTCAATATCAGGCTGCACTCCACCACCATCATATACTGTTCTACCGTTCTTTGTTTTAAAAGCCGTTACTATTCCATCAGAAAATTTTGCTACATTTCCATTTTCATCTCTATTGGCATAATCTAATTCTTGAATACACCTTCCACTAGGGGTATAGTATTTAGATATGGTCACTTTCAATTGTGCCCCATACGTTAACGGTCTGTATCGTTGCACCAATCCTTTTCCAAAAGATCTTTCTCCAAGTAACACAGCTCTATCGAAATCTTGTAATGCTCCTGCTACAATTTCTGATGCTGATGCCGACCTGTTGTTTACCAAAACCGTCACAGGCATTTCTAAATCTAAGGGAGCATTCGTAGCTCTATAGGTGTTGCTCAGTTCTTTTACTTTACCCCTAGTGGAGACAATAGTACTTCCTTTGGGTAAGAAAAAGTTTGAAATATTAATGGCCTCAAGTAATGATCCTCCCAAGTTACCTCTCAAATCAAACACCAACTGTTTCATGCCTCTTTTCTTTAAATCTTTGAATGCTTTTTTAACTTCAGAGGACGCCCTTTCATTAAATGTAGTGAGAGTAATGTATCCTGTAGTCTCATCAATCAAATCGTAAAAAGGAACTGGGTTTACCAACACTTTCTCGCGAGTAACCGTTAACTGATTTTTATTACCTTGTCTTTCATATTCGATATTAACATCGGTAAGGGGAGCTCCTTTCAAAAGTTGAGACAAGTCATCAGGATCCATATTTTGAATAGGCTGTCCATTCACTTTTGTGATAACATCTCCAGCTTTTAAGCCCTTCTTGTCAGCCTCAAACCCTTTGTAGACTTCTGTAATGGTAATCCCTTTTTCATTGTAATATGTAGAAACACCTATGCCTGCATACTGCCCTTCTCTACGAATTCTTGCTTCTTCAACTTCTTGTTCGTCAAAATAGTTCGTGTATGGATCTAAATCCTTTAAGGTGTTCTTGATGGCTTTGTTTGTAAACTCAGCTGGATTGATTTCATTCACATAATACATATTCAATTCTTTGTACAAGGTAGTGTATATCTCAAGCTGTTTTGCAACTTCAAAGAATTTAGACTTGAACGAAAGCGAAATAAAAAGCATTGCTAGTAACAGAACTAGGACTGTATTTTTTCTGATGTTAAGTTTTTGCATCGGTTTCATTTTTTACTTCTTGAATAAATAACGTTAAAACTTGTTGAATCTTTTGTTTTAATTCAATATATGCTGGATCTTCTCTTCCAATAAAGGTAAACATTAAAATATAAGGAGCATTCAACCTCTCATACAAATCATTCTTTTCAAGCCTATATACTTCTCGCATCAATCTTTTAATGCGATTTCTATCGACAGCTTTTTTAAAATTTCGCTTAGGAACAGAAAACGAAGCCTGAACAAGAAAGTCCGATGTGTGAGCAGTTTGTAAAAACACCAGTCTTACTGGAAATTTTTTGACAGAGCTTCCTTCTTCAAATAACTTTCCTATTAGTTTTCTACTTTTTAGTCTTTCCTGTTTTCCAAAAGTATGTTTCATTACTTACAAACTTACAGAAAAGTAATACTCCCTTACCATTTTAATTGCTATTTTTGAAGTAACAAATCAAAAGAAGAATGAAGCCAGATTTATTTCAAGCACCTGACTATTATCATCTAGATGAATTGCTTTCTGAAGAGCACAAGCTAGTAAGAGATGCCTCAAGAGAATGGGTTAAAAGAGAAGTTTCTCCCATTATAGAAGACTATGCACAAAAAGCTGAATTTCCTGATCAAATCATCAATGGTTTGGCAGAAATTGGAGCATTTGGACCTTATATTCCTGAGGAATATGGAGGTGCAGGATTAGACCAAATCTCTTATGGCCTTATTATGCAAGAAATTGAAAGAGGAGATTCTGGTGTTCGGTCTACCGCATCGGTACAATCTTCTTTAGTTATGTATCCTATCTGGAAATATGGAAACGAAGAACAACGCCAAAAGTACTTGCCTAAATTAGCTTCTGGTGAATGGATGGGTTGTTTTGGATTGACAGAACCTGATCACGGTTCTAACCCATCAGGTATGGTTACCAACTTTAAAGATATGGGCGATTATTATCTCTTAAATGGAGCAAAACTTTGGATTTCCAACGCTCCTTTTGCACAAGTAGCAGTAGTTTGGGCAAAAAACGAAGAAGGCAGAATTCACGGTCTCATCGTTGAAAGAGGCATGGAAGGATTTTCTACTCCTGAAACACATAATAAATGGTCTTTACGTGCCTCGGCAACAGGTGAATTGATCTTTGACAATGTGAAAGTTCCCAAAGAAAATTTATTACCCAACAAATCAGGGCTTGGCGCTCCACTTGGGTGTTTAGATTCTGCTCGATATGGCATTGCCTGGGGAGCTATTGGTGCTGCCATGGACTGTTATGATACTGCTTTGCGCTACAGTAAAGAACGTGTTCAGTTTGGTAAACCTATTGGTCAATTTCAGTTGCAACAAAAGAAGCTTGCCGAAATGATTACTGAAATCACCAAAGCACAGTTACTTGCATGGAGATTAGGAGTGTTAAGAAACGAAGAGAAAGCAACTTCTGCTCAAATTTCTATGGCAAAAAGAAACAATGTAGACATGGCCTTGACCATTGCTAGAGATGCCAGACAAATGTTAGGAGGCATGGGAATTACAGGTGAATATTCAATTATGCGCCACATGATGAATTTAGAAAGTGTGGTTACTTACGAGGGCACTCATGACATTCATCTATTAATTACAGGACTCGACATCACTGGACTAAATGCCTTTAAATAAATGCTTATGAGAAAAGTTTTATTATTTGTTTTATGCTTTATAACATTTGTATGTTACTCGCAAAGAAAAGAATTAGCAGATGTTAATATTGACGATTTTATTAGTGAAACTCAGATTTCTAATGATCAAACGGAACACATAGAGTTTATTTGGTGGATGCCCGCCGAGTATTGGGAAGCTGTTTTTTCCAAAGATAAGTACAGTAATCCTGAGGAAACCAAAGCCATCATTGATATTCTAAAAAAACATATCGTTATTATTGTGGTAAAGGGAAAAGTGGGAATGTTTGGCGGAATCACCTATGAAACTAGAGAATCTATACTTTCTAATCTGAATGTCTATTACAATGGCTCGTCTCTAAAGTATATCAAACAAGATAACTTAGAGCCAGACCTTAAGAATTTTATAACCATGATAGGACCTATGATGAAAAATATGATTGGTCAGATGGGTGAGAATATGCAGATTTTTGTTTACGAAAATGATAAAAAAAGTCCTGTAGATGTATGGAATGATGGTAAATTATTAGCTGAATTAAAAGACTTCAAAGCCACCATTGAACTTCCTCTTTCTAGTTTACTGGAAGAGAAACTATGCCCAGAAGGTAACAAGTTATACAGTGGAAAATGGAACTTTTGTCCTTTTCATGGAAAAAAACTAGTTGCTAAATCTGATTAAGAAGCTTGTTGTAGTAAAATATTTGGGCATCTCTTACAGTTGATGCCCTTTTTTTTGTACTTAAAACAACACTTGCTCTTTGGTTTGATACAATTGGATGTGCAAACAGCATCACAGCTCAACGAAGAAAGTTGTTTTACTAAAGCCTGTTTTGTATAAAAAATAATCATCTGAAGAATATCTGACGCAAAATTAATTATTTATTTAGAATAAATAAAAATAATATTTTCTTTTTAGGCCTCTTTCTTCACAATGTTTTTATTTGCTTTTTTATCTTTAACACAACCAAAACTCAACTATTGAACTGCAATCATAAAATTGAGAATACCAGTTACTATCAAAGCGTAGAAAAAATCCCTAGTGATGTTTGGGATCAGTTAGATTGTACCAAGAATATATATTTCCATCCTAGTTATTTAATCTCATTAGAGAAAAACAATCCTCACCTCACATTTTTCTATGTTGTTTTAAAAGATATTCATCAGAAAGCAATTGCCTTTGCTAGCGCTCAGATTATTGATTTTCATATCGACGCAACATCTGATGAATCAAAAAACATTACCAATACTGTTATTCATTATGCTAGAAAACTCAGAGTACTTCCAAAAGAAAAACCTATTAAAATACTCAGCTGTGGAAATACATTTGTAAGTGGAGAACATGGTATTTTTATCAGGAAAGAGCAAAACAAAAAAGCGATTGTAAGAAAACTAGCTAAAGAAATCTCTACATACTCACAAGAGAAATATTCACAGTACCCTATCGATATCTTTATTATGAAAGACTTTGTTGAGCAGTCGTTACCTGTTACTAATGAGTTAATTAGTTTGGGGTACTACGCTTTCAATGTTGAACCTAATATGAAGCTAACTGTAAGTCCACATTGGAATTCTTTTAATGATTATTTAAGTACTTTAAAAACAAAGTTTCGAGTAAAAGCAAAAAGAGCTTTGGAATTAAGCAAAGAACTCTTGGTGCAAAATATTACTTCTGACAACATTAAAAATCAGCTACAAGAAATGACACAGCTCTATAAGAGGGTCGCCTCTAAAGCTGATTTTAATTTAGGAGAGTTTAAACTTGACTCTTATATAGATTTGAAAGCAAAGTTAGGTGATGATTACATTTTAAAGTCCTATTGGTTAGAGGGGAAAATGGTTGGATTTATGTCTGGAATAATTAATCAAAAATCTTTAGATGCACATTTTGTTGGTATTGATTATGAACTCAATAAGCAATTTGCTATCTATCAGAGAATGTTGTACGATTACATTGACTTGGCAATCTCAAAAAACATGAGTACTTTAAATTTTGGTAGAACAGCAAGTGAAATTAAAAGCTCTGTAGGAGCAGTTCCTGAGCACTTAACAGTTTACATTCGACATAAAAAATCGATTACAAATAAATTTTTAAGGTTATTTTTGTTGAGGATTCAACCTACTGAGTTTAATCAGAAATTTCCATTTAAAATTCAAGAAGAAAATAGATGAAGACCATTACAGATTTGATCGATATTTTAACACTAGATCAACACGATTCTCATACATTTTCTGGCATTAGTAAAACTATAGGAAGCCCTAATGTTTTTGGTGGACAGGTACTGGCACAAGCGTTGCATGCAGCTTATAATACTGTTCCAAAAGAACGAATTGTACATTCATTACATTCTTACTTTCTACTTCCTGGCAACTTAAAAATCCCTATTACTTATCAGGTAACTGAGATGAGAAATGGAGGAAGCTTCTCAACCAGAAGAGTCACTGCCATTCAAAATGACGAAACTATTTTTATACTAGCAGCTTCTTTTCACAAGAAAGAAGATGGATATGAACACCAAGAATCTATCAAGAAATCTGTAAAACAGCCTGAAGAGTTGTTAAGCTGGAACGAAATGTTAGAGCAATATGAGGCCTTTTTACCCAACAAGATGAAGGCTTTTCTGGGAATTGACAGACCTATAGATTTTAAGCCCGTAGAAATTATTAACCCTCTAGAGAAAAAAGATTTGCCTGCTGTAGAAGATGTTTGGTTTAAATTGAAAGGCGATTCTAATGCCTTAGATTTGTCAGTGAAACAACAAATACTAACCTATATTTCAGATTATAATATTTTAAATGCTGCTCTAAAGCCAAATGCCAGCAAAGCTCATTTTGGTAATACTCAAATGGCTAGTCTGGATCATTCCATGTGGTTTTTTCGCGATTTTGATTTTAATGATTGGATGCTTTTTTCTGCTGTATCTCCCAGTACTTCTGGAGCCAGAGGTTTGGCAACTGGAAACATCTTTACAAGAGACGGAAAACTCGTCGCTACGGTAGCACAAGAAGGATTAATGAGACCTAAAACCAGATAATAATATGAACCCTTATTTTTATGTACTCAGTGTTAATGGATTAATCTTTGTCTTCAGTCTTATTTTTTATTTCTTCCCACCGAAGAAAATCAACTCATTTTACGGATACAGAACTCACAGAACAATGCAAAATCAAGATGTGTGGGATTTTGCCAATACGCTCTTTAACAAAAATTTGCTAGTATATGCTACGTTGAGCTTTGTTGCTGCAATAGTACTGACCTATTTAAACCCTACTTTGATGACTTCTTGGTTTCCCATGGCTTTCCTGATTTTTACCATCGTTATCTGTGTGGTTGCTACAGAAAAAGGATTGAATGAAAACTTTGACAAAGAGGGAAATAGAAAGCCTAAAAAGTAGTAATTAAAGAAAAGGAAAAATTTCTTCCTGGTGCAGATAAACCTGAGGCAAATTCTCTGTAGTGCTGATCAAATAAATTATTGAAGTTTCCTTGTATTTTCCAATTCTTATTAAAGGTATAATTAGTATTCAATCCAACAGTCATCCAACTAGGTGACCCATAATAGATTTCTTGTTCTGTAGTTCCATTGGGATTTACAATTGGAGTTAAATCATGATTGTCAATACCTTCTGTGATGTTAAAATCTGAAATATCCTTCTTACTATTAAACTGTAAAACTGCTCCCAAACGCCATCTATCTTCGTGATAACTGATCTCAAATTGTCCAAATAAAGGAGGAATTGAAGACAACGGTTCATCTGTATCATACGTTCTTCCCTTGGTATATGTAACAAAACCAGAAGTGCTTACTTTGTCTGTTACTTCACCTTGGTAGCTAGCTGTATATCCAAAAACATAGGCTGTTCCTCTGTTCTGGTTAGCTACCACATTCCCTACTTCTCCATCAAACATAATTGTAGAAGAACCATTGAAAGTAAAATCATCTCTAATAATGTAATGCTCCAGTAAGGTATAGTAGCTGTTAAATCCTATAACAAACTTTCTATCATTAAAATACTTTAAAACTCCTATTTCAGCATTGTAAGCAAACTCAGGATCTAAATGCACATTGGGTACAGTAACAAATCCTGCTTTTTCTCTAACTCTTCCCACATCATCAATGTTGGGAGATCGAAATCCAGAGGAGATCACACCATTCAATTGCCAATTTTTATTCGGTTTATATACATACCCCAGAGTTGCAGTAAACGCAGAATTGTCTAATTCTATATTGGTGTCTGGCAATGCAATAAAACTTTGATCTATCCAATTGGCCTCTAAATGAGTTTTAGTAAATCGTATACCTGTATTTAAGGTTGACTTTGCATTCAAATCTTGTCTATAGCCCACATAAGCAGCATAACTCATGTAGCTACTAGTTCCATCAGGATAACGAGACTGTACATTGAAATTTCCAGAAAAACCTAGAACTTCATTACCATTTACATCTAAAGTCCTACCGAAAGCGTTCGAATTTACCTCATTGTATGAAAGTTCAAATCCATACGCAAGATTTCTCTTTTTGTTTTCGGTAAGAGGAACTGAATAATCTCCATTGATACTAAAAATATCTACAGACTCATTTCGATAACTTCTATTAAGGCTTCCAAATCTTCTTTGAACTCTGGATTCCTTTATATTCTGATATGCAAATGTAAACACTCCTTCTTCTAACCAACTTAGTTGAGGGTTGATGCTTAACTGAGGAGAAATGAGAAGTCTTTCCTGAGGTCCATAATACCATTCTGCAAATTTTAATGCCCCTCCTGACCGTTCTTCTAATCGATCGAATCTAGGAATCTCAGAAGATGTAGAATACTGTAGGTTGATTTTTAAATCTGTTTTAAACGAAAGAGGAATAAAGAACTTTTGCAAGATGTCTGTTTGATTAAACCCTGTATTTCTCTGTAAATCTGGATTACTATTTACTGATGGAGATGCCGAAAAAAAAGAATCTGTATTCTCAGAAAATTCAAATACCTTACCCCAATCCTCAAAACCATGTGAACGATTTTTACCCATTCTCAAATCACCAAAATCACTATATGAAATACTAGTGAAAGAGCCAAATGATTTAGAGCTCAGCTCGACGGAAGCATTGGTTGTAATTTCGTTATTAATGGAAGAAAATCGATTAAAAAAGCTTGTATTTACTTTTGTTCTTTCAGAAAGCTTGGGCGTTTTCGTATAGTAATGAATAACTCCCCCAAGGGCATCTGATCCATAAATAACAGACGAAGGTCCAAAGGCCACTTCTACTCTATCTAGCTGATTTGGAGAAACTGTAATGGAATTTTGCAAATGGCCCTTTCGATAAATTGCATTATTCATCCTTACACCATCTACTACTAAAAGTACTCTATTCGACTCCATTCCTCTTAATACTGGACTTCCTCCGCCAAATTGAGATTTTTGAACCTTAATTCCGGGAACAGTAGATAAAAGATCTGCTGATGTTTGTGGAGATACTTGTTGAATTTCTTTTGCTGAAATGACAGCAATCTGCTCTGCAATTCTACTTGTTTTGGCATCGCCTTTAAACACTGAGAGCACTACTTCATCTAATCTTTCAGAGGCTTTTGAAAGATATACAATATAATTATTCTCTTTTATAACTGACTTTGAAACTCTTTTCAGTGCATAAGAAATATGAGAAAAAACGACATCATCATCATCCTCTACGAATGAAATATCAACTTTTCCATCTTCATTGGTGTAAGAGCTAAATGTGTTAGACTCGTTAAAGACATTTACATTGTTTATTGGCCTTCCTGTCTCTCGATCCAGCACTCTTATATGCTGTGAAAATGAGCTGATTGAAATTAAAAAAAGTATAAAAAATCCTATCCTCCTCATCTGCTAAATACTGTTTCTAAAACTTCCAAAGATTTGGGGTTTCTAAATCCGCCCAAATGTAATTCAAAATATCTAATTAACATTTGTAACAAGTCAGCTCTTTCCCTCTTAGAAAATTTGACACTTTCTATAGTATCAAAATTTATGCCTAATAGCTTTTGAAAGAGAAAAAACCCTTCTCCTTTGATAACATCTTTTTCATTCAATTGATGGGTGTAAACTCCTTCTTTTAAATGAAAACCTTTCAGATTTCTATGAGTTGTATCAGGATAAAACCCTAAAAATTTGCTCAAGTTTAGCAGAAATAATAAATGAAAGTTAGAAATAGCATCATGAGAGTCTAACCAAAGAAAGCTATTCTCCAGATAGTTATATAACAATTCATTGGACTCTTCTTCTTGAATGGAACTAGCTATAATCTCCGACAAAAACATTGCTAAAGATTGTTTTACAATGTTAGAATGAAGTGTCTTGTATGGATGAAGAATTTGTGCTTCTCTGAGAGATTGTAAATTTCGTTTCTCTTGATGACTTACCACAACATTTAACTGTGTTAAGGGCTGAAAGTAAGCTGCTTTTAACTTTCCTTTTTTAGATTTTAAAACTCCTCGAATCAAATAAGGCACAAGACCAAACTGTTTCGTATACAGCTTCACTATCAGACTACTATCGCTGTACTTTAGTGCATTAATTACTATGGCCGATGTGCTTGCAACTGCCATCAATTAATGATTGCTATTTTAGTGGTAGAGGTTTCTGTAGCGTCTTCATTGGCTAATAAAACAATGTACACCCCTGAAGCTACCCTATTTCCTGCCAGATTTGTTTTGTCCCAAACTACTTTACCTCCTTGTAATTCTTGCCCTTCAACAACATTTGTTTCGTAGACTAAATTTCCTGCAACATCTAAAATCTTAACATTGGTTCCTCGAGGCAAACTAGTTCCATTTCTCCCATCAATGGTTACCGTATTATGAAACCTTCGAACAGGATTTGGATATGCATAAACTTCACCTAAAGTATCTCCAAAAGGAGACACATTACTATTATAAGCTACTATCCCTTTATCTGTTGCAAAAAACACTTTTCCTGACTGCTTATCAACGGATATTTTCACAATTCTGTTAGAAGGTAAAGGAGAGTTTTCTTTACTAAAGCTAGCCAGAGTATTTTGTCCGTTGGGGCTGGTATAAATAACTCCGCCATTATCAGTTCCAAACCACTTGTTGTTAGCTCCGTCTACAACAATTGAGTTTACAGTTTGTTCTCCCAATAGCCTTCTTGGCACACCGTCATCTAAAATAATAATTGGTTGTGCATCTACCACACTAGCATCAAAAACTCCAGAAGCGTTGTTAAAAACAGCTAACCCTGCTATGGTTCCAATCCAAATTCTGTTGTCTGAATCTACGGCAATCGTTTTCACATTTGTATTGGGTAAACTCCCCTGAGTTGGAGTGGTTCCTAGTGTCCGTAGCCTGTTTCCATTCTCATTAAAAACAATAGCACCATCTTCTCTTGAACCTATCCAAATATTATTACTTCGATCTACAGCCACTTCTGAAAGCCCAAATGCATTTCTTACTTTTACAGCACTAATATCAAAACTAGACCACGACCCTCCTGAAAATTTCTTTAGCTCATTAGGAGTTCCTATGTTGGTGAGCCACAAATTGCCTCTCGAATCAAAAGCACTACTACTTACACGAATGGTTATTCTGGTTGGATCATTTGGAACGATATCTTCTAGTTCACTATTTAAATGATTGTAATAATTTAAAATCTCGTTTCCCTCAACTTCAAAAAGCCCACCAACGTTCAGAGTATTAATCAATCGAGTATCTCCAAAAGAACTGATAAAGGCTCTATTTGCATTTTCAGG
>Ga0213866_10003281_pt1 | contig 11065 bp, 7 predicted proteins | sample PICome_11_FD_160079 | JGI IMG/M metagenome (GOLD analysis project Ga0213866, IMG submission 160079) | Coastal seawater microbial communities near Pivers Island, North Carolina, United States - PICO284 | ecosystem: Environmental > Aquatic > Marine > Coastal | place: USA: North Carolina... | reverse complement strand
GGCTGCGAGCGGCGATACCCGGAGTATCACTGTGAATATTGCAAATGACAATGACGAGGAGCCAACCGAGCAGGCATTCTTTAATTTGGAGAATATTCAGACCGCGGGGGAGGCGATAGTCGGAGGGAGTAACGTGTTTACTCTCGGAATTCTCGATGATGATATCGAGATTCAACCCCTATATATTTCTGAGATTGCCGATCCATCCGATGCTTTCAGCGCCCGCTTCATTGAGATCTTCAACCCAACCGAGACAGATATCGATTTGGCTGCCGGGAACTGGAACATCATTGTCTATTTCAACGGGAACACTTCGGGGCAGACTATCCCTTTGGTGGGCGTGATTTCGGCTGGGACGACTTACGTTGTGGCAAACAGTGAAACCAATTTTACCACAGCGTATCCTGATGCCGGATTCCCCAATCAGACCAGTGGTTCGATCAACTCCAATGGTAATGAGACCTTCGAGCTGCGCTTTGGAGGTGGGGCCGATACCGGTGTTCTTGTCGATATTTACGGTATCGTTGGAACAAATGGAGAAGGGCAGGATTTTGAGTTTTTGGATTCCCAGGTAGAGCGCAGTGTGCCCGGACCTAGTGCGACCTTCGATGTCGCGCAGTGGACTATCAAGGCGGCTACGACTGCTGAAATGACTCCGGGTGTGTTCGGAGGCGGTGGTCCTCCGGTGGGAGTCGAACTTGAGGTGCTTGGTTTCTGTGTTGACGCCGAATTGGGCCGTGGCGACCTCATCGTTACTGGGCTGGGAACCAAGGTCTGGATTCTTCAGTTTTCAGATGATCTCGGCTTGACTGATGCATGGGAGGAATTGCCTGGGGGCTTTTCTGAAATCGATAATCCGGATGGTTCCACGACAATCCAATTTTTCGATGCCGTCTCAGCGACATCGGCCCGTTACTACCGCTTAATCGAGCAGCGGTAAGTTTTTAACTTTGAGCTTAATTCAAAAGGGCGGGATTTCCCGCCCTTTTTTTGTTGGGGCGGTGGGCTTCGATTGTTAGCTTTTCTTAATAATCGACTGCTTGAGCTAAAACATGGACGAAACCAACGACTCCCAGGAACCGCGCGAGAATCTTTCGCTGGGTGGAATGTATTCCGATTACTTTCTCGATTACGCTAGCTACGTGATCATGGAGCGCGCTGTTCCACATCTGGGCGATGGCTTGAAGCCGGTGCAGCGCCGGATTTTGCACTCGATGCGTGAGCTTGAAGACGGCCGCTACAACAAGGTTGCCAACGTCGTTGGAAATACCATGAAGTATCACCCGCACGGCGACACTTCGATTGGTGATGCCATGGTGCAGTTGGGGCAAAAAGACCTCCTCATCGATACCCAGGGAAACTGGGGAAACGTGCTTACCGGAGATCGGGCGGCGGCACCCCGATACATCGAGGCCAGACTGACTCCTTTTGCGCTCGAGGTCGCCTTTAACCCCAAGACCACGAATTGGACCCGCAGTTACGATGGTCGGAACAAGGAACCGGTCACGCTGCCGATGAAGTTTCCTCTTCTTCTGGCACAGGGCGTTGAAGGCATTGCGGTGGGGCTGGCCTGCAAGATTCTTCCTCACAATTTTATTGAACTCATCGAGGCCTGCATCTGCGCCCTTCGAAAGCGGCCCTTCGAGCTGTTTCCGGATTTTCCGACCGGAGGGTTGGTTGACGTGAGCGATTATCGTGAAGGACTCCGCGGTGGTAAGATCCGGGTGCGGGCCAATGTTGAGGTCGTCAAGTCAAAGCTTATTCGCATCAGTTCCATCCCGTTTGGGACGACGACCGGTGGAGTGATGGATTCCATTGTCAGCGCAAATGACAAAGGGAAGATCAAGATCTCAAAGATTGAGGATAACACGGCGGAAAACGTCGAAATTCTGGTGCACCTTCCAGCCGGCGCTGATGCCGAGATGACCCGGGAAGCTCTCTATGGCTTCACTGATTGTGAGGTTAGTATTTCGCCAAACTCATGTGTCATCCACGATGGTCGTCCGCTCTTTATGCCGGTGACCGAGATCCTCAAAAATTGCGCCTTCATGACCAAGGCGCTCCTGCTGAAGGAGCTTGAAATTCTGCTTGGGGAGCTAAACGAAAAGTGGCACTTCAGCTCGCTTGAGAAGATCTTCATCGAAAACCGAATTTACCGCGACATCGAGGAATGCGAGACTTGGGAAGCGGTCATCGAAGCCATCGACAAAGGGCTGGAGCCCTTCAAAAAACTGCTCAAGCGTGAGGTCACCCGGGATGATATTATTCGTCTCACCGAGATCAAAATTAAGCGGATTTCGAAGTACGATAGTTTTCGGGCTGACGAAGAAATCCGGGGTCTCGAAGACCGAATCGCGGAGACCGAAAAGAACATCAAGAACATCACGCGATACTCCATCGCCTACTTCAAGGAGCTCATCAAAAAGTTTGGCAAGGGCCGCGAGCGCAAGACCAAGCTTACCGAGTTCGGTGTGGTGAAGCGTTCGGCGGTCGTTGTTGCGAGTGAGACTCTTTACCTGGATCGAAAGAACGGCTTTGCCGGGATCAGCCTAAAGAAGGAAGAGGCGCTTGAGAAATGTTCAACGCTTGATGATATCATCATTTTTTCGCTCGATGCCGAGATGCGCGTGACCAAGGTGGCCGACAAGATTTTCGTTGGAAAACGTCCGGTTCACGTCTCGGTTTTCCGGAAAGACGAGCCCAAGGTATACTCCATGATCTATCGTGAAGGTCGCGAAGGTCCATACTACGCCAAGCGTTTCAAAGCGGGCGGCGTGACCCGTGACAAGATTTACAATATGGGGAAAGGGACCAAAGGGTCGCGCGTGATGTACTTTGCAGTGCATGACACAGAGGAGGAAAGCTCGGCCAATACCGTGGTGGTTCATCTCAAGCCCGCCCTTCGGCTGCGCAATGTTTCACGGCTCTTCTCCTTTGGTGAAATTGCGATCAAGAGCCGGGGCTCAAGAGGAAATATTGTCACCAAGCTGAACGTGGATCGGGTTGTCCGTGCGTCCGCGAGTGATCTTGGCGAAAGTTAGGCTTGCCGAAATCACCGAGATCCTTAAATTGTTCATGTGAACACCAAATCATATTGGCGAATTCGATTGAGCTGGGCCCGTTGGCGGGTAAAAATTACCCGCAGCAGGGTCTGGGGCCTGAGACGTCGCCTCAGGCTGTGCCGCGGCCAGCGCCACTCAAGGCAAATGGAATTGCCATTCCGGTAGTAGCGATTCCTGATCAACCTTGACGGAGGCAGTGATTCCACGCTTTCTGTAAGCGTGTGCAAGGCCTTGGTTTTGCTCGGATTCGTCCTAGGCTTGTCCGGAGAGCAACTGAAGTGAGTGACGAAAGGAAAAGCCTCGGATTTTTGGCGAGAGTGGTACGAGCGCTGGGCGACTCGAGGCCGCGATGGTGGAACCGTGTCATCGCGGTATTGCTCGCGCCAGTGCTTTTAGTTGGCGGCGGAATGATTGCCGGGAAATGGATCTCAGCGGTGAGCGAGTTGGTTCGCAGCATTTGGTGGGAAGAGGCTGCGGCGACGCTGGTCGAGGATCACGGGCAAACTGCGATACGCTATTCGTATCAGGTCGAGGGCGAGTCGTATTCGGGCACGCGGTTTTCTTTTGGCGATGCGAGTGGCAAGTTGGCAGAGCAAGAGGTCGCGCTGTTTATCAAGAACCAACCCTCGGACGAGGAGTTTACGGTTTTCTTGAATCCGGAGGGAGTAGGCGAGGCGGTGATTCAGCGTGCCTTGACTCCGGAGACGTGGATGGCAATCCCGCTTTCGCTGGTGTTGCTAATATTGGGAACCGTGATGTCGGTATATGCTTTACTTCCTACGATTGCCTATTGGTGGCGACGTAAGTTGCGTCATCAGTTTATAGAGGGTGTCTCTGAGTTGATCGCGAATTCGCTGAAAGGTGGTCATGGCGATCCCAAGTTGCTTTTCTCTTCGATGACTACGATTCACCGGGGTTTCCGGCTTTTGGTGTGGGCGACCTTTTGGATTCTTTTGGTTCTGCTTGTCCTCGCAGGAGGGCTTCTGATGCTGAAGTTTGGAGATCTGCGATGGAGGTATGTCGCTGGTGCGTTGGTGCCGTTTACGCTGGTTGGCTTGGTGCTAGGCTGGATGACGTTCCGGCGCTTCCGTGGTCCGCAGCCACCGGGGCTGGTCTTCTTTTTTGATGGTTGGCGCTCGGGAAATTCAATTGGCGAACATGACAAGGTGAGGGTTCTCTGGATGTCGGATCCGGATGAGGACGATAACTTTCGATCCTGTCGTGTCGGTCTGGGCAGATGGCCAAGCGGGCAGTCGTTTTACAAGTGGAAGAAGAATCATCCCGACTGGCGTGATACTCTAGTGGATATTTCGCGAGGCACGGTCGGGGCGCATGGCTTCGATCTTGAAAGTGTGGGCCGCTTTGATGGTCCGGCGATGCTGGGTGAAGAGGTTCATCTCGTCATGATCTGGCAGGAGTGGGACGGCAAGGTCCGCCAGACCTCGATGTATCTCGGCGAGCTTCGCGCGAGTTAGTTACTCCTGCGGTTGGTAGCGGTAGTTGGACCGTCGGTTGGGGGCATGGTCTCCGCGGATGAAGAAGTCGGACGATAAAGGGACGATGCCCGGGATCGAGGATGTCTCGGTTGATGTCGTGATCCCAAATTTTGCGATGGGCCTGAGAGACGCTGCAGATTATCTTTATGAACTAGGTCACCGGCGCTTTGCTTTTTTGGATGCCCGTTCGCAAGGTCAGCGGGTGGGGGGACGCCCCGGGTTTTTCCGGAAGATGATTGCGGAATTTGGCGACGCCGAAACCGAAGCGGTTGGTTGCGAACCGTCGGTGGTGGAAGCCTGCGAGGCTGCTCACAGGATTTTGGCCCACGAAAGCCGGCCCAGCGCGGTGGTGGCTTTGAATGATCTTACCGCGATCGGCGTGATGCGGGCGGCCAATGATCTGGGCTTGAAGGTGCCGGAGGATGTCTCGGTGGTTGGTATTGATGGGATTCCGCTCGAAGAGCAGCTCAAAATTTCACTTTCGACGGTGGTCCAGCCTCATTTTGAAATGGCATCCAGCGGTGGAGTTTTTGATTGAGTGAATCGAAGGCGATACCAATCAGGACCCGCGCTAGGCCGAATTCTCCACGCATTTTGTCCAGCAGGAATCTGTTAGTACCAAGTCCTGATCTTTGCCTTGTATTTGAGCCGCGTGAGCACAAGTCTATCAACATGAAACGTTTTGTGTTATCGAGAGTGCTGCGTAATACCTTCTGTTCGTTTTTTGATCACCGGATTGCTTGGAAATTTCTCATTTCGAGACGCGACCTGTCGTGAACGACCTGGCATCTTTTTTTACAGCATTTCAATGACTCCGGAAATTCGACTCTGTATTCACGAAGCACTCGATCGTTTTGAGATTGAGCTTCCTTCGTGGGGGCTTGCCGATACTGGAACCCGGTTTGGGAAGTTTTTGCAGGACGGCGCAGCCATCGATCTGGCCGACAAGCTCGCTGATGCCGGAGAGGTCCATAAATTTTCGGGCTGCTGCCCTAAGGTGGCAGTGCACGTCCTGTGGGATTTCGAGGAAGGGGATGACCCGGCAGAGGTTGCAAGGCTGGCCGCGCGGCACGGCGAGTAGCTCTCGGGGTCTCCGAAAGCGGAAGCTGCGCTTAAAGCCTCAAATTTTTTTAGAAGTAATTTTTTTAAATCATGTCATTTAAACCATCCGAATATCGCCATGTGAATTACGATTGGGACGACGCGAAAGTCGGCTCAATGAATGCTGTTGAGCGTCTTGCCTATCGATCAAATATCCTCGGTGACGATCAACGTATCACCAATACTGGAGGGGGAAACACCTCTTCGAAAGCGATGGAGGTCGATCCATTGACCGGTGAAGAAGTTGAGATTCTGTGGGTTAAGGGATCGGGTGGTGACTTGCGGACTGCAAGGGTTGGAAATTTCTCGTCTCTATATCAAGACAAGCTGATCGCATTGCAGAAGATCTACAACGAGACGTCCCCGAATGGGGTGAAGACCGGGATCGAAGACGATATGGTTGGGATGTATCGCCACACCACTTTTAATCTGAATCCGAGGCCGTCGTCGATTGATACTCCCTTGCATTCCTTCATTCCGCACAAGCATGTCGATCACATGCATCCAAATGCCTTCATCTCGATCTGTGCGACCAAAAACTCGGAAGCGATTACAAGAGAGATTTTCGGGGATGAAGTGATTTACACTTCCTGGCAACGTCCGGGATTTGACCTGGGACTTTTGTTTCAAAACGTCTGCGAAAAATACCCTCAAGCCAGAGGGATTAACATGGGGCAACATGGTCTCATCAATTGGGCGGACGACGACAAGGAGTGTTACGAACTCACCCTGGAGTTGATTGAACGGGCCGGTCGATACATCGAAGACAGAGGCAAGGGAGACCAGACATTTGAAGGGCAGAAATATGAAAAGCTATCTATTGCCCAGCAAAAAGAATTGGTGGGCGAAATCGTGCCGTGGTTGCGTGGACAGGTGAGCCAGCAGCATCGATTTATTGCGACGATTGAATCAACGGACGCGGCTTTGGAATTTGTGAATTCTCGCGCCGCGAAGCGCCTTGCCGAGTTGGGGACTTCTTGTCCGGATCACTTCCTGCGGACCAAGATCAAGCCGCTCTACGTCGATTGGGATCCGCAGAATGAAGATCTTGAGATCCTCCGGGCCAAGCTGGTTGAGGGATTGGAAAAGTATCGTGCCGACTACGCGGAATACTACGAGGCCAACAAGGAGCCCTCTTCGCCTGCGATGCGTGACCCGAATCCGACCGTAGTCCTTATTCCGGGAATCGGGATAGTGGCCTTCGGAAAGAATAAATCGGAGTCGCGCGTGACGGCTGAATTTTACAACTGTGCGATTTCGGTGATGCGCGGTGCGGAGGCGATTGATGAATACATTGGTCTTCCTCAAAAAGAGGCTTTTGATATTGAATATTGGGCTCTTGAAGAGGCGAAACTTCAGCGCATGCCACCCGAGCGTGAGTATGCCCGCAAAGTGGTCATTGTCGTCGGGGCAGGTAGCGGAATTGGCAGGGAAATGGCCCACTTGATGATCGATCAGGGAGCGCATGTTGTTTGCGCTGATTTGAATCTGGAAGCTGCCGAAGAGACCTCGGCTGAATTGATCGCAAAGGTCGGGCAGGGGATCGGGGTGGCTGGAACGGGAATTTCAGGATGTGGGAATGCCATTGGGCTGGCCTGCAACGTGACTGATCGAGATTCGATCAAAGCCATGCTTAATGAGGTGGTTTATGCCTATGGTGGTTTTGATCATATTGCGGTTACCGCCGGGATTTTTGTGCCGCCGGACCGCAACGGGCACATTCCCGACGACAAGTGGGCGCTTACCTTCGGGATCAATGTCGCCGGGCCTTATTTTGTCGCGGATGAGGCTTCCAATATTTGGCGGGCCCAGGGGCTTAAAGGTTCGATGGTGGTCACGACGAGTGCCAATGCCGTCGTTTCCAAAAAAGGGAGTCTTGCTTACGATGCATCGAAGGCGGCTGCGAATCATTTGCTTCGTGAGCTTGCGATCGAGCTCTCGCCGCTCGTGCGTGTGAACGGGGTGGCCCCGGCCACGGTGGTGGCTGGAAGCGGGATGTTTCCGCGGGATCGGGTCATTGCCTCTCTAACTAAGTACGAAATTCCCTTTAGTGACGATGAAAGCACGGAGAATCTTCGTGGCAAGCTGGCGCATTTTTATGCCAATCGCACGCTGACCAAGGCTCCCATCACGCTGCAGGATCAGGCGCAAGGGATGCTCTTTATGTTGAGCGATGCCTCTTCAAAAACGACCGGGCAGGTCTTGGCGGTTGACGGAGGGCTTCACGAAGCGTTTCTTCGCTGATAGATCATTTTTTATGAAAACCGACGTTCTTCTTATCGGCTCCGGGATCATGTCCTCGACGCTCGGGGTAATGCTAAAGGAATTGCAACCAGGTCTCTCGGTGCATCTTTTCGAGGTGACCGGGAAACCCGCCCAAGAGGCTTCGAATGGATGGAATAATGCGGGGACCGGCCACGCCGGAATCTGTGAGTTATCCTACACTCCCCACCAAGAAGGGGACGGAGCTGTCGATGTTACCAAGGCGATCTCGGTTTTCGAAGACTTCGAACATTCCCTCCAATTTTGGGCGTATGCCGCAAGAAGAGGGATCATCAAAGACACCGGTGAATGTTTGAATGCCTTACCGCATATTTCGCTCGTTCACACCGAAGAGCAGGTTCCATATTTGAAGGCCCGGTATGAGGGGTTGAAGAAGCATCACTTCTTCGAGCCGATGAAGCACTCGACTGACCGGAAGGAAATAGAGGAGTGGGCTCCGCTTTTGATGCAGGGACGGGACCAGGGGCAGCCAGTTGCGGCAACCTACATGGAGGGAGGTACCGATGTGAACTTCGGCGAGATTTCCCGTCATTTTTGCGAGTGGCTTGATGAGCAGGATCATTGCGGAACGCACTTTGGTCAGCGGGTTGTGGATCTCTATAAAAAAACTTTGGAGAAGGGCTGGATTGTCACTGTTCGTGATGAGGAAACGGGCCAAAAACAAATGGTGCATGCTGACTTTGTCTTTGTGGGAGCGGGCGGAGGATCGCTTCCGTTGCTTCAAAAGTCAGGGATCCCGGAGGTAAAGGGTTATGGCGGCTTTCCGATTGGCGGGCAGTGGATGATTACCGGGAATCCCGAGGTGGTTGCAAAGCACACTGCCAAGGTTTACGGGCAGGCGCTGGGGGCCGCACCTACGATGGCGGTGCCGCATCTTGATACGCGGGTGATTGATGGTGAGCGTTATCTTCTTTTCGGGCCATTTGCGGCTTGGACCGGAAAGTTCCTCCATGATGGTGGGAGTCATCTTGATTTGCCACGCTCGGTCCGCCCCGGAAATATTCTCTCCTTAATGAAGGTGGGAATACACAATTTGGATCTCGTGAGATACCTGGTCGAGCAGGGGTTGCAATCCAAGGAATCGAGAATGCGGGAACTGCGCAATTTCTATCCGGATGCTCGTGAGGAGGATTGGGAGGTGATTGATGCCGGGATCCGGGTTCAGGCCATCAAGCAGGAACCCGGTGAAGAACCGGGAATCGTGCATTATGGTACGGAAGTTTTGACCAGTTCCGACAAGACCCTTTCGGCCCTTCTTGGTGCCTCGCCGGGTGCCTCGGTTTCGGCCCAGGTGATGCTCGAATGTATCCAGCGTTGCCTGCCGCAGTTGCTTGAATCTGACGAGGCAAAGGCCCGGATGAGTGAGATGATTCCAAACTGGAATGAGGATCTGAAAGTAGACCTTGCACGTGATCGCTATCTTGAGATTCATGGGAGGGCCATCGCTGATCTTAATCTTGTCTGATCGATGTCCGATGGTTCGGTATATCTGGCAGTTGATCTGGGCGCGGGAAGCGGTCGGGTGATTGCCGGGATCATCTCCGGGGGGAGGCTTTCCCTGAAAGAAGTTCATCGCTTCGAGAACGAGCCAGTGGAAAAGAGAGAAGGTCTTTATTGGGACTTCGAGGGGCTGTGGACAGGGGTGGTGGAGGGGCTAAGGCTGTCAGTTGAACGATACGGAGCTGTAAATATTCGTTCAATCGGAGTCGATACGTGGGGGGTGGATTATGGATTTATCGATAAGGAGGGTAAGTTTTTGGGGGGTGTGCGACACTACCGTGACCCACGGACCAAGAGAATGTACGATGATCTTGCAACACGAGTTTCGAGAGAGATCATTTTCGAAAAGACGGGAATCCAATTTATGGATATTAACACTTTGCCACAGATGCGGGCGGAGGTGAAAGATCCTAATTCGGTGCTGCCCCAGGCAGATCAATTTCTGATGGTGCCTGATTTGCTGAATCACCGGCTGACCGGGAAAGCCTTTTGTGAGCGCACGGATGCGAGCACGACCCAGTTTTACAATCCAATCAAAAAGGACTGGTCGCGGGCTTTGTTCGAGGCGCTTGAACTTTCAATGGATGTTGCTCCGGATTTTGTGGATCCGGGAACAGATCTCGGAACCGTCAAGGCTTCGCTAAGAGATGAAATAGGACTGTCAACGGATACCAAAGTGGTCACGGTGGGGAGTCACGACACGGCCTCGGCGGTGGCGGCGGTGCCTGCGGAGAGTGGATCGAAATTCGCTTATCTTAGCTCGGGAACCTGGTCCTTGTTGGGTGTGGAGCTTGAGATGCCCATCATCACCCCTTTGGCGCGCTCGTATAATTTCACGAACGAAGTCGGGGTTTTCGATACCATCCGATTATTGAAAAACATCAACGGGCTTTGGTTGGTGCAGGAATGTCGGCGGGTTTGGAGAGAGCAGGGGAGTGACTGGAGCTACCGTGAGTTAGCCGAGATGGCATCGGGTGCTAAAAGATTGCAGTCATTTATCGATCCTGATGATGGGCGCTTTACGGGACGTTGTGACATGCCGCGGGTCATTCAGGATTTCTGTAGGGAGACCGGACAAGTGGTTCCGGATGAACCAGCCCAGATTCTCCGGTTGGTGACTGATAGTCTTGCAATGAAAGTTCGCTTCGTGCTGGAAAGGTTGGAGGAAGTGATTGGAGATGAAATTGAAGTTCTCCACATCATCGGTGGCGGCGGTCAGAATGACCAGTTGAACAAGAGTATTGCGAGCAGTATCAATCGTCCGGTTGTGGTTGGGCCTTATGAGGCCACAGCGGCAGGAAATGTCATGATGCAGAAAGCGGCGCTTGGGGGTTTTGGTAGCTTGGTTGAAGGGCGGGCGATGATTCGAGAGTCTTTCCAAACCAGGCGTTTTGAGCCGGCGCATCCTGATGAGTGGGCGACTGCCTACGGGCGATTTCGGGATCTTCTAAAAGGCTGAGTTTACGGTTCCTTCTATTCAGAGTCTGCGCTATTGAAACTGTCAGTTTTCTTGCCTTTTTCATTCGCGACAAAGAGCTGGACCTTGGCTTCGCCCCCTCTTTTCTAGTAGACAAATTCTATCAAAGGGTTCCATAGGGGAGGTAGGTTGCTCTGAGAGTGGTC